>CXWK01003600.1_pt1 | contig 38781 bp, 39 predicted proteins | sample 590851 | NCBI WGS metagenome assembly CXWK01 (sample SAMEA3498364, study PRJEB10139) | wastewater metagenome | biome: wastewater treatment plant; material: activated sludge | place: Denmark | collected 2014-08-01
GACAGGAAGCGAATCACCAAATGAAGTAAAAAATGTTGGGAAAAGAATATCAAAATCTGCTTCTATTAATTTAGCTGTTCCTCCAATGTTAATTTCGGAAGTTTTGGAAAGTTTAAAAACTAAATCTGCACGTAATGAATTTTCTTCTTCCTTAGATTTATTTGTAAAGAGCGGATTTAATAATGAATCACTTTGTCTGCTGTCATAATCAACATAATTTCTGCTTAGGGCAAGATTAAAAAATCCATTTGTAAATAAATGCCTGTAANNCAAAAGCACTAATAAATACAAAGCTGAATGCATCACTGCTGTGGGGACTGAAATCTGCTTTTAATAAAACATCGTAATATTCCGGAACGAATGAAAAGTTTGCTGCTTTAAAAATAAAATCAAGATAACTTCTTCTTGCGGAAAAAATAAAATTTGATTTTTGTGTAATTGGTCCTTCTAAGTTTAATCCAAATTGCGAAGCAGAAATTGTTCCTTTACCACCGATTCTATCTTCTCTTCCATTCCTAAGATCAATATTTAACACAGATGAAAGTTTGTCTCCATAAAGAGCAGAAAATCCACCAGTGGAAAAAGAAGTTTCTCTAACAAAATCCAAATTAACATAACTCAATGGTCCACCTGTTGCGCCCTGAGTGCCAAAGTGATTGATGTTTGGGACTTCAATTCCATTTATAAGATAAAGATTTTCTGATGGCGCACCACCACGAACAATTAAATCATTTCTTCCGGCATCAGCTTGTGCAACTCCAGGTAAGATTGAAAGGGCGCGAATAACATCCTCAAATCCACCGGGACTTCTTCTGATTTCTTCATAACTAAAATTTCTGATGCTATTAACCTCAAGCGGATCTTTGCGGAAATAATCGCTTGTTACAGTAACACCATCCAACTCAATCGCCTGGGGTGTCAGTTCAAAGTTTGCTTCAGCTGGTTTTCCTGTTTGAATAACAACATCAGTTTTTATTTGTTGATTATATCCAACTACCGACACTCGAATTTGGTATGTATTTACCGGAAGGTTGTCGATTTTAAAGTATCCATCTTCATTTGTAGCTGCTCCAAAATTTGTTTCTAGTACAAGAACATTTGCAAATGGAATCGGCTGTTTTGTAATAAAGTCGAATACTCGGCCAAAAACGCTACCAGTAATGCTTTGTGCTGTTAATGAATTAGTGAAGAGAATAATAAATAGTATTAAAAATTTTATTTGTGTCATCATTTATCTTATAGTTATTGAGAATACTAAAACAAAAATATCACATTAAAGTTCATTTTTAGTTAATCTTATTTAGTTTTATACCAAAGTCTAAATTGTTATATTTTTGATGTAAAGATTAAATAATAGACTAAATGCCCCGAAAAAAGAATAACGATACACCCAAAGTTAACGATAAGAAAACAAAAGAAACTTTTCTTTCTGGTATAACAGTTAAAAAGCTAATTACTGAACCTCAAAATTCGGTATTGTGTGATATTGCTTCTGTCTTTGATGATCAATTTCACTATTTACTTTCTATAGATGGTGAAAGATTGGAAATGTTTTATTCTCCGGGTGTTAAAAAAGTTACTGGTTATCCTGCAGAAGAGCTAATAAAACTTAAATCACTCGGAAGAGAGATGGTTTATGAAGAGGATATGGCTGAAGTCAAGAAAAAACTTCATAAAATCGAATCAGGCAAAATTGGAAATCTAAAAATTCTGTATCGCTATGTTAAAAAAGATGGAAAAATAGTTTGGCTTAAAGAACAAATAAAATTTGATGAAGTTGATGGGAAAAAAATATTTAAAGGATTGGTTATTGATGTAAGTGAGTTTAAAAAAACTGAAAGTGATTACGGCGAAATAATAAACAATCTTTCCGGTGAAATAACTGCGCGGGATAATTTTCTTTCGATTCTTTCTCACGATCTAAGAGCACCGTTTTCGAGCATACTTGGATTTACTGAAATACTTTTAAGTGAAGCTCAATTAACTGATGCTGAAAGAACTGAATATTTAAATTACATTAATGATTCCTCAAGCAACCAACTGCAACTTGTAAATTATTTACTTGATTGGTCCAATCTTCAAACAGGCAGGATGAAGTTAGAACCACAACGGGTTCAAGCCCAAGGTTTAGTGTTTAATTGTATTTCTGCGCTAACGGGAATTGCAATGAGAAAGAATATCGATATTAAAGTAAATGTACCGGAATCTATTTTTATTGAAGCAGATGAAAGATTGATGATTCAGGTTATAACAAATCTTGTAAGCAATGCAATAAAATTTTCTGAAGAAGGTAAAACGATTCGTATCTCAGCCGATAGATTTAATCCTGAATTGGTAGAATTTGTAATCAAAGATGAAGGGGTTGGAATTCCGGATAATTATCATCAAAGAATATTTAGATTTGAAAAAATGTTTTCAACTCGTGGTACTAAAGGAGAAAGAGGCACAGGGCTGGGTTTATCACTTGTTAAAGAAATAGTTGAAAGACATAAAGGGCAAATATGGTTTTACTCTAAAGAAAGAATTGGAAGTGAGTTCCATTTTACGGTACCTAGCTCAGAAAACACTATTCTTTTAGTTGAAAATAATCCAAAAGATTTTGTGATTATAGAAAAAATGATTCGCGAAAATTACCCTGCTTTTAAATTTATTGGTACAGATAATGGGTTTGAAGCAATCAATGTTGTTTTAAAACAGCACCCATCACTCATAATTTCTTCACACGATTTACCGCTTATGAATGGGGTACAATTTGTTAAATCTATACTGCGCGGTGATAAAAAATTCTATTCACCTATAATTGCACTAATCGATTCCGCTGATGAAAGATTGATAAAAGCATATCAAGAAGTAGGGATAAAACTGATAATGTCTAAACCTGTTGATTTGAAAATTTTCAATCGTGAAATTTCATTAGTGCTAAATTAAGCTATTATTTTTAACACGTTCATTATGAAACAGACTTTAATTATTTTTAAAATGTTAAACAAAAATTATCGGAGGATATTGTGAATTTAGCTGTAATTGGAACCGGATATGTTGGTCTAGTTTCCGGAACCTGTCTTGCAGAAACCGGAAATAATGTTATTTGTGTGGATATCGATGAAAAGAAAATCGAAACAATGCGAAATGGACACATACCAATTTATGAGCCTGGACTTGAAGTTTTATTCTTAAGAAATATCGTTAAAAAAAGATTATCATTTACTACGGATCTTAATGATGCGGTTCGTAAATCTGATGTAATATTTTTATGTCTTCCAACCCCGCAGGGCGGTGATGGCGCTGCTGATCTTAAATATGTTTTAAAAGTTGCTGATGATTTAGGTCTACTTTTTAAGTCGGAACCAAATTTAGGATTTAAAGTTTTAGTGGATAAAAGCACGGTTCCTGTTGGTACAAGCGATAGAGTTAGAGACGCTGTTAGAAAACATGCTCCAAATTTTGATTTTGATGTTTGTTCAAATCCGGAATTTTTACGAGAAGGAATTGCTGTTGAAGACTTTATGAAACCAGAAAGAGTTATCGTTGGAACAAGCAATGACAAAACAAAAAAAGTTATGGAACAGCTTTACGAACCATTTGTACGCACAGGAAATCCGGTTTACTTTATGGATGAAAAATCTGCTGAAATGACAAAGTATGCTGCAAACTCTTTTATTGCGATGAAAATATCTTTTATGAATGAGATTGCAAGACTTTGTGAATTGACAGGTGCGCAGGTAGATAATGTAAGATTGGGAATTGGCTCAGATTCAAGAATTGGTAAACGATATTTATTTCCAGGAATTGGATATGGAGGCTCTTGTTTTCCAAAAGATGTTCATGCATTAGTAAACACAGCTAACGAAAACAAATATGATTTCAAGATTTTAAAATCTGTAATTGATGTAAACTATGATCAGGTAAAACATTTTTATAAAAAAATATCCAAACACTACAGCGAAAATCTAAAAGGCAAACATTTTGCACTTTGGGGATTAGCATTTAAACCAAATACCGATGATGTTCGTGAAGCACCTGCTCATTATCTGATAAAATTATTATTAGAGGCTGGTGCAACAATAAAAGCATATGATCCGGAAGCAAATCAAACAACAAAAGCTGTACTTGGCGACACAATTAAATATGCAGAAACATCAGAAGAAACATTGGTTGAAGCCGATGCTTTGATTGTAGTAACAGAATGGAAAGAATTCCGTAACCCTGATTTTGCAATTATTAAAAAAACATTAAAAGCTTCTGTTATCTTTGATGGCAGAAATCTTTATGATCTTGATAAACTTAATGATTTAAAGTTTACCTATTATTCAATTGGAAGAACAGATATAATCAATAAATAAATTATGGGGGATAGAAATTCTAAAGGCTGGTTTGCATTTGTTGTTAGATCGCAAAGCGAATTTAAAGCTGAGGAAGAATTAAATAATCTTGGAGTGCAAAATTATCTTCCGATTACAATTGCCACAAGAAAATGGAGTGATAGAAAAAAAGAAATAAAAGTTCCTTTAATTAAGGGTTATATTTTTATTTACGCTACTGAAAGAGAACGATTATTTTCATTGGAACAAAAATCTATTGTTAAATGTCTTTTTGATTGTGGACGACCCGCAGTAATACCTGAATGGCAGATTGAAAACCTTAAGAAAATTTTAGAATATAAATCTGAAGTTATTGTTGAAAACTATTTAGTGGTTGGTGATTCGGTTAAAATTATTGAGGGTCCTTTTGAAGGGGTTGTTGGAATTCTTCAATCATCAGGTAAGGAAAGAACGCTTTCTGTTTCAATTGATTTAATTCATAGAAGCGTAATTGTTCATCTTCCTAATGAAAGTGTAGTGAAAGCTTTAGATTAATAATTATTTGTGTTATAAAAGAAATTAAAAGAACTATAAAATGTTAAATCAATCAGAATTATCTTCAATTAGCAAGGGTGAAGCAATCGATCATTTTCTTCTTGTAAAAAAATGTGAGATAAGACTTACAAAAAATGGAAAAGAATTTCTTTCACTTGAGCTAGGTGATAAATCAATTAGCTGTGCATCAAATCTATGGGATGATGTTTCAGGATTTAAATCAATAAAAAGTTCGCTAGTTGTTGGTGATGTTGTAAAAATCACAGGCTCAATGGATGAATATCAAGGAAACCCACAAATTAAAATTGATTCTTTACGGTTAGCAAAACAAAGTGACGATGTAACTCCAAAAGATTTTCTTCCAAAATCTTTGCGCGATTTAAAAACTATGAAGAAAGAATTTACATCAAGATTAGATAAAATTTCTAATTCAGATTTGATTTCATTAATGAAAAACATATTTACTGAAGAACGATTCGAGAAATATACTTCTGTTCCAGCTGGTAAAATGTGGCATCATGGTTACATAAGCGGATTGATTGAACATACTTTGGAGATTATTAGAATTTGTGATTTGATGTGTGACATTCATCCACAAATAAATCGTGATCTTTTAGTTTGTGGGGCGATGCTTCATGATTTTGGCAAGATTGAGGAATTAAGTTTTGAACCTGTATTTGAATATACGGATAAAGGTAAGTTGCTTGGACATATTGTAATTGCTGCAATGATTGTTAACGATGAGATAAATAAAATACCAGACTTTCCCGAAAATCTAAAAAATAATTTATTGCATTTAATTCTTAGCCATCAAGGTAAACTTGAATATGCTTCTCCCGTTGTACCTAAAACACTAGAAGCAATTACACTTTATCAGGCTGATGAATTAAGTGCAAAAGTAAACGCATATAAAAACACTATCCAAAATGAAATTAAACACGGACAAAGCTGGACAAAGTTTATTTCAATTGCCGGTACTGATATGCATGATCATGGAATTGAAAATCCAACTACAGAAAATAAAACATTGTTCGATTAATCAAACTAAACCTAAGGAACACAAATGAAAAAAAATCTACAACTCGCATTTATTATGTTGCTTGTAATGTTTGGGGTAAATATTTCACTTTCTCAAACTGTAGATGAGTTAATTAAGCAGGGTGATCAGTTTGTTTCTGATTTTCAGAATCAGAAGGCACTTGATACCTACTTAAAAGCTGAAAAACTTGAACCAAATAATTGGGATGTTTTGTGGAGAATTAGTCGGGCATATGTTGATCTTGGTGAAAAGATGCCAGAAAAAACGGATGCACAAAAAGATGAACAGGAAAAGGTATACAATAAAGCACTTGATTATGCAAATAAATCTATAAAAAATGGATCTGATCAATCGATAACATATGTGCGTCGTGCAATTGCAAATGGAAGAATAGCATTATTTCAGGGAGTGTTTTCAGCAGTTGGAACTGTTAATGATGTTAAAGAAGATTGTGAAAAAGCAATTCAGCTTGGTAATGGCGGTAATTATGTACAGGGATTAGCACATTATGTTTTAGGTAGAACACATTTAAAAGTTTGTGAAAAATCTTATTTAGTAAGATTACCAATTGGTTTAGGTTGGGGAGATACCGAAGATGCAGTTAAGCTGTTAGAAACTGCGGTCAAGTTAAAACCTAATTTTAGAATGTTTATGTTTGAACTTTCCAAAGCATATGTTGAAGAAGACGAATACGATAAAGCAAAAGAACTTTTAAAGAAAATTGAAAAAGCACCTAAAGTTGATGAAGATGATGATAAAGTTTTAGCTGAAGCAAAAAAACTTTATGAAGAAATTAAGAACGAATAAATTACTTTGTGCTTCTTTGTGAACTTAGTGTCTTAGTGGTAGAAAAAGATTTTACCACTAAGACACTAAGAGCACTTAGCTTAACTTAGATCAATATTAGGAATTCTGTTTTATGAATTTCAATCAAACATTTCTAAATAAACTTTCCGAAGCAAAAAAAATTGTTTTCTTTACAGGTGCGGGAATTTCCGCTGAATCTGGCATTCCAACTTTTCGCGGTAAAGATGGAATCTGGAATAAACTTAAGCCCGAGGAACTGGCAAATTTTAATGCCTTCATGCGTAATCCACAAATGGTTTGGGAATGGTACAATCATAGAAAAAAAATTGTTCACGACGCAAAACCAAATCCAGGACATTTAGCAATTGTAGAAATGCAAAATCTTTTTGATGAAGTAACTGTAGTAACTCAAAACATTGATAATCTTCATCGCCGTGCTGGAAGTAAAAACATTTTTGAATTACATGGAAATATTGAAAGAAATTTTTGTATCAACTGCCGAACTTATTATAATGAAGAATTAGATTTTTCAAACGGTGTTCCTAAGTGCAAATGCGGAGGATTGATTCGACCTGATGTTGTTTGGTTTGGAGAGTATCTTCCAGAAGATCAATTTGGAGGTGGTGAACTAGCTGCAATTAATAGCGATATATTTTTTGTTGTTGGTACCTCAGCAGTTGTTTATCCTGCCGCGGGATTGGTACATGCAGCAAAACGGGCAGGTTCTTTTATTGTTGAAGTAAATGTTGTAGAAACTGAAATATCATCTCTTTGTGATGAATCTTTTTTTGGTGAGGCGGGAAAGATTTTACCGGAGATAATTAAAGTGATTAAAACAAATGCATATTAGAATATTAAAAAACTCCGAAATATCTTTTATAAAAGAAATGCTGTATGATGCAATTTTTGTTCCAGAAGGTATTGAAAAACCTCCAAAATCAATTATTAGTGATCCATCATTAGCTAATTACTATGAAAATTGGGGTAAAGATATTTACGATATTGCCTTGGTTATTGAGATAAATGGTGAACTTATAGGATCTATTTGGGGCAGGAAATTTTTAAGCGAAGAAAAAGGATATGGGTTTTTTGATGAAGATACACCGGAAATAAGTATGGCGATTAAAAATGAATATCGTAACAAAGGCCTGGGAACAAAGTTGATTGAGGAAATAATTGAGATTTACAAAGACGTGGGAGTTAAAGCATTATCACTAAGTGTTGATAAACAAAACCTTGCGTTTAAGTTATACACAAAACAAGGATTTTCTATATTCTCAGAAACAGAAACATCTGTTTCGATGATCAAATATTTAAGTTGATACACAGATTTTGAAAGTAACAATTCTATATTTTTATGCTGTTCAATCCTTTTTTGGAACAATCAAACTTAAAACTGCTGTAAAAACTGCTGCACCAACAATAGACCAAACTATTGGGTAACTTATTCCGCGAATTTCAAATGACCAGAAATCAGGAAAATTAAACTCACGCGCAAGTATAGTTCCTATGTAAGCACCAATAAATCCAACAACAATTGAAATAATACAACCTCCGCGTTTAAATCCTACAATAGAACGACCGATTCCGCCCGTTATTCCTGCAATAATGAGTAAAAGTATTATTTCAAACATGATTAGCCTCACTCTAAATTTTTATAGTGGAAAAATAGGTTTTATTCTGATAAATTTCTTGTAATATTTATAATAGAACTATTATCAGGAATATTGGGTTATACAATTAGAAAAAGCAAGGAACTAATTTGAATCGTAGAAAGTTTTTAAGAAATATTTCATTAGCATCAGCGGGAATTTTATTTGTAAGTGAAAAGATACACGCAAAGCAACCGCCATCATCTCCAAATTTTAAACCTGATCCAACAACATGGAAAGATGATGAAATAAACATTGCCTGGATTGGACACGCAACAGTTCTAATAAATTTTTATGGAACAGTAATTTTAACTGACCCGGTTTTATTTGAGCGAGTTGGTGTTAGCATATTTGGAATGACATTTGGTCCAAGCAGATTTACTCATCCAGCTTTAACTGTTGATGAAATTCCAAAACCAGATATTATTCTTCTCTCTCACGCACATATGGATCATATGGATTACGAAACACTTTCTACAATCGTAGAAAAGTTTCCAAAAGAAATTGATTGTATTACAGCATACAACACCGCTGATGTAATTGCTGAACTTGAATGGAAATCACTACAAGAAATTGATTGGAACGAGGAAACAGAATTACAAGGAATAAAATTTAAAGCACTTGAAGTAAAGCACTTCGGGTGGCGTTATCCATGGGAAAAAGATCGCTCAAAAGGCTATATGATTGATGGAAGAAGTTTTAATGCTGTTCTAATTGAAAAAAATGGAATGAAAATTCTTTTTGGTGGAGATACTGCTTATCATGAATTGTTCAAACCTCTTAAAGATGAAATCATTGAGATTGCGATAATTCCAATTGGTGCTTATAACCCGTGGAAGAAAAATCATTGCAATCCGGAGGAAGCTTTGATTATGGCGAATGATCACATTGGCGCAAAATATTTTATTCCAATTCATACAAAAACATTTAAGCAGGGAAGTGAACCGATTGATGAACCGTTAACATGGTTGAATAAATCAGTTGTTAATTATGATATAAAACTTGGATTAGATGATATTGGAAAAACGTTTACTCTTTCCAATCTTTGATCAACAAATAAAATATCGTAATGCAAACCATTCAACAATTAAAAGAAAAATTCATTTCTGATACAGAATTAGCGCTAAAAGGCTTTAGTACATTCAAATCACTTTCTGAGGATCAGATAAATTGGAAGCCCAACGAGCAAGGGTGGAGTATTGCAGAAGGTATTGATCATCTGGCCGTTACAAACAAACTTTACTTAGTTGAAGTTGAAAAACAATTTGCTGCGAAACAAATTATAACCGATTGTTCTAAAACAGAAGTTAAACACAAATGGCTTTGCAAATTCATAATTAAAGGCGTAGATCCAACAAATATTAAGAAGTCAAAAACATTCCCGGTTTTTATGCCTTCGATGAGCAAGTTCAAGAAGGATGTTTTTGATAATTTTATAGAAGTGCAAAATGAATTAATAAATCTTGTGAGTTCTGCTAAAGATTTAGATTTTAATAAATATGTTATGTCATCACCAGCTGCAAAAATTATAAAAGAAAATTTTTGTGATGTTCTTGAGATCATTCGCTTGCACGACAGAAGACATTTTAATCAAGCTGAAAGAGTATTAAATCATCTTAACTTTCCGAAAAATTAAATGAATAAATTAGACAAAGGCTTTATCCAGATATACACCGGCAACGGAAAAGGTAAAACTACTGCCGCAATTGGACAAGCTGTACGAGCAGCTGGTTATGGACTTAAAACATATATCGCACAGTTTATGAAAGAGTATCCGTATAATGAATTAATTAGTCTTGAACTTCTAAATGAATGGGTTACTATTGAGCAATTTGCCGGAGATGATTTTGTTTATCGAAAGGAAATGCCAAGTGTAATAGAAATGGATAAAGCAAGACGAGGGCTTGAAACCGCAAAAGCTAAAATGCTAAGCAGCAAGTATGATTTAATAATTCTTGATGAAATATTAGTTTCAATTCACTTCGGATTGTTTAATGATGAAGAAGTAATGACTTTTATGAAAATGAAACCAGAAAATGTTGAATTGATTTTAACAGGTAGATATTGTCCCGATAAAATTCTTGAAGCCGCGGATCTTGTAACCGAAATGAAAGTAATTAAGCATTACTATCAAGATGGAGTGTTAGCTAGAAAGGGAATTGAATCTTAAAAGGAATTCCATTTTATCTTTTTTTTAGTATTATGGAACTTTTTAATGCCAAAATGAATTATTCTTTTAAGTAGTATTTTAGTTTAGTTATGAAAAAAGTTAAACAAACAGATTTTCTGAATTTTTATACGGCTCTTGTTGATGGAGATAAAGACAAGTGTGCAAGTATAGTCCAATCCTTATTAGCTGATGGTATAAATCTGAAGGATGTTTATGTAGAACTCTTCCAAAAATCGCTTTACCGAATTGGAAAACTTTGGGATCATAATCAGATGTCAATTCCAGAAGAGCATTTGGCGACTCAGATTATTGAATCACTTATCAGTCGCTTTGCACCAGCTGGCAAATCCGAACCGGAAAAAAAAGTTGTTGTAACCTGTATTGATAAAGAGTTTCATGAAATAGGTGCAAAAATGGTTTCCAACGTTTTTGAACTTGAAGGCTGGAAAACATATTATCTTGGTGCTTCTGTTCCTACAAAAGAAACAATTAAGTTTGTTAAGCAGATTGATCCGGAAATTATAGCACTTTCATGGAGTTTATACTTGAATCTAGGAAGATTTCTTGAGGTGGTTGATCATCTAACCAGATTTTTTCCAGGTAAAAAGATTTTAGTAGGCGGACAAGCATTAGCTGAAAATTCTGACAAAGTATTAAAAAAATATAAAAATGTTGCGTATTTAGATTCTCTTCACTCCTTAGAATCATATTTAAAAAATAATTAGTTTGATATAGATTACCTGGCAGGGATTTACTCTTTGCCTTTTGCTATATCATTTTATAAATTTAAGCGCACTTAAAAATATACTTAGAATTACTTAAATGGATAATATTTCACAAGAAGATTACTTAACAGCAATTTATCGCAATATTGATGATGCAGGAGAAATAAAACCCAATCTGCTAGCATCAAAGTTGGAGATTTCAAATGCTGCTGTTACTGATATGTTACGCAAACTTTCACGAGATGGTTTGGTGGATTATCAAAAATATAAAGGCATAAAACTTACTAGTGAAGGCGAAGCTTATGCCAAAAATATGTTACGAAGACATAGAATTTGGGAAGTTTTTCTTCATCAAACTTTAGGAATGCCCTGGGATAAAGTTCATGATGAAGCAGAAAAATTAGAACATTCTTCTTCTGATGAAATAATTAATCTTTTAGAAGAGTTTTTAGAATTTCCTGAAGTTGATCCGCATGGTTATCCAATTCCGGATAAAAATGGTAAAATAAAAAAGAGCAAAACAGTTGTTGCAATAACTGAATTAAATGAAAATGATTCAGCAAAAGTTATTCGTGTAAATGATGACGTAAAAAATCTTCTTTCGTATGTAACAAAAATTGGAATATCACTCGGAAAAGATATTTTGATAAAAGATAAACTTGAATATGACGGATCAGTTTTAGTAAAAATTGATAATAAAGAAATGAATATAAGTAACAAAATTGCTTCCAACATTTTTGTTGAAAAGACAAAGTAGGATTTGAAATGAATGAACCATTAATGCTTCTAATAATTGGAATTCTTGTAACACTAATTTTTGTGCTATTGTTTTATCCAAACAAAGGAATAATATCTGTTTGGAAAAAATCACGCTATGCAAACAAAAAAGTTTTGATTGAAGATGCCTTGAAATATCTATACAACTGTGAGTACAACGGAACCAATTGTTCGCTCAATGGAATTGCGGGCAATCTTTCAATTTCAGCGGATGATGCAACAGATATTATTTCAAGACTTGAATCAATGGGACTTGTCTCTGCTAAAAAAGATGAACTTGATTTAACTGCTGATGGAAGATCGTATGCTCTTCGTATTGTTCGCGTTCACAGACTGTGGGAAAAGTATCTTGCTGATGAAACAAGTGTGAAAGAAGATGAATGGCATCAGAAAGCAGAAGAATTAGAACACACACTTACTCCGGCACAAGCAGATCAGCTTGCGGCACAAATTGGTAATCCTGTTTTTGATCCACATGGTGATCCCATTCCATCGGCTTCTGGTGAAATTCCTGTAAAAAAAGGAAAGCCATTAACAGAAATGAATGATGGTGAGTTCGGAAATATTATACATATTGAAGATGAACCACACGCAATTTACAGCCAACTACTCGCTGAAGGATTATATCCCGGAATGCAGATTAGAATGATTGAGCAGACCGATAAGCGAATTAAATTTGTTGCAAATGGTGAAGAATGTATTCTCTCTCCATTGATTGCAAAAAATATTACAGTTGGAATTCTAAAATTTGAAAAACAGGTTGAAGGAAAATTTAAAGCTTTATCATCACTTAAAGTTGGTGAGCAAGGAACTATTCTTGGAATAGCGAAAGCATTACGTGGACAGCAGCGAAGAAGATTGATGGACTTGGGAATTGTACCGGGAACAAAAATAGAAGCAGAGTTAGAAAGCTTTACAGGTGATCCGGTGGCTTACAAAGTTCGCGGAACAACAGTTGCACTTCGTAAGCAGCAAACAGATAAAATTTATTTATTGAATGATGAGGAAAAGAATAAATGACAATTGTTGATTTAAATAATTGTGCAAATTGTCCTGTTCACAATATGGGTAATTTAAAAAAGCTTGGCATTGATATGAGCAGTTTTGATTTTGTTGTTGCTCTCGCAGGAAATCCTAATACAGGTAAAAGCACGGTTTTTAATTATCTAACAGGATTAAGACAACACACAGGTAACTGGCCAGGCAAAACAGTTACTCGTGCTGAGGGCGGATTTGAATACAGTGAGAAAAAATTCAAACTGGTTGATTTGCCAGGAACATATTCACTTCTTTCTACAAGCACAGATGAAGAAGTTGCAAGAGATTTTATTTTATTTGGTCAGCCTGATGTAACAATAATTGTTGTGGATGGAACACGAGTAGAAAGAAATTTAAATCTTGTTTTGCAGATTTTAGAAATTACTAATCGTGCTGTGTTGTGTTTAAATCTTATGGATGAAGCAAAGCGAAATGGGATTCAGGTTGATGATAGACCTTTAGCAAAAGAATTAGGAATTCCAGTCGTTCCTACTTCAGCAAGGCAAGGTGAAGGAATAAATGAATTGTTGAGCAAGATACACGATGTTGCAACAGGAAAATATGTTTGCAAACCATATAGAATGAAAACAAGTTCATCAGAGCTAAATTCAGCTATAGAAAAATTAAGCAATGAAATAGAATTAGAATATCCGGGATTACCAAATCTACGTTGGGTAGCTTTGCGCCTGCTTGAAGGTGATCAAAGTATTATTGATGCAATACGCAGCGGTGATTTAGGAAATTTAAAAAAGGATTTTATTTTAAGTGAAGTTGAAGGATGACATATAAATAATGAGTATTAACGATAACATAAAAAGAGAAACAATCTTAGCAACTGCAAATAATTTACGATGGGAAGTTGGAGAAAACCTCCACGACACATTAATGGAATCAATTTATGAAAATGCCACTTCTATTTCTTCTAAGGTTGTAATTTATCCGAATAAAAAACCGGCATTTAGCTTAGATAGGACTTTGGACAAAATTCTCACTAGCAAGTACCTCGGGTTTCCAATAATGTTTTTAATACTTGCTGTCGTTTTCTGGTTAACAATAGAGGGCGCTAATGTTCCTTCAGGATTAATTGCAAACTTGCTTGTTGATACTTTACACCCATTATTAAAAAATTTTGCAGATTCATTTATGCCCTGGTGGTTAAGCGGAGTTTTGATTGATGGAGCGTATCTTGCAATGGCTTGGGTAATAAGTGTTATGCTTCCACCGATGGCAATTTTTTTTCCTGTTTATACATTACTTGAAGATTTTGGCTATTTGCCGCGCGTAGCTTTTAATATGGATCCACTTTATAAGAAAGTTGGAGCGCACGGGAAACAAGCACTCACAATGACAATGGGATTTGGATGCAATGCTGCAGGCATTGTAGCAACAAGAGTAATCGATTCGCCGCGTGAAAGATTAATTGCAATCATTACAAACAATTTTTCTTTGTGTAATGGAAGATGGCCAACACAAATTCTCATTGCAACAATATTTATTGGCGGAGCGGCGCCTGCATATCTTGCAGGAATTGCTTCAGCGGGAGCCGTTGTGTTTATAGCAATTTTAGGAATTGTATTTAGTTTAATTGTTTCGTGGGGATTATCAAAAAGTTTGTTGAAGGGTGAAGCATCTGCCTTTAGTTTAGAGTTGCCACCATATCGTCCACCAAGAATTTTACAAACACTTTACACTTCTTTAATAGATAGAACAATTTTTGTTTTATGGCGTGCAATTGTTTTTGCAATTCCGGCAGGAATCGTTATCTGGTTAGTTGCTAACATTATGATTGATGGAGTTTCGGTTGCAAATCATTTTATAAATTTGTCAAATCCGGTAGCATTTATTTTTGGATTAAACGGAATCATTTTACTTGCATACATTATTGCAATACCAGCTAATGAAATTGTGATACCAACAGTTTTAATGTTAACAGTTGCAAATCTTGCTTTAACAGGAATCGGTGGTGATAGCGGAGTTATGTTTGAACTTGATTCAGTCACAGACACAGCATCAATCTTACATGCTGGTGGCTGGACTTTATTAACTGGAATAAATTTAATGATATTCAGTTTGCTCCATAATCCTTGTTCTACAACTATTTATACAATTTTTAAGGAAACAAAAAGCGTAAAGTGGACTGTTATCTCAACGCTACTTCCAATTGTAATGGGTTTTACAATTACTTTTTTTATAACTCAGATTTGGAGGATATTCTTCGGAAATTTAAACTAAAAAAATTATTTTATGACAGAATATTTTGCGTTAAAACAACTTAAGGATTATTAAATGGCTGCAAACAAACTTCGTATTCTTTCCTGGAATGTTAATGGTATTCGTGCTATTCAGAAAAAAGGTTTTGTTGATTGGTTATTGACCGAAGATCCTGATGTACTTTGTTTGCAGGAAACTAAAGCTGCACCGGAACAACTCTCTGAAGAACTTTTAAATATAAATGGTTACAAATCATATTTTTCTTCTTCCATAGTAAAGAAAGGATATAGCGGCGTTGCTATTTATACTAAACAGGAACCAATTAAAGTTGAACATGGTTTTGGCATCCCAAAATTTGATGATGAAGGAAGAATTATTATAGCTAATTACAAAGATTTTGTGCTGATAAACATTTACTATCCCAATGGAAAAAAGAATGAAGAACGTTTGCAGTACAAAATGGATTTTTATGAAGCTTTTCTTGACTACTCAAACAAACTTGTAAAAAAAGGAAAGAATCTTATTATCTGTGGAGATGTAAACACAGCACACAAAGAAATCGATCTTGCAAGACCAAAAGAAAATTCAAAAGTATCGGGATTTCTTCCTATTGAAAGAGAGTGGTTAGATAAATTTTTCTCTAAAGGTTATTTGGATACTTTTAGAATGTTTAATGATGAAGCTGAAAATTATACCTGGTGGGATCAGGTTACTCGTGCGAGAGATAGAAATGTGGGCTGGAGAATCGATTACTTTTTTGTTAGCGATAACTTTAAGAAGAATGTTAAAGATGCATTTATAATGCCTGATGTTATTGGCTCTGATCACTGTCCGGTTGGTATTGATATCGAACACAAAAAATAGATTTGAATTTTTTTATTTGGATTGTTGTTATATCTTCAAATCAAATTTTAAACTAATCTGATTTGATGAAATTTAATATCACAACAATCCAACTTTTATTTTTTACTGTATTTGCAACAACGTTTTACAGTTTTGCTCAACAGAAGTCTTTAGCCGAAGCAAAATTAGTTGTTGATACTTTCTTGCCACAAAAAGATTATACAATCTCAATTGGTATTTTAATAAATCTAAAAGATGATTGGCATATTTACTGGAGAAATCCTGGTGATAGCGGCTTACCAACAGAAGTTGATTTTATTTTACCAGAAGAATTTAAAGTTTCAGAAATAAAATTTCCAACTCCAGAAATATTTTCTTCAGATGAAATTGTGAATTATGGTTATTCACACCAAGTGTTATTAACCAGTAAAATAAGTATACCGAAAAATTTTATTCAAAAAGAAATATCAATATCTGCAAAATTAAGTGCTTTAATTTGCAAAGATTTATGTAAAGCTTTTGATACAACACTAGCAATCAAACTTGATTTAACTAAAGCTTTTTATCCAACAAAACTTGTTTCTGATGAATTTGATTTTACAAAAAGTGTTATACCGAAAATTAATTCTGATATAAAAATCTCTGTAACTAAGATTTCTGAATCGGTTTTATTAAAGCTGAATAAAACTATTTTTCAGAATCTAAAAGTTGATAGCTTCGTATTCTATCCTTATCAAGCAGGAGTTTTTAAGAACAAAGTAAAACAAACGATTAAGGATACTGGGAATTACTTTGAACTTGTTTTAGAACCCGATTCATTTCGTGTTGAAAATCCAACGCATATAAATGGAATAATTGTTGTAAATGATGATCACAATAAATCATATGAAATAAATCTTCCAATTACAGATTGAACTTTTGATCGCAAATTGTGTTATAATAAAAAAGTATTCATAACAAAAAGGAGCAAACTATGTACAAAACATTCGCAATCATTTTTCTTGTGTTATTTGGTGTTTCAGCTTTTGCACAAACAGCAAAGTTAAATGAGCTAGCACCAGATTTTAAGCTTGTTGATTCAAACGGTAAAGAGCATTCTTTGTCTGATTTTAAGGGAAAATTAGTTGTTCTTGAGTGGATAAATTTTGAATGTCCTTTCGTTAAAAAACATTACAACTCAAAAAATATGCAGTCACTTCAATTAAAATACACAAAGAAAGATGTTGTGTGGTTATCAGTTTGTTCATCTAATGAAGGTAAGCAAGGTAATTTTTCTAATGAAGAAATCAATGATCGGGTAAAAAATCATAATGCAAAAATGTCTGCTTACTTAATTGATACAGATGGGAAAGTTGGTAAAATGTATGGTGCTAAAACAACTCCGCATATGTATGTAATTGATAAATCTGGAAAACTTGTTTACGCTGGTGCGATTGATGACAAAGCTTCTACTGATTTAGAAGATGTAAAAGAAGCAAAGAATTATGTTTCAAATGCTTTGGATGAATTACTTGCAGGAAAGAATGTTAGTTTTCAGAGCTCAACATCTTATGGGTGCAGTGTAAAATATTAATCAGTATTTTGGTTTAGCAAAAATTATTGTGTTGTAAAATTGATTAACGATAAAAGAATTCGGTTACTGCAAAAAGGAAATGAAACTGATGGCCCAATTGTTTATTGGATGAGCCGTGATCAGCGAGTCCATGATAATTGGGCATTATTGTTTGCGCAAAAGTTAGCTTTGGAAAAGAAAAAATCGTTAGTAGTTGTTTTTAATCTTGTTCCAGATTTTTTAGAAGCGACGATTCGACAATATGATTTTATGTTAAAAGGTTTGTGCGAAGTTGAAACTGAATTATCTAAGTATAACATTCCATTACTTTTAACAACCGGAAAACCAGAAGAAGAAATACCCAAACATTTAAAAAAGTTAAAGGCGTCAATTCTTGTTTCTGATTTTGATCCATTAAGAATAAAAAGAATTTGGAAACGTGATGTTGCTAAACAAATAACAATTCCATTTTATGAAGTTGATGCGCACAATATTGTTCCTTGTCTATATGTTTCCAACAAATTAGAATTTGCTGCTTATACAATTCGCCCTAAAATCCATAAAGCATTAATTGAATTTATGGATGAGTATCCGTCACTAAAGAAAATGAGTAAAAGCGAAATTTCATCAGATAAAATTGATTGGGGTAAAATTCAAAAATCTTTAAAAATAAAATTTGATGTAGAAGAAGTTGATTGGATAAAACCAGGAGAAACTGAAGCACAGAAAACATTAAATCATTTCTTAAAAAATAAATTTGAGAATTATCACGAACTTAGAAACGATCCAACAAAAGATTATCAATCAAATCTTTCCCCTTATTTACACTTTGGACAAATATCTGGGCAGCGAATTGCACTCGATACAGAAAAGTTTAAAGGAAGTCCTGAATCCAAAAAAGTTTTTCTTGAAGAACTAATTGTAAGGAGAGAACTTTCAGATAATTTTTGTTACTTCAATAAAAATTATGATTCGTTTGATGGATTTCATGATTGGGCAAAAACATCTTTAAATGAGCATCGAAAAGATGAAAGAGAATTTATTTATACTTTAAAACAATTTGAGAGTGCGAACACTCACGAAGATTTATGGAATGCTGCACAAAAGGAATTAATTTCTACAGGGAAAATGCACGGCTATATGAGAATGTATTGGGCAAAAAAAATTCTTGAATGGACGAAATCTCCCGAAGATGCTTTAAAGATTGCGATTTATCTGAATGATAAATATGAACTTGATGGACGAGATCCGAATGGTTATACAGGAATTGCCTGGTCGATCGGTGGAGTTCACGATCGGGCCTGGTTTGAAAGACCAGTTTATGGAAAAATAAGGTATATGAATCGCAATGGAGCTGCAAATAAGTTTGATGTAAACACATATATAAAAAAATATTTCTCATAAGAAATTTTCCAAAAAGTCATTTTTTTTCAATATTTAAGTAAATATATCAGATAATTTTGTTGCTTTCTCGTTAAAATTGATTGAAAACAAATCTTTGGCAATTGTTTTTAACGGCACTTAAATTGCGACAAAGAAATGGTTTAATTTTTACAAAATAAGAATGCTCAATTTTAATAAATTAAAAAGATCCAAATCTCAAAAACTACAACTAAAACTAACAATTCAGTTTTCTTTGTTTTTTATCCTGGTATCTGGATTTATCTACTTTTATTTTACCAATAAATTTGAAGAACAGGTAAATGAAAAATACACTTACAAAGCCAATGTATTTGTAAATTTTTTCTCACAGAATCCTCAAGTCTTTTCAGAAAAGAAATTCACTGATCCGGAAATTGTACAAAAATTATTAAGTCTAAACGATGCTGTTTACTTAGTTGTTGAAAATTCTTCAGGTGAAATGATTGATGCGTTAAATCTAGAAATAGCCGAGAAGAATTTATACATCCTTGCTAAATCAGATGGTGAAGGAATATCAAAAGATGAAAAAGTTTATCGCGTAAGGCTACCGATAAAAACTGATTTTATTTCAGGTAAGATTTATGTTGGATTTGAGTCCGGTGATGATTCTCAATTGATTTTTAAGAATAAATTGTTAACGGGATTGTTTGCATTGTCCATATTGATGGCTGGAATTGTTTTTACATATTTTCTAAGCTCAATATCATTTCGACCTCTAGGTAAAATTATAAAAGCACTTGATTCTGCAAATGTTAATACCGATGGCAAAAATTTTAAATCTTTTAGAAAAGATGAACTGGGAATAATAGAGGATAGAGTTAAAATTGTGTTAGCTGAGTTGGATAGATCCAGTAATGAAGTTGAATCACTAAACAAAAAACTACACGATGTATTTAAGGACAAAATTTCAGAATTGAATTTTGAAATTAATCAAAGAAAAAAAGCTGAGATATCATTACAAAAAAGTGAAGAACAATTTAGGACAGTTTTTCAAAATGCACCGATTGGAATTGTAATTATATCAACCGATGGAAAAATAATAAGTGCTAATAAATCGTTTTGTGATACAATAGGGTTTTTAAAAGACGAGATAATTGGCATTCCAATTAAATATCTTTTTGAAAAAAATGACCTTGAAGGTTTTAGTGATGAAACTTTTGATCTTGACGGAAACCCGGTTGCTGATATCAACACAGAAAAAATGCTTCTTAAGAAAGAAGGAAAAGAAATTCATGTAATAGTAAAATCAGTATCTGTTTTAGATGAAAAAGGAAAAGTAAAACATTACGTTATGCAGATGCTTGATATTTCTGAAATTAAACGTGTTCAAAGAGAACTTGTTGAAGCATTAAATAAAGCAGAAGAATCTGATAGATTAAAATCAGCTTTTCTTGCTCAGATGTCTCATGAAATAAGAACACCTCTAAATGTTATTCTTACGTCTATTCCTTTGTTGGCAGATGAGATATCAAGCGGGGATGAAGAATTAAAAATAATTCTTGATTCCGTAAAAAGTGCAGGTAGAAGATTGCAGCGTACTATTGATATGATTTTAAGTATGTCCTCAGTTCAAAGTGGAAACTATAAAGCTACATTTGAAAAATTTGATCTTGTTGCAGATCTTAAAAAAATGGTTAATGAATTTAAATCCTTAAGTGATGATAAAGGTTTAAATTTAAAATTTACATACCCAAAACAAGAATTATTGATAACCGCGGATAGATATACAGTTAACCAGATATTTCAGAATCTAATAAATAATGCAATTAAGTATACACTTAAAGGATATGTAGAAGTCTATTTGAAAAATATTGGTGATGATAAGATAAAAGTTGAGATAAGAGATAGCGGTATTGGAATGAGCCAGGAGTATCTGCAAAAAATGTTTATGCCATTTTCACAAGAAGATGTTGGATATAAAAGAGAGTTTGAAGGAAATGGATTAGGACTAGCGTTAGTAAAAAAATACATCGAACTAAATCTTGCGGAAATAAGTGTTGAAAGCGAAAAAAACATTGGCTCTGTGTTTTCAGTAATATTTGATTGCAATGCTAATTTTGTTGAGATTCAGTCAAAAGAGAATCACTCAAATAGATATCATTAGGCTTCTGTTAATATTCCAATTACTTAACATCCCTTTTAAGTTTAATTATTCTTAATGCAGCAATAATTGAAGTTATGGATGATTTATGCAAACTTTGGAAAAAACATAAGAATTTATGAGGGTTATATAGAAATAAGAATTACAAAATATTATGGTTAGAAAAACATATTTTAATATTTAAAATTAAATAGAAAACAATTTAGTAGTTATGAGTAAGTACAAAGTAATATCATTTTATAAATATGTAGATATTGAGAATCCGGAATCTATTTCAAAAGAACATCTAAACTGGTGTTTAGAAAATGGGATTAAAGGAAAAGTATATCTTGCAAAAGAGGGTATAAATGGATCTGTTTTTGGGGATGATGAATCGACAGATAAATTTAAAACATATTTAAAAAGTTATAAAATATTTGAAGACATTTGGTTTAAAGAAACTCAAACTGATGAAATAGCATTTAATAAAATGTTTGTTAGAGTTAAATCAGAAATAGTAAACTCGGGTTTAACTACGACCAAATTAGAAAACACAGCCCCTAAACTAACTCCTGAACAGTTGCTAAAATTTTATGAAGAAAAAAAAGATTTTTTAATAATTGATACAAGAAACTGGTACGAAAGTAAAATTGGAAGATTTAAAAATGCACTAACTTCGCAAATAACGCACTTTAGAGAATGGCCCAAAGTTGTGGAAACTTTAAGTGAGTACAAAGATAAAACAATTGTAACATACTGTACTGGTGGAATTCGATGTGAAAAAGCTTCAGCATATTTGCGAGAACAAGGATTTAAAGACGTTTATCAAATTAATGGCGGGATATTAAATTACATTCAACAATTTCCTGATACTTATTGGGAAGGCGGAATGTTTGTTTTTGATGATCGTAAAGTTTATGAACCAAATACAAAAGAAGAATTAAAGTACACAGCCAAGTGTCATTTTTGTGGTAAACCAACAGCGTATCACATCAACTGTCATAATCAAAATTGTGATAAAATTATTGTTTGTTGTCATAATTGTAAAGTTGAAAATGACTATTGCTGTAGTGATGAATGTCGTGCAAGCGAAAACAAAAGAAAAGAATTTAATGGTTAGATTTTATGGATGATGAATTAAAGAAGGAAATAGAGCAAAATCTAAAAAAATCTAAACCTCAAACAGGTATTGATGAGTTTAAAAAATGGATTCCTTCAATCATCATTTTGCCAATTGCACTTTACTGGGTTTTAAATCGTGGAGAATATGGTTTGATTGATAACGCCGACTTAGTAATTCATGAAGCTGGACATTTTTTCTTTAAGTTTTTTGGAAAATATATTTACACTCTTGGTGGAACATTAATGCAGATAATTCTTCCATCAATAATATTGTTTTACTTTTTTAGAAATGAATATCGAACAGGAATGCAATTTTCTTTATTGTGGTTAGGACAAAACTTTATAAATATTTCTGTTTATGCGGCAGATGCTCAGGCGCGTAGATTACCTTTGCTTGGTGGTAATAAAGTTTATCACGATTGGCATTATTTACTTGGAGAAATAGGGCTGCTGCAATATGATGCTGAAGTTGGATATTTATTTTTTGGAATCGCAATTATCATTTTTGTTATTACTCTAATTTTACCTCTAATTACTCAGAATTAAATATTATCTTTTGCCTCAAAAAATTTGGTTATGATTCGATGAAATTTTCAACTCTTGTAATTGTTGCTTTGTTTACGTTCAAAGTTTCTGCACAAATAGATACTGTTAAGACTTATTATTCGAATGGAAAACCCGAAGCAGTTATTTTGTTTGAAAAAAATATCAGGCAGGGTGAAGCCTTGTTTTATTGGGAAAATGGAAATTTAAAAGAGAAGCGAAATTATGTGAATGATAAAGTTTTTGGAACAGTAACATCTTATTACCAAAATGGAAAATTGAAAGAACTTTATACTATTGAAGATGGAAGGCGAGATGGACCTGCAACTTTTTACGATTCCCTTGGTAATGTTATTGAAGATGTTATGTTTGAAAATGGCTTAAGAAAAGGACAGGAATTTTTATTAGTTGGAGAATACCGCGAAGAAGATTATCAGAAACTTTTAGCACAATGGAAAGAAAGACAGGATCAAAAAGAAAAACAAAATAGCACCAACGATTTAAACCTTCCGCCTGTTGAAGAAGATAAAATTGAAATAGAAGATGATCCCGCATATTATTCTGACGTAGAAGTTATGCCCGAACCAATTGGCGGGTGGAATTCAATCTATAAAAAACTTATTTATCCTCTTGAAGCAAGAGAAAAAGAAATTGAAGGCACTGTAAAAATATTAGCATTTATAGAAAAAAATGGTGAAGTATCATCTGCACAAGTTGTTGAAGGTATTGGCTTTGGATGTGATGAAAATGCCAGACTTTCGGTTTATTATACCCGTTTTAAACCCGGTCTGCAAAAAGGCAGAAGAATGAAAGTTCAAATGACAATTCCAATTGAGTTTAAACTGGATAAAGTAATTAAATAGAAATATTAAATCGTAAATTATTCAAAATAATTTTTGTTTCTTCAGATAAATTATTTGATTTAATTGTATAGTTATTAAACTCTCGGCGTATTGGATATTCTTTTCTTTGAAAATCAAAATATTCAGTTCTTTCAGTTTTATTCATTATAAAACTTTTTTTCATTTTCTCATTATCATTTTGAATTGAATATATTTTTGAAATTAGATTGTTTAAAGAAAATTCAAATTTATTCTCATCATCAAGATTTAATAACACATTTATTGGTGGTTGCAAATTAAATTCAAATTTAGCTTCTACATTCAAATATTTACACAAAGATTCGTATATCATCTTTGTGCCGTTTATTTTGCCTTCATAGGAATATCCTGCAATATGAGGCGTTGCAATTGAAACCTTATCAAGTAAATCTACATTAATACTTGGTTCATTTTCCCAAACATCTAATACCACAATAAGATTTTTATAATCAATAACATTTAATAAATCCAGATTATTTATAACTGCGCCACGGGAGGAATTTATAAGTATAGTTCCATCTTTTAGCTTATCAAGATTTTTCTGGTTAAGCAAGTAAAAGGTTTTATCTATTCCTGATAGGTTTAACGGAGTGTGAAGTGTAATAACATCACATTTTAATATTTCCTCAAATTCTGAAAACTCCCTGGTGTCTCCACTTCTTTTTAATGGTGGATCATTAAATAAAACTTGCATCCCAATCGCTTTGGCAAAAAATGCAACTTTACTCCCAACATTACCGACTCCAACAATTCCAATTGATTTGTTTTGCAGTTTGAAATCAAATCTTACAGCAAGATTTAATAATGCAGCGATAATATATTCTGCAACAGAATAAGCGTTACAACCTTTTGCATCAACAAAATATATATTGTTTGCCTTTAGGTATTCTAAATCGATATGATCCGTTCCAATTGTTGCGGTTCCAACAAATTTTACACTAGTATTTTTAAGCAGATCCCCATCAACTTTTGTTACTGATCTAACAATTAAAATATCAATATTTTTTAATGAAGAATTAGTAATCTTACGTCCCGGTAACAACATAACTTCGCCAATTTGATTAAATGCGGATTCGGCAAATACAATATTTTCATCAACTAAAATCTTTAACATAATTTTTATTCTTAGAAGTAATTCCTAACTTTCCGATTGAGATTTGAACATATTAAAATTATTTTGCAAGCCAATAAAACTATACAAATCTATAAAATGTAAAAACAAATTGTTTTCGCTAAAATAAGGATTTTCCGATGCTAAGCCGACTTTTACAACCCGAAATCCAGTCTCTTATTGAGGAGAGACAACTCGGCATCTTAAAGGAAATTCTTGTCGAATGGACCCCTGCTGACATCGCAGAACTTCTAATTGACCTTCCTGAAAAAGACAGAGTGATAATATTTCGGTTGCTTTCTAAGGAGCTTGCCGCTGATACGTTTGAGTATATGGATTTTGATACTCAGATGGAATTGTTGAGGTTAATGGGCAAAGAAGAAAGCGCTGTAATTCTTAATGAAATGGATCCTGACGATAGAACGTGGCTATTTGAGGAACTTCCTTCGTCTGCGGCAAAACAATTAATTCAACTTCTTTCTCCTGATGAAAGAAAAATTGCAGTAACCCTGCTTGGATATCCGGAAAACTCTGTTGGAAGATTGATGACTCCGGATTATATAGCAATTAAACCTTCTTACACTATCCAGCAAACGCTTGATTATATAAGAGAACACGGTAAAAATAAGGAAACACTAAATATAGTTTATGTTGTTGATGAAAAGGGGAAATTAATCGACGATGTTAGAATAAAAGAATTTTTGCTTGCTCCGTTAAATCAAACGGTATCAGAGCTGATGGATGAAAATTTTGTAGCCTTGCATGTGTTTGATGATCAGGAAACCGCAGTTGAAGCCTTTAAAAAATATGATAGAGTTGCTTTACCCGTTGTAGATAGGGCAGGAATGCTGATAGGAATCGTAACGGTTGATGACGTTTTTGATGTTGCAGAAGAAGAAACTACAGAAGATATCCACAAACAAGCTGCAATTGAAGTATTAGAAGAACCTTATGCTGAAATTTCAATTCCGCTTATGGTAAAAAAGAGAGCACCCTGGCTTACCCTTTTATTACTTGGTGAATTTTTAACTGCATTGGCAATGGGCTTTTTTGAAGATGAGATTGCTAAGGTTGCAGCACTTGCTATTTTTATTCCACTCATCATTTCAAGTGGTGGTAATTCAGGTTCACAGGCTGCAACACTTGTTGTACGTGCAATGGCACTTGGAGAGATAACTTTGGTTGATTGGTGGCATATTATGAAGAGAGAAATATTTTCAGGACTGATGCTAGGAGTTATCCTGGGGGCAATTGGATTTACTCAAGTTGCAGTACTTTCAAATTTCACTCCTGCAATACAGCCTCATTGGTTTTTAATAGGATTAACTGTGGGAGTTACCCTTGTTGGAATTGTACTTTGGGGGACGCTTACAGGTTCAATGCTTCCATTTATATTAAAAAAATTAGGCGCAGATCCAGCAACCTCCTCGGCTCCTTTGGTAGCAACAATGGTGGATGTTACAGGATTAATAATTTATTTTACTGTCGCCATCGTAATATTAGGTGGTACGCTCCTATAATTAACTTTTCTTATAAAAATCCAACTTTTTAACCCCTTTAAATCAAGATTGATAAAGGTATTATTTTTATATTTACATCATTAATAATAATTATAAAGTTAGTACGTGAATAATCAAAAGAAAACCAAAGGAATAATTTTAGCTGGCGGTTCTGGCTCACGACTTTATCCAATAACAAAAGTTTATAGCAAACAATTAGCTTTAATTTATGATAAACCGTTAATCTATTATCCTCTTTCAATTTTAATGTTAGGCGGAATAAAAGATGTTTTAATCATATCTAATGTAGAAACTATTCCGCTTTATAAGCAATTATTCAATAGCGGCAGTACAATAGGGATGAACATAGAATATGCAGTGCAACCTGCACCAAACGGAATTGCGGAAGCATTTATAATTGGTGAAAAATTTATTGGCGATGATAATGTTTGTTTAGTTCTTGGTGATAATATTTTTTATGGTGATCTAACTTTTTTTTATGATGGACTTAAGAAAAACATTGGAGCGACAATTTTTGGATACCAGGTTAATGATCCTGAACGTTATGGAATTGTTGAATTTGATAAAAATGGAAAAGCTATTTCAGTTGAAGAAAAACCAGAAAATCCTAAATCTACATACGCTATCCCCGGTCTTTATATCTTTAATAATGAAGTAATCAACATTTCAAAAAATTTAAAACCTTCAGCACGTGGTGAACTTGAAATAACAGATGTTAATAAAGTTTACTTAGAAAAAGGTGAGTTACAAGTAGAAAAAATTGGACGTGGTATTGCCTGGCTTGATACCGGCACACCAGAGGCTTTATTACAGGCATCAAATTTTTTTGGTGTAATTGAGGATAGACAAGGATTGAAAGTTGCATGTATTGAAGAGATTGCTTATCACAAAGATTTTATAAATAAAGAACAGTTTACTCAAGTAGTAAACTCTATTCCCAAATCATTGTATCGTTCTTATCTTGAAAAAATACTAAAGGAAGGAAATTAATTGGAGGTTGTTAAAACAGAATTTGAAGGACTTCTAATCATAAAACCAAAAGTCTTTGGTGATGAACGTGGATATTTTTTTGAGAGTTATAATGAAGTCGTTTATCAAGCATCAGGAATTGAATTGTGTTTTGTTCAGGATAATATTTCTAAATCTAAAAAGGGAACTATCAGGGGGCTGCATTATCAAGTTGGTGAAAAAGCACAGGGTAAACTTTGTAAAGTAATCTTTGGAAAAGTACTAGATGTTGCTGTGGATATTAGATTTGGTTCACCCACTTTTGGAAAGTATTTTTCTTCTGAATTATCTGAGGGAAATCATACTCAACTTTGGATTCCACCAGGATTTGCACACGGTTTTTCAGTACTTTCCGATGAAGCAATTTTCTCATACAAATGCACTTCACTTTATAGTAAAGAACACGAAAGAGCGATACTTTTTAATGACACAGATTTGAATATTGATTGGAAAGTTAGTAACCCAATTGTTTCCGAAAAAGATTTGCAAGCAATAAAGTTAAAAGACATTCAAAAAGATTTTATTTATTAATTTTTTTATTTAAGGAAAATTTATGCGTGTACCATTATTAGATCTTAAACCTCAATATTTAGCTTTAAAAAAAGAACTTGATGAAGCTGTAATTAAAGTAGCTGAATCACAACACTTTATTCTTGGTCCAGAAGTAACAGAAATGGAGAAAGAATTTTGCAATTATCTTGGTTGTAAACATGCGTTAGGTGTTTCTTCAGGTACAGATGCACTTTTATTAGCTTTAATGGCAATTGATATAAAACCAGGCGATGAAGTAATCGTTCCAACTTATTCCTTCTTTGCAACTGCTGGAGTTGTTTCGAGACTTTTTGCAACACCAGTATTGGTTGAAAATGATCCAGTTAATTTTAATATGGATCCAAAAGATTTTGAGAAAAAAATAACTGCAAAAACTAAAGCAGTTATTCCTGTTCATCTTTATGGCCAAAGTGCGGACTTAGATGAAATCGTTAAAATTGCAAAAGATCATAACATAATTGTAATTGAAGATGCTGCGCAAGCAATCGGAACGCAATATAAAGATGGAAGATTTGTTGGAACAGTGGGAGACATAGGCTGCTTTTCATTTTTTCCAAGTAAAAATCTTGGTTGTTACGGTGATGGCGGATTAGTAACTACAAACAATGAAGATCTTGCTAAAGTTTTAAATATAAAAAGGGTTCACGGCGGCGAGCCAAAATATTATCATAAAGTAATTGGCGGAAATTTTAGAATAGATGCTTTACAAGCTGCTGTTTTAAGAGTCAAACTTCCGCATCTTGATAAATGGTCTGAAAAGAGAAGACAAAATGCAAATCGTTACACTCAACTTTTTGTTGAAGCAGGATTAGCAGAAGAAACAGGCAAGACAAGTTTTGATGCAAAAAATAAAGTGCTGTTACCAAAAGCTGCATTTGAAAGATTTAGAGTAAGAAATTATCATATATATAATCAATATATAGTTCGTGTTGATAAGCGTGATCAGTTGAGAGAATTTTTATCCAAGAATGAAATTGGAACAGAAATTTATTATCCTGTTCCATTCCATTTGCAAGAATGTTTTAAAGAACTTGGACATAAAAAAGGTGATTTCCCATTATCAGAATTTTCAGCAGATACATCAATTGCATTGCCAATTTTTCCCGAATTGAGTGATGAGCAATTAGTTTTTGTGGTTGAAACAATTAAAAAGTTCTTTAATCAATAAGATTAATAATGTTTAAAAAGATATTTCTGTTTTTGGCTCTAAGTTTTGTTGCAACTGCTCAGATAGTTTATGAGCCATTAAACAGAGATGTTTATTCATTTCTTTCCAGACTTAGTCAAAAATCAATTATCGTTTTTGATGACCAGATTAGACCTGTTAGTAGAAAATATATAGCTGAAAAATTAATTGAAGTTTCTGAAAAATTTAACCTGTTAACTTCTTTAGAAAAAGAAGAGTTGGATTTTTACAGAAAAGATTTTAAACGTGAATTTGATTTTATTAAAAATGTTAATGTTGATTCTTCCGAAGTTAATATACTTGGATATGATGAGGGAAATAGATTAAGATTATTCAGCTATCGCGATAGTTTTTTTACTTTGAATTTAAGTCCTATTCTTGGACTAAAAATCGGATCTCGAGATAGTGAAAAGTTAACTCATATTTGGAATGGTATATATACTTACGGTTACATTGATGATTATTTGAGTTTCAGTTTTGATTTTAGAGACAATTCTGAACAAGGAAATACGATTGATAAAAGAAAAGACTTTACACCAATTACCGGTGTAGAAGCTAAATCAAGTTTAACTGCTGTGAATTATTCACTTAATAAAATGGAATACAGCGAAGTTAAAGCTGTAATTGCAACTGATTGGAGTTGGGGTTCTTTTGCTGTTGGTAAAGATTTTATGGAATGGGGTTATGGTGAAAGTGGTCTGCTTGTTCTTTCACAAAAATCACCTTCGTTCGGATTTATAAGATTAGACATAAAACCAGTTGAGTGGTTAAAGTTTAATTATATCCATGGTTGGTTATCGTCTGGAGTAATCGATTCAAATACTATATTCTATAATACCGCAGGCGGAATAACTTTTTCTTTTATTGATAAATTTATTGCAACTCACTCTTTAACAGTTACCCCAATTACGGGATTAGATCTTGCGATCGGTGAATCGATAATTTATGATGATGAGATTGAGTTTTTATATTTAATGCCAATTATGTTTTTCAGATTAGCTGATCATCAATTAAGCAGACAACTAAATACAGCTGGCGGAAATGCACAATTATTTTTTTCTGCAAGTTCAAAAGGACAAATAAAAAATACTCATCTATACGGAACATTGTTTATTGATGAGATTACAATTAGCGGATTGTTTGATTCTTACAAACAAAGAAATCAGCTTGGCTTTACCCTTGGCGGATCTATTACAGATTTACCAATTGAAAATCTAACAGCAAAAATTGAGTTTACTAAAATTTATCCTTTTGTTTATCGACATTATATTCAAACGACGGATTATCAAAGTGCAAGATACTCCCTTGGTCATTGGATTGGGCATAACGCAGACTTGATTTATGGTTCACTTAATTATAGATTTTTAAGAGGATTACAGGCAACAGTTTTTGGTCAGTATGTTCGAAAAGGTGGAGATGGAAATGTGCAGCAACAATATAATATTCAACCTCAGCCTCCTTTTTTATTTGGAATGCGAAAAAACTACTCTTACTTTGGAGCAGAAATTAAGTATGAATATACTCACGAACTTTTTGCTAAATTGAATTTTCAAACGACAAATTCTTCAATTCAACAAGCAGATTTAAGTTTTATTGATACAAGATTAAACGAATTTTATTTTTCAGTTTATTATGGATTATAATTTTTAATGAAAGACTATATAAGTAAAAAAATATATCTCGCTGGCCATACAGGAATGGTCGGTTCTGCAATATTAAGAGAGCTGCAATCTCGTGGTTATAAAAATATTATAACAAAAGATTTATCTGACCTTGATTTACGTAACCAATCAGCAGTGCAAAATTTCTTTGAAGAAACGAAACCAGAACTTGTAATTATTGCAGCAGCCAAAGTTGGCGGAATACTTGCAAACAATACTTACCGCGCAGAATTTCTTTATGATAATTTAATGATTGAAGCAAACCTTATTCATGCTTCATATTTGAATAAAGTGGAGAAGGTTGTATTTCTAGGAAGCTCTTGCATTTATCCAAAACTTGCGCCGCAACCATTGAAAGAAGAATATCTTTTAACTGATACACTTGAGTTTACAAATGAGCCTTATGCAATCGCAAAGATTGCAGGGATAAAGCTTTGTGAAAGTTATTATCGCCAATATCAATGTAACTACATCTCTGCTATGCCAACAAACCTTTATGGTCCAAATGATAATTTTAATTTAGAAACTTCACATGTACTTCCGGCATTGATTAGAAAGTTTCACGAAGCAAAAATTAATGGGAATGAATTTGTTACAATTTGGGGAACAGGAAAACCTTTACGTGAATTTATGTACGTTGAAGATCTTGCAAACGCAATTGTTTTTATGATGGAAAGTATTGATGCAAAAGATTTATATGAAAATGGGATAACGCATTTAAATGTTGGATCAGGAAAAGATATTACAATTGCAGATTTAGCAAAATTGATTTCTGAAATCGTTGGATTTAATGGTAAGATTGAATACGATTTATCTAAACCTGATGGCACACCAAGAAAACTTATGGATGTTACAAGATTAAATAATCTTGGTTGGAAATATAAAACTGAACTTAAAGAAGGAATTATAAAAGCTTATAATTCCTTTAAAGAAAAATATTTATAGGAATATTATGAAAGCATTAATAACTGGTATAACTGGACAGGACGGAAGTTACTTAACTGAAATACTTCTTGAAAAAGGATATGAAGTACACGGAATAATCAGAAGAAGCAGTTCTTTTAACACAGGAAGAATAGATCATCTTTATGGCAATAAAGAAATACTTGATAAAAAATTATTTCTTCATTATGGCGATCTTGTTGATACAAGCAACTTAAATCGTTTGCTGGAAAAAATTCAACCGGATGAAATCTATAATCTTGCGGCACAAAGCCACGTAAAAGTATCATTTGAAGTTCCGGATTACACAGCGCAAGTTGATGCTCTTGGAACTTTAAGATTTTTGGATGCAATTCGAGAAGTTGGATTGAGAAAAGTAAAATTCTATCAGGCTTCAACATCAGAATTATTTGGTAAAGTACAGGAAGTACCACAGAGTGAAAAAACTCCGTTCTATCCACGCTCGCCTTATGGTGTTGCAAAACTTTATGGTTACTGGATAATAGTAAACTACCGCGAAGCTTATGATCTATTTGCTTGCAATGGAATTCTGTTTAATCACGAATCACCAAGAAGAGGCGAAACATTTGTAACAAGAAAAATTACAAGAGCTGCAAGTAGAATTGCAGCAGGATTGCAATCAAATTTATCACTTGGAAATCTTGATGCAAAACGAGATTGGGGATTTGCTCCGGAATACTGTGAAGGAATGTGGAGAATACTTCAGCATAAGAAAGCAGAAGATTTTGTACTTGCAACAGGACAGACAAACACAGTTAAAGAGTTTGTTGAATTATCCTTCAAACATCTTGGCGTTGAGTTGGAATGGAAAGGCAAAGGAGTAAACGAAAAAGGAGTCATCAGTAAGGTCGATTTTGAGAAGGCAAAATCTCTAATTGACTTCAACAAAAACTCCAAACTTTACAAATTTGATTTTACATCAAATCTTAAGAAGGGAATCACAGTAGTAACTGTAAATCCAAATTACTACCGCCCAACAGAAGTTGAGTTATTGATAGGTGATCCAACAAAAGCAAAAAAACTATTAGGCTGGAAAGCAAAAACAAAATTTGCAGATCTTGTTCAGATAATGATAAAATCTGATATGGATAAAGTTTTAAGAAGAGGTTATTAATAAGTTTTAATTCATTAAATATCCGAGGTTACCATGTTCGATCCAAATTACAAATTTACTTGTGTTGATAGATTTTTAAAGTACGTAAAATACGATACACAATCAGATGAAGAATCAACTTCTTTCCCAAGCTCAGAAAAACAAAAAATTCTTTCTAAAGATCTTGCAGAAGAATTAAAAGCACTTGGATTAAAAGATGCTCATATGGACGAGTGGGGATATGTTATGGCTACTCTTCCATCAAACACAACAAAAAAGGTTGATCCAATTGCTTTTATCGCTCACGTTGATACTTCTCCTGCCGTTACAGGATTAAATGTTAATCCGGTAGTAAGAAAAAATTATCAAGGCGGAGACATAAAACTTGAAAATGGCGGCTGGGTAATTTCAGTTGATGATAATCCTGACTTAAAAGATATGATCGGATTTGATATTATTACTACTGATGGCTCAACATTGCTTGGCGCTGATAATAAAGCTGGTGTTGCTGAGATTGTAGATGCAGTTAATTATTTATTGACTCATCCGGAAGTTAAACATGGAGATATAAAAATTTGTTTTACTCCTGATGAAGAAGTTGGAAGAGGAACAGAGAAAATCGATTTAAAAAAACTTGGTGCTAAGTATGCTTACACAATTGATGGATCAAGCAGAGGTGAACTTGAAACTGAAACTTTTTCTGCTGATGCGGTAGTAGTAAAATTCTTTGGTAAAAATATTCATCCCGGCTATGCAAAAAACATAATGATAAACTCCGTTAAAATTGCCTCGCATTTTATTGAGTGCTTACCAAAAGATGGATTATCACCGGAAACTACCGATGGACGTGAAGGTTATGTTCATTGTGGATCATTTAATGGTAATGAAGAACTTACAACATTAAAATTTATAATTCGTGATTTTGTAACAAGCAAGCTTAAAGATTATGAAGAATTCCTGAAGAAACTTGCTGAAGAAACTGTTGCAAAATTTCCTGGCGCAAGAATGGAATTCCAGGTAATTGAGCAATATAGAAATATGAAAGAGGTTTTAGATAAACATCCACATGTAAACGATTATGCAGTTGAAGCAATGGAACGATTAGGAATAAAACCAATTATGCACCCGATTCGTGGCGGTACAGATGGTTCTCGTTTATCTTTTATGGGATTACCAACTCCAAATATTTTTGCAGGCGAACATAGTTTTCACTCACAACTTGAATGGGTTGCTATACAGGATATGGAGATGGCTGTAAAGACAATTATTGAGGTTGCAAAAGTTTGGGAAGAAAAAGCGTAACACAATAGCACACGGATGACGCGGATTTTGCAGATCTGCATTGATCAGTTTAATCTGTATCATCTGGGTGCCATTTCTTTATTATGATAATGAAAAAGAACAAACCAGAATTAATGGCCCCTGCGGGCGATTGGACAATGCTCCGTGCTGCTATTAGCAATGGCGCAGATGCCGTGTATTTCGGTATGGATAAACTTAATATGCGGGCAAAAGCCGCAAACTTTTCCATTGAGCAGCTTCCTGAAATAGTTTCATTTTGTAAAGGGCATAATGTTCTAACATATCTTACTCTAAACACAATTGTTTTTGAAGAAGAACTTAATGAGCTTGAAGAAATAATTATTGCAGCAAAACAAAATTCTGTTGATCGAATTATTTGTTCTGATCTTGCGGTTGCAGATTTATGTTTTAAACACCAAATGCCATTTTGTATTTCCACGCAAAGTTCAATTTCAAACTCTCTTGCTGCAGATGTTTATAAAAGAATGGGTGCTGTTAGGATTGTTATGGCTCGTGAATGTTCATTAGAAGAAATTAAAAAGATTCGCGCAAAAACCGATCTTGAAATTGAAGCGTTTGTTCACGGTGCAATGTGTATCGCAGTTAGCGGCAGATGTTTTATGAGTCATCATATGTTTGGCAAAAGTGCTAATCGTGGTGAATGTGTACAGCCATGCAGAAGAGAATTTGAAATTTATGATAAATCAGTTGATCAATCTTTGATTATTGGTGAAGATTATGTTATGTCACCCAAAGATCTTTGTACAATTGAATTCATTGATCAATTAATTGAAGCAGGAATTGATTCCTTTAAAATAGAAGGACGTAAGCGGTCTCCGGAATATGTTGCCAAAGCTGTTTCAGTATATAGAAGAGCAATAGATCTGTACTTTGACGACAAATTTTCTGATGAAGTAAAAAAAGAGTTGTTAGAAGAACTTGGTACAGTATACAATCGTGGATTTTCATCCGGATTTTATTTCGATGTTCCAAGCTATGAAGAATATGCCGGGGTTAATGGAAGTAAAGCAACTACAAGAAAAGTTTATGTGGGAAAAGTCCTTAATTATTTTAGCAATGTTGAGGTTGCTCACATTTTAATGGAATCGAATGAAATTAAAATTAATGATAACATTTTGATTATGGGCGAATCTACAGGTGTGATTGAAATGAGTATTGAATCGATGAAAGTGTTTGATGTTGATAGTACTTCTGCTAAACGTGGTGATGAGTTAACAATGAAAATTCCATCTGCCGTTAGAAGAAATGACAAAATTTATTTAATAGAACACATCAAATAATTTATTTTCTATATACATTTCGCAGGAACTTTTTTAATCAATATTTAGTTTTGTAAAAAAAAGAGGTGTAAAAGTGAACTGCCCAGTTTGTAGTGATACAAGACTTGTAATTTCAGAAAGACAAGGAGTTGAAATTGATTACTGTCCCAACTGTCGAGGAGTATGGTTAGATCGTGGGGAACTGGATAAAATAATTGAAAGGTCTAATGAAATATTGGATAGAAATAGCTCAATTCGAGTTGAAGATAGTAAGTTTTCTGAACGAGAAAAATATTATGGTGAAAAAAAATATGAAGACCCTTATTACAAAAAAAACAAAAAGAAGTCGTTTTTAGATGACATATTTGATTTTTAAAATATGACTGAATTAGAGATAGTTTTATATCTGGCTGGTGGTTTAGTATTACTCTTTTTTGGGGCAGAAGGATTAATCCGCGGTAGTTCAAATCTTGCAATTAAGATGGGAATAACTCCACTAGTTGTTGGATTAACAGTTGTTGCTTTTGGAACGAGTACTCCTGAATTAGTTGTCAGTTTAAAAGCAGCGTTATCTGCCAACAGTTCAATCTCACTTGGTAATGTTATTGGATCAAACATTGCAAACATTGCCTTAATACTCGGAGTTGCAGCTTTAATACGGCCACTTGATGTTCATGCAAAAGTTATAATGAGAGAAATCCCCATTATGATAGGATTCAGTATTTTATTACTCCTTCTTTTAATTGATGGTGAGCTGGGGCTCTTTGATGGACTAATTTTTGTATTTGCTATAGTTATTTACACAGTTGTTAATGTTATAATGGCACGTAAGGAAAAAAATGCTGAGGTAGATTCCGAGTTTACAGAGGGGCTTAAAAGTAAACTTGGTATTCCGATTTCAATATTTTTAATGATAGCAGGACTTGGTTTACTAATATTTGGTGCAAATCTATTTGTACAAAGTGCAGTTGCAATTGCAAAGATGTTTAATGTTAGCGATGCAATAATCGGTCTTACAATTGTTGCAATTGGTACAAGCCTGCCTGAATTAATAACCTCTATTGTTGCAGCATATAAAAAGGAAGCAGATATAGCCATAGGTAATGTTGTTGGTTCAAATATTTTTAATATACTTGGAATACTGGGAATTACAGCACTAATAATTCCAATAAGTTCTGTTGGAATAAGCAATATTGATCTTGGCGTTATGTTATTCACAGCTATTATTCTGTTTCCCCTCAGCCGAAGCGGTTTTTCAATATCAAGGTTTGAAGGGGCAATTTTGTTGATTGGATATTTTGGCTATGTTTATTATTTACTTCCGAAGTAATAGGCTTTTAAAAACTTATCAAAGAGAAATATCATTTTCTTGACTTAAAACTTTTTGCTTTACTAACAAAGTCAATAAAAGGAATATGAATCCCATAGTAACATAAAAATCAGCAATATTAAAAATACCGTTTTCTATTAATGGAAGCTTAATCCTTATAAAGTCAATTACATTCCCATTATTAAAAACCCTGTCAATCAAATTTCCCACTCCGCCGCTAAAAATTAAAATAAGTGCAATCTGTTTTATAAATAAATCCTGCTGATTTTTAATTATGTAGAAAAAAAGGATCAAAAGAAAAACAATAACGACCAAAATAAAAATGATAAACTTTACACTTTCAGGTAGCTGGTTTCCAAGACTCAACATTCCGCCATCGTTTTCGATATACTGCAAATTTATTATACCAGCGATGTTTTGATGTGCTTTATCCTTTAAGTGAATGTTTGCAGCTTGTTTAGTTGTCTGGTCACATCCAACTAGAAATATTATCGCTATAAAAACAATCAGAAACCTGGAAACATATTTTTTAATCAGGTTCATATAAACTATTTAATTAAACTATCCTTCATTTTATTATACAGTTCAACAGCTTCATTTACAATTTTATATGCATCGTCTCTGCCTAGAAACTGTTCAACAATTACCTGTTTATGTTCTAACTTTTTATAATCTTCAAAAAATCTTCTCAGCTCTGTAACTGTATGCGGAGGTAGTTCAGAAATATCATTGATATAATTTACAGCCATATCGTTTTTTGCAACAGCAACAATTTTATCGTCCTGTTCGTCATCATCAATCATATGCATTACACCAATAACTTTAGATTCGATTAATGAAAGCGGATCAACATCAATTGAACAGATAACAAGAATATCTAACGGATCTTTATCATCGCAATAAGTTTGCGGAATAAATCCATAATTAGCCGGATAGTGAACTGATGAATAAAGTACGCGATCTAATCTTAGTAATCCACTTTCTTTATCAAGTTCATATTTCCCTTTAGAACCTTTAGGAATTTCTATAATTCCATTTACGGTTTTGGGGATATCTTTACCAGGACTAACGTTGTGCCACGGATGAAATGGTTTTGAATACATTTTGTCTTTTCTTTTTTAAATAAAAAGTAATTGAACTAAAATAAAAATTGGTAACAAAACTATAATTGAAAATTTAAACATATAGCTGAAAAAATCAGGCATCTTAATATTATTTTCTTCTGCAACTGCTTTAACCATAAAGTTTGGACCATTACCGATGTATGTCATCGCACCAAAAAAAACTGCGGATGTAGAAATAGCTTTTAACAATGCTTCGGGTATTCCTGCAACCAGAGTTCCATCGGTAATTCCTAAGCCAAGCGCAAGTGAATGAAATGTTACGGCAGTTGGTGTGTTATCAAGGAAACTGCTTAACAAGCCGGTGTAATAATAAAATTGGTTAACTGTTTGAACTCCAAGATGTTTAGCGTTTACTTCAAGATAAAGCAAGGCGGGAACCATTGTTACAAATATTCCTAAAAATAAATAAGCAACTTCTTGTATCGGATGCCATGTAAAGTTATTTGATGTTCTTAAAAGCTTAGGTGTAAACTGCATTGATAGATAAGCCATTAAAAGAATTACTGCTTCACGAATAAACTTAAAATATGGATTGATATTTATAAAAGAAAAATATTGCTCATTAATAAATGCAACAGCTAGCACAACACCAACCAAGAAAATAAAATTTCTTTTCCCCTGAATTTTTATTGGACGAATGTTTGTTTCATCTCTTACAACTGCAGAGGCAGGTTCTTTCTTATGATAATATGTATCAACAAAAAAGTAAACTACTAACAAAATTATATTTGTAAACAACCATTCCGGAACTAAATGAAAAAACCAGGTAAATGGTGCTCCGCGTAAATACATCATAAACAACGGAGGATCACCAAGTGGTGTTAATAAACCCCCGCAGTTAGCTACAATTGCAATAAAAAACAAAATTGTATGAACTTTAAATGTTCTTTCTTTATTTGTTTGAATAATCGGACGAATCAGCAACATCGCGGC
>CXWK01003769.1_pt1 | contig 38764 bp, 74 predicted proteins | sample 590851 | NCBI WGS metagenome assembly CXWK01 (sample SAMEA3498364, study PRJEB10139) | wastewater metagenome | biome: wastewater treatment plant; material: activated sludge | place: Denmark | collected 2014-08-01
CGACCGCGACCCCGACCACGACCACGACCACGACCGCGACCGCGACCCCGACCCCGACCCCGACCCCGACCGCGACCATTTTTGCTTGCGGCCTCTAATCACTTCACAACCCCGTAAGCCTCAATCGTTCCAAGGCGGATAAACATGGACTTGGGGAGGGCCTGAGCATCTTTCCATGACTTGTCGGTAAATGCGCCGGTTTCATAAACGATGGCCGGGTTATCAAGTTTCACCTGTACGTCATTGACGCCAACAAGGTCGCCAGTCCAGATGTAGTTTAGGCCAAAAAACGTGACCCGCTGCCCGATAAGTGACATAAGCCCTTCACCAGCATCTTCTTCAATGGTTTTCAGAACTTTCATTGTAGTCTCCTTTTGCTTGGGTATCCTTAGCGCAAATTGTGCGCCATGTCAACGGCTGGTGAATATAGGGTGGAGAGGGTCATGTCTAATTCACCGTCTCAATTGTTTCGCGTAGCCTCACCTGAACGGCCTCAATCATGTTTTCGACATTGAGAATTTCGGTTCGTGCAAGGGCAATCACTCTATGCCCCTCGCGGTCATCACCTGTTGTGAACGCCTCTAGGGACTGAGAAATTAGAGCGCGGGCGGTTTCAAGTTTGACAAGGGCTTCTGAAAGCATGGCTAGTTCCTGCGCTCCCAAAGACGCGCTGCATCCCAATCGTGTTCTGTCTCAATCTCAGGCTCATTCCCCGCCCGCACCTTGCGAACAATCCAGCCAATGAACATAATGGCCAAAGCACAAAGAGAGACTAAGAGAATGCCTATGAGCGTGTTCATGTGTCATAATCCCTTTCAATATATCGGGTGTTATCAACCCAAGGCTGGTTGAACTTGCGCTTCGGCCACTTACCCTTTGGCCTCACTATCCCGTTGTGCTTGTCGTATTGTCTCTTGACCTTCGCAGCCCGTGGCGTGTCATGCTTGTGGGCTTTGAACATATTGCAGTGAGGACAGGTTGCCGCGCAATTCTCCAGCGTCGGTTCCCCGCCATTGCTATCAGCATTCACATGGTCAAAGTGGACGCCGTAGGATAGCTTGACGTTGCAGCGTTGCCCCGGCTCAAGCCCGTACAGAGGCCCTACGGCTTCGCAAAGCCCGCCTGAACGCAACAACGCCTCGCGCTTGACGGCTTTGGAGAACTCCTTGCGCCGATAGGTTAGGGCTGTTGTGTGGGAGGATAGGTTCATTGTGTCGTCTTGTGGTGTGATGTGAAGTGCAGTTGCGTGGTTTGTTGTGTAGTGGTGTACTGTGACGTGTAGTGTAGTGAAGTGCCGAGAAGTTATTTTTGGAACAGCCGCAAGGTTTCGTTCACGGGGATTTCCCGCCCTGCTGACCGAACAGCGGTTTCGATTGCTGCAATTCCTGATTTCGTCAGTGCGCCGGAGAAAGCCCCAAAGATGCTGGCATTGACGCCGTGTTTGATTTTGAGTTCCGGTGAAAGTTTTTCATATTCTTTCACTTTGAACAGCTTTTCGGTTGAACGTTTGGCCCCGCGCCGGATGCGGCTCAAATCGTTATCAGAGGACGAGACAATTTCTGCCTCTGTCATGCGGCGGTAGCCGACGCCCATGATGTTGTCGAAAATCATGTCGTCATCGCGCTTGGCGCGGCGCAAGGCGGATTGCAGATGATAGTCTGCACCAACAACCTTTCGAGAGACAGCCTCGCCTAGCTGTTCATAGGTTACGCTGTCGCCTTCTTTAGCCTGAATGAGGCGCTGGTAAATGAGGCGGGTGTCGATAGCGAGTTCAAACTTTGGCTTTTCGGATTTCATGGTGTGTCCTGTTGGTTTATAGGTGTCTTGTAGTGGAGTGCTGTGTGGTGATGTGCTGTGACATGGCGTGACGTGCTTGTAGGCTATTGTTCCTGCCAAACCGTTTTGACCACCTCAAAGCGTCCGTTCGTGCCGCCCTGTTGCGGGCGATACTGTCCGACGCCGATAAAGCGACCAGTCTCAGTCAGGACGCGTTCAAAAACGTCCTTTGAAATGGTGTCATCAAGAACATAAAATTCAAGTTCCCCGCCCCATGCTGGGATAACGGGGAAAGTACGCTTCACGCGCTTCCCTGAGCCTCGTACGCCGTCTGCATTGGCTGAAATGGTGACGTTGGCAACATTCTCGCGGGTAACCCCAAGCGGCATGTCTGAGGAACAAAGGACGCCGGAGAGAAAGTGCTTTGTGAATGTTGCCTTGCCCTTGCCGGGGACTTGGATTGAAAGGAATTTCGCGGCAGAGTCCAAAGCCATCTTGAACGCAATGGCGGGCGCATAAGCAACGCCGTTTGCATCATAGCGCAGCTTCTCGCGCCATGTGCGGGCTTCGTATTCGTCGGGGCGCTCTTTTTCCAGTTTGGGTGTGTCGTGCTGGCGTGATGCGCTAAATGGGGTGATGCTCTTGATGGTAGCTTTGCAGACTTTCATGGTTGTTTCCTTGTGTTGTGGTGTGGTGTGATGTGAAGTGCTGTGGCGTGCCGTGAAGTGGTGTTAAGCTGCTTCCTTTCTGAATGTGACGCCATGTTGAGCGCCGAATGTCATGCAACAGCCATCCATGCCCGGTAGCTGCTTTCAATAAATCGAAACTCTGTTGCCGCCCGTTCATCATGATCCAGATCGGCGCGGCTGTTTATTTTGAGCGTTGTCCGCAATGCGTCTGCGGCTTCAATCGCATTCTTTGGCGTCCCCATGGCTTGCTCGCTCATGAATTTCCAAAACGCGCCTTCCGCGCAAAGCATTCCTGCCTTCTGTGCCAGTTTCCCGCCCTTGCGCTCTATTGAAGCAACAGGGGCGGGGTTTGCCGTGGCCTCCGCTGTGACGTGGCCATTAAGCCTCGCAATGGCGACAGGGACGGTGCTTGCAGGGTTGGGAGTACCAAACGCACTGACAAACGATGCGCCCGCCTCAATCGGGATTTCGATTGTGATTTGACAAACCTTGCGCCCTTTGACGAAGCGAATGTCTGTATAGTCACCTTGGATTGCGGCGGGCGCGGTCATTAGAACGGCACCTCATCGTCCAGGTGGTTTGGCTCACCCTTCGGAGGGGAGTAAGGGACGCCTTCGACAATTTCCCGATACTCAGGGCTGCCCTTGATGATTTCCTTGAGCTTGTCGCTCAAGCCATCAAGAATGGCGTTGTCGAAAAGGTCTTTCTCAAGCGAGAAATAAACAGGCGGCGTGATTGGGGACGGGCGGGCCATTCCCTTCGGCAAGGCTGCAATTGCCTTGATGTTTGCGTATGTGTTCCCGTCGCGGCTGTCGTGAACAACGGACAACATGCATGGGGCACCAATCAGCTTGTGAGTGTTGAAGCGGTTTGGCCCTTCAAAATCATCATCTGTAAAAGACTTGCCGCGCCAGCTTTCCAAATCCTTGCGGAGGTTCGCCTTTTCAGACATAGACCAAGTGTATTTCTTGCCCATGGTGAAAGGCTGTCCTGCATAGTCGCCAGTGGTCAGGAGTTCGTTTGGCAACTCCCACGAAATCAGGATTTTGCGCTGCGTTTTCTGCGCTCCCTTGTACTCGACAAGCTGTGTGCCAAGGTCAATGAAGCGATAGCAAACCGCCAAATGGTTTCCAGCGGGGACGATTTCAAATTCACCGCCTGATGGTTTTGGGACGTACATGGTTATCTTCCTTTCAAACGTGCCACTTTTGCATCCGCGTGGCGCTAGCGGTTACTTTGTCCGGATTGTCAGGGACGTTTTGCCGTTGCTCATCACAACGCCGGGAACGTCCTTTCCGCCTTCAATTTCAGCCTTGATGGCTTTCATGTCGGGCTTGCGCTCAATCCTCACGCAATTATCGGGAAGCGCCGCCTCGTCTGAAACATACGGGGATGGCGCAATTTGGCGGACAGATAGCGAGGCTTCTGTCAGTTGAAGTTTTGGAAAGTTGGCCCTTTCCATGAGGTCCAGTATCAGGCCCCGGCTTGCCGCCGCTTTGCGCTCAAACCTCGCCTTGCGGGTTGCGAGTTCGGCAGCGCGTGACTTGATGGCGTCCGCCATGCTTTCGGCTTCAAGCGTGGAATTGACCAGCTTTGCGAGAACTTCAGGCAACGCCGTTTCGCCTTCAAACATATCGGCCCGCAAATCGTCATCATCCACAAGTTCTGGATATTCGATTTGAAGCGCCTCGATGCGGCTTTTGAGATATTGAATGTCCGCGTGAATGTTCACTGTGTTCCCCTCTCCAAAATAATGCGGGCGTATTTCTGAATTTCTTCAAGCAATTCGCGGTCTGAAAACGAGACGAACCGCTTGTCACGAGCAAGGCGTTTCAGGTCCGTTGCTGCGCAATGCAGGGCCATGTCGTCCAAGTCGTCCCGGTGTGGCTCATAAAGCCAGTCCTCTGCTGTAGAGGCGCGGTCTAGTCCGTGATTGTGGGTCATGTCACAGTTCTCCAAACAATGAGAGAAACAAAGGCAAAGAGGAACAGCCAGTGGTAGTAGGGGCGGGTTATCATGCGTTTTCTACGCTCACCATTTTGATGAATTGCGCCAACTGAGCATCCCACGCAGCATCCCTCGCAGCAGCCCTCGCAGCAGCCCTCGCAGCAGCCCACGCAGCATCCCTCGCAGCACCCCACGCAGCATCCCTCGCAGCAGCCCTCGCAGCATCCCACGCAGCACCCCACGCAGCATCCCACGCAGCAGCCAATTCGGCGTCCGTCGCCTCACCATTGGCGTGACGTTCCGCTACATCAAGAGTAGCGACAGAGCGCGGGTCCATCATTAGGTGCTGGACTTGCCGCCCGCACCACACGGCAAACAGCCGCCACGTTTTCCATTCTTGAGGTTCTGCGCGACAACACCACAGCGCGTCATCAAGGCCGTTGATTTCGGCAATGCGGGCAAAAGGCAGGGGTTCATCGTCTGCTGTTGTTTTGCCCAATCCCTTGAGCAGTTTTGCCCAACCGTCTTGACAGGGGCCATGGGCGCGAATGCGGTTGAGTGTAGTTGTAATCATTTCATCACCTGTTTTGAAAGGCCCGCCACATAATGCGGGGCGCTTGCGTCAATATCCTGCCTTGGGTCAGTTAGGGCGGCAATGGCCCGTAGCTGTTGTGAAAGCGTGGAAGCCTTGCCAACGACAAGAACTAAGCCAATGTCTTTGATGTAAAGCGGGGGCATTATGCGGCCTCCAATGCAAACTGAAAGCACTCAGAAAGAACCTCAGCAATCTCGCGGTTTTCTGTTTTCTTCAATTCAATTGAGATGTAGTCCCACTGCAAACGATGGGGTTTCATGTGTTCCACCATGGCGCGAAACACAGCCACCTGTTCGTCGCTGTTCATGGCTGCAAAAATCTCGCCAAAATCATCCGCTTCTGCCTTGATGAAAATGGGGCGGCTTGAGTCAATCCGGACCTCAATCATCACGCTGCCTCCTGCTTTGAGAGTTCGTCTCGTTTCACAAGGTCAAAGCCGAAATAACCAGCCAATACGGCCAACTCTTTTCCGGCATCTTCAACGTAGCTGTTGATCCATATTGCCCCATCTCTCTTAGTGCTTTCGTCACAGCACTGAGAGAATGAATAAACGCCATGAGCGGTTGCTAGCGCCTTGGCCAAATGGGCGGCAGATAGGTGCACTGTGTAAAGTTTACTGTTGTCCATTATCGGCTCCACACGCTAGAGGCTTCAACAAGATAGCTTGAGCCGTTCTCAATCTTGCTACCGAAGTCCTGAATGTATTCGCCCGTTTTCAGTTCTGCGGCACGTTCAGCCAAGGTCAGCTTTGGAGGAAGGCCAACAAGTTCCTCAATCGTCATAAGGCGCTGATAGGCGCGTCCGGTCTGCGGGGCGGCTTCGAGTTTGGTTGTCATGGTGTCTCTCGCTTGGTTATGGGCGTATAGTTGCACACCTTGCAACATTGCGCAAGAGGGAAAACACAAGCCAGCCAAAATTATTTTTGCGACGCCCTCTTGCAATGCGTTGTGCCTTGTGCAACTATGCGGCCATGACAAACCCGTTTTCACGGTTCCGCGAAGCCAAAAATCTAACCATTACAGAGGCCGCCGCCCGTTGTGGCGTCAACAAGTCCACATATCTGCGGTGGGAAAGCGGCGCAACTAAAGTTGACATAACGAACCTTTCCAGAGTGTCTAAAGCAACGGGCATTTCCCGCAAGCGCCTGCGCCCTGATATTTTTGACGCGGCTGTAACGTCTGGAAATGCCGCATGATTTCCTCCCGCCCCGCCCCCAGTGTCCTGTTTGCAGCGATACCGTTGCAGACCACACCTGACCAATGGCGGGCAACTCAGCACGGCGTTGGCTCCCTGCCGCGCCGTGCCTTTTCTTTCCAATCGTCCCGGCTGTCCCCCTCATTCCTCCGCGCCGGGGCGGGGTGCGGCGACTGTTCTGGCGGCAATCTCCCCCGCTTTTCCAGTCGCCGCCTTTCATTCAACAGCAAGGTGAAGCCATGACAACCCGCTATTTTGAATATGCAGTGAGCGAAGGCGAGGGGATTCTGACCGCGCACGGCGTTTTGGTCCTTCATGGGGGCGGTAAGTTGATCTTAGGCTTAACAAAAACCCCTCAATACCAATCTCTGACGTTTTTGGGGGATATCACCGCCGAGCGTTACGCCGAGTTCATCACCATTCACGGCTCTGAGGTGGCTGTATGATGCAGCCTTCCCTCTTGGACTGGACGCCGCCGCGCTCAATCATGGGAGACCGTGATGGCGAAACCTATGTCCGCTCCCGCGATTTGAAGCGCCTGAATGCCCAAGCCCAAGCCGTTTGGGATTTCATGATTGATGGCAAGTGGCACGGCTTGCGTGAAATAAGCGAAGGGACGGGCCATCCAGAGGCCAGCGTTTCGGCTCGGCTGCGGGATTTTCGCAAACCCTGCTTCGGCGGCCATGAGGTCAAGCGGCGTTCTGTTTCCAAAGGCTTCTTTCAATACATGCTGAGGGCCGCATGACACGCGCAGAACGCCTCCGCATGACACTAGCCAATCCAGAGATAGAAGCCCGTCGCAAGGCCGCTGCTGCGTCTGGCAATGGCCGCAAGCTGCTCAAGTTCTGCCCTAAGCGCGGGTTTGCCGTTCCTGCTGAAAAGCTGGACGCATATCGCCTTTTGGTTCGCAAGCAGGGAACGCCTGCGCGTGAAGCCGCAACAATGTTGGGGATTGTGTAATGCGACAGGTGACGCTTCCTTTCCCCCCAAAAGAACTATCACCAAACGCCCGCCTTCATTGGGCAAAAAAAGCCGCTGCCGTCAAAGCCTATAAGAACGATTGCATGTGGACAATGAAAGCCCGTGGCGCGGGTTATTTGGCGGGCGCAAGCAAGTTCAAGCTTGTCTTTTGCCCCCCGTCCAAGCGTCGGATGGATGCTGACAATATGGTGGCCCGGTTTAAGGCAGGCTTTGACGCGCTGTCACAGATTACGGGCATTGACGATAGCGCGTTTGAGTGGACGTACGTTCGAGGCGAGTCCGTCAAGGGCGGCGCTGTCATTGTGGAGGTGCTGATTTGACCGCCGCGCCCCCATACCGCCGCAAGGAAATCATCGGTGATTGTGCGCTGTTTTTAGGTGACTGCCGGGACATTCTGCCGACGCTTGGCAAGGTGGATGCTGTGGTGACTGATCCGCCTTATGGGATTGGTAAAGACGGGCAAACCAAAACAACGGGCGGCCACGGCGGGCGCAAAGCGTATGAACACAAAGGGTGGGATAGCGTTAGGCCGGAGAAGGATATTTTTGACGCCATCATGGCCGTGTCTGAGCACCACATAATCTGGGGCGGGAACTATTTCGCAGACTTTCTGCCGCCTTCATCAAAGTGGCTTGTTTGGGATAAGGACCAGCGGATAAATCAGAGTGACGGAGAACTGGCTTACACGTCGCTTCAAGGTGCGCTTCGCATATTTGATTTAAATCGCGTTTCGCTGATGATGGACGGAGCGCAGCACCCAACACAGAAACCAGTTGCTTTAATGAAGTGGTGCTTGGAGCACCTCCCACATGACGTTGTAAGCGTTCTTGACCCTTTCATGGGGTCTGGCTCGACGGGTGTTGCTTGCGTCAAGATGGGGCGCTCATTCATCGGAATAGAGCGTGAGCCTGATTATTTCGACATAGCCTGCGACCGTATCCGCAAAGCCTATGCCCAGCCCGATATGTTCATCGCCCCGCCTGCTGAAAAACCAAAACAGGAGGCGCTTATATGACCGACGCGCTCCCATACCGCCGCAAGGAAATCATCGGAGATTGTACGCTATTTTTAGGTGACTGTCGGGATATTTTGCCTCTCATTGAGACTGGCTCAGTGCAGTTGATTTGGACAGACCCGCCATACGGACACGCAAACCACGATGGCGACTTTAACGCCCGCTTGAATGAGCACAGGGGCATTGAGGGGAAGCCAATCGCTAACGACACGCCGGACGCCATGCGCGAAGTCGTTGACGCCATGCTGAGTGAAGCAACAAGAGTCATGGACGTTGACTGCTGCTGCTGCTGCTGCTGCTGCGGCGGCGGGCCGAAACCGACATTTGCGTGGCTTGCACAACGCATGGACGCAGGCGGGTTGCAGTTTTTTCATAGCGTTATTTGGGACAAGCTCAACCCCGGCCTTGGTTGGCGTTACCGCCGTCAACACGAAATGGTGATGATCGGTCACAAGAAGGGCGGGACGTTGCGCTGGCAAGATGATGCAAAGGCTGTGCGGAACATTTACTCGCAAAGCCCTCCGCGCAATCGTGTCCACCCGAATGAAAAGCCGATTGAGATGGTGGCGCATTTCATCAACTTGCACTCTTATCGCGGGGACACAGTTCTGGATCCGTTTATGGGGAGCGGAACGACAGGCGTCGCTGCTGCGCAGCTTGGCCGCAAGTTCATCGGAATAGAATACGATGAGGAGCACTTTGAAACCAGCCTCCGGCGCATTTCAGCTTTTGTAGACGGCGACATGTTTGCCTCCCCTCTCGCTGAAAAACCAAAACAGGAGGCCATGCTATGACATACGATTGGGCAAAGGACAGCCGCGATTCATGGGCATACGCTCACCACATGATAAGGCTTCGCAAGGGGCTGCGGCGCTTTGAAACGCTGCTGGAGATGTACCTACTTGAGCAATGGGGGGAAGTCCCATGACCCCGCAAAGCTGCCACGGCTGCACTCACTACCGCCATTCCCTTATCTACAAGCTGGCCTGCTATCGCACCAAGTCATTCAAGAGCGGGCGACGGGTTACTGCAACGCCGGATGCGGGCTTTGCGGCTGAGTTCGAGACGCACGAAAGCCCCGCGATTTACGACGACAGGGCAGACGGGGACCATTGTTCAGATAAGCGCATTCATTACACAAAAAGCGGAGAGCCATGATGCCTCGTGGTGGGAATAGACCGAAATGCAGCGTTGACGGTTGTGAGCGTCTAAACCGGATAAAGGGGCTTTGCCAGCTTCATGCTGAGCGACTGGACCGGAACGGTCACACCGGGCTGAGAAAGAAAAAACACGAACTACAGCTTGAATGGTTTGAAAACGCCATCAAAGAACAGACTGATAATTGTATTTTGTGGCCGTTTCGCATTTGGCCCAATGGCTATGGAGACTTGAGAGGGCCGCATAGTGTTTCGAGGCTTGTGCATCGCGTTTCATGTCAGCAGGCGCATGGTGCTCCACAATCAGACGGCATGGTTGCCGCTCACTCTTGTCGCAACCGGAACTGCATCAATCCTCGTCATTTGAGGTGGGCGACATACGCTGAAAACACTGGAGACATGGTTAAGGATGGGACCGCCATCTTTGGCGAAAGAAACGGCAACGCCAAGCTGACTGAGAGTGAAGTAATCAGCATTCGGTTATCTTCATTGCCTGACTGCGAGATAGCTAAAAAATACAACATTAGTCCTCGCTATGTCCGGCGATTGAAGTCTGGAGATAGGTGGAGCCATTGCGGCCCTAACCGCATTCATTTCAAAGCAGGGGAGGGGGCATTCTAATGGCCTATGACTTTTTCACGCGGTCTGTCTGGACTGCCGACAAGATTGAGCGCCTTCGCATTCTGTGGGCCAAAGGTCATACGGCTGCGGAATGTGCGGCGGCTATCGGCGTTGGACGCAACTCAGCAATAGGCAAAATAAACCGCCTTGGCCTTTGCCGCAAGAAATGCCCTCGTACGGGGCAAGCCCTTCGCAACAAAACAACCTCACCTTGGACGCAAGCCCGCATGGACAGAATGCGGGAAATGTGGCTCACCAATACGGCGGCGGAAATTGCCAAGGTGCTTGGCGTCACTGAAAGCGCGGTGCAGCGCAAGGCTCACCATATGCGCTTGCCCAACAAGAACAAGATTGCCAGCGTCAGGAGCGCCTTAGCGCGTCGCACAGGGCCTTCGCGTCCGGTAGGGCGTCCTCCTACATCGAGAGCGCGTGACCCGCTTCCTGCGCCAAATATGAAGCCTGTAACCCTGTGGGAAAGAACAGGATGCGCTTTCCCTGTGAATGATGGCGGGCCATTCCTGTTTTGCAACTGCTCAACAGGGGGAGGTTCGTATTGTGACTTCCATGCTCAGATCATGGTGAAGTCATGACAAGAAAATATCGCGTAACTCTGCGGAAAACTCGTTTTCAGTTGCTCCGCGCACTGAGCAATGTGGTATAAAATGACCATGCGCTATCTACTGTGTTTCTTGACCAGATTTGCGAGGCCGGAATGAAGATTACTGCCTCTATGCTTGAAGAAATTGCGGCCATGCCTGCGGAGGCGATGGCTGCTTCAATTCGTTTCCTCGCTGTGCAGCTTGGGGCGGAAGAAAGGAAGAAGGCTTTCGCTGCGCAGCGTCAGTCACGTTATCGTAACGCTCAAAGTAACGCCGTTGTTGACGTAACAACCGCGTCACCCAAGCGTCACTGTGACGCCGAAGTAACGCCTCTCGCGCGTGTAGAGTATAATAATAACCTTCCTAACCTAGAAGGTAGTAAGATAAACCCCCTTGTACCCCCTTCACCATCAAAACCCAAACCTTCCGAGCCAGACGGGTTTGGCGAGTTCTGGGAGGTTTACCCCAAGCGTGACGGCAACACGGACCGCAAGGGCGCTGCCAAGGCGTTTGGCGCTGCGCTCAAGCGCACTACCATCAAAACCCTCTTGGACGGCGCAAGGGCCTATGCGGAACACTGCAAGGCCAAGGGGAAGCTGCAAACGGAATACGTCAAGCAAGCCCGTTCGTGGCTGAATGGCGACCTGTGGACGGAATGGGCATCGAAAGCCACCACCACTCAAAACCAATCCGTTGAACAGCGCATTCCCGTTATCGAGGACAGCCCCGCATGGCAGGAATGGAAAGCGCTCAAGCCTAGCCTCACGGCCCGCGATATTTGGCTACAGGACGGCAAACGGGCGCGGGGCTGGTATTTCCCCACCGAGTTCCCCCAAGTTTCAGTAGGAGCGATGCAGTGACGGACAACGAAGAACATTTGGAGGAGTGCGTAGTCGCATACGTCAAATTTGTTTTGAATGGTTGCGACCCATCGCTTTTGACCGTGACAGAACTACGGCTGGCAAGAGAACACGCAATCAACGAGATTGTTGACTTTCAAAAGTTGACTGCGAACGGTGATGTAAGTGTTTCAGTGCGAGCAAGTTTTGACCGCCTTTCATCTTGTGCGGCAGATAACCTCGCAATCATTCAGCGCCACTTGGCTGCAAAATCCATTGCAACTCATGAGGCTATCAAAGGCGACGGCGGTGGTATTGTTATCGCTACGACTTTGCAATGACCATTCCCCAACACACTCAGGCAGCAGCATAATGGGCAACGTAGTCGATCTTCCCGTCATAACCACTCTTGACCTAGACCCCGACCGTCTTTTGCAAAAAGCAATTGGCGAGTTGGAATCTGTGATTTTGATTGGCTACAGGAAAGACGGAAGCGAATACTTTGCTTCATCAAAAGCAGATGCTGGGGATGCCATTTTCCACATGGAACGCGCCAAGCATAAGCTAATGCTGCTGTGCGATGAAGGCTAAGCACCCATGAAACACCCAACTCCCACTCAACTCTACATCATGGCAGCAACTCTCATTGCAATGGCTGTGTATGAAACCATCAGGAGGTTCACATGACTGACCTTTCCCCCAGAGAGAAAGCACTGGTAGAGGCGGCTAAAGACGTGTTGGCGGGCGCAACAAAAATAGGGTCTTGGGATTCCCTTGAAAATGCCCTACGCGCTTACGACCCACCCAAGCCAAAGGTTCCACAGATTCCAGACTGGATGGACTTCATCAAAGGCAAAAGCACTGACGCTGTCGAGTCTGTTGTATTCATAGATGGCATTGGCGTCGGGCTGTCTCAATATGAAATTATCCGCCGTGCCACCAGTAAGGAGGCTGAATAATGGATTGGGCTGATGAGATTGAAATAAATATTGCCGACGAGTACGGCTCTCACGGCGCTGTTTTGGCTGCTGATGCTGATGGCATGATTGCCGCCGCCCTTCGCAAAGCAAAAGCCGATGGCGAAATTGCAGGGCAGTTAATCGGGTTGAGGTTTGCCGTTCAATACCCGCATTTGGCGGCGGAACGGATTGAAACGGTAAACACCCGCGCCTCTCAAATAGAAAAGGGACAGACATGACATTCCACTTTCCCCAGCCCATTCAATTCCTGAACCCGGCCCGCATTCTCCGCCCCGGCCTGACGTGGTATGCCCTGATTTCAAAATCAGCCAGAGAAGCCCGCGCTGCCAATTGGCTAGAACAAGATTACGGTGATTGCATGACGCTGGTTCCCTTGGACCGTCGTTTCCGCACCCAAGGCAGGAAAGGCGGCTCACGTCATTTCCGCAAGGTCAACGCCGAATACCAAGTTCCCTTGATGGCCCGCTATGTGTTTGCCGGGTTTGCGTCCCCTCCCAACTGGCTGACAATCTTTGAAAGCCCACACATTACAGGGGCAATCAGCCTTCACGGCGAGCCTATTCGCATTCCAGAGGTCCAGATTGAGCGTTTTCGCAGCCATGCAGAGTCGGATAGGGTTGCGGCGGGCCTTCCAGTCCTAAAAATTGGCTCACAGGCGGTCTTTGTGGGGGAGGGGGTATTCACGGGCCACCTTTTGGAGATTGCCGATTTGGGGGCAACGTCGGCGGAAGTGTGGTTTGATATGTTTGGTTCCCGGCGCAAGGTGAAGGTGAGCAGGGAGGACCTAGAAGCCGCTTGACGTGATTCACGGTTCGGTCTATAATTGTGCTTGATTTGTATTCTGCATTGCCCGTCTTGTTCGCTGACTTGTCCGGCGCGGGGTTGCAAACTGGGGGTTGTGAAAATCCGCAGCACAGAGAAGTTTTGCCCGATGGGCATCTGTAGTCGGCTCCGGCCTCTGGTGGATCGCCCTCAAGGGAAACAGGATCGCCAAGCCCGCACCGGATCACCGGGGGGCTAGCAAGCACCATGGAAGGCTTGTTTAGTTGGAGCCATCAATTTCAGGCTAACGCCTAAACAGATTGTGAGATGCGTAAGAGCCGCCAGTCTGACCGTTTCTGGAGGTAAGAGCGCGGGTCGTAAATCACCAAGCCGCTCCCAAGCATCACAACCTTTCCCCCGCCCCATGGTTAAGGGCAATGATGGCAAGTTCTATGTACTTGGGGATAGGCTGGTTTTCCTCAGGATCAGGGTCAAGAAAGCGGTCAAGCCGAGCGCGTCCTATTCCAAGTTCACGTGCAGCCTTTGATTTTGTCCAGCCCTTGCCGTCCATCCAGTCTTGCAGTTGCTTGGGGGTCATGACTTGACCAGCCCGCACAGCACGTTAAGAGAATTGCCCTTGGGGTGTGGTCGCGTCTCGAAGCCTTTCTTAACCGATATTTCAAAGCCTCTTGCGTCAAGTTCTTTGACCAGTGACCACCCGTGATCGATGAAATCCCCGCCGCGCTTGGCGGCGTTCACGGCTTCACTCAAACGTAACGCATAAACGCTGTCCATCTTTCATTCTCCCTTGGTTAGGCGGGGCTGGTTAGGCCCCTTGGTTATGCGAATTGATTGGATTTCCGCGAGGTCACAATTCATATTCAGATGTGACGCCAGTTTTGCTAAACTCTGACTGCAAATTCTTGAGTTCAGCCTGAAGTTCCTCAATAACGCTTTCATCTGTTTCTTGTTCAATTAGATTTTGAAGGGCTTCAATTTCAAGCGCCAACGCTCTGGCTCTGCGGTAGTTGGGGCGCAGGATTGATGAAATTCCGGTCATTTTGTTGCGCCCTCCCTTATGCAAACAAGAAGTCTGATTGCTTGAAAACGTGGCCGAACCAACGTGGGGCGGGGTTGTTTCCTGCGAGGTCTCCAAACAAGGCATATTCAGCATTGCCCTTGGCATCAAACCTGAAGCAACGGTCAGAAGCCTTGAACTCTGGCGAACCAGTCACCTCGATGAACACGCCGTTTGCGATGGTTGCAAATTTAACAAGCATTTCTGCCTCCTGAATTCTGGGCGCTGGCGGGATTGCCGCGCTCCGTTGTCTTGCTGATATGTTCTATATCGCACAAGACAATCAGCCTGTCAACGCCTTTCTGCACCAAACCGTACCGATTCCCGTCTCACTCCCTCGACGCCAGCCCTTCAGGCATTTCTTGTCCAAAGAGCGTTCCGATAGCGGCCTGAGACGGGAACCTAATCCAATCACATTCTGAATAGTGAGGCTTGCCCATGGCAAACGCCATTTACGACAAGTTCCGACAAGCCCGTATGACGGCTGACTCAAACATTGACCTTGAAAACGGCGATGTACGGGTCATTCTTGTGGACGCGGCTGATTACACGTTCTCGCAGACACATGATTTTCTTGATGACGTGCCGTCGGGTGCGCGTGTTGCCACGTCCGCCGCGCTTTCCTCAAAGACGGTTACGGACGGCGTTTTTGACGCTGCCGACGTGACGTTCAGCGCTGTTACGGGCGACCAGTCTGAGGCCCTGATTTTATACATTCATACGGGCGTTGAAGGCACTTCCCGCCTTGTTGCCTATATCGACACGGGCGTTACGGGCCTCCCTGTCACGCCTAACGGTGGCGATATTGTCGTGGCTTGGAACGCCTCTGGCATTTTCAAGAGCTAACCAGATGGCGAACATCAACAGGCGTCAGGCAATCAACTCAACCCGGCTTGAAAGATGGCTTGGGAAAGAGAAGATTGAAAGCCTTGCCAACAACATGCGAAACGCGGGTGGCCCCGGCTATCGCTGGTACGGCAAGCCGATCAACTTGCGCGACGTTCCCGGTTCGGTTTGGATTACGCCTGATGGCGATTTTGAGGGGCAGTTCTATCGCGGCCATTTCGCAAGCGCCCTTGATAACCTGACGGACTATTGGAAACGGTTGTGGGTTGAAGCGGGTCGCCCAATCTATCTGCAAGAGCCACAGTTGAACGCGGGCTTTGCCAGTATCAGCGACGCTGTTAGCAGGGCAAGCCAAGGCTATCGCCAGAAGATCAACGGCCAAATCCAAAAGACAGGCCCCACGGGGGTTGTTGGCGTTACGTCGTCTCTCTGGCGTGTTGGCGCTATGCCCGCCGCTGGCGGTGTTGCATCCGCCGCGCCGGGTGGGCGCGTTCCGGACAAATCCACAACGGGCGCAATGGCGTTCCAAAATCCGTCTGCCGGGACGTTGCACCTTGTTGGTGCGAATTTCTCAGCCACGGTAGTCAACAATTCCCTGTTGCTTTATGACCGTATTTTTGACGTGGCAAAAACCATGGCAAGCACGGCAACGCAAGCCGTGACGGGTGTTCCCACCCGCTATCAAAGCGCCGATGCAAATGCGGATGATTACGCGGGCGGCAACTTTCTGATTATTGAGGTTGGCGGAACGTCCCTTGCTGCAACCGCTCACAACTGGACGACATGCACTTACACAGACCAAGACGGCAATACGGGCGCAACGCTCCCAACCGTAACGGGCAACGCCTCGGCCATTGTTGACCGCCTAGACCAGCCAGCAAACACTTGGATTTGCCCTCTGGCCTCCGATGATAACGGCATCAAGGCGCTTACGCAAATGCAGTGCGGCGCTTCGGTTGCGACTGGCGTAATTAACTTTGTGATTGGGCATGAAATCGGGATTATGTCTTTCCCTGTTATCAACTCCTCCATTCCTTTTGACTGGCTCACCAACATGGACCAAGCGCCGCGCATCTTTGACGATGCTTGCCTCGCTCTATTGGAACTGTGCAAGCCCGCCACGACTGCAACCTCCTATGTTGGGTCTATCTCAGCCACAAACGCCGCCGCGTAACTGTGCGCTCTAAAGGGGGCAGGCGGTGACAAAGTTCGTTCAATACACTTGGAAAAAAGGCTACCTCTACAAAGACTGGAATAACCAGTTTTGGCAGCTTGGGACGCTCACGGGCTTTGACCCTAGCATTCCCAACCTTTCAATTGAGGGCGGGTTTCAATACCCCGTACAGGATACAAGGTTTGACGATGACACGACGTTCTATGCGCCGTCCGTCCACCTTGGACTATCGCAAGCCACACGTTTCGATGACACAGAGGATTTCTACAGCCATACTATAACTGTTGCCGGGACTGTTCTCGACCTCACCCAAGACGCGCGCTTTGATGATAGCGATGAGTTCTACTCGGCACAGATCAACCTCACCCTCAATCAGGGTGCAAGGTTTGATGATACCTCAACTTTCTATGCGCCAATCATCAGCTACACGTTGCCACAAGCAACCCGGTTTGATGACACGGACGCATTCTATGCCCCGACAATCTCTCTCGGCCTATCACAGGCTACACGCTTTGATGCGCCGGACACGTTCTACGGACCGCAACTCAATCTCGGCCTAAGCCAGAACACAACCTTTACCGATACCGACACCTTCTATTCCCCGGCCCTTAACCTTGGTTTGGTTCAAACCTCATTGTTTGAGGACGATACTGAGTTTTACAGCTTCCAAATCGGGAACTACACAAGGCCGCGCAATTCAGTCTCGCAAGGGGTCAAACTTCACGGCTCCATATCCACCCCCGCCCGTCTTTCCCCTTCAATATCCCAAGGGGCTAAGCTACGCGGCTCAATCACAACCCCGGCAAGGCTAAGCCCCTCAATCTCACAGGGCGCTAAGCTGTCCGTGTCAATCCAGTGAGGCTTGCATGGCCCGCGTGAACTACGGCGAAACAATCGAAGTCAACACCCTCGTCACAGACCGGGACACGGGGCTTTTGGCTGACGCCGACGACCTCACATTCCAGTACATGTACGGCGACAACGGGACCAAAACCACGGTGACGCCAACCCGTAACAGCATTGGCGATTATTCCGTCAGCATCACCACAACAGCGACAGGCCGCTTTCATGGCCGCTGGGATACAGCAGGCGCTTATGACGTTGCTGACGAGATAACATTCTTCATTCGCCGCTCTCCTTTCGAGGAAAGCAACCTTAGCGATTACAATTAGATACCCAAGTAAATCATGGCTTTCAAACAAGGCAATACACACGGCGGACGGCGCAAGGAAAAGCTAGTCTATGACGCCATCATGTTAGAGTTGAAATCACGCGGCGATGCTTTGGGCATCCGGTTGATTGTCAGCAACCTAATTGATGTGGCCTCCGACAAGGAACACAAAGATTGGCTTGCCGCGACAAAGGAAATCTCAAACCGTTTGGACGGGACGCCTGTTGCCACGGTGGATATGAACCTGAATGACAACCGCACTACTGAAGAACTCCCCGACTCCGAGCTTACCGCAATTCTCCGTGAGACAAGCGGCAGCAACGGAACTGTTGAAGCGCCGGATGGCTCGAAAGGATCTGATAGCGTTCACTGAGTACACTTACCCCAACTATCGGACGGGGCGTGTTCACAAGGTCATTGCAAACGAGTTAGAGGGCGTTCTGAGGGGCGAGGTTGACCGCCTCATGTTGTTGGTGCCACCCCGTCACGGCAAATCGGAATTGGCTTCTCGTCGCTTCCCTGCATACTATTTGGGGCATCATCCGGATAGGCAGTTCATTAGTGTATCGGCTGCGGCTGACTTCGCCGCTGACTTTGGCCGCGACGTTCGCAACACTATTGCAAGTCAAGAGTATCAAAACCTATTCCCTGACACGTCATTGTCTGACGACAGCAGCGCCAAGAACAAGTGGCACACGGCGCAAGGTGGTGTTTACATATCGGCGGGCGTTGAGAGTCAAATCATGGGTCGCGGCGCTCATGTGGCTTTGATTGACGACCCTTTCCCAACAATGGACGCGGCTCAAAGCCCTGCTATCCGCAAGAAGGTCATAGATTACTACAGGGGTACACTTTACAACCGCCTAATGCCCAACGGGGCGATCATCGTCATCAATCATCGTATGCACGAAGAGGATTTGACGGGGTATCTCCTAGAGCAGCAAAAGCAGGGTGGCGACACTTGGCGCGTTGTTGAAATCCCGGCGATTGATGATGACGGCAACGCGGCGTGGCCTGAGGATTATCCGGTTGAGGCATTGGAACGCATCAAGCGCAACATGCTGCCGCGTGACTGGAACAGTCTTTACCAACAGAAGCCAGCGCCTGACGAAGGCAACTTCTTTAAACGAGAGTGGTTCCAATACTACGACACACTCCCAAGCAATGTGCATGTGTACGGTGCAAGCGACTACGCTGTAACGGATGGCGGCGGCGATTTCACGGTGCATGTGACCGTTGCCGCTGACGCACATGGGAATGCCTATGTCATTGATGTGTGGCGCAAGCAGACCGCGTCTGACGTTTGGGTTGAGGCCGTCATTGACCTTTGGGAAAAGCATCAGCCGTTGGGTTGGGCAGAAGAAAACGGCCAGATCATCAAGTCAATGGGGCCAATCATCGAACGCCGTTCAAGCGAACGCGGCGTCTATTGTGCGAGAACGCAATACCCAAGCACACACGACAAACCAACTAGGGCGAGAACCTTTCAGGCCCGCATGGCTGGCGGCAAGGTTTTCTTCCCTCGCAAAGCGCCATGGCTCGCCGACCTTGAGCATGAACTTCTTTCATTCCAAGGCAAATATGACGATCAGGTTGACGCTCTAAGCCTTGTGTTCCGCATGTTGGCGGACATGACGGGCAAATCAATTGTTCCGACCGAGGCCCCCCGCGACAAGTGGGACATGGCTTTCGATAGGTTGGATGGTGACAGTGAGGATTCATGGAAAACGCAGTAGAGCAGAAGGGGAAAACCCCCGCCGCCGCTGACGACTCTCACGAGTTGCTTGTCCGGTATTTTGAGACGGCAGAGGAAATGTCTATCAATTCCCGCGCCACGTCTGAGAAGTGCCGTGATTATTTCGACAGCAAGCAATACACCCCAGCCGAACGCAAGACGTTGGAGAAGCGCAAGCAGCCGCCGCTCACATGGAACCGCGTCAAGCGCAAAGTCAACTTCCTTACGGGTTATGAAATTCAGCAGCGCATGGACCCCCGTGCATTCCCACGCAACGCACCTGTTGATGAAGAGGCTGCAAGTGCCGCCACCGACGCGCTTCGCTATGTGCAGGATATTGAAAGCGTCCCGGAGAAGTTCTCGGATGCGTTTGAGGACGGGATTATTGAGGGCTTCGGCGGGGTGGAAATCCTCTATGACCCGAAAAAGAACTGCCCGACTGTCAAGCACGTGGATTGGGACCGCATGTTTTTTGACCCGTTTTCTTCAAAACCCGATTTCAGCGATGCGCGGTATAAGGGCATCGTTGTCTGGATGGATGAGGAACAAGCCAAACAGGAATATGCAGACAAGGCCAATGCAATCACGCTGACGGTTGAGGCTGAGAACGCCGCCGCAACGTCCAAGACATATGACGACAAGCCCGCCTTCAACAAATGGGTTGCATTGGGACAGCGCAAGCGCGTTCGCATTGTGCAGATTTACTATCTCAAAGATGGAAAGTGGCATTGGGCGCACTTCACCAAGGGCGGAATGCTCAAGGGCGGAATGCCCGTCGTCTATGTTGATGAAGATGGTATGCCTGAATGCCCGCTTGAAATGTGGTCATGCTATGTGGACCGCGAGAATAACCGTTATGGCGAGGTTCTAGAACTTCTCGACATTCAGGACGAAATCAACAAGCGCCGCGCCAAGTCGCTTTATCGTTTATCTGTTCGTCAGGTTAAGATGGACAAGGGCGCGGTTGACCGCAAGGAACAGGTTCGTGAGGAATTGGCCCGCCCTGACGGCGTAATTGAGGTTAACCCAGGGCGCGGCTTCGAGATACTTGAGAACACAGACCAGACCAGTGGCGAATTGCAGTTGCTGCAAGAAGCCAAGAATGAAATGGAGTTTGCCGGGCCTAATTCGTCCCTGATGGGCGACACAAGTGCGGGTGCTAGTGGTCGCGCTATCATTGCCTCACAGCAGGGCGGCTTGTCTGAGTTGGGCCGCGTCATGGCCCGCTATCGCAATTTCAAGCACCGCGTCTATCGGCAGATTTGGAACCGCGTAAAGCAGTTCTGGAAGGCTGAAAAATGGGTTCGTGTCACTGACGATGAAAAGAACGTCAAGTTTGTCGGCTTGAACATTCCAGAGACGTTTGCTGACAAGTTTATGGCTGAGGCACAAGCCAGCGGATTGCCGCCTGAAGAAATGGCAATGCTTGAACAGCAGATTGCCGCTGACCCTCGCATGGCACAGCCTACAGGCCAGATGAAAAACAACGTTGGCGCAATGGATATTGACATTGTGATTGACGAAACGGTGGATACCATCACCATTCAGCAGGAACAGTTCACACAGCTTGTTGAACTTGCCAAGTCCGGCTTCCCAATCCCGCCTGACGCCGTAATCAAGGCTTCATCTATCAAGAACAAGAACGAAATCCTTGAGGCAATGAAAGCGCAAATGCAGGGGCCGCAAACGCCGCCACAGATGCAGGAACTTCAGATGCGCGGCGCTGTTGCTGAGGTATCCGAAAAGGAAGCCAAGGCGGTCAAGACGGCGGCTGAGGCTGAGAAAATCCAGTCCGAAACGACCAAGGGAAATATTGCTTTTGCAGCGCAGGCCATGCAGCCCGACGTCGCCCAGAATGCCGGGTTTATGCCCGGTTAAACAGGTGCCTCCGACCTTTGACGGGAGTTAGCGGGCCACCGCCGCAAATCGGGTGATAGCAGAAAATCAATGACTGAAGAGACATCGCTAACCGCCATTCTTGATGGCGGCAACACTGACGCGCAACCTGTTTCGCAGCCCGTAACGGCAACAGAACAGGCCAAGCCTGACACAGCAACACAAGCCACGGGCGACCCTGCAAAGGGTGATGTAGAGGCCGGGACGCCGCCGACCGAGAAGCCGAAATCTGAGAAATCAGAGGCAGACAAAGCATTCGCAACTTTGCGCCGTGAGTTGAAAAACGAACGCCAGCAACGCGAGGCTTTGGCCGCTCAATTGCAGCAAATCCAAGCGCCACCGAGGCCCGTTCTGGATCCCTTGGCGATGGACCCTGCCGACTTTGACAAGGCTATCAACGACCGCATTTCACAAACAGCACTGGCTTCTCGTCTGGCGACTTCTGAGGAAATCGCTGCTGACAAGTATCCAGACTACGAGGAAATGCGCGATGTGTTCGCGGAAGAGGTTCAAAAGAACCCCACGATTTACCGCGAAATGTTGCAGGCGCGAAACCCGGCAGAGTTTGCCTACCAATTTGGAAAGCAGACAATTGCCCGTCAGGAAATTGGCGACCCCGTTCAGTTCGCAGAGAAAATCAGACAGGAAACAATCGCAAAAACCATGACGGACCTTGACAAGATTGTTGAGGAAAAAGTCAAGGCGCGACTGGCTGGCATTCTCCCTTCATCACTCGCTGATGCACAGACCCAAGGCACAAGGGCAACAAACCCTGACGGCTTCAACGGTCCCACGCCTCTCAGCGACATTCTCAAACGCAAATAAGAGGTTTACACCATGGCTACCACTTCAGCCGCCGCCAACTTGACCCCCAAACAGTGGGACGACAAGTTCTTTATTGAGTACATGCAGGAGAACCGTTTCTCCAAGTTCATGGGGACGGACGAAAACTCCGTCATTCACGTCAAGGACAGCCTCACAAAGCTGCCCGGTGATGCGATTCACTTCGCCCTTGTGAACAAGCTGGCAAACGCTGCCACCACGGGTTCAGCAACCCTTCAGGGCAACGAAGAAAGCCTTGTTTCCCGTTCGCACCGCCTGACGATTGAGCAGTATCGCCACGCCGTTCAGGTGCCTGTGTTCGAGAACAAGAAATCGGCCATTGACTTGCGCGACGCTGCCAAGGTTGCGCTCAAGGATTGGACGATGGAACACACGCGTGACAAGATCATCGCGTCCCTCGGCTCCATCAACGGCGTGGCTTACGGCACGGCGTCTGAGGCTGAAAAGGACGCTTGGCTTGTGGACAACGCTGACCGCGTTCTGTTCGGCGCTCTCAAGTCGAACAACAGCAGCAACGACCACAGCGCGTCACTTGCCAACCTTGACAACACCGCTGACAAGCTGACGGCCAACGCCGTTTCGCTGATGAAGCGCATGGCACTGTCTGCAAGCCCTCGCATCCGTCCTATCACGGTTGAAGGCGGTAAGCGCTTCTATGTCATGTTTGCCAACCCGCTGACCTTCCGTGACCTCGGCAACGATTCCACCATCATTGCCAACCGCCGCGACTCAAATCTCAAGATGCAGGGCATCAAGCTGTTTGAAGGTGGCGACATCGAGCATGACGGCGTGATTGTTCACGAGATTGACGACATTCCGGTCCTGACTGGTGTCGGTGCGGGTGCCATCAACGTGTCGCCTGTCTATCTGTGTGGTGCGCAGTCTGTTGGCGTCGGCTTCGGCAAGCGTTGGCAGTCGGTTGAAGATGAGTTTGACTACGGCGACAAGCAGGGCATTGCGACCCGCGCTTGGTACGAAGTCAACAAACTCACCTTTGGCTCCGGCGCTTCCGATACGGATGACCTGAAACAGCATGGCATCGTCACTGGCTACTTCGCCGCCGTGGCTGACGCTTAATCCTGACGGGGCGGGCTACGGTTCGCCCCTTTCCCCTTTCAATCAAATCACGAGGTTTTCAACATGGCTACTTTCACTGCTGATGCAGCCGCCGCGACAGTCGGCGCAAAACACCCTGTCAACGCCGGACAGCCCATTACGGTCTATGGCGAATACACAATGCTTGCGGCCCCGGCCAACGGCGATGTGTTTCAGATGGTGCGCGTTCCGTCCGGCGCTCGCATCGTCAATATGTCACTGACTTCAACGGACATTGATACCGACGGCACTCCAACTGCCACGCTTTCCGTTGGCGACGGCAGTTCAACGGCTCGCTTTATCTCCGCATCGACCATCGGTCAGGCGGGCGGCATTGCCAACGGCATTTCTGTCTTTGGCGGCTTTGGCTACGCCTACACGGCTGAGGACACCATTGACGTGATTATCCCGACTGGCCCGGCAACGGGTGCAATCGGAACCCTGAAACTTGCCGTCACTTATGTGATGTAACGACAAGGGCGGTTGCCATGACAATGACACTCACTGACTTGGCGACCGCCGTTCTTCAAGAACTAGGCGTATTGGCTGCGAACGAAAACCCGTCCGCTGAGGACGCGGAAACGGTTCAAACGGCCTATGTGAATTGGCGTCGTACCGCTCAAAATCGCATGATTATTGATTGGTATGACGACGAAGAAGAAATCCCTGACGGGGCTGAACATGGCGTAACGCTATGCGTCTGCAATCAGGTTTACCGCAAGTTTGGCGTGCCGCGCGACCCGTCTTGGCTTGTTGAGGGTGAGGCGGCGCTTGCCGACTACATGCACAACAATTTCCCCATGCCTCAGACCCCTATCGTGAGCATGTAAATGGCGCGTATCCCTGTCCCCGTTGGCCCTGATACCGATGGCGCAAAATCTCGCCAAGGCGGCGGGGCAACGCTTATCAACTGCTACGTTGAAAAGACGGAAGGCGGCAAGACGGGCTTTTCTGTCAACACCAGACCACGCCTCAAGGCGTTCTCGGATACGGGCTTGTCGTCCGGGTTTCGCGGCGGGATTGACGCAAACAACGCCATCTATGGGGTGTGCGGCGAAAAGCTGGTCAAGATTGGTTCAGGCGGTGCGACTACGGTTATTGGCACGGTCCTAGGTTTCCGCCCTGTCACAATGTCGGTGAACAGGCATGTTCCTTTGCAGATCACAATTACGTCAGACACGAAGAGCTATTCTTGCGAGAACGACGTACTGACCGAAATCACTGATGGGGATTTGCCTACTGGCGTCACCTCGAATTGCTACATTAACGGGCGCACCGTTTACGGACTGAATGACGGCTCTCATTATTGGTCAGACGATAACGATTGCACGGCGATTGATGCGCTGAATTTTGCTGAGGCAGAGCGCGAAGCGGATGAAGGTGTCCGGGTTTTCACGGTTGGTGAGGACTTCTGGCACTTTGGCTCTCGGACCCGTGAAGTTATCCGCTACACGGGAAACGCCGATAGCCTGTTTGAGCCTCTAACGGGTGCGGGACAGGGTGAGGGTGATGGTTGCGCGGCAAAGAACAGCGTCACAAGCGTCAATGGTGTTATCTATTGGGTGAATGACCTGTTCAAGGTTGTGGCGTCAACGGGTGGGAAAGCACAACCTGTCAGCAATCACGCGGTATCACGCGACATTCAAAGCGCACTGGCCAGCGGCAACAATGACGACATTCTAGGCTATGCCGTTTCGACAGAGGGGCATGATTTCTACTATCTCCGTTCTCCGTTCTGGTGTTGGGGTCTCGATACCGCAACCGGGCTTTGGTCAAAGGCAAAAAGCTACGGAAGCGATACGTTCCGGTGCGGCTTTTCGGTCAAGGCATTCAACAAGACAATCTTGCTGGATGCGACGGACGGCAAGGCATACGAATTTACGGACACGGTTGAGAACGACGACACTTCACCCTGTATCGCACAAATCATCACAAGCCCGCTGAATGCCTTCCCAGATGGCTACACATGCCATGCGCTTCACGTTGATGTGCAACGCGGCGTTGGGCTGGCGACGGGCGTTGATAGCGTGACCGAGCCTGAACTTGTGCTGAATGTCTCGCGTGACGGCGGCATGATTTACGGCAATGACCACAAGCGCGGCATGGGGCGCATGGGTGAATATAGCAAAGCGCTCCGCTTCAATCGACTCGGCTCCACAAACGGAACGGGCATGACTTTCAAACTCACTATGTCAACGCCTGTTGTCCGCGCCGTGTTTCAGGCGGTGGCAGACGTTAGCCCGTTGCGAGGCTAGGCCATGGCGCTTGAATTTCCAAAGAACGAAAGCGTGTTTGACACGCGTGTCACCAATAGTTTTGGCCGTGTCTGGCTTGGGTTTTTAGAGGCCATTTACCGCAAGTTCAAAGCGGTTGATGTGCTGACAAACATTAGCACGACAGACGTTGGCGCGGCGGGGGCGACATACTCCCAAGCATACGCAAATGAGCAGACGGCGCTCATCAATGAATTGAAGGCGAAAGTAAACGCCTTGCAGAACGCGGCAAAGACGTGAGGTAACAATGGGCATTTTCTCAAGCATTTTAGGCACGAAGGCGCTCAAGAAGGGAAACCTTAGGGCCACTGAGGCAAACACGGCGGCTTACAATCAAGCCTCGGCCATGTATGCCCCGTATAAGCAGGCGGGCGAGAAATCGCTGCAATACTACAATGACGCGATTGGCATTGGCGACAGTCAGGCGGCAATCAAGAACTTTGAGAACAGCCCGCTTTATCAGTTGCAGTTTGGCAATGCTTTGAAGTCTGGTCAACAGGGTGTTGCAGCCATGGGCAACGCGGCGGGAATGCGGAACAGCGGGGCGACACTCAAAGCCCTTCAAGACAACGCGCAGCAAACCACGAACAACTATTTTCAGCAATACATGAATCCTCTTGCGTCGGGTGCTAACACGGGCCTCGGCGTGACGAACACGCTTGCTGATTTGCGTATGGGCGAAGGCCAGAACAAGGCCAATTATTTCAACAACAAAGCGCAGATCAAGGCGGGGCAGTATGCGGGCTTTGATGGGCTGCTTGAGACGGGCCTTAGCCTTGCCGGGATGGGGATGGGTGGAATTGGTGGATTTGGTGCAGGCTCCGGTGGATTCGGAATGAAGCTGGGGCAAAAAGCCAGAGAACTTTCCGGTTACGCCGGGTCGATGTATTAGGGGGTAGGATATGGCTTCATCACTCTATGAAATGGCTAAAGGCGACCCCTTTGATCCAATCGGGGCGCTAGAGCACGGTTTGAATTTCAGCTATCGGCAGAAAATCAATCAGAACAAGCTGGCTGAATTGGCCCGCGCAGATCAAGCGCGTCCGCTCATCGGCAATGCGCTCATGGGCGACCAGAACGCCTATAAGTCTCTCGCAGGAATTGACCCCGGCGCATATATGGACGTTGGCAAGTTCCAGTCGGACCAAAACAAAGCCAAGCGCGAAGTCAAAGACGCCGACATGGAAATGATTGCGGGTGCGGTTTACAACGCCGACACGCCGGAAAAATACGCCCGCACGATGGATTACCTTGCTCAGCAGGGCTTTGACATTGACGACGATGACCGCAACTTTGCGAACCGCGACACCTTCATCAACATGATGCGCGGCGTCAAGGGCGCAACACAGGCTGACCAATTTGACCGTGGCTATGGCCTCGACCAGATGAATGCGGAAACGTCGCGTATCAACGCCATGAAGAAGCCGGAAGGCGGTGCCGGGTTTGCCCTTGCCCCCGGCCAAACTCGCTACGATGCAAACGGTGCCATAATTGCAACGGCTCCGTCAAAGCCTGTGCAGCCTCGTGCCCTTACGTCTGTTGATAAGAACGCAATTCTTGAAGCTGACGACCAAGTGCAGGCGGGCAAAAATGTCATTGATATGCTAAATCAAGCCCTTGCCCTTAACGACAAGGCGGGTTCTGGCATGATGGCTGGGGCGCAGGCATTTGCAGCAAGAAACGACCCGACAGGCTTCTTTGATGACGAAAAAGGCGCGGCAACAACCGACTTCAATAACATCGTGTTGGGGCAGGCGCTAACAAGCATGAAATCAATCTTTGGCGGCAACCCGACAGAGGGTGAACGCGCCGTTTTGATGGAATTGCAAGGGGCGGCGGACAAGACGCCGACGGAACGTGCCAGCATCATCAAGCGCGGGATTGCCTTGGCTCAAAAGCGTGTTGCGTTCAACGCGGAACGGGCCAAGGAAATTCGCAGCGGGGGCTATTTCGGCGGGGCGTCCACAGTTGAAACGCAGGGCCAGCCCGATCCCGGCGCTGACGGCATTACGCAGCAAGATCAGGGCGGCACGTTTGAACAGGGCGCAAACCCGTTCGCAAGCGACCCTAGCTTTGGGCAAGAGTCGAATGGCTACTCTATCGGGCAGTCTATCAGCAACCCAAACACAGGCGAAGTTCTGTTCTGGGATGGCAATGATTGGAGAGCGCAATAATGGCTGGACAGTTGCCGCCCGGATTTGTTCTTGACGCGCCGATTGCAGGGCCAAAGAAAGCCGCTGGCGGGCTTCCGCCCGGCTTTGTGCTTGATGGCGCTCCAGCTAAGACTGCCGCTCCACGGCCTTCCCAAGGCCCGCAAACGGTCAATTCAGAGGGCAAGGGTGATAAGGTAACGCTGGAAACAAAAAACCGGGCGGGCGCTGCTGGCCTTGCCGATATGCTTAGCTTTGGTTTTGCGGATGAAATTGCGGGCGGCATCGAAACCGCCGTTCGCAAGGTTCAGGGCGACAAAAGGCCAGCCAGTGAGATTTACACGGGGTTCCGCGACCAAGTGCGTCAAGGCATGGCGGCGGATGCTGAGGCCGCGCCTAGCGATTATCTTGGCGGGCAAGTGCTTGGGGGCGCGGCAAGCTTTGGCATTGGTTCCGGCTTTAAGGCTGCAACGGGCCTGTTGCCGAAAGTCTGGCAGGGAGCAAAGTCTGGCGCGAAGTTTGGCGCGGCTTATGGCTTTGGCTCCGGCGATGGTTTCCAAGATAGCCTTGTGGAAGCTGGCAAGGGTGCTTTGACGGGGGCCGCTGTTGGTGGCGCTGTTCCTGTTGCGCTTGCGCCTATCGCAGCGGCTGGCAAGGTTGCCAAACAGATTATGCCGGGCAAGAAATCGGCAGAACGCTTCGCCACCGAAAAGATTGCACAGATTGCCGAACGTGAGGGCAAGTCTGTCGCACAAGTTCAGGCCGAATTGCAGCGCCTTCAAAAGACAAATCCGGAAGCGATTGTCATGGACGCGCTCGGGGAGGGCGGCGGGCGTCTTGGCCGTGCGGTGGTAAACCGTGGCGGCAAGGGTTCGCGTGAACTTTCAGAAGGTGTTTACAATCGCCAAATCGGTCAAAACGACCGCATTACAGGCCAACTTTCAAAATCCCTTGGCGACCCTGAGTCCTATCAGGCAACCCTTGACACGGCGATTGAAACGCTTCGCAAGAATGCAGGCCCGCTTTACGAAAAAGCCTATAAGGTCCCAATCAATTACGAGAAGCACGGTCCTGCCGTCACTATGGCTTGGTCGCGCGTTCCTGAGCGGCTCAAGGGGCAAGTTGTTGCCGCTGCAAATGATCTTCTGGTGGCAGAAGGAAAGCAAGCCAAGGCAATTGGCGCGGTTATTGGACGCCGCCCTGATGGTAAAATCACGCCCCTCCCAACGGTTGAACAGTGGGACTATATCAAACGCGGCCTTGATGCCGTTATCGGGGCTGAAAACACCAAGGGTGCGGCGGGCGGAATTTCTGCAATCGGGCGTTCACTGAACAACGTCAAAAACGACCTGCTGAAAGTGATTGACGGCGCTGTGCCTGAGTTCAAAGCAGCCCGCATGACTTATTCGGATGACTTGTCCGTAAAGAACGCGCTCGAACTTGGCCGCAAGTCTCTAAATTCAGACGCCGACTTGATTGCAAAGACAATGAAGGGGCTGGACAACGCATCGCGTGATACTTACCGCGTCGGCTACGCCCGCGCCATTGCCGAACAGATCAACAATATGGGGCCGGGGGCGGATGCTATCGGCAGAATTTGGGCAGCACCAAACCGTCAAAGACGCCTTATTGAAGTTTTTGGCGATGAGGCGACATTCCGCAAGTTTGCCGACTTTGCGGCGGGTGAAGCCAAAATGCGGAAATCCTATAACGCGCTTTCAGGTAACTCCACTACAGCCCGCCAAATCAGCGATATGACTGATTCTGGCGTGGCAGGTCTCGAGCCAATGCTCACGGCGGGTTCACAGCTTGTCCGTGGTGACATCATGGGGGCTGCTTTGACAGGGCTTCGCAAGGTCATTCAGACAACCCAAGGCATGACCGAACGTCGCGCCGATGAGATTGCCAAAATCCTTGCCAGCCCGTCTATTCCTCAAGGTACGGTGAACCGCGCCGGACAATACCAGATGAGCCGCGAACAGCGGGCGACATTGGCGCGGGTTCTTCGTGATACCGCTTCACGCGGCGCGGTTGCTGGAGTGACCGGACAGTAAGTAGCCAAACACAATAGGCGGCAATGGCTAACCCGCCCATGCCCCATATCCCATACCAGTGATGGATTGTGGATCCGATAACGACGGCTGAATACAACGCAAGCGCCCCAAAAAACAGGGCAGCGATCATTTTCAATAACTGCATCCGGCCTCTTTAGGCCAACCCTCCCAACAAATCAATATCGAGGTTCCCCATGGCCCACTCACTGCCATCTATGCTTTTGCGCGTGACGGACGCCAATGGGCGGGTTCTCCCCGGCGCATTGCTTCACGTTTACCTTGCGGGGACGCTCACAGAAACGCCTGTCTATACAACTGCTGATCTTGATGTTGAGCACACAAACCCAGTTGAGGCTGATGACGGCGGACTGTTGCCAGCTATTTACTTCGCGCCCGGTGATTACAAGCTGGTCTATGCCTCGGCTGCTGACGTTGAGGTTGGGCAACGTGATAATTATTCGGTTGTAACCGCTGGCGGTGATTCCGGACGCCCTGTTTATTCCAAGACGGCGAATTTTACGGTTACGGCGGACGCCCGCGACGGTATTTTCCTTGTGGATGCCTCAGCCGCGCCCGGACTCAATATAAACTGTTCTGCGAACAGCGATGAGTTGGGAGTCGGCTTTGAGTTCACTGTTGTGAGCGTCGGAGCGACAGGACAATGCACGGTGCTTGGAACGGGGGCTCAAACCGTAAACGGGGATACCGATCTTGTCATTTCAACGCAAAATGCTTCTGTCTCGTTCGCTTCGATTGGCGCGGCGGGCTGGCAGTCAACGTCAAAAGACGGCGTTTCATCTTCAAGCACTGACGTTCTTGAGGGGACAAACACCACACTTGCCGTTACCCCGGCTGGCAATGCGGCTCTTTGGAAAAAAGGGAGTGCAATTACTGGCGGGTCAACAATCACCATTGATGATGGTGGTTTGTTCAGCGTGTCTGGAAACAGTTGGACGTGTACGGATATTGATTTCACGGTCCCTACAGATGGCAGGGCGGTTGAACTTGTCATTTCCGGGACGGGGAACAAGTTTACAAACAGCTTGACGCTTGCTTGTCCGGGTGGCCGCGACTTGTATCTAGAGGCGGGCGATTCCGTTTTTGTGCGACAGTTCGACGGCGACACCGTGCGCGTTTCAAACCCCGTTCGCGCCACACAGATGGGCGGGAAAACCCTTCTGAACGCAACGACAGTTGCCTCTGGGACCGAGTTCTTCGTTGACCTGTCAGCTTACCCTGAACACAGAGATTTTGAGGTTGTGTTGTCCGGCATGACGACTGCCGCAACGGCAGCGCTGCGTATGCAAATGTCAACAGATGGTGGTGCGACGTATTTGTCTGACGCGACCTATCAAGCTGTTTTTGAGGGGATTGATTTCGGTCAGTCCGCTTCGGCGCTAAAGTATGATGGCGGGCCGGACCAAACATATTGGGTTCTGCATTACAGCACGATTTACACGGGCGGGACTGCGGATATTGATTTTAAGGTTTGCCAACCAGCAAGCACCGCTCGTCGCCCCTCTTTTTATGGCCGCGCATTTACGACAAGCGGTAGCGGTCCATATATGGCAGTTGGTCAAATTTCGGGGTTCCGCGACGCCGCTGCCGACATTACGCACCTGAGAATATTCACAAGCGCCAGCACCGTAAGTGGTGGTCGCGTGTTCCTGTACGGGCTTGGCTCGTAGGCATGTTCGTTGAAGCCATGATGTAACCAGATCAACAAAGGAAGCACCAAATGTTGATGATTGCAGGGGTGGCACATGACGGCACACACGGCAACAGATTGGGCCGTATGGGGCGTTATGCTCTTGGCGGCTATGGCATTCGACGCCGTAACGGTCTGGTTTCTCTGGAAGGTTGGCGGTCGATTTCACGACGTTCCGGCGTGTCTGGCGAAGGCTTGGAAGGCGGTTCTTTTCGCGTTCCGGGAAATAGCGGGGCGCAATCATGACGGATGATAAGGAACATGTGACTGACTTGCGCGTGGCTGTCGCGCGACTTGAGGAACAGGTGGCGACAATAAAGAAGGCATTTGAAGGCAAGGCGGGGCGCGAGTGGACCATCATCGCAACTGGCCTTGGCCTTATGGGAACAATCATAGCAAAAAACTTGGGGTGGTACTGATGAAAACGCTTTTGACAGGGGCGTTTGTATGCCTCGCAATCGTCGCCGGGTGGCTCGAAGTCACACAGCCGGGGACAATCAAAAACTCAATTCCTGAGTACTACTATCACCGATAGGAGGCCCCATGAGGTACGTCCTTTTACTGTTCGCCTTGCTGGCCTTCATGGCCCCGGCAAAGGCGCAAGACTGCGCAACGCTAGAGCGCGTTCGCACTGACGTTGCCAAGTTCGATTTCCCGGCAACAGTCACGCCAATGGACGCCCGCGCTTCGGCGTCATTCATCGCGGCTTATAACCGCGAACCGCCAACCTCTAATTTGGAGGGTGACCTAGTGGTGGCAATTTCAGCCCCAAACAAAGCGGCGGTTATCGTGGTGATCTTCTCCAAAGGTTGCGCACTTTACACACTCGCTTTCCCCAAAGCCTCATTCATGAACCTTATTGTCGGAAGCCAAATATGAAAATCTCACGTTCTGGAATTGACCTGATTACCCGTTGGGAAGGCTGCAAGCTAACGGCCTATCTTGATGGCGGTGGCGTCTGGACTATCGGATATGGTCACACAAGCGCGGCGGGTGCTCCTGAGGTTAAGCGCGGGCTGAAAATCAGCTTGCAGGATGCGAAGGACATTTTTGTCCGCGACGTTGTGAAATACGAGGCCGCTGTTGATAAGGCGATTAACCGCCCCATGACACAGGGCCAGTTCGACGCCATGGTGAGCCTCTGCTACAATATCGGGCCGGGTGCGTTTGCCGGGTCAACTCTCGTTCGCAAGTTTAACGCGGGCGACATTGCCGGAGCCAAGCGGGCGTTTGCCTCTTGGGTCAAGGATAACGGCAAGGTCATTAAGGGCCTCCAGAACCGCCGCGCGGATGAACAGAACCACTTCACCCTGCCAATCCCCGCAATGCCTACGATGAACGTAGAGCCCCTTCCGCAGTCCCCAGCCCCTACCGTGCCCACAACCCCGGAAAGCCCGCCTGTGGCTGAATCTAGGCCACCTGTTGGCCTTCTCAAAGCCTTCCTGTCGTTCCTCGCGTTTTTGTTCATGCCTAAGAAAGGATAACCCCAATGCTTGTCACCGTTCTTCTCATTTTCGCCGCCGCCGTTGCAATGTACGTCGCTTATATGGCGCTTCATTCCATGTTCCCGTCTTGGGGAACGGTTTTGACCAATGCCGCCGCTGGCCTTGGAATGCTTGCCGACTTAATCAACGCCTTGCCTTGGGGGTCTGTTCTGGATTCCAAGGAAAGCGCCGTAGTGCTGTTCTGTGGCGCAACCCTTGCCAATGTCGCCATGCGGCTGTCCGGCGCTAAGAACAAGGTAGGAGAAGGCGCGTGATTGCCCTTCTCGGAATTCTGTTCCCGTTCGTTAAGGGGCTTCTTGGCGATGGCATCGTTGAGAAGCTGCTTAACCACAAGCGGGAACTGGCAACAAACGCCACGGCCCTTGAAAAGGCCAATATCGAAGCGGACGTAAAGACGCTTGAACTTGAACTGCAACGCCGTGGCCAGATCAAAGAATTGCAGCTTAAGGAATACGAGCATCCGCTGCTTTGGTGGCCCAAGGCGATGATAATGATGGCCGTGGCGCTCTATGTGTTCGCCCGCTTTATGGTCAAGACATTCGGGCTTGATGACTATCAGGTTGCGGTTGCGGAACTTGATGCTTGGGAGGCGGGGATAGCTTCGGCAGTCATGGCCTATCTATTCTTGGGTTCGTCAATCAGCAGGGCGATGCGCGGCTAGGCGGATTGCGCGGCTTCTGATATAACAACGCCTGAGATAAATACCCGTTGTCCGCAAACCGCATACAGCTCCGTAACAGCCCTAGGGATATCCGCCTCTAGCTCCGCTATTGTTGGTTTCGCGACAAGAAGACCCTTCAACTCAGGACTTGTCGCATAGAACAAACCTGTTCGTCCTTCCTCAATACTGATTCTGACGAGTTTTGCTTTCATTCTGTCGCTTGTCATGGTTGTTTCCCTCTGGAGGTTTCGTACTCTTTCAAAACTTGGTCAATTCTCAAGGCGCACAAATACGGGTCGCGTGTTCTACCTAAGTGCCATTGTCCGCAATCGCTGCATTTATACGCCTCAAGATTAACAGGTTTTCCGCGTTTTTTGCGAACAATCATTGCAATGGCATAGGATGGGTGGCATTGTTTACCTGTCTTGCATTTCTTCATTGGCAATCATCTCGTTGTATTTCTTGACCAAGGCGCGAAGTCCGGCAGGGTGTTCTCTCTTGTCTTTCGTGATGATGAAATCGGCAATCCTATGGTGAATGCGGTGCGCTGCAATTTCGCGTTTCCAAACGTCAGCGGTTTTCTTTTTCCTCATCTAAGTATGCCCTAATCATTGCTCTATATCGGATGGCGTGTTTTTCGTGTGCTGTGTACGGCCTTTGCTCTTGGAATTTCCCGTCCTTTTCACGTTGCCTATCCAAAGCCCAAACTGCGGCCTTACACATTGCGTCAGTTGGTTCCAGTGGGAGTAGAGCAAAATCTAGAACCTCGTCTTTCACTCTCTCATCCTTTCAGTATAGGTAGGAAGCGGGCCGGACGTTACCCCGGCTATTGCTCTGGATGGGAATCGAACCCATGGCATACCCTTGGCGAAGGCTCTCTACCTACTGAGATACCAGAACCACAGTGTTGACTTTCTTGCCAGTCCATCAACCTTGCTGCGTGTCTCTCCACGCCGCCGCTTCCTATATCCGGATTGCTCCGGAATGTGTTGCCCCGGTTTGAGCCTCGCCAACCGGGACCAAAAACGCGGTCATTTCGTTCCACGGATTCCCACCGTGCGCTGTTGCAAATGACAAACAGTCCCGGCACTTTCCATCTTTTAGCGCTTGCCAGCCGGGCTAGAGTCGCTCTTCCTGATGACCTGTGACGGTCAAATTCCATACTCTCCCCCCTACCACATATCAGGGGGAATGTGAATCCCCTATCAGCCCGCGCCTTCACTGGTGGCGGGCTTTTTGTTGAATGTAACCATTGTTTCTTGAGCCGTACGAAGGTCATCAATCGGGCTGTCGCTAAAGCTAAACTTTCTCCACCCCGCTTCTCTCATGACGGCAATGGCAGCGCGGGCGTATCTGTAACCCGCGTCTTTTGATGCTTGTGAAAGTTCGTCCCATTGCATTTGGGCGGTCTGCCGTCCTTCCTCGCAAAGGATTGCTTCGTCCTCGTTGTGCAACGCAATCGCCACCTTCTCGACCAGTTCATCATCCATTTGCGGCCTCCGTCATGGAGCTTGCGATATGCGGCAATCGTTCTTGCAGTGCCTCGGCATTTATCGGCGCTGGCATTTTGCAAATCCGTTCGAGCCACTCTGCATCGCTCATGCCGCCGCTCCACCACGTTCCGTCTGGCCTTACTATCCCCGCGTTGAAAGCGTTTTCAAGTTGGTCCATGTAAAGGTCATGGAGTGTTTTTTTCGGCACCACCACCATGCCAGCGGCGGTGAGGGCGTCGATGATGGCGGCTTGGCTTTCGCGGTAACTGTCCTTGTGCCGTTCTGGCAGCGCTTCCCAATTACATTTTGGGTCGTCGTGCAGGCATTCGGCCTTCGCCATGCACTCAATCAGTTGTTCTCTCGTCATGGCTTATTCTCCAGTAGTGAGGCGGCGCGGCGTACTTCAATAGAACGTATTACCGTTTCAACCGTGCAGCCCGCCCGAATTATGGTTGCGGGATAGATTTTAACATCGGTTGCAAGTTTGAGGTTTAGTTGAGCCTCAAGCACCTTTATCCGTGCGGCTTGCCACTCGACAACATCGTTGACGTGGGCAAATTGTGGCATTTTCACCAAGTCGCTCATGGGCGCACCTCTTTGGTGAGTCTGGCAACAGCCTTGCGCGGGTCTTGGTCAAATTCCGCATGGCTTTCTTGAAGGTTCACAAATCCCGGCATAACGGCGCAGTACATGGGCCTGCCGTTCGCCCCGGTGCCATCTTGGAAGATGATTGGCTCCCCCTCTTTCGGGCCGTGGTGAATAGGGCAAGCATGGCCGGAACAATAAGGCCAAAGATTAAGCTGTTCTCCTGTCCAGCCGTCACGCAACAAACCAAGTGGGTCAAAGAATCTTTGAGGCAACTGCGGCCCATAGGCTGTGTTTCCGCAAAAACCTGCGGGCGTTCCCATGCCCATAAACATAGGGACACGACACGTTGACTTTTCCCAAGGTGCGGCGCTCATGGCTTTGGCCTTTCAAACGATATTTCTTCCCAATGCTTGCCGCACTTTTTACAGGTGAACCAGTGGCCACCCTCGATCACGTCCATCACATCGCGTTCAAAGTGCTGCACATCGACGCCGCCATGCCCGCGCAAAGAGCATAGAAATTGATAGAGAGTCTTCATGGCTTCACCATGGCGGAAAGCTCAGCGGCTTCGTCCTCTGTCAGGCGAATGACAATGCAAGGCTTCGTCGAGCGCGGAATGTTGCCGGGGATTACAGACCAATCACCTTCGGAATAGAACCGGGTGTTTTCCTGCATTTCCTCCAGCCGCCCCATGCGGGCCACCTTGCCGCGTATCAGTTCGGCAAGAACCTTTGGCGTGAACGGGCGCTTCTCCGCTTCTGCCAGTGCGTCGGTCATGGAACGAGCGGCAACAATGTCGGCCCATTTGATAGGGCTGTCTGACAAGTCTGATGCAATCCCGCGCATAGGGTCAAGAACCTTTGCAAGGCTGTCCATGCAAACCCTAAATTCATCCTTCCAGCGGTCATCATCAAAAGCATATGAGCCGCGCCCATCGGCTAGCCAGCCATAGTTTTTTATGACCGCGTTTGCTTCGGCCAGAACATCAACCACCTTTGAGCGGTCATGTTCAATGACGGCAGTGAGGCGGGCGACTTTGGCGTCATTGTCATTACAGCGTCCGTTGAGCCTGTACGCCGCTTCAGCAATGTGGCTCAATTTTGTTTCGATGCTTTCAATGACCATGCTTGCGAGGCTGCCGTCTAGAGCAACCCGCATAATGATGCTGTGAACGTCGGCTTGCAATTCGTGAAGCGGGACGCGCAGATCGTCGGGGAGTTCTGTCGTGGCTGCGTTCCGTGCCGCGATGGCGGCGAGTTGGTCGGGGGTCATGGCTGTAGCCTTTCTTGATCGTGCCAGTTCAGTAACATGCGGAGCGCAGTGACGGCTTTCTTGTCGTCCCCGGTTGAGGCAAATTCCTCTCTGACTTGGCATTCTTCCTCAAGAAGCTGCCTTGCCTCTTTGGAAAGTTTAGGTTTGGCAGGCCCGCCGTCATTCGGTTTCTGTGTCATGTGTCACCTTTGGGAGTGAGGAAAGGGGGATTGCGAGAGTTGACGGTAGCCATGCTTGGCTTGCGGCTGAGCGCTTCCAGTGGCCTGAGCCGTAGCAATTCAGGACAAAAACATTCAAACTCTGAGAATGCTGGTCACGCTCAAACACTAGCGCGGTATCGGCCCTGTCAATCTCTGCCAGCGGCCTCGGCCTCATTTCCAGCGCCTCTAGGGCGAGGTCGAAAGCGGCCACCATATTCCGGCAATACTGCAAATGCGCTTCCGGCTCTTTGCCCTTCTTGTCAGCTTCCGCCTGCCATTCTGCCCGCAGCGCTTCAATCTGGTCTCGTGTCAGTTCAGTCATTGGGTGTCATCCTTCAGTGGAGTGAGAAGCCCTCGCGCAAGCAAGGCGTAGGCAGCGAGGCTAAGGGATGCCGCTCCTGACGTGTGCCCAAAGAGGGCAATTGGCGGTAATGGCCCGCTGCCGCTGTCATATGGCGACGGAATTTCATAGCTGCGGAAGGGCTTTTTCTTGCCCATCGCGGCAACGCGCTGCATCGCCTTGCGGGCTTTGGTTTTGCGCTTCTGTGCTTTCCGACTAGCCATCACTCACCCCCATGGGAGAGAGTGGGGCGGCGGTCTTTTTGGCAGTGCCAGTACAGCATCATCAAAAAGACAACGGCAATCCCTGCCGCGCCATACTGGTTTGGCGGTCCAATTTCCTTGCTGCGCTCAAACAATAGCCCCGCAACCCAAAAGCCCGTTGCGGTAAAGACCAATTCAGAGACCAATTTCCGCATCACACCCCTCCCTCATTAGGGGGAAGGGAGGGCGGAGCAGGAAGCGGCATCCAGTGGGTGACGATGGTTGCGTCTGGCCCCCTGTCATCCGGGTCAAAACACCAATCGCCGTCCTCGTAAAAGCGCCGCCCTTCGATGAAGGCCCCAGAGCTGCTAATCCAATACTTGCCATTGCCGCTGTGGTAGGCATTTGCTTCACGGCGAGGTTTGGCGTCTTTGTTAGGCGCGGGAACAACCCATAGATCAATCGGTTCGTAAGGCGCGGTGTCACACGTCTCTATAGGTAGCCATTCCATTTACGTCTCTCCTGTGGAATCGACGGCATCAACCCGCCTCCGAGTTGACCAAGCCGCATAGGTTTGAAAGTACGCAATCTCGCCCGCATACGGCAGCAAGGCATGGCAAAGCCTGCTCCTGAGCGGCAAAACCATCACAGCCCAATAGGCGATACGGCACATAATCCAGTAGGCTCTATTCATGCTTCTCTCCTGTGGTGGGGCGGACATGCTCAATCGCCTTGTCAGGGTCTGCCGTGCGCCAGTCTGGCCAGTCGCGGCGCTCATTTCGGGCTTGTTTGTCCATGATAAGTTTCTGAGCCATCTCGGCGACCGTATCGGCGGTGGCTTTGTAATCGCCGTCAAAGCCGGAACGAATGCCGTTGGCCCACAACTCGCGTGTCAGTCCGTCCAGCGACAGAATTACCAAGTCAACCCATTCAAGTGCAGCATAGCGGCCCCTTCCTGAAAGTGAATTGACGGGCTTTGCCGCCTCGGCGCGGACTTCCTCAATTTCCTTTTTGATGTGGTCGAGAACGCCTTCCGTCCTCGCGCCGGGGCCAAACGTGGCGTGGCTGAAAACCATCTGGCGAATGAGGTGCTGCTCGAGGTCCATTTACGTTCTCCTATTCAAACCGCTGGGAAGCGATATATTCAATCGTAACCCTGTCCTTGAATGTAACCTCACGGTCCCCCGTTTCAATCGCGGTTATCGTCCTGCGACATACGCCCATGGCTTTTGCAAGTTCGGCTTGGGTTAAGCCTGACTTGATGCGGAGGGAGCGGAATTGCTTTTTTGTCATGCCGACCACGACCCCGACCGCGACCCCGACC
>CXWK01002890.1_pt3 | contig 38681 bp, 38 predicted proteins | sample 590851 | NCBI WGS metagenome assembly CXWK01 (sample SAMEA3498364, study PRJEB10139) | wastewater metagenome | biome: wastewater treatment plant; material: activated sludge | place: Denmark | collected 2014-08-01
CGGGTGAACCTCGACCCGTGCCGGGCCCACGGCACCTCCGACGCCACGACCCCATGGGTCCGGCAACGCACCCTCGACGCTTCGGCTTCGATGAACACCTGAACAGTGCCCATATCCAGGCTCCGCCACCGGCGAGGGCCGGTGCTGCGGCCCCGGTCATAGCCCGCCGAATGGCGGCCACATACCCCGCACCGGCGTCGGGTGTTACGCCGCTGGCGGACCGTTGCGACGATCTCCTCGGCCTCGGGATCGAAGTCGACGGACTCGATCACCACCCGCCGGCCGGAGTTCTCGAACCCCAACACCCGATGCCATAGATTCTTCACCGAAGCCGCTCCTTGTTTTCTCGGACCTAGACAGCCCGAAACCTAGACAGGGAGCGGCTTCGCTCACTACACCCCTGTCATTTCAACCCACGCGAACGACAGGAGCCAGAAAAGTCGGGTGAATTGCGAGCATGGGGCCTGAGCATGTTGGACAACAAGCGGTTGCTGATCACCGGCGTGGTGAACGCAGACTCGATCGGATATGCCGTGGCACATCGGGCGATGGAGCTCGGGGCGGAGGTGGTGTTGTCGTCGTTCGAGCGCGGGAGCGCACGGAGGCGGCGGCGAGCACCTTGCCCGGTCCGACAGATGTGCTCGACCTTGACGTCACCCAGCCCGAGCATTTTGCACGGGCGGGCGATGAGCTCGAACGTCGCTGGGGGCATCTCGACGGAGCGCTTCATGGGGTCGCCTTCGCTCCCAGGGCGGCACTGGCGGGCGGCTTTCTGGACGCCGACAACGATTCGGTGGCCCGGGCCTTCGCCACATCCACCTACTCCTACTCGGCTCTCGCCGGGCTGGTTTCCAGGCTGGCCCCCGACGAAGGAGCGTCGCTCGTCGGGCTGGACTTCGACGCCGCTGGGGCATGGCCCGTCTACAACTGGATGGGTGTGTGTAAGGCGGCACTCGAGTCGGCCAGCCGCTACGTGGCCCGAGACCTGGGCCCTCAAGGGATACGAAGCAACCTGGTGGCGGCCGGGCCGCTCCACACGCGGGCGGCGAGCGGTATTCCGGAATTCGAGCGCCTGACGGGTGCATGGGAGGCGCGTTCGCCGCTGGCATGGGATCCCACCGACAACGGGCCGGTGGCTGACGCCGTGTGTTTCCTGTTCTCTGACATGGCGCGCGCAATATCGGGTGAGATCCTCCATGTTGACGGCGGGTATCACGCCATGGCTGCCAACCTGCGATAGCCGTTCATGGCGCCTTGGCGCCGGCGCGGTTGAGGTCTCTGGTCGGTCGGGATCGCGTGGTCGTGAAGGCGCCCGGCTCACCGATCGTTACGCCGGCGAGCCGTCGCGGGAGTCCCCGGTTCAGGTGCGGGCCACCAGGTAGTCGACTGCGCCCTGGAGGGTGGCGAGCTGCTGGTAGTCGGACTCTGCCAGGTCCAGGCCTGTGCGGTCGTGCAGGGCCTCGTACAGCGAGATCAGGTCCATGGAGTCGAGGTCGAGTTCGTCGGCCATCGTGCTCGCGGGATCGGCTTCGTCGAGGTCCACCTCGGGTGCGATGCCCCGGAGGCAGTCGGCGATCAGGGTGCGCGCTTCGTCGCTGGTCATGGCGTGGCTCCTAGCTGGGAGGACCGGCGAGCCGGTCGGGGTCTGTCAGGGCACGTTCGAGCATGTGCAGGAATCGACTGCCGGTGCGTCCGTCGGAGGCGCGATGGTCCGCTGCCAGGGTGACGATCACGCTGCGGTGCGCGCCGACGGTGCTGCCTTCGACCCAGGGACGTGACCGGATCCGACCGAAGCCGACCAGCGCCACCTGGGGTGGTCGGATCACACCGTGCACCTCATCGGCTCCCTGGTCACCCAGGTTGGTCACGGTGATCGACGCCTCGCCCATGTCGGAGCCGCGCAGCCCCCCGGTGCGGGCTCCGGCGACCAGGCGGCGGAGGGCAACCATGGTCTCGTCGATGCCGAGAGCGGCGGCATCTGCGATGGTGGGGGTGACGACCCCGCCCTGGCGCAGCGACACCACGGTGCCGAGGTCGACCACATCGCTGGGCCGGACCGCGTCCTCGGTCCACCAACCGTTCAGCTCGCGCACCTCGGTGGCCGCCAGGGCGGTGGCACGCAACAGGGCGGCTGCGGGGAGAATCCGCTCTCGCGGCGGCCGTTGCGCGTTGAGCGCCTCCAGCCAACCGAGCGCGGGCTCCAGATCGATGGTGGAGCTGAGCCGGTAGTGGGGGATCTCGCGCCAGGCCCGCTCCATGACGCGAGCGATGGCCGACCGGGCCACCCGCCGGCGGTCCTCATCCGACGGTGCAGGTGTGGGTGCGAGCGGTGGGCGTTCCGCTGAGGCGCGTCGAGCGGTGAGGCGTTCGATGTCGCCGGCCCGGACCGCTCCCCGGGGGCCGGTGCCCGTGACCCCGTCGAGGTTGAAGTCACGCTCCCGGGCGAGGCGACGGGCGCGCGGCGTTGCGCTGTGGCGATGGTGACCGGCGCGCTCGACGTCGTCGCGCGTGATGCGTCCCCCCGGTCCCGTGCCGTGCAGGAGGCCGGGGTCAACAGCGAGGTCGTAGGCGAGGCGTCGCACCAGGGGTGACAGCACCACCGAAGCGTGGTGGCGACCAACCCCACCCGTCGGCACCGGATCCGGGGTCGGCCGGTGGGCCGGTTCGGATGGCGGCGTCGGCTGGGGCCGAGACGTTGGTTCCGGCGCCGGCGTGGATCGGGGAGTCGGCTCCGGTTGCGGTGTCGGTTCGGTTGGAGCGTCCGTGGGAACGATGGCTTCCTGAGCGGCGTTCGTTGCGTCGTCGCCGGATCCGATCCTGGCCAGCGGGGTTCCCACGGGTGTTCGGACGCCCTCCGGGACCAGCAGTTCCTCCACCACGCCGGTGGTGAACACCTCCATGTCGAGGTCCGCCTTGTCGGTGTTCACCACCGCCACCACGTCACCCCTGGTGACACGATCGCCGACGCTGACACGCCATTCCACAATCGTGCCCTCCTCCATGTCGGCCCCCAACGAGGGCATCAGGAAGTCGCTCACCTCGTCACCCGCCGCACCGCCTCGATCACGTTCTCGACCGATGGCAACGCCGCCGTTTCGAGGTGCTTGGCATAGGGGATCGGAACCTCGGCGGTGGCCACACGCTCAACCGGGGCGTCCAGGTCCCAGAAAGCGTGTTCTGCAACCCGCGCCGCCAACTCCGCGCCGATCCCTCCGCTGCGCCAGCCCTCCTCGACCACAACCAGGCGTCCGGTGCGACCCACCGACTCCAACACGGTGACCTCGTCGAGTGGTCGTAGCGTCCTCAGGTCGATCACCTCGAGGTCGGCGGTGTCAGCCAACGACTCGGCGGCCTCCAGGCAGGTATGCACCCCGGCTCCGTGGGTGACGACGGTGACATCTCCACCTGCCCGCATCAACATTGCTGTGTCCAGGTCCACCGGCGTGGGCCCGTCGGGCAGCTCACCGGGCAGTGTGAACAGGCCGGCGTGTTCGAAGATCAGCACCGGATCGGGATCCTCGAGCGCTGTGAGGAGCATCCCGGCTGCATCGGCCACCGTGGCCGGGGTGACGACGCGCAGGCCGGGGATGTGCGCGTACCACGCCTCCAGACTGTGGCTGTGTTGGGCCGCGAGCTGGCGACCGGCACCGGTGGTCATGCGGATCACCAGCGGTACGTTGAACTGTCCGCCTGACATGTGCGAGAGGGTGGCGGCGTTGTTGAGGATCTGGTCGAGGGCCAGCAGGCTGAAGTTGGCCGTCATGATCTCCACGATCGGGCGCTGCCCGGCCATGGCCGCCCCCACGCCGGCACCCACAAACGCAGATTCGGACAGCGGCGTGTCGCGCACCCGTTCGGCTCCGAACTCTTCCAACAGGCCGAGGCTGACTGCGAAGCACCCGCCGTATTGGCCCACGTCCTCGCCCATCAGAAACACCCGCTCGTCGTTGGCGAGCGCTGTCCGCATGCCCTCTCGCAGCGCCTCGCGGTAGGTGACGGCGCTCATCGGACACCCTGACGTGCGGGGGCTGCGGTGGAACCCTCGGAGTACACAAACCGGGTCAGGTCCTCGACCGGTTCGAGGGTGCCCGCCTCGGCGTAGGCCACCGCCTCGTCGATCTCGGCGGATACCTCGGCCTCCAGCTCGGTGAGTGCGTCGTCGTCCATTTCGCCGCGTTCGCGCAGCACCTTGACCAGCGCGTCGATGGGATCGCGTTCACGCCAACGCTCCACCTCCTCGTGGTCGCGGTAGCGCTCGGGGTCATACATGGAATGTGCACGGAAGCGGTAGGTGCGCAGCTCCAACAGCACCGGCCCTCCGTCGGCGCGCACGGTGGCCATCGCCCGGGTTGCGGCCTGGTGGACCGCGAGCACGTCCATGCCGTCCACAGGCCAGGCCGCCATCCCGTAGCTGGAGGCCTTCAGTGCGATGTCGGGGTCCGACTCCGAGCTCGCCAGGGGCGTGCCCATGGCATAGAGGTTGTTCTCGCAGCAGAACAGCACCGGTAGGTTCCACAGCGCCGCCAGGTTGAGGGACTCGTGAAACTCGCCCTCGGCCACAGCACCCTCGCCGAAGAAGCATGCGGTGATGGCCTCCGAGCCGGTGCGCTTCGCTGCGAGGGCAAGGCCCACCGCCACCGGCAGCCCGGCAGCCACGATGGCATTACCGCCGTAGAAGTTGGTGTCGGCGTCGAACAGGTGCATGGAACCGCCTCGGCCACGGCTGCAGCCCTCCTGCCGGCCGAACATCTCGGCGGTGATCGACCGCATCGACACCCCCCGGGCAAGCGCATGACCGTGGTCCCGGTAGGTGGCCACGATCGAGTCCTCGGGGCGGAGTTGGTCGATGATCCCGGTGGCGACCGCTTCCTCACCGACGTACAGGTGAAGGAACCCCCGGATCTTCGCCGCCGAGTACAGCTCCACACAGCGTTCCTCGAACCGGCGGATACGCACCATCTGGTGCAGCAACCTGCGTGCCGTGTCCGGGTCTACGGTTGCCAGCTCACCGGTCATGGGGGGACTCCTGGGTTGGTTCGTCGGTGCCCGGATTCTGGTCCGGGTCGGGCTCCAAGGTGGACAGGTCGCCCTCATCTTCGCCCAGCTCGCGGGCCCGGAGGACCCGCCGCATGATCTTGCCACTGCGGGTCTTGGGCAGGTGCGGTTCGCAGGCGATTTCTCTTGGGGCCACCGCTGCGCCGAGGCGGCGTCGTGCGTGGCCGATCAGCTCGAGGCGCAGGTCGTCGTCCCACTCGACCCCGGGGGCGAGGGTGACGAATGCCTTGACGATGTTTCCGGCGAGCTCGTCGGGTACGCCGATCACACCCGCTTCCACGACCGATGGGTGTTCCATGAGCGCGGATTCCACCTCGAAGGGTCCGATCAGATGCCCGGCGGTCTTGATGACGTCGTCGGCGCGGCCGACGAACCACAGGTATCCATCGATGTCTCGGGTGGCCAGATCGCCCGAGAGATACCACCCGTCGACGAAGGAACGCGTGTAGCGCTCATCTTCGTGCAGGTAGGCACGGAACATCGAGGGCCAACCGGTACCGATGGCGATCATGCCCTCACCGCCCGGCTCGGTGATGAGCCGCAGGCTGCCATCGTCGTTCACGGTGGGTTCGTTGTTGCTGTCCACGGCCGCGATGGCCACGTCGATGCCCGGCAGCGGGCGACCCATCGACCCGGGTCGCACCTCGCATGCCGGGAAGTTGGCAACCATGATCCCGCCGGTCTCGGTCTGCCACCAGTTGTCGTGGATCGTGTGGCCGAGCACTTCTGCGCCCCACACGACAGCCTCCGGGTTGAGCGGCTCGCCGACCGAGGACACCATCGCAAGCGAGGACAGGTCCGCCTCGGCCGGCAGGTCGTTGCCGGCGCGCATGAGCATGCGGATGGCCGTGGGTGCGGTGTACCAGACGGTCACCCGTTGCTCGTCGAGGATGCGGTACCAGCGACGGGCATTGAAATCGGCCTCATCGACGATGACCGTCACCCCATGGGTCAGCGGGGCGATGATTCCGTAGGAGGTACCGGTGACCCACCCGGGGTCGGCGGTGCACCAGAAGATGTCGTCCGGGTGCAGATCGAGCGCGTAGCCACCGGTGGCGTGGTGGGCGACGACGGCGCGATGCACGTGCAGCGCTCCCTTGGGCCGACCGGTGGATCCAGAGGTGAAGTGCAGCAGGGCCGGATCCTCGGCGCTGGTGTCGGCCGGGGGTGCCTCGCCGGGCATTTGGGCCATCAGCTCGGCGAGGCTGTGCACCCCGGCGTCCGGATCGCCGTCGCCGTCGATCAGCAGCACGTGGCGCAATTCGGGCAGCCGTTCTCGCAGAGCTGCGACCTTGCGGCGGTACAGCGAGGCGGTGGTCACCAGCACGGCGACGTTGCCCTTCTCGAGGCGCTGGTGGATGGGCTCGGGCCCGAAGGCAGAGAACAGGGGGCAGAAGACCGCCCCTGCCTTGAGGGTGCCGAGCGCAGCGGTGTAGAGCTCGGGAACCCGGCCGGCGAGGGTGACGACCCGTTCGCCGCGGCCTACGCCGAGCATGGCGAGCACCTCGGCGAACCGGCTGGTGGCTTTGGCAAGTTCGGCGTAGGTGAGGTCGGTCACCGTGTCGTCGCGGTGGATGAAGCGCAACGCCACCCGGTCGGCCAGGAGGCCCGCAGCGTGGCGGTCGACCGCCTCGTGGGCGATGTTCAGGCCGCCTCCCGGGAGACCTTCGAGGCGGGCCTCAGCGTCGATCCACCGGAACGCGGAGTGCTCGGCGTCGTAGTCGACGAGGTTGGGTACCCGGTCGGGTCGGGAGGAAGGCGGGATCGTGTTGTGGCTCATCAGATGTCGACGCGCACATCTGATGGGATCCGCCCCGTTGGTCCGGTGGGGAATGTCGACATCAGGATGATCTCCATTCCGGGCCTCGGGCCCAGCGCTCAAGGAGGTGGCAAGGCGGCCGAGGCTCTGTGCACGAGACCCGCCCTCGAAACATCCCGTCCGATGTTATAGATCGTTTCGCTCGACCGCACCGACAACCTGCTGACTTGTGCGCCAGGGAGCTTCATCTACATCGCCGGCGACCACGTTCTGGAACCCGACCCGCCCCGGCAGCGCCTCGGGTATGGTCGGACGGTCGGGTGCGAACAGAAGCGGTCCATTTCCGCGTGAGCTTGGAGGTTCCATGAAGGACGACGAGGCGAGCCAGGTGCAACGGTGGCTGGGAGCAACCGGCTTTTCCGAGGAACTGACCGTTGACGGGGGGCACCTGTTGGCGCAGGGTTCAGGCGAGCAGTTCGATCCGGCCGAGGTTGCGGTACCGGGGGCGTACCGCTGCGACCGGGGCGCCGATACCGACCACCAAGGCACGGTCTTTGCCATCGCATCCTCCGGTGGACAGCCGATTGGAACGCTCCTCGTCGAGGACGGCGCACCGGTCACTCCGGAACTGCAGTCGGTCGTCGACGAGCTTCAAGCTCGGGCCAAGACCCCCGCCGTGGCGTGCGAGAAATACGAGCACGAGCACGTCGTCGCGGTGTTCCCGGATCGGGACCAGGCCGCAGCCGCTGTGGCTGAACTGCAGGACCTGGGTTTGGGAAGCGACCACTTGGGCGTTGCGGTGGATGGCACCGATCAGGTCGTCTTCGAACGTGACGAGGAGGCTGTCCTCGGCAAACGCCTGGCGAAGGGCGCGTCCCTGGGAGCGCTCGCAGGCCTGGCGTTGACAGCCTTGGTCATACCGGGACTTGCCCCGCTGGGAATCGGGGGAATGTTCGCCGTCGCTCCGGCAACCGGGGTTGGCGGAGCGATGCTCGGTGGGTTTCTCGGCATCGCGTCGGTCGACGACGCGTTCACCGCCCATGGCGACATCAGGGAGACACCGCTCGCACCCGGAGAGGTGCTCGTGGCGGTGCTCGCCCACGGTGAGCGCGAGAGCGTGGAAGCGGTAGCGAAGCACCACAACGGCACCCTCCTGACGCTCAAGCCAGTCCTTCCCTGAGCGCCGGGCTCTTCTCCGAGCGCGGCCGGGTCAGAGCGACCAGCTGTGCAGCAGCTGGGCGTAGTTGAGCCGTTGGAGTTCGTGTGGATTGGCGACGTTGCCCATCGCCGTCGCGCCCTTCGCCTCGTCGAGGTTGCGGTAGCCCTGGGCATCCATCCAGCCCGCGAGTTCGTCGACGATGCGCGCGAGCGCTGATGGGCCGCCTTTGAGCAGCACCGACACGAGCTGGACGGCGTCCGCCCCCGAGAGGATCGCCTTCGCCGCATCCGTTCCGCTGTGGACCCCACCGCTGACGGCGAGCGACAGCTGGGTTCGGCCGTGCAGGATTGCCATGGCATGTAGTCGCATCGGGAGCTCGGCCGGGGTGGACAGCACCAGGTGCCGCGCGATGTCGAGTGTCTCCAGGTCGAGGTCCGGTTGGTAGAACCGGTTGAACAACACCACGCCAGCAGCCCCGACGGCTTCCAGGCGGGTGACGAAGTTGGGCACCGACGCGTAGAACGGTGACAGCTTCACCGAAACCGGTACGTCCACCACGCCGACCACATCGGCGACGACGCTCAGTTGGCGCTCCTCAATGTCCTCACCGGTCTCGTCGAGGTCGGTGGCCACGTCGTACAGGTTCAACTCGATGGCAGCGGCCCCTGCACCGGCGAGTTCCCGGGCGTAACCGGTCCAGCCTCCCGGGGTGACGCCGTTGAGGGAGGCCACCACCGGTACGTCGAGTACCTCGGTCAGGCGCCGGACGTGGCGCAGCATGGGGTTGGCGCTGCCGGAGAAGACATCGGTCTCGGGGAGAAACGACGGGGCTTCTGCGTTGGTGTCGATCATGGAGTCGAGGTACCGGTTGGCAGAAACCTGATCGGCGATCAGCTGCTCCTCGAACAGCGAGTGCACCACCACCGCGCTTGCGCCCACGTCGACCAGGGCGACAGCGTCGTCCGCCGAGTCGCACAGCGGCGATGCACCGACCACGAACGGGTTGGCCAGCCGCAGCCCAAGCCAGTCACAACCCAGCTCAACCATCGGTGTCCTCCTGTGCTGGGCCCTCCGTTACCGGGAACCTGATTTGAGCGAGCTGCTGATACAGGGCGTGTCGCTCAGCAGCTCCCGCCTCCGCTGCGTTCACGAGCTGTTTGAAGCGCTCCGGGTCGCGCAGCTCTACCATGCGGAACCGGGCCTCTTCGCGCATGTAGGTGTCCATGGGTATCGACAGCGGGTCGGCGTCGATCTTCAGCGGAGGCTCGCCCTCCGCGATCCGGCGGGGATCGAACCGGTACAGCGGCCAGGCGCCGCTGTCGATTGCGCGGCGCTGCTGGGTGGGTGAGTGCGCCAGGTCGTATCCGTGAGCGATGCACGGGCTGTGGGCGATGATCAGGGACGGCCCGGGATGCGCTTCGGCCTCCAGCAATGCCTTGACCGTCTGGTTGTTGCGGGCCTGCATGGCGACGCTTGCGACGTAGACGTGGCCGTAGGTCATCGCCAGCAGCCCGAGGTCCTTCTTCCCAGTCTCCTTGCCGGCGGACGCATACTTGGCCACGGCCCCCATCGGGGTGGCCTTGGATGCCTGACCGCCGGTGTTGGAGTACACCTCGGTGTCGAGGACCAACACGTTCACCTTGCGGTCGGAGGCCAGTACGTGATCCAGCCCACCGAAGCCGATGTCGTAGGCCCATCCGTCACCGCCGACGATCCACACCGAACGTGGCACCAGGTGGTCGGCCAACCGCAGCAGTTCCGCCACATCGTCGGTGTCCACGTCCGACTCGGGCAGCTCCATAAGCCGGCGGGTCAGCTCCGCCACCAGTTGGCGGCGTTCTGCGATCGACTCGGCATCGGGGTCACAAGGCGCGCGCAGCTCGCTGAGCAGCCGGGCGGGCAACACCGAAGCGAGGCGCTCGAGCAACGTCCGGACACGCTCCTCCTGGGAGTCCACGCCGAGACGCATGCCGAGACCAAACTCGGCGTTGTCCTCGAACAGCGAGTTGTTCCACGCGGGGCCGCGTCCGTCGGCATTGGTCGTGTACGGGGTAGTAGGCAGGTTGCCGCCGTAGATCGAGGAGCAACCCGTGGCGTTCGCCATCACCAGGCGATCCCCGTAGAGCTGGGTGAGCAACCGTAGGTACGGGGTCTCCCCGCAACCGGCGCACGCCCCCGAAAATTCGAACAGCGGCTGGAGCAGCGGGAGGGTTCTCGATCGCTCCGGAATGAGTGAACGGGTGACGTCCGGTATCGATTGGTAGAAGGCGAACGATTCGCGCTCGCGTTCGCGGTGCTCCTCAGCCGGCCTCATGTTGATGGCTTTGCGCTTCGGCTGCGAACGATCCTTTGCAGGGCACACCTCCACGCAGAGCCGACAGCCCGTGCAGTCGTCGGGCGCCACCTGAACCACGTACTGGAGCCCCTCGAGCGCCTGGGTATGTTCTTCGGCCACGTGCCGGAAACTCGGCGGGGCCGATGCGGCAGCGTCGGGCTCGAAGACCTTCGTGCGGATCGCAGCGTGCGGGCAGATCATCGAGCAGCGGTTGCACTGCACGCACAGGTCGGGTTCCCAGATCGGGATGTCGATCGCGATGGCACGCTTCTCGTACTTGCTGGTGCCCGTGGGCCAGGTGCCGTCGGGCGGGAAGGCGCTGACGGGCAGTCGGTCACCGTGGCCCTCGAGCAGCAGCCGCGTCACGTTGGCGACGAAATCGGGAGCGTCCACTGGCACGGTCGGCGGGCGGTGCCTGGCGCTGTCGGGGGTGCCGACTGCAACCTCGTGCAGTTCGGCCAGGGTGGCGTCGATGGCCTGGAAGTTGCGACGCTCGATCTCGGGTCCCCGCTTGCCCCAGGTGTCGCTGACCGACTGCTTCACTGCGGCGATCGCCTCGTCGCGGGGAAGGACGCCGGACAGTGCGAAGAAGCAGGTCGACATGACCGTGTTGATCCGCCGACCCAGGCCGTTGGCCTCAGCGACACGGGTGGCGTCGATGGCGTACAGGCGGCAGTTGCGTTCGGACAGAACCCGCTGTGCTTCCGCCGGAAGGCTGTCCCACAACTGGTCGGGCGCAACGGTGGTGTTGAGCAGCACGGTGGCACCCTCGTCCGCCACCTCCAGGACGTCCAAGCGTTCCAGGAAACCCGGCTCGTGCACACCGACGAACCCCGCTCGTGTGATCTCGTAGGTCGAGCGGATCGGCCGGGGTCCGAAGCGCAGGTGCGACACTGTGGTGGCGCCGGCCTCTTGGAGTCGTACACGAAGTGGCCCTGGCAGTGAAGCTCGGTGGCGGCCCCGATGATGCGAATGGCGGCCTTGTTGCTGCTGACCGTGCCGTCGGATCCGAGACCAAAGAACACGGCTCGGGTGACATCGTCCGCCTCGATGTCGAATCCCTCCGCCACCGGTAGCGACAGGTGGGTGACGTCATCGTTGATGCCCACCGTGAAGCGGCGCCGCGGCGCCGTGGCCTCGAGCTCGTCGAAGACCGACTTGGCCATGGCCGGGGTGAACTCCTTGGAGGAGAGCCCGTAGCGGCCACCGATGATTTGGGGCAGGGCATCGATGCGGCCGTCGCCTAGTGCGTCCACCAGCGACGCGATGACATCCAACAGAAGGGGTTCACCGGTGGAGCCGGGCTCTTTGGTGCGGTCGAGTACCGCAATCGAGCGAACGGACGTGGGCAGCGCCTCGGTGAAGCGCTCCATCGAGAAGGGGCGGTACAGCCGCACCTTCACGAGTCCCACCTTTTCTCCGGCGGCCACGAGGTGCTCCACGGTCTCATGAGCACACTGCGCACCCGAGCCCATCATCACCACGACCCGCTCCGCTTGGGGATGGCCGACGTAGTTGAACGGCGCATAGGAGCGGCCGGTCAGCTCGGCGAAACGAGCCATCGTGTCGGCGACGACGTCGGGACACGCATCGTGGAACGCGTTGGCCGCCTCACGACCCTGAAAGAAGGCGTCGGGGTTCTGCGACGTTCCCCTCACGACGGGGTGTTCGGGGGAGAGGGCCCGATCGCTGTGTGCGGCGATGGCCCCGGGATCGAGCAACGAGTGCAGCGTGGCGTCATCGATCGCCGCCAGCTTCTGAATCTCGTGTGAGGTGCGGAACCCGTCGAAGAAGTGAAGGAACGGTACCCGCGAGACCAGGGTCGCTGCGTGAGCGATGGCGGCGAGGTCCTGAGCTTCCTGGGGGGAGCCCGATGCCAGCAGGGCGAACCCGCTCTGGCGGGCGGCCATCACATCGGAGTGGTCCCCGAAGATCGACAGCGCGTGGGTGGCGATGCTTCGTGCCGCCACGTGCAAGCAGAACGAGGTCAGCTCTCCGGCGATCTTGTACAGGTTGGGGAGCATCAACAACAGACCCTGCGATGCGGTGAAGGTGGTGGTCAGCGCCCCGGCCTGCAACGCGCCGTGCACGGCGCCTGCCGCACCGCCTTCGGACTGCATCTCGATGACCTGGGGTATCGATCCCCAGAGGTTCACCTGTTCGGCCACCGACCATTCATCGGCGTGCTCACCCATCGGTGACGCTGGGGTGATCGGGTAGATGGCGATCACCTCGCTGAGGCGGTAGGCGACCGAGGCCACCGCCTCGTTGGCGTCCACCGTCTGCATCGTCGAAGTTGTTCTCATCGACATGGCCCCATCATGGTGCATGGGTGGGGTCCGTGCTCGATCATGGTGCATGGGTGGGGTCCGTGCTCGCGAGAGGTTTCCTGGTCTCTCGCTGTGACCCTGCGGCCGACGACGGGTCGGCTCGCTCATCGGGTCGGCTTCGCCTCCAGGACGTCGCGGAGGTGATCGACGTGGCCGTCACTGCTTCGGTGCAGGGCGGAGTTGTAGCTCTGCTTGCTGAGGGCGTGTGTTTCCACGTCAGGAACGAATGCGAGCAGCAGGCTGGTGCGAAACGGGCCCCGCCCCGAAGGCGGACACGAGACATGCGCGATGTCGCTGTAGTGCAGGGTGACGTCCCCGGGCTGAACATCGAGAGCAACGCCCTGGGGGGCGTCGCTGTCATCGGTGTCGATGGAGGGCGAGGAGTAACGCCAGGAACCCGGAAGCATCCGAAGTTCGCCGGAATCGGGCCCGCCACCGGTCAGACACACCGTGGCGATGAGGAGTGGGCACATGGTCGCGTGGCCGCCGAGGCCACAGTCCCGGTGCCACGGGATGTCCGAGAGCCCCTCGGTCATGTCCGGCTGTTTCCACAGCACCATCACCCCCTCGTCGGCCTGTCCGGCCCGCGCCGTCAGGTCGAATTCCGACAGGGCGACCAGGTCGAGAAGGCGATGGTCGTCGTAGAGGCGCCGCAGGTCGGGATCCGACCCTGCATGGGTGACGCGGCTGAGCACCTCGTCGCCCGAGCGGTTGCGTCCCCACCACGACCGGTCGTCGCCCGGTGTAGCCGCCGCCTGTTGGCGCTGGGCGGCCTCGAGCATCGTCTCGATCTCGTCAGCGTCGAACACGCCGCGAACGTGGAGATAGCCGGCGCTGTGGAGGAACTCGGTCATCGCCGCGTCGTCGTCGCTGGTGGTGAAGCTCGCAGCGGGATCCAGAGGATCCCCGCCTGCCGAGCGAAGCTCGAAGGCAGCCGGGTCGTAGATGGGTCGGCCGTGGAACATGGCCCGCAACGCAGGCTCCCATCGCACGAACCGCATCGGCGACCCGGCCGTGCAGGAGACCCGATCGCTGTAGAGCAGCCCCGGGGCGGTCTCGGCGTCGCCGACCAGGCCGCTGAACGATTCGAGATCGATGGTCACCACCGTTCGAGCGTCGCTCGTGCCGCGTCGGATCTCGATGTCGTCGCCAACGGGAACGTAGGTGTAGCTGTGGTCCGTGCCCTCCTGGTGGAACCCGATCGCTCCGACCTCGGTGACGTCGTGGGCGGCGAGTCGTGCGTTGCCCGACCTCAACCGGGCGGGAAGGTCTACCTCGTGAAACTGCACAAAGTCGATGAGCGAGCTCATGGCGGTCTACCTCCCTTTTGTCGGTACTGATCAGCTGTCGTTCAGTTGCAACATGTCGCGTACGAAGTGCACCGGGGAGGTTCGATGATGTGGTGGTCGGCGACCATTCGGGCCTCCTCGTTGGTGGGTGTCAGCTGGGAATGAGCGTGTCGATCAGGTGGTCGATGTAGCTGTTCGTCGACCCTGTTTCCGCGAGTGGCAACATGGCCTTGACCCGCCAGTGCCCCATGTAGGCCGTATAGGTGAGTTCGGCGCGTTGGGCAGCGACAGCCTTCGGCAGGCCCACGCTGCCGTAGAGGTCGGTGAGGATCTGCACCTTGGCCAGTGCGTGGTCGAGCGCGTAGGGCGTGACCAGCGGGTCGGCACCGGCCGCGCAGATCCCTGCGTAGACCTTCCCGCGCTGGTGGTCGCCGAACATCGACCCGATCATCGTGCTGAGCACAACCAATGGGTCGTCGCCCACGAGGAGGGCTGATGTGCATGCCGTCTCGTCGGACTTCCACTGTTCGAGGGCGGCAACCACCAGCGCGTTCCTCGATGAGAAATGCGCATAGAAGCTCCCCTTGGTGACCCCGAGGCGCTGGGCGAGCGGTTCGACGGCAACGGCTTCGACGCCGTTTTCGGCGATCACTTTGAGCGCCGCGTCGATCCAGTCCGGCGCCGACAGTCTCTGCCGACGTGCACTCGGCCCTCGGCTCGCCACATCGTTCCCGTCCGTGGATGTCGACGGCTGGGGTCCGCTCGTATGTCGCGATGATGGACCACGGGCTCGCAAGCTCTCCTGAGGACCGGGCGTCATGATACGGCAGCGTATCAATGCGGTGGCGTATTGTTCATCGCCCGATTAACCAAGCCGGTCCGGGTCAGGCCGTCAAGTGTGACACCGGCCGGGAGCTTGCTACACCGATGCGTCGCTGGCGGTCGTCTCGCCAATGGAGGTCACGGCGATGGTGGCGATCGGGCGTTGGGCGCCGATGAGCGTGATCACGTCGCCGGTGCGCGTCGACAGCGCCGGGTAACTGTCGACCCACTCGGCTTCAACCGAGGACTCGGTGCTGTCCTTGTCGAGACCCCGCACCACGATGGCGCTCTCGTCATTGCGGCGGTCGCCCACGTAGGCGAAGGCGCTGATGTGCTGCTGGTCGAACGGCATGGTCGGACCGTTCTCCTCGGCAGGAATCCATCTCAGCGTGCCGGTCATGGTGTCAGTGGTCATGGCGACATCGTCACCTGGCGTGGTCCGTCTGTCAACGGAGTCGCGCTCGCTGTCGCATCGGAGTGGTGAGCATGGCGAGGCTCATGGCGGCGACCTCGTCGATGAACTCCGACTCGTCGAGCAACGGGAGGTCGTCGTGTTCGAGATGTGATGCTCGCTCGGCCATCTGCGAGGTCATGAACCGCAACATGGCGAAGGTTCTGCGGTGCACGACGGCAGCGGGCAGCGCCACCATGGGTTCGAGGCGCACCGCAAGCGTTGTCGCACGCTCAGCGTCGTCAGCCATCCCCGGCTGATCGGTGAATTGCGCCATCAACTCCGAGATCACCCTCAGCCAGTTGCGGCCGTCGGGCGTGGCCAGAGCCGAGTCCAGCCGGCCCACCACATAGTCGACGACGGCTTCGGGCGTCTCGCCGGGGATGGAGTTGGCGGATTGGCCGGCAAAGACGTCGTATTCCCCAACCACCGCATTCACCAGGTTCCGCCGGTTGCCGAAGTAGTAGTGGAGCGCCGACTCGTTGCGCAGACCGGCCATCGCATGGATCTCGTGGTTGCGTGCTCCGGAGGTGCCTTTGCGTGCGAAGTGAAATGCCGCTGCGCGGAGCAGCCGTGTTCGGGTGTCGGCATCCGTACCAGCGGCGGATTCGGCGGCTGCCACTCACCGATCGTATCGCCCGTCCGACAACTGCGGTGCGGGCTGCATCCCGGTGGTGTTACTGATGGCGTTAATGGGTTCCATTGACAGATGTGGGTGCGGCTGCTTGTATCGGGCTCACGTCAAACACGTCTCAGGGGGACCCCATGGCTTGGCCACTGATTACGGCTGATTCGCATCACAACGTGCCGCTCGATCTTGTCGATGAGTTGCCCGCGAAGTATCGCCAGTACTTGCCACGGATCGAGCAGCGTGAGGACGGCGCCTATCTGGTGCGGCCCCGCTTCGCAGCGGCCGCTAAGCGTAAGAAGGACCGCAAAGCGGCCAATCAGGTGCTGGACCAGATGACGGCTGCACTCTCCGACGGCATCAAGGTCGATGGGCTCGATGAGAGGCAGCTCCGCCAGATGGTGATGGGCGATTGCGGGCCGCTTGCGTCACCCGCACCGACCCCTGAGGAACGGCTGGTCGACATGGCGCGTGAGGGGGTCGTGGGCGAGGTCCTGATCGGAGAGGGGGCGTTTGGGATGATGCTCCCCGACGACGATGCCAACCTCGCATGGTGTCGGCTGGCCAACGACTGGATGGCCGACGCCTACAAGGATCACATGGGTCAGTTCGCGCCTGGGATGCTCCTGCCGTTGCACGACCTCAGAGCGGCCGCGGATGAGGTCACCCGCGCAGCGGCGATGGGCCTGCGGCCCATCCTGCTCCCCGAAGTCATCACTGGCATGCCCTACTCCGACCGGATGTGGGACCCGGTCTGGGAGGCCGCCGCAGCAGCACGGGTGCCCGTCTTTTTGCACCTCGTTGGCGGATTCGCCGGCGCGATGTTCATGGGGATCGACGCTCTGCCCATTGGCGAAGCCGGCGGGGCGCAGACGGCGTTTGCCATCGGGTCGGCCGCAGGCATGGTCACGCTGGGGTGGTTTGTGAACTCCGGCGTCCTCGAGCGGCACCCCGATCTGACGGTCGCGCTCATCGAGTGCAACGCAGGCTGGCTTGCCTACGCCATGCAGCAGTGGGATCACGCACTGCACAGCCGGTACGCGGAGATCGCCCACCGGGGCGGCGTGCTCGACGCCGACCTCAAGGCGCCACCGAGCTACTACGTCCGTCGACAGGTGAAGTGTCAGTTCATGTGGGATCCGGCGGCGATCGCGCTGCGTCACGAAATCGGGATGGACGTCCTGATGTGGGGCAACGACTATCCCCACATGGAGGGCGCCTTCCCGGATTCGCAACTCTGGGTGGACAAGCAGTTCGCCGGCGTGCCGCACGACGAAATTATGAAGATCGTGCACGACAACGCCGCCGACGTGTTGGGACTGACGGTCTGACCCGTCGCTGAGGTCGAGTGCAGCGTGTCCTCGCCGCCGACGCTCCGCCCCGGGTACTGTCACTTCATGCACGTTCGCACCAGGAGCGCACGCACGGTGTTTCTCACCATGATCGGGGTGCCGTTGATGGTCATCGTCGGCTGCGGGTCCGACGAGAAACCGTCGAGCACCACGAAGGTACCGATCACCGCGAAATCCACTACGACCGCCGCATCCGTTACCGACGCCACCGCTTTTCCAAGCGACGAGTTTTGTGCGGCGCAGACCGACCTGGAGACCGCGCAGGACGGTGCTCAGCGAAACACCGCCATCGGTGAGATGCAAGCAGCGCTTGGTGACGACGCCCCTGCCGAGGTGAGTAAAGCGCTCGAGACGTTGCTGACCGGCGACCTGGGTCCCGAGGAGTACACAGCGGCCGGGCAGACGCTTGCGGACGTCTGCGACTGAGCGCACCACGACACGGTTGCACGCCACCGCCGTGTCACGGCGCACCTCCAAGAACGCGCATCGCTCCAAAATCACTTCGAGGTCCAGCAGATTGCTTCTCCAGTCGGCCCACAATGTGGGGCCGAACCGGAAGGGGGCCTGGAATGAATAGTCTGAGATACGTGCTCGAAGTAACGAATCGGAGCGCCCAGGACCCCGAGGCTCAGACGAGCGACGGGCTCCAAAGCGCCAGAGAAGAGCGACCCCTGTCCGGCTCTCAGATTCAGGAGAACTCCACTCACCCCCTCGGCTCCAGGCGCTAGGCGTAGTGGACATGACTCCCGTCGAGTTCAGCGGCCTACTGCCGGGAGTCCGTTCGGCACGTCGGTACCGGCGCGAGTGGTTGCGCCCGGATCTCTTCGCAGGCCTCGCTCTTACCGCCCTGTTGATACCCGCTGGAATGGGTTACGCCGAAGCGTCCGGGCTGCCTCCCGAGACCGGCCTCTACGCAACGATCGTGCCCCTGCTCGTGTACGCCGTGATCGGGCCTTCGCGTACCCTCGTGCTCGGTCCGGATTCTGCGCTCGCTCCCATCATTGCAGCCTCGATCCTGCCGCTCTCGGGCGGCGACCCCGACCGTGCCGTTGCACTGGCCGGCCTGCTGGCGATCCTCATGGGTGCAGCACTGGTGCTCGCGTCTGTAGCGCGCCTTGGTTTCGTGACCGATCTGCTGTCCAAGCCGATCAGGGTCGGCTACCTGAACGGAATAGCCCTGGTGGTGATCGTCGGGCAGGTCCCGAAGCTGCTCGGCTTCTCGGTGAACCGAGACTCTCTGATCGACACCGCACGCCTCACCGTGCAGGGGCTTGCCGATGGGCTCACCGACCCGCACGCCATCGCCATCGGCGCGACATCGCTGGTGCTGATGCTGACGGTCAGGAGATACCGCCGTCGCTTCCCCGCACTACTCGTGGCGGTCGGGGGATCGATGGTCGTCGTGGCGTTCTTCGGGTGGACCGACCAACTCCCCGTCGTCGGCCCGCTTCCCGAGGGTCTACCGGCCCCGGCTCTGGGTGGCCTGCAGTGGAGCGACGTCTCATCCATGATCGGCCCGGCGCTCGGCATCGCTCTGATCACTTTCGCCGACACAGCGGTGCTCTCGCGCGCGTTTGCTGCGCGCCGGGGCGAGTCGGTGGACAGCAACCACGAGATGGCGGCGGTAGGACTCGCGAGCGCGGCTGCCGGCATGCTTGGTGGCTTTCCTACCTGCGGGAGTTCGACCCGTACCCCGGCCGCCGAGCAGGCGGGCGGGCGGACCCAACTCGTGGGCGTGGTCGGAGCCGTCATGGTGATGGCGTTCATCCTGCTGGCACCGGGAGCGACCGAGTACCTGCCGTCTGCGACGTTGGCCGCTGTGGTGATCGTGGCTGCCTCGTCGCTGATGGACATACCTACGGTCATCGGTCTACTGAAGGTCGACCGAATCGAGGGGATGCTGTCGTTGGCCGCATTCGTGGGTGTGGCACTGGTCGGGGTCCTGCAAGGCATCCTCATTGCGATCGCTCTGTCGTTCGTGGCGTTCGTGAACCAAGCATGGCGGCCATACCGCACCGAACTGGTGCGCGTGGAGGGGCTCCGCGGATACCACGACGCCACCCGGCACCCGGAAGGGACTCGGGTCCCGAGGCTGGTCATCGTGCGCTTCGATGCACCGCTGTTCTTCGCGAACGCCCCTCTCCTGGGAAAGCTGACGAGCGAAGCCGTCAACCAGGCGGGACCGGAAACCGCAACCGTCATACTCGCTGCCGAGGCCATGACAAGCGTCGATGCGACAGCGGTCGAGAAGCTCATCGACCTCGACGACTACCTGTCGTCGCGAGATATCCGACTGTTGCTCGCCGAGATGAAGGGGCCCGTCAAGGACCAACTCCTCCGGTACGGGCTCGGTGGGCGCTTCGATCCCAGCCGGTTCTACCCAACGGTCGGAGCCGCAGTTGACGACGTCACCGGCACCCTGCGATACGACTTCGGCACCAACCCCGACCAGCCTGGTCGGCTGCTGGGGCCCGGAGAATCAGATTTCGACCACCCGTCCCCGTAGACGGTTTCCCATGGCCACCCGTGTATTGGCCCAAGCCCTCGCCCACCAGAGATTCACTCCCGCATCGCTTCGAAACCGGAGATGACGTCGAGGAGCTCCTCGGTGACAGCGGCCTGTCGGAGCCGGTGTCGTTCTCGGTGGAGTTCGGCCAGTCGCTCCTCCACATCGCGCTGGGCGTTGTCCATCGCCACCAACCTGCTCGCCGCTACCGATGCCATGGCCTGCGCGAAGGTGCGGGTCAGCCCAGCGAAGACCGATTGGCGAACCAGCGTTGCGAGCAACTCGGTACGCCCGACGGTGTAGGTGGGCAGGCTCCGGCCTGGCCAAGGTTGACCGACCAGCTCACGGAGACGAGCGGTGTCGAAAGGCAGCAGCGGGCGATCAGCGGGTTCGAAACCGGCATGACGCCCGCGGAAGCTGGGAAAGACCAAGTGAACAGCTGGGTTGGGATCGGCGCGCCGCCAGCGATCGATACGTACGAGCAGTTCTGCTGCCCGCGGGCTGATTCCGTCGACGCTGTTGGGCAGCTCGAGCACCACGTCGGGCGGAACCCCGGTGAGTTCCAGCTCGGAGCTGAGGCGGAACCCCACTGCCACCACCTCGAAAACCGAGGTCGGACACGCGGCGACGACCTCGGCCGCGTGGCGGGCCACCTGGCGGTTGACCGGTCCGCACAGCCCCTGGTTCGACCCGAACACGATTACCGCGCTCCGACGGGGCGGAAACCGGCTGTGCCGTTCCCACGCCACGTCGTCGGCGTCGAGATGGCGGGCCACCACCTGCAAACCCCGATCGAGGGTGGATTCGTAGATCCCCATGGCGTCTGCAGCCCGCTCGAAGTGACGGACGCTCACCGCAGCCATGCCCTTCATGGTGTGGGTGACCGACTCCAGCTCCTGAGCGCTGTCGACCCGGCGGTCGATCTGCGCCATGGTCACGCTCATGTGAGCTCGCGAAGCAGGTCGGTGATCGAGCGTCGGTCGTGATCGTCCAGCGCTCGGCCAGCGGTGATGTGCTCGGCGACGGTCTCCAGCCGACCCAGATGTTCGCGCAGCCGTCGCTCCAACGGGGCGATCTCGCCAGGTTCCAGTCCGTCGAAGGCCCCGCTGGTCACCCCGATGAGCACCGCGATCTGTTCGACCGCCGTGCGGGGATCCGACGGCGTCTGCTTGAGCACTTCGCGGACGCGCCGGCCTCGTTCCAGCTCCCGGCGCCGTTCGTGTTCGAGCCGGGCGCCATAACGGGTGAAGCGCTCGAGTTCCTCAAACTGGGCATAGGAGAGGCGTAGGTTGCCGCTCAGGGCGCGGTAGGCGGGGAGCTGCGCCTGTGCGCCCACCCGCGAGACCGACCGCCCGATGTCCACAGGCGGAAGTTGGCCGCTGCGGAACAGGCGCGGCGACAGGTACACCTGGCCGTCGGTGATGGACACGAGGTTGGTGGGGATGTACGCGGCGAGGTTCTCGGCCTGGGTTTCCACGATGGGCAACGCAGTGAGCGATCCTCCACCGAGTTCCTCGGAGCGCCGCGCCGAGCGTTCGAGGAGCCGGGAGTGGAGATAGAAGATGTCACCCGGGTACGCCTCACGTCCGGGAGGTCGACGAAGTAGCAGCGACAACTCCCGATAGGCGCGGGCATGGCGGGTGAGGTCGTCATAGACGATGAGCACATCGCGTCCCGCCTCCACGAAGTGCTCGGCCATCGTGGTTGCCGCGTAGGGAGCGATGTGGCGAAGGCCGACCGGGTCCTCTCCGGTGGCGACCACCACCACGCTGTGGTCGATTGCCCCGGTACCGCGCAACCCGGCGATGACCTTGGCGACCCCGGCGGTCTGCTGTCCGATGGCGCAGTAGACACAGATGACACCCGTGTCGCGCTGGTTCACGATGGTGTCCACCGCGATGGTGGACTTGCCGGTCTGGCGGTCACCGACGATCAGTTCGCGCTGGCCCCGGCCGATCGGTACCAGCGCGTCGATGGCCATGATCCCGGTTTGCAACGGCGTGTCGATCGGCGCGCGTTCCATGATCGCCGGTCCCCGGCGTTCGACCGGCCGACGCCCGACGGTGCGAACCCTGCCGCGTTCGTCGAGCGGGCGGCCGAGGGGATCCACGACCCGTCCCAGCAGCGCCTCCCCGACCGGGACGTCCATGACCCTGCCGGTGCCGCGCACGACCTGTCCTGCCCCGATCTCCACGCCGTGCTCGAGCACGACGATGCCGACCCCGTCCCGGTCGAGTTCCAAGGCCAGCCCGAGCCCCCCGGACTCGAACTCAACGACCTCCTCTGCGCCGACGGTGGCCAGCCCTGACGCTCGCACCACACCCCCGGCGACGCTCGTGACACGACCCTGTTCGGAATGTCCGAGCCCATAACGGAACCGCTCTCCGGCGGTGGCGACGCCGCTCACACCACGATTGAGCGCGTCGGCGAGACCACCATCGCCCAGACGACCCTCAGTGGGCGTCTGCTCGTCGATCATCGGGGGACACATCTCCACCTCCCTCACCGATGAGTTGGTCGACGATGATCCCCAGGCGGTCGAAATAGTCCCCGAGGTTCCACTCGATCGAGGTCGTGTCCGAACGCATCTCGACGCCGAGGATTGCATCCGGGGAGTGTTCAAACTCGACGGCCTGCTGCTCGCCCAGGCCCAGCTCGCGCAACCTGGCGATGAGATGTGGGCGATCCACCTGATCGGGAAACCCGAGGCGAACCGTCACGGTAGCGGGCCGGTCCGGGTCCTCCGGCGTGCCAAACAGGGCGGAGCGCGCCGGCTCGTCGGCCTCCAGGTGATCGAGGGCCTTGTCGAGGGCCCGCCGTTCGATGTCGGCATCGGCGAGGGCCACCAGGGCACGGCGCCCGACAACGAGCACCTCGGCACCAACGCGACGCTGAAGCTCGCGGTCGAGGTCCTCGCGCTCGCGTCGCAGACCCTGGAGCCATCGGTTTCGCCGGTCTTCGACGTCCTCTCGTGCCTGTTCGATCAACTCCGTCCGACGTTCGGCCGCATCATGACCGGCGTTCTCGAGCAGCTCATCACGCCGGTCGTCGATCTCCACCTGTCGACGACGGTAGGACTCCGCGGCTGCTTCCGCTTCGTGCTCGCGCTCATCGGCGTCGGTGAGCCGCTGCGCGATCTTATTCTCGCGCTCGTCCATTGCGTCGATCACCGGCTTGTACAGGAAATGCCTCAGTGCCACCACGAGGACGACGAAGTTGATCAACTGGGCGATCATGGTGAACGGGTCGAACAGCATGGCGTCGCCGCCCCCTCAGCCCGTGACCTGGGCCCAGAACGGGTTGGCGAAGATCAGGATCAGCGAGATGACCAACGCGTAGATGGCCGTGGACTCGATCAGGGCCATGGCGACGAAGAGCGTGCGGGTGATCGTGTCGGCCTCATCGGGTTGTTGAGCGATGGCACGCAAGGCTTCAGCCGCGGCACGAGCCTCACCCAGAGCCGGTCCGATCGATCCGATGGCAATGGTCAAACCGGCGGTGATCACCGACGCCATGCCGATCCAGGTTGCGGAATCCATGTGTGTTCCCTTCGTTGTTGGTCGTTCAGGCGCGCGATGGTTCGTTCGCGTCCGGCGCGGTTGCGTGGTCGCTGTGATCGTCGCTTCGTTCGGTTTGGGAGTTGGCGGAGATGTACACGGTGGCCAGCACCGCGAAGATGTAGGCCTGCACCACGCCGGTGAGCAGCCCCAGCGCGTTGAGCACGGCCGGGAAGATCAGCGGCGCGATGACCAACAAGATGGCGACGATCTTGGTGAAGCTCATCACGTTGCCGAACAGGCGCACCGCCAACGCGAGCGTGCGCGAGAGCTCCGAGATGATGTTGAACGGCAACATGAAGGGGTTGGGACGCAGGTAGCTGCGCAGATAGGTGCGCAGGCCTTGGTGGGTGATGGCGAACACGGGCACCGCCACGAAGACCGCGACGGCCAGCGCCGCAGTGGTGGAGAGCGACGCCGTGGGTGGCACATATCCCGGGAAGACCACCAGCAGGTTCGACACGAGGATGAACAGAAACAGCGTGCCAACGAAGGCGAGGTAGCGATGGGGGTCCTGGCCGCTGATCTCGCGGATCTGGTTCCGCAGCATGGTGACGATCACCTCGAGCGCGTTCTGCCATCGTGACATCCGCGGTCCCGACGACAGGCGACGGGTGATCAGCCAGGCGCCGATGATGAGCAGTGCCATGACGGCCCACGTGGTGACGAGGGTGAGGTTGATGTTGAAGAACCCGCTGCTCCAGAACACCTCAGCGTCGGGACTGATCTGGTCCTCACCCATCATTCGGCTCCCCTCGCCCCGACATCGGGGTACTTCCTGTGGCCTCGTGGGTGCCACCCATCGTTGCCGAAGGTTGGGCAACGAAGCGGCGCACCACCACCAGACGGGCGGTGATCACACCCGGCACCGCCCCAACCAGCGCCCAGGGCGACAGTCGGGCGAGGGCCACGAGCCCGACCGCGAGCAGCGCCATCCTGGCCAGGAGGCTTGCCATCACCAGGGTGGCGGGTCGCGACGTAACCACGAGACGGCGTGCGGTCCACGCCAGTGCGCCGAAAAATCCGAGACCCAGCACGAACCCGGCGAGCGCGCCCAACACGACCGCGAACACGACGGAGTAGGTCATCGTCGGTCCCCGCTGCTCTCGCGCCGTATCCAATACCACGCGGTCGCACACCCCAGCGCGATCCCGAGGACCAGGAACATGATGGTGAAGCTTCGCTCGCTCTCGGTCCTGTTATCGAGAAATACCCCGAGAGCGAGCCCCGCCAAGGTGGGGATTGCGACGGTCCAGCCCACCAGACCGAATGTACCCATGAAGGCCCAGATGCTCTCGTTGGGACCTTCGCGTGAACGTATCCGGCGTTCTGACTTGGCTGAAACCACCCTGCGCAGCGTCTCGGCGCGCTCACGGTCCAGTTCGACGCTGGAAAAGGCCTCGTCCTCATCCTTGTCCTCAGAAGATGGCATCGCGATCCAGGTCCAGTAGCCGGCGTGTGATGTCCGACTCCAGATCAGCCATGGCGCGCCGGGCGGAACGCTCACCTTCGTCGAATCCCTCGAAGGCGGTGTCGAGCTCGCGGTCGAGTGACCGCAGGTCGTCGCCGCTGAACGCCGCAGCGGTCACGACATCGACCCGGGTGCCGCACTTGACGAGGAGGCCGCCGTCGAGGGCCACCACGAATTCCTCGTCGTCCCAGACGTAGGTGAGCAAACCCTGAGCCAGGGGAGCGACGAAGTCGATGTGCCGCGGCAGCAGGGTGAACGCGCCGTTGGTCGCCTCGGCGGACACCTTGTCGACGTTGGTGTCGAGCGCCACCTGGCCGGGGGTGACGACGCGGAGACGCATGGACGGGGCCCCGGTCATGGTCGACGACCAGGGTTGGCCAGGTCGTCGAGAGAGCCGATCATGTAGAAGTCCCCTTCGCCGTGATCGGGGAGATCGTCGGCGAGGATTCGCTCGCATCCCTCGAGTGCCTCTTCGAGCTCGACCATGCGCCCGGAGCGGTCGGTGAACTGTTCGGTGACAAAGAACGGTTGTGTGAGAAACCGCTCCAACCGGCGGGCCCTGGTGACGACCAGTTGGTCCTCCTTGGAAAGTTCCTCCATCCCCAGCATCGCGATGACGTCGGAGAGGTCGTCATAGGCGGCGAGGGTCTCCCGAACCCGGCGGGCAACGGAGTAGTGGCGTTGGCCGACCACGTTCGGAGTGAGCAACTTTGAACTCGACTGCAGCGGGTCGATCGCTGGGTACAGCCCTTGGGATGCCCGGTCCCTCGACAACACGATCGAGGCCGACAGATGACCGAACACGTGCACTGCGGAGGGATCGGTGAAGTCGTCGGCCGGCACGTAGACGGCCTGCACCGAGGTGATCGCCCCGCTCTCGGTGGTGGCGATCCGCTCTTCCAGGGCGGCCAACATGCTGGCCAGGTCGGGTTGGTAGCCGAGCCTGGAGGGAATCTGTCCCAGCAGTGCTGAGACCTCGCTGCCCGCCTGCACAAACCGGAAGATGTTGTCGATCAGCAATAACACGTCCTGTTGGCGGTCGTCGCGAAAGTACTCGGCCATCGTGAGCGCTGTATGGCCCACCCGCAAGCGGGCGCCGGGTTGTTCATCCATCTGACCGAACACGAGGACAGACTGTTCCAGCACCCCACTCTCGGCGACCTCGCGGTGGAGATCCTCCGCCTCTCGGGTGCGTTCTCCGATGCCACAGAAGACGCTGGTGCCCTCGTGAGCGCCGGCCACGTTGTTGATGAGTTCCATGATGAGCACCGTCTTGCCGACCCCGGCTCCCCCGAAGAGCCCCGCCTTGCCCCCACGCTCGAGGGGAGCAAGCACGTCGATCATCTTGATACCGGTCTGGAACGTCTCGGATTTGGCCGGTCGACGGGCCAACGAAACCGGACGACGGTGGATGGACCGCTGCTCCAGGTCGACAAGATCGTCGTCGCCCAGACCATCGATCACCCGTCCGAACACGTCGAAGGTTCGCCCCCGGGTGGCATCGCCCACACCGACGGTGATGGGCGCACCCGAGTCGATGAACTCGTCGCCGCGGGCCAGCCCCTGAATGGGTGTAAGCGCAACGGTACGCACGGTTTGGCCATCGAGATGGCTGACGACCTCGACCGCGACGGCGACACGAGATCGCTCCTCGAGCGACGCTTCGCCACCGTCACCCCCCGCGGAACGGTCGGGTGTCTCCAGAAGCGTCCCGAGTTCGGGCAGTGGTGGATCCATGGCCACATCGACCACACTGCCGTGCACCCCTACCACCAGACCTGAACGGTTATCGGCGGTGTTCCTCGAGCGTCGCATCGCTGCTTTCGTCCGGTTGGATGTCCTGTGCTGTGAATGTACGTGAAGGGGCCTGAGCGTCTTCCACGATCGAGGCTCCCCAGACACTCCCTTTGTTACACCTATCCAACGGTCTGTCCAGGCGAGTTGCCAAATGGGCAGGGTGTCCGGTTGGCAGTGCGGTTTCCCCCGATCAGCGCCGCTGGCCGTTGCTAGGCTGAAGGTCCGCGACAGAGGGAACGGCGAGGGGCACGAATGACGTATCGCACGGCCAGCTTCGAACACGAGGGCCACCGGCTGGTCTACGACGAATACGGCTCGGGCGACAGCCTCGTCGTCTACATGCACGGGTTGTTGCTCGACTCGAACCTCAACCGAGGCATTGCCGACGCTCTGGCCGACCGAGGAAACCGGGTGGTACTGCTGGACCTCCTTGGCCACGGCCGCAGCGACTGCCCCGCCCATGCCGCCGAGTACCGAATCGACAGTTATGCGGAGCAGGTCATCGGCCTGCTCGACCACCTGGGAGTTGAGGGCGCCGTGTTGGGCGGGCTGTCGCTGGGCGCCAACGTCAGCCTCTTTGCCGCTGCTGCGCACCCCGAACGCGTGCAGGGCCTGGTGTTGGAGATGCCCGTGCTGGAATGGGCGGTACCTTCCGCTGCGTTGGCCTTCGTGCCCATGCTGCTCGCTGCCCACTACGGGGCTCGAGTCATGCGGTTTACCTCTGCTGCGGTCAGGCGGCTGCCCAGGACACCGTGGGGCCCGGTCAATTCCCTCATGCACGCCGGATCGCTTCCACCCGAGGTGATGGCGGCGATCCTGCACGGGGTGCTGGTGGGCCCCGTGGCGCCCACCCTCGAAGCTCGGTTGCGCATCAAGGCCCCGACGTTGGTGCTCGCCCACAGCAACGACCTGATCCACCCGTTCAGCGACGCGGTCAACCTGGTGAACCAGCTGCCGAACGCCCGTATGGAACGTGCGCGGTCGCCGGTTGAGCTGCGCCTGTTCCCCGAGCGCCTCACCGTCTGCGTCAACGAGTTTGTCGACGAGGTCGGCGGCCGTTCGCCTGCCAAGCCGGCGCTGACGCTGGCAGCGAGCAACGGATCCGGCGGGGCGTAGCTGCTGTGGCACGCGAGCCCCTCAGCGCTTCGGACGCAACGCTTCTCTATGTCAGTGACCCGGAGGCGCAGCTCCAGATCGGAGCGGTGTGCTTCTTTGAGGCGGCCGCGTTGCGGGCCGATGACGGCAGGCTTCGTCTCGACGCGATTCGTTCCCACGTCGCGGCACGCCTGCAGCAGTCGCCTCGCTTCCGCCAGAGGCTTGCTCGGATCCCGTTCGATGCTGGCCGGCCCATGTGGGTCGATGACGATCGCTTCGATATCGCCCATCACGTCAAGGGGGCGACACTGCCGGCGCCGGGGGGTCAGGCCGCCCTGCGTCGCTTCGTCGGCGACCTGCTATCGGGTTCGCTGGACCCTTCCCGGCCGTTGTGGGACGCGTGGTTCGTCGATGGGGTCGACGACGACCAGGTGGCGTTTGTGCTGCGGGTGCATCATGTGCTGGCCGATGGGATGTCGCTGTTCGGTGCGGCGATGTTGCTGATGGATTTCGAGCCCCAAGAGCATCCCGACCATGCGGTCCCGTGGACCCCGGAGTCGTCACCTAGCGACGACCGGCTCCTGGCAGAGGCCCTGATGGTTCGTGCGCGGCGTCAGGGCGAGATGGCCATCGGAGCAATCGGCCCCCTCGCCTCGCTGTTCGATCCCCGCAGGGTGCCCGGCATGCTTCGTGCGGTGGCCGGCGGCCTGGCCGGCGGGGTCAAGACAGCGCCGGCACTCCCGCTCAGCGGCCAGGTGGGTCGCCATCGCGACGTGCTGTGGGCGTCGTTGTCGATGCCCGGTCTGCAGGCGGTCAAGCGGGGCGCCGGTACCACGCTGAACGACGTCGTGCTGGCCGTGGTGGCCGGTGCTCTGCGGCGTCACCTCGGCGATGAACGTTCAGCCGAGTTGGCCGAGCAGCCGCCCCGCGTGTTGGTTCCGGTGGGATCCCCCGAGGACGGAGAAGAGGGCACCGGCAACGCCTTCTCGGCTTTGGTCGCCGAGCTTCCCGTCGCCACTGCCGACCCGTTTGACCGCCTGGCCCAGATCCACGACGACATGGTGCGCCACAAGCAGGGCGCAGGTTCGTCGATGGTTTCGTCGTTGTTCTCGGTGGTTGACGTGGTGCCACCGACGCTGCTTCGTCAGCTGGGACCACTTGCCCTGGCCCGCCAGCCGTTCGCCAACCTGGCCGTCACCAACGTTCCCGGTTCACCCGTGCCTATGTACCTGCTTGGCTCGAAACTGTTGGCCGTGCACCCGTTCATCACCGGCGTCGGCAATATCGCGCTGATCATCGGGGTGCTGTCCTACGGCGACGAGCTTGGGGTTGGCATCACGGTCGACCCCGACGTCGTCGACGACCCCGACGGACTCCTCGAGCACATCCAGGCGTCGGCTGCGGAGCTGGTGGCCGGAGTCGAGTGATACCGGCCGGCCGCTTGTGAACTCGTCGGACGGGCTCAGAAGAGGAAGGCGAACAGCGGGGAGCCGGGTTCGACCTGCTCGATGGTGAGGGGGCTCTGATCCATGCGCTTGAGGAGCGCGCCGAAGTCCTCGGCGCGCTCGATGTCGATACCGACCAGCGCCGGGCCGGTCGAGCGGTTGTTCTTCTTCACGTAGTCGAACACGACGATGTCCTCCCCGTGGGCGAGCACATCGTCGAGGAAGTGGCGAAGGGCACCCGGCTCCTGCGGGAACGTGACGAGGAAGTAGTGGCGGAGGCCCTCGTGGACCAGCGACCGCTCGATCACCTCGGCATACCGGCTGAGGTCGTTGTTGCTGCCCGACACGATGCAGGCCACCGGACCTTCCGGACGGTGGTTGAGAAATGCACGAACGGCGGCCGATGCCAGGGCGCCGGCGGGCTCGGCCACGATGCCCTCGGATTGGTAGAGGTCGATCATCTCGGTGCACACCGCCCCTTCGGGCACGGTCACCACCTCGTCGACCAGGTCACGCACCAGCGGGTAGGTGATCTCGCCGGCGCTGCCGACCGCTGCTCCCTCGACGAACGTGTCGACCTCGGCGAGGGCGACAGGTGCGCCCCTGGTGAGGGCGGCGGTCATGCTCGCAGCACCGGCCGGCTCCGCTCCCACGATCCGGATCGCGGGATGATGCAGTGCGAACCAGAGCGCGATGCCCGAGATGAGGCCACCGCCGCCGATCGGCACGACGACCGTGTCGATCGGCCGGTCGCTCTGCTCGGCGAGCTCGATGGCGATCGTGCCCTGGCCGGCGATCGTGCGCGGGTCGTCGAAGGGGTGGACGTAGACGGCGCCGGTGCGGCGGCTGTCGGCGTGGGCGGCCGCACTGGCCTCGTCGTACGAACTGCCGATGACCACCGGTTCGATCCACTCGCCGCCGAGCGCTTGGATGCGGTCGCGCTTCTGGCGCGGCGTGTTGGATGGCAGGAAGACCTTGCCGTGGATGGCGAGTTGCTTGCAGGCGAACGCCACGCCTTGACCGTGGTTGCCCGCACTGGCGCACACGACGCCTCGCTGTCGCTCGGACGGGCTGAGCGTCGAGATCAGGTTGTAGGCGCCCCGCACCTTGTAGGAGCGGCCGATCTGTTGGTCCTCGCGCTTGAGGAGGACCGGGACCCCGAGGGCGCTGGTCAAGCGCTCGCTCAGCTCGAGTGGGGTGCGGTGGATCACCCCGGCCAGACGTGCAGCAGCGTCGTCGATCGTCTGGGTGTTCAGCTCGTCGGGCATTGCGTCGAGCGTAGGGCCGGTGTGTCTGTGCCTGGTGGCACCAACGCTTGGTATCGAGTTGCCGGCGGGCGCCCGGTAGGTTCCGTCATGGGCACGACGGCAGTCGTCCCGGCACAGAATCCGGGAGGTTTCCCTTCCTATGATGCAAGCTTCGATCGCAGTGATCGGCGGGGGTATCACCGGGTTGGTGGCCGCACGTCGGCTGGTCGGCGCTGGGCACGCCGTCACCCTGTACGAATCCGGCGGTCGGCTCGGTGGTCAGGTGCGCACCGAGCAGTTCCTCGGCCACGCCGTTGATGTTGGCGCCGAGTCGCTTCATCTCGCCGGCCCAAACGCACAGCTACTCGACGAACTGGGTCTCACCGACCAACTGGTGACCGCCGAGGCCAGCTTCGCCTGGATTTGGGACGGCGTGAAGCGTCGGCGCTTGCCCGCCGGCATGGGCCCGGCAGGCCCGACCCGAATGTGGCCGATCGTGCGCTCGGGTGCTCTGTCGCCGCTCGGCATGGCCCGCGCCGGGTTGGAGCCGCTGTTGCCCCCAACCCCCGAACAACATGTCGGCGCCGATACCGATGTCTCGGTCGGCGCGTTCATCGGCCGTCGTTTTGGCGACCAGGTGACCGACCGCCTGGTCGACCCGGTGCTGGGGAGCCTGCACTCCGGGGACGTGCATCGGCTGAGCATGCGGGCGGCCACCCCGATGCTCGCCGCCAAGGCGACGCGCAACCGGTCGCTGCTGTTGGGTTCCGCCAGGTCCGGTCACTCGCCACCGTCCTTCGTCACCTTCCCCGGCGGGTTGTCGACGTTGATCGAGGGCCTCCTTGCCGGAACCGACGTCGACGTGCGGTTGGCCACGCCGGTCGACGCCATCGAGCCCAGCGGTTCCCGCTACCGGTTGATCGCCGCCGGCGCCGATCAGAGGGACTTCGACGGGGTGGTCCTGGCGCTCCCGGCCGCACCTGCCCTCGGCCTGCTGCAACCGCTGCTGGGCGAGGACGCCGCGCCCCTCGGCACGCTACGAACCGCCTCGGTGGCGACGGTCGCGGTGGCCTGGGATGCCTCCGAAGCGGCCTCGTGTGAGGCCCTCCGGGCAACCGGGATACTCACCCCTGCCAAGGCGGGCACGCTGATGAAGGCGGCCACGTTTCTGTCCACCAAGTGGCCGCACCTGCGCCACCCCGACCATGCCCTGCTCAGGCTTTCGGCGGGACGGGTGGGGGAGCACCGGGTGGCGTCGCTGCCCGACGAGCAGCTCGTCGGGCAGATGGTTGACGAGCTCCGGCGTGCCACCGGGCTGACCGGAGTGCCCATCCAGGCCCAGGTGTACCGGTGGCCGCATGCCCTCCCGCAGCTGGAAGTGGGGCACTTGGAGAAGCTGGCCGTGGTGCGGTCCGCGCTGGCGCAGCGGCCCGCATTGGCACTGGCCGGTGCCGCCTACGACGGGCTGGGCATCTCCAGCTGCATCGCCGCCGGGCAACGCGGCGCCGAGACCATGATCGATCAACTGGCACTCAACGAGGAGGCACGATGATGACCCAGCCCTCGACGGCTTCGCCCTCAACCCGCAGCGCGGTTCGGACCTTGCATCTGGACCCGGCCGACCGGCCGTTCATCGTCATCTGGGAGGTCACCCGGGCCTGTGCGTTGGCGTGTGCCCACTGCCGGGCCGATGCGATCACGCGGCGCAACTCCCTCGAGCTGAGCACGGACGAGGGGAAGGCTCTTCTGGACGACCTGGCGTCGCTGGGCGCTCCCCGCCCCATCGTGGTGCTCACCGGAGGCGACCCTTTCGAGCGTGACGACCTGGCCGAGCTGGTGCGCCACGGCCACGGGCTGGGTCTTCCGATGGCGCTGTCCCCGTCGGTCACGCCGCGGTTGACCTCCGAGGCGCTGGCCGAGCTGCGCGCCGCCGGGGCGTCGGCGGTCTCGCTGTCGCTCGACGGCGCCACGCCCGCCACCCACGATGCGTTCAGAGGCTTCGACGGCGTGCATGCGGACACGATCGAGGCGGCGGCCAACGTGCGTGCCGCCGGGTTTCGACTGCAGATCAACACGACCGTCACCAAGGACAATGCCCACGAGTTGCCGGCGCTGCTCGACACGGTTGTCGAGCTTGGGGCCGGGTTGTGGAGTGTGTTCTTCCTGGTGCCGACCGGCCGAGGTGAACAGCTGACGGCGCTGGATGCCGAAGGTGTCGAGGACGTGCTGATGTGGCTGGCCTCGGTGGCCGACCGCGTGCCGGTCAAGACCACCGAGGCGCCGCATTTCAGGCGGGTGATGCTGCAACGCGCCGATGCTGGTGGTGAGCCTCCCGACTATCGACCCGGCCCGCTCGGACGTCTCCTTCGCGACGCGCCCGTTCGCTCTGTTGCGGCCCCCAGTCCGGCCACGATCGAACGCGGCGGTTCCGGCCCCCGACGCCCGCCGCTGGACGTCAACGCCGGGCGCGGCTTCGCCTTCGTCGATCATCTCGGCGCGGTGTATCCCAGCGGCTTCCTGCCCGTGTCGGCAGGTTCGATCCGCCGGGCGCCCTTCACCGAGATCTACCGCAAATCCGAGCTGTTGGCATCGCTGCGCGACCCGACGCAGCTAGGAGGCAAGTGCGGTCGTTGCGAGTATCGGGAGGTGTGCGGCGGATCGCGCTCGCACGCCTACGCGGTCACCGGCGATCCGCTGGGGGAGGACCCGACCTGTGCCTACGAGCCGGACGGACGTGATGCCTGATCGGACACTGGATGCCCCCGAGGTGGCACGCCAACAACCCGCACCCGACACCGGAGAACCACCGGCGCTCAACCGTGCCCGGCCCGGGCAACTGAGCGTGTGGCTGTTCGTCATCGCAGCGGTGGTGCTGGTCATGATCGTGGTGGGTGGCACCACCCGCCTGACGCAGTCCGGTCTGTCGATGGTGAACTGGGAGCCGGTGGGTGGCGTGGTTCCGCCGCTGAGCGAAGCCGACTGGAACGCCGAGTTCGACGCCTACAAGACCTCCCCCGAGTTCCAGAAGATCAATGCCGACATGACCGTTGGCGATTTCAAGGGCATCTTCTTCTGGGAGTACCTGCACCGCCTGTTGGGTCGGCTGTTGGGGTTGGCGCTGGTCGTGCCATTCCTGTGGTTCCTGGCTAGGCGGGCCGTCCCTCCGGGTTATGCGCGCCGCCTGGGAGGGCTGGTACTGCTGGTCGGGCTGCAGGGCCTGATCGGCTGGTGGATGGTGGCCAGCGGGCTGGTGGATCGTCCCGACGTGGCCCACGAGCGGTTGGCGCTGCACCTCACCACCGCCCTCGTCCTGCTGGTGGGACTGATCTGGACGGCTCTCGACCTGCGGGCGCTTGCCGCAGGGCGGAGTGCCGTCACGGGGCGCCCGGTCCGTTGGGTGTGGCCCTTTGCTGTGCTCCTCGGTGTGCAGATCACCCTGGGGGCGTTCGTCGCCGGGCTGGACGCAGGGTGGATGTACAACACCTGGCCCATGATGCGGGGCTCCTGGTTACCTCCAGGCCTCACGGAGTTGTCGCCGGTCTGGTCGAACCTGGTCGACAACCCGGTAGCGGTGCAGTTCCTGCACCGCTGGTTGGCGGTGGTCGTCGCCGTGGCAGCGCTCGTCGTGGCGTCCCAGCTGTTCCGAGCGGGGGCGAGGCACTACGCGATTGCGCTCGAGTCGGCCGTGGCAGTGCAGTTCCTGCTCGGGGTGTTCACCCTGTTGCACGCCGTTCCGGTGGGTTTGGGGGTGGCCCATCAGGCGGGCGCTGTGTTGGTGTTGGTCATCACGGTGGCGGCGGCCCACTGGTCGATGGGCGGTGCTCGAAACTCGGTCGGGTCGTCGCAACCCTCGCCCTCGACGAGAACCAAGCAGTTCGGTTAACCGAGTCGTTCGCGTGTGGCGCTCAGGCGTCGTCGACCGTTGCGGCGACCCAAGTGAACGGTTGAACCCCACCGCTTGGGGTGACGTGCTCAAACCTGCCGTGTCCGTCCTCGATGAATCCGGAGCCGATCTCGGCCAGCAGTCGGTCAGCGCTGTAGCGCTCCACGGGAAGGGCCGAACAGGTCGAGGGGCCGTCCTCGGCAAAGGTGGCGAGGATCACAGACCCTCCCGGTTCGATGGACCGGAGGAGCAACTCGCGATAGCGGCGGCGGTCGTCGGCGTCGGTGAGGAAGTGGAACACGGCACGGTCGTGCCACACGTTCCAGCGGCGAGCGGGTGACCAGTCCAAAAGGTCGGCGCGGATCCAGGTGATCTCGTCGGGGCTGTCGACGTTGCGTCGCGATGCGTCGAGCGCCTCGGCGGACACGTCCAGCACGGTCAGGTCTGCGAACCCCCGCTGCTGCAGGGTGGCCGTCAGCGAGGAGGCGCCGCCACCGATGTCGATGACCGAACTCGCCGGCGTCGCCCCGACGAGGTCGAAGAGTTCGAGCGACAGGCGAGGCTCGGCCTCGAACCAACTGACGGAGTCCGCGCCGGAGGTGCGATATCGATCGTCCCAATGGGACTGACGTTCGGGTTGATCCATGGTGTGCTCCGCAATCGGCTGTACAAGGCTTCCAGCATACCCCGAGGGGTATGCTGGCTGCGTCGGCTGCCTCAGGGCTGTGCGGCGCAGTAGCCGGTCGTCGGTCAGTCGCTGGGAGGAGTGTCGCCGATCAGTCCGGCGCTTCGCGCCAGCCGCACCGCCTCGCCCCTCGAACTGGTGCCCAGCTTGCGATAGATGGCCGCTGCGTGGCTCTTGACCGTGTTGCGCGAGACGTACAGCCGGGTGGCGATGTCGGACAGGCTGAGGTTGGTGGGCAGGTACTGGGCGACGCGCAGCTCGGCCGCGGTGAGCGACCACAACCGTTCGGCGCTCAGCTCGTTGGCGGCTTGGACCCTGTCGTGGAGCCCGTCGACATGTTTCGCGAACGGCGTGGTTTCATCCTGGATCACCATGCTCAGCTCGAGTTGTTGGAGCAGCTTGAGCGCCGTCTGAGCATCGTCGAGCAGCAGGCAGGTGCGGACCAGCGTGACCAGCCCGAGGATCCGGTACCAGGGAGCGCAGTTGTCCAGAGCGTCGAGCCGGGTGCGGCTGAGCGCAATGCGCTCGGCCGCCTGCTGTTGGCGCCCCGCCCGAGCATCGAACAGCGACGCGATGGCCATGGTCAGCCCGGTCGCCGGATACGTCTCGCCGGGCCGCGTCGCAAGCAGCTTGAGCGCTCGGGTGCTGAGCCCGGCGGCCTCGTCGCGTTGACCTTCGAGGTCGAGCACGATCGCCAGGGCCCCTGCCGCCATGGCGTTCAGGATCGACCAGTCGCCGACGTCGTTCTCGAACAGCGCTTGGCGCAGCGTGTCGTCTGCCCGTTCATCGCCGGCGATGTAACGGTTGGCGCCGAGTACCACGGCCGCGATCGCTTTGAAAGGGCCGGCCGGCAGCAGATGATAGGCATGGGAGGCAAGCGGGAGGACCTCCGCTGCAGGGAGCATTTCCAGCCCGGCTCGAAGCGCCTCCGCCTGGAGCATGGTGAGGTTGTCGGTGTGAGCTGCGCTCACCTCGGTGCTGTTGAGCTCTTCCCAAGCCAGTCGCGCCCAGCGCAACGCCGCCTCGCCGTCGCCGAGGTACACGGCAATGGTCGACGCAACGATGCGCAGCCGGGGTGATGAGCGCACCCGGGCATCACCGAGGTTCGCCAGCCAACGCTGCACCGTGGTGTACATCCCTCGCACGGCGTAGAGCCCGGCATGGGTGGTGATCAGCTCCTCGCACAGGTCGAGTTGTTCGCCGGTCACCGCATGCTCGATGGCGAGGTCGGCATCGCCCTGGCGCTCCCACCAACGGGCAGCCGCCACCTGGATCTCGCTCCAGCGGCCGCGGTTCTGGCTGCGAAGCCGGGAGCAAAGCCAACGCCGCAGTAACGGGTGCAGCCGATACCAGTCGCCGTGCTGATCGAGCGCAAACAACACCACCTCTTCGCGACAGAGACGGCGCAGGGTGGCTGCGGCATCGGAGATCCCGAGGATCTCCTCACACGAGTCGCCGGAAAACCGCCCGAGGCAGCCAAGCTCCATCAAGAGGTGTTGATCGGCCGCTTTGAGAGCGCCGAACCATTCCTCGGCGACGTAGTCGCTGACGTACTCGATGCTTCCGAGCCGATTCGCGGGCACTTCGAAACCCGAGCGTCGGCTGGTCATGACCAGGCCGGCCAAGCGAAGTCCGGCCGGCCATCCTTCGAACTGGTCGGTGAGGTCGCTGAGCGCGTCGATGTCCGGGTCGACGCCCATGGCGGTGAGCAGTTGCTCGGTTTCGGCCAGGTTGAAGGCCAGGTCGTCCGTGACCACATCGATCACGCCCGGGTCGAGCCGGAATCGGGCAATCGCCTTGGCGTGATGGTGAGCCCGTCCCACGAGAACGAGCGTCGACGACGGCGCAAGGTTGGCGGTCACCTGGCTGAGCAGTGTGGCCGATGCTTCGCTCTCGAGGTGGTGGATGTCGTCGAGTACGAGGACGAAGGGCTCGGTACAGCTTGCGACCATCCGAGCGATGTCGGGATCCGCCTGCGAGTCGGACGCCCCAGTTCTCAGACTGGCCACAATCTGCTCAATGGCGTGGCTCAAGACCAAGGGGTCGTTGTCGATCGCTTCCAGGTTGAGCCAACGCACGACGCGATTGTCCTGAGCGGCCCAGCGCGCCACGAGTGCCGACTTTCCATAGCCCCCGGGGGCCAGGACGCGAATTACCCCGCCGGTCGCCGCGCTGAAGCGATCGTCGAGGCGGGTCCGCTCGATCAGTCGTGACCGGGTGCTCGGCGCACTGAGTCGCGCCGGGGGTCCGACAAAGCGTGTGGGGTCGCGGGTGGCAACCGGGTCACTCACGGCTCAACAAGTCCTTCGACCGACGTGCCTCAGCCAGGGGGAAGGCTGGGGACCGGCGGCCATCGTGATCGCGTCAAAGTACCACGGAGAAAGGGAACCGATGGACGATAGTGCCCCTGCATGAGGGCACTCGACGAGGAGGGGACTCGACGTCTGTTGTGTCGATCTTGGAGGGTGGCCGGCGTCAGCCGGCGAGGATTTTGGCCTTCTCCGTCTCGAACTCGGCATCGGTCACCACGCCCTGATCTCGCAGCGCTGCAAGTTGCTGCAACTGTTCGACGGGCGTGGCAGTGGGTGCGGCCGGCGCTGGGGCTGCCTGGGGCGCAGGCTGCGCCTCCTGCTGTTGTTCGGAGGCCCCCATCGGGCCACCAAACCGTCGCGCTTGGCGGCGCTGAACGCGGCCGGAGACCGCGGTGGCGGTACCGGCCACGACGGCCGTTCGGGCTGCCGCTCGCATCACGGGTCGTCGTCGCAACATGGTGTTCTCGCTTTCTCAGCCGGCCTCGGCCAGCGCGGTTTCCAGGGCGTTGCCCAGGTCGGCGGGGATAATCCCACCTTCGATCAGTTCGCCACCGGCGCGGCGGATCGCTTCGGCGAGCGGCTTCGCCCACAGGTCTTCCCACACCAGTATGAGCACCGATGAGCCGTCGGCGATCGACTCGGCGGCGTGCTCGATGTCCTCGGGGCCGATCATCCCGCCAACGTCCCCATCGAGAGCGGCAAATGCGCTGAGGTGTTCGTGCTCGTCAACCTCGAGCACAACGACGCTGCCGTCGTCACCCTTGGCGACCAACACCAGATCGACGATGCGGATCAAGCCGGCGTCGAGCAGTGCTGCCAGACCATCGGCGATCTCACCCGAGAAGTTGTTCTCGGGGAAGCCGACGATGACGTATTCGAACGGTGCAGCCATGGGCCCTCCACGTCGTGAATTGGTTGCCGGGAAACGTGAGCGGCGTCGTTGGACGGACCGCACGTCCCCACTGCAAGATACCCGAGATGGCGGGCCGCCACCTCCCCCACATCGGGCGATCGGCGCATAGGTGCGTGATCACCCGCTACGGGTGGTGCGGACGGGTGCACGTTGGCGTTTAATGAGTGCGATGTGGGACAACCTGGTGTTCTGTTGCGATGAGGTCGGCCGGTGACGCTGCTCGGTCCGTTCGATCGTCCGGTGGCGCTCAAGCTGCTCAATTCGGAGGTACTTTCAGCGACTCCGCCCGCCTCAGTCATTGTCGAGTGGCCAGAAGGCCAGTCGACACCAGCACAGCCGTCCACCCCGGCCGACGAGCGCCGGCTCGACGTCGCCCGATTTCTCGCCCAAGCGCTGCTGGGTGATTCGGGCGAGGTGGTCCCACAACTCGCCCGGCTCGAGGCGGTGGTCTCCGAGTCGATCGTTGTGTGGAGCCCATCGATGTACACCACTTCGAGACGCGAGCTGGTGGCGGCCATCTTCGACCACGACGATGCCGTCACCTCGACCAGTGTCGAGATCGTGGACGAGGTGATCAGCGGGCCACGGGT
>CXWK01075410.1_pt1 | contig 38652 bp, 55 predicted proteins | sample 590851 | NCBI WGS metagenome assembly CXWK01 (sample SAMEA3498364, study PRJEB10139) | wastewater metagenome | biome: wastewater treatment plant; material: activated sludge | place: Denmark | collected 2014-08-01
CCCGCCGATGCTAACCATTTGCCGGCCAAGCTTATCGACGCCGCATACCGTATCGGCTTGCCAGGCGACTTCGCTGACGACCGTTTCGCATTCGATAGTGCGAGGCGACGAGGCTTTGACGTCGGTACAGCCGGAGATGAGAAGGCTCAACAAAAAGACCGTGATAAGGATTTTCATTTTGATACCCTGTTATGGGTTGGAAAGAGGCGGGGGCGTCAGATTGTCTGGCGCTTCCGCTTTTTGTTTTTCCTCTTTCAACCCGATGTAGTCTTTCAAACATTCTCGCAAATACTGCAAACCTTCTTTCGTTTCATCGTGAGCCGCCGCAGTTAAATGCGCCGATAGGGCACGCTGAGCGATGAGGTTGAAAGATATTTCAATTTCGTTTTGTAACTTCATAAATCCTTAAGCCGTTGCGTGTAGTGGCACGCGGTATTCGGTGCCGTTCACATTTAATTTTAAATAGGTAGCGACCGCGCCCGCCGTTCCGGTATCGCCGTTAATGCGGTGAATTTCGGTCCCGCCCGTAGCACCAATGGTGACAAGTTGTGCTGCGCTGACTGTTATCGCAGCCACTCCACCGGTAACAACGTGGACCAAATCGCTACCATTTATATTAAATCCTGAGTTTGGATCATCTACCGAGTGAAGTGACGGCGTTCCAATACTACCCGCTCCTGCGGCAATTCTATCAGTAAGCGCGAGGCCGCCAGCAGCGAGGCTTGCCGTAGACGCGCCATTTAACGAAACCTTACCATCACCGGAAACAGCGATCCGAGTATTGCCGTTGGTATTAACTCTTATGGCGTTATTGCCGAGAATGCCGATGTCCATTCCGCCGCCGAACGTCGCATCGGCAGTTAGTGCAACCGTATCGCCACCCGCTGCGGAGTTGGCAAAGATCGAAAAGTCACCTTGGTCGCTCGTGATGGCAACGCGGGCAGCGGCACTTGCTCCGGTGTCATCGTTTCGCACTTGAAGCGTCGTCGTCGCGTTCTGGTCTTTTCTCGCAATCGTATTTCCGCCGAATGTCGTGACGCCAGCGCCGGTTATCGTTTGGTAAACGGTGTTATTGGTGCCGATCTCTAGATTCGCGTTGTAGCCGTTAATAATGCTCGCAACGTCAGTCGCGGTATTGGCGTAAAACCGAAGGCCGTTGGAATTTGCGGTCAGTGCTTTGATGATTAAGGGATTTGCGGTCGGTGAAGTAAAACTCACGTCGAGTCCCAATTTACCAATCGCCGAGCCGCCTGAAGCGATGCCGATTGAGCCCGCGCCCAGTCGGTAAAATCCGGTTGTTTCGTCCCCAATAAAACCAATGCCGGGCGCCGCCGCGGAAGCCGTTTCCGCTTGGTATCCCCCGTTGTAAAAAGCGCCGCATCGCGCTCCGCCCGCCGCGACAGCTAAAACATTCGCTGCAGAACGATAAAATCCGGTATCCGTATCGCCCGAGAAAGAAAGAGAAGGCGTTCCCACGGCCCCATCGGGCACTTGCAAAGAAGTCCCATCGAAAAGAAAAGACGCGCTACTCGTTAGCGTCGTCGCATCCGACCAATAAGCGACTCGACCCGCCGCGCCCGTTCCCGTTGTGCCGGTGACGCTCGATATTGTGCCGACGCTGATTCGCTGTGGAATGAAACTCATTTTTCGATTCTCCCCGTCCCAATTCGTGTAACCTTATTCTACCGCAAACAAAATGACCAAACCGAATTTTAAACTCGTTCGTCGTGTCTGCAAATGCGGATGCGGCAATTCTTGGCGCGCGCTGACGAATTCACCTAACGAGTATTGGAGTCGGTCACATAGCCAGGAGACATATATGCCCTGGAAAACCGAAAGAAGTCGGTTCAGAAGCGTGAAAAAATGGCTAACTGAAAAATTTGGCGAGCCGGAAGAAAAGGAATCAGACCAGGAAGTTCTGAGTCAGGTAGAGCCCGACGTAATCCCTATTTAACATCCTTCGCGGCCTTCACAATTGAATGCCATTCGGTCGTAGTCGGGTAGCCGCGTTGGTCGTCTTGGCGTAAAATCTTTTCGAGAAGGTCGGTAAGTTTCGCGGCCTTTTTATTCGCGTGTTCGATACAAAACGACGGGCTTTTGAGATACCCGCCCGCATCGCAAAAATCGGCTTCGGTGAAAAATAATTTCATTCAACCCATTTTAATCGGGCTAAGAGCCGCTGAAAACGACTTTGGTTATTTCGTCTCTCGTCGTGTTCTACCAAATCTTGCAGCGCCCGTAACTCTTCACCCGTTTTCTTAATCAACGCTTCTTGCTTTTCACATAACGAAACGAGCGACCGCACCGTTTGGCAGATAGCGATAATATCGACGGGCTGTACCCGGTCATTAATCGCATCGGCTTCGATAAACGAAACGCGGGACAGAATCATTTTTAGCGCGTCCTCAGTCGGCATCTTCTACTCCAAACTCACCCGCCGCCATCCGGCACTCAAGACAAATTTCCGCCGGGTCCGACACTATCGCTGTCTCGCACTGTGGGCATTTTCCGTCCTCGCGCTCAACCACAAAAACCTCGCTAAATAAAGAGGTCGCAACGTGATATGCGACGCGTCAATAGTAGCAGAGCTAGCGACTCGAATTCAACCTAAATATAACTCACAGCTATAATTGAGGCGGCATTAAAAGGGCGGCAGGTTGGACGTCTAGCGCGTTCGCAATCTTTTCAAGGACTTCGAGGGAGCAAGACCGCTTTTTCGACTCGAGGTTGGAAAGCGCGGCCTGCGTGACGTTTGCGGCCCTTGCGAGGTCGGATTGTTTCAGGTTTTTAAAACGGCGATACCTTTTAATATTTTCACTCACGATGGCGATCAATCGACTTCCCCCGGTCTTTTTGGTTGCGCGAATATGTCTCTTGGCTATATGTCTCTTTGGCATTTAAAAGGTACCTATCGAATGCTTTTCGGTCAAATGAGGTGAAGTCATGAGTCGATTCAAAACTCCCAAAGGGACGGAATTACCGCTTTTAGATTTGCGCGGAAAACCCTATTTGCAGGTGGCGCATCGCTTAGTTTGGTTTCGTGAAGAGCACGCGGATTGGACGATTGAGACCGAGTTAATTCAAAGCACCGATCAGCTTTCGGTCACTAGGGCGATGATTAAAGATGCTTCGGGCAAAATTATGGCGACAGCGCATAAGCAAGAAACGCGACAGGGGTTTGCTGACCATCTCGAGAAAAGCGAAACGGGCGCAGTTGGTAGAGCACTGGCAATGTGCGGATACGGGACGCAATTTGCGCCCGAACTAGACGAGGAAGATAGAATTGTGGACGCGCCAACACAACGAAGCCGTGTTCAACCGCCGCAACCACCAGCCGAAACGCACCAAAAACTAGACATCGATCCGGCTCAATACGTCGTCAAATTCGGTAAGCACCGAAATAAGAAATTGGCCGCCATCGGCCCGAAAGACGTGCAATCGTACATGAATTGGATGCGCGACTCCAAAAACAATAAAGACGGCGGCGGGATGACGCCCGAGGCGAAAGAGTTTTTGGAATTCGGTGAAAAGTTTTTAGCGCAGGCGAATGCGCATTAAGATTTTGCGGGGTGACGCAGAGGTAGCGTGCAAGGCTCATAACCTTGAAGTCGGTAGTTCGATTCTACCCCCCGCGACCAATTTAGCTGGCGGCGGCGAAAGCCGGGATTGGGTCACCGAATGATCCCCGTCGCTACACGAATCATGCGGAGCACGCTGGGCGGTGAATTTAAACGCGCTATCGCCTCCGTAACGCAGACGAGGGTAGCGCGCTTAGCAGAGTAACGGGTATAAAATCCCCTTCCTACTTCGGTACAGGGGCCCGCCAGCTAACCATTTTCTCGGCAATAGTGCCCGAGATTGCGGCTTCGTCGGCAACCAACGACGGGGCCGCGCTACTTTACTATCGTGAGATAAATCAACTAAAACGGGGTTTGGGTTTTCCGAAAGGGAAATCGCTATGTCTCTCAAAGGGTGGATACTCATCCGTAAAGACCGCGGCCCCGAAGGCGTCGAATTCGAGGTGTTCGATAGTTCCAACCAAACCCTCGTATGCTCGCGCATAACGAATCGGCGCGAGGCAGATATGCTAAGGGCCTCGAAAGAGATGCTCGTCGTCCTAAAGGCCGTTAAACCGATTTTAGCGGTATCTAAAGACCCTACCGCGAAGCAAATTCTTCACGACCTCGAAGACTTGATTCTTAAGGCTAGTGTGATTTTCGTCACGCTCCAATGCTGAGCACAAAAAGAAACGGGACCGCCTTGTTGACAGCCCCGTTTCAAAGTGGATATCTCTATCCAACACACGATATGACTCGACTTATCACACATTCCTTTCCGTCACTCAATTCCAAAAACAGCTATCCTATTTTTTCGGCCAATTCCGGCCTCTATGACGAGTGTTTACGCTCGCGCTCCATAATTCTACCTATACGACGCCGTGTGTCGATTTCTTCACAATCTATCGGCGATAAATGTCGCCTTTTTAATCTTTCTAAATTCCCCAAAGCTAACGGTCAAAATTCCGTCCTTTCCGGGAAACACAATCTTCAAATTTTAATAAGGTCACTGAGCAACCGACCGGCCTACGGCAATCAGGTGCTCCGAGGGGATGTGGGGGTCCAGAAACTCGTTAAATCAGGGATCATGGTTGGGGTGCCTAAAACACCGAGGCCACGGGAAAGCTACGCCTGGCATAAGCAAACGATAAACGGGATGCCACACCGTAAGCGGAACCGTCTGCCCAGACATACAGCTCGAACAACTACTTGCTTTCAAACAGTGAGAAGTCACCTCACGGGACTGCTTTGTTTGCTTGATTGTCCATGAAACGAATGTAGCGGCCCTAGGAAGCCGCAGGGTTGGGGCAAGTTAGTTGGATAGCTGGGGAAGGGGAGGTTTTTTTATAAAAGAAGCCCGTGATCTGCCCGGAGGTAGCGAGAATGTCCAAACTGAATTGGGGAAAAAAGCTTAAGCGAAATACGACCCCGAAGCATGTGAACCAGGAAAGAGTGAAGAGGAAGCTCAGAGGTAATGAAGCGACGTACAGGTCTGGAAATTTCTGGATAGGGGATCAACTAATTGAACGATACGACCCCAGGAAGAAAGAGCGGGTAGTGACGGGACTCACTTTCAACGCTTTGAGCGGGCGGTTTGAGATTTGGAAAGATGGGGAAAGACGATCCGACATCGCGTGGCGAGTTGGTCAGGCGGCCCTAAAGGAATGGAAAGCTAAGTTTTACTGAAACACATCAAAATGGGGGGGGTGGAAAGGTGAACAATGTTATTGGCTCGTATGTGGGATGCTATGTTTGATCCCGAAGCGAAAAAAAAGGAAATGGAAAAATCTAAACGTCAGGCGTTGGAACGCATTCAAGTGCCGCCACTCACCGGCTATCACTCGAAACCCGGCGAGACGGTGCCGATATCTCAAGTCATGACGAGCAACGATACCTATTGGCTCAACGTGTTTTTAGAAAACGAAGAGATTCGCAATCGACACGGTGTTAGTAGCGTCGACGGGAAGTGGAAAATTACTGACCAACAACTTTTTGATGCGAAAGTGGACGAGGCGAAGCGGTTTTTATTAAGGCCGCATTGGAAAAAATAATCATGCGACAAAAAACAATTTTGAAAGTTGAAGCGCTTTTTCAAAGGGAACTGCATCTTAGCTACGTGCAATACTTCTCTTGTTCCAACCGAGAAGGCGCTCGTCGAGCTGGCGTCGCAAAAGAAAGTTTCAAGCGCGTGGTAGATTTGCTTGTGAAAAGAAAAGTCATCGAGGTTATTCCCGGTAACGGGATGGCGATTCATCCAAAATATAAACGTGGTGAGATATTCTGGTATGCGAACAAAATTGATTTGGACTTGGTTTAAACAGTTGGGCGCCATTGTGCTTGGTGTCCTCCCAGGGGCGCGGGGTAACGCTAAACAAGGCCCCGCGCCTCTACTACCCCCATTTATCGACGATAACGGAGTGCAATCATGAAGCGTGAATCACATAGGGACTTTACTCGCGTCGCCTATACGAAGGCCGTGACCATTTCGCAAATGCGAAAAGAGATCGACCGCATCGAAAAGCAACTTGAGAAAGAAAATGATATTTACGGCGACGACGGGATGAGTTCGAAGGATTTCTTCGGCGTCGTCTTTTACGTAAAGTCGGATAAAAAGAAAAAATCGAAATGGAAGAAATGATAATGCTCGTCGGCTATGTGTCGGCGCTGTATCTTTTGTTTCGATATGGGTTGGGGGATTAATGGCATTTCGCGGTTGGGGGCGAAGTTTTGGTAAGTATGGGGCGAAGGAAGTAACGAAGGCTGGGCGGCGTTTCGACTCGCGTCTTGAGAGCGCATTGCATGATTATTTATTGGAGCAAGAGCGAGCGGGTGAGATTCGAGATATTAGACAGCAAGTGCGAATCAAGATGACGCTGGCTGAGATAGTTTACATTCCCGACTTCAGTTATATCGACGTGAAGACGGAGAAAACGTGCTACGCGGAAGCGAAGGGCGTGGAAACAGATGTGTGGCGCATCAAGAGACGGTTATGGGCTTTTTATGGGCCGAACGGAAGCCCGCTTTACGTGTTCAAGGGTAGTTACAAAAAACTTTATTTACATGAGGTAATAATTCCGAAGGTGGTGGTGTGAAATTCAAAAATGACATCAGCGTTTTCTCGCCGATTAATTGGGTTAAGATTTATTTACCACTTTTGTTTTTGTGTGCCGCCGCCACGTTCGTCTATTTCAAGGTGAGTGCAAAATTGGAAGTCTGCCGCACTTACTACTCTGAGATATCGACGAAGTCTTGTGTCTTAAGTGATTATGGTCTGCCGTCACGAGGTGGGAAGTGAAACGACTAGATTACATGGGTTGGGGGATATGCTGAATGGCTTGGATTTATTTAGCGGGATCGGCGGACTCACCGTGGCGCTTTCGCCGTGGATTCAACCAGTCGCTTACTGTGAAAGCGACAGATACGCACAGTCTGTGCTCTTGTCGCGAATTTCAAATAGGCAACTCCCTGTCGCGCCAATCTGGGATGACGTTACATCGCTTACTAGCACCGTGTTACCAAGCGGAAGCGTTGACATTATCTACGGGGGATTTCCATGCCAGGACATCAGCACTATGGGCCCTAATAAGGGCCTGGCAGGCGAGCGTAGCGGTCTTTTCTACGAAATCGTGCGCCTTGCGGCAGATCTCCAACCGACTTTTATCTTCCTCGAAAACGTCGCAAAGGGTTTCCGAAAAGTTGAGCCAAAAGTTTTCGAATCACTCGAGGGAATTGGATACACGGCGCGCGCCATTGAAATGTCCGCACGCAGCGTCGGTGCCAATCAAGAAAGACTTCGCTGGTTTTGTTTGGCCCACCGTAACGACAACGTCCTACGGCTATCAATGGGGCGGCGGCAGCGGGCGGTCCGGGAAAAAGAGGCTGGGATTTTCTCGCCTTCTTGGTGGACCACCGAACCCGGAGTTTCTGGAGTGGCTTATGGGCTACCCAATAGAATGGACCGCCACCGAGCTCTGGGCAACGCAGTGGTTCCACTCCAAGCGCGGGAAGCGTTCAAAAGATTAATCGGACTAGAGTGAGGGTGTAATGGACACAATCGAATGGGAAGAATGGCAAGAGGCCCGAGAAACGGCGCTCGCTAACGCAAAAGAGCTAACGTCGATTTATCGGAATTCGATCACCGAAGTTTTTTTTAATATCTATTTGCGCGGATACCGTGACGGCGTTCGGGCGGTAGGTAAAAAAATACCGGAAACGGTAGGGGGAGAGGAAGAATGAAACATCTAGCAATCATTGGGTACGTTGTATTTGCGTTAATCGCATCGGGTTGCCATAAGGCCGAAGCGACGAGCGAGGATGTGAAACCGGAAGCGGAAAAGCACGAGTGCCATTGTGAAGCGAAGCTAGTCGGGCCGGTCTGGAAACCGGGGACGCTTTGCGCGAAGGGTGAAGTGAGTCAGGGACATGGAGTGAATCCGAAGGGATATGTGGTCAGCGGGTGTTACAAATTGGAAAGTAAATGCGAGTGTCCGTAATTTAGGATTGCTGGCGTCGGCGTGGAAACCGCTCAACAGGGCCTTGGTCATTACGGGGGACGCCCCGTCGCACAAAATGACGCCGCCAGCTTTTTTATGTTTCAATCAAAGTACATCGCGAAATGCATTCACGTTCGCCCAAGGTTTCGTTTCATCACGTTGGGAAAAGACTATGACGTGATTACGTTGATTAGTTCGAGGACGCCGCCTGAGATTGTGATTGTGGCGGATGACGGGAAGGTGCGACGGTTTTGCGCTAGATGGTTTGAAGTGAGGGAACGAGAATGAGTGAGAGTAAATTCAAATTAGGCGACCGAGTTAGTTGGTTAGGTATGAAGGGGACGATAGTTAGGCACAATACATTGTTCGATTCAGATGCCGACATTATAGTCTCTCTAGATAAATCAACTTATTCGAACCTGGAGTTTTACCAAGACGGTAGATACTTCAAAGACCAGCGCCCTTCGCTTAAGAAGCTGAAAAAGAAAAAGGCGCGGTACTTTCGTGTGGGCGCTACCGGACATTTTTTCGATGAGAATTGCATGGCGCACCACCCAGACAATTTTAAAGACCATTGGTTTAAAGACATGGGCACGAAAAAGCCGAAGGGGGCCGAATGACAACACTCGAAACGCTACTCAAGCAGGTTGAGGAATTGGATGCGGAGTGGAACCAATCCCCGCCAAGCACAAACTATGAACGGATGGCCACGGTCGAGGATAAGTTGGCCACCGCCGCTCCCATCCTCGTCGAAGTGATTCGCGAGTTGGTGGGGCAACGTGACTATGAACACAACTGCCTTGTAACGGTCGGTGAATGTGAAGAAATGGACGCATACAACCGACAACTCGACGCCATCGTTGCGAAGCGGTTGAAGGGGGAAGAGTGATGGGCCGCAGAGTTATTACAATCCCGATTCACGGAAGAATGCTTCAGGGATTTATCCAAGAAAAATTCACAATGGAATCATTTGCGCAGACTATGAAGGTGTCGCGAATGACGGTGCATAATTGGTGTACGCAAGGGCGAATAGAGCCACGTCGACTAAGTGACGCAGTAAAGATTCTCGACATCTCTGCTGACGACGTTCGGCTTTTAGAGCGAGTTGAACTTAGTGTGCTTGAAAAGAAAATTGCATCCGAAAGAAAGCTGCGCTCTGCTTTACATGAGATACATAAAATCCTTAAGGAAGCTTTAGAGGTGAACGAATGACCACCCTACACGACAAGCAAAGTCTTTCGACCTTGCTAAACGACCTGGAAGAAAAGGCAAAGGAGGCGACGCCTGGACCAATTGAGGCGCGATTAAATCCAGAGACAGGTGCATGGCATCTTGTTCACACGAGCGTCCCGAGGGGACTTAATGGGGGCTGCTATTCCCACATACTATATTGTGACAAAACTGACGCCGAATACATCGCCGCCTGTTCCCCCGACACGGTGCTAGCCCTCATCACGGTGCTGAGAGAGGCGCGTGAGGTGATTGAGAAGGTCGCAAAGCCAATCCAAAAAACCGTCTATCGCTATGGCTCGATGTCGGACCGCGATGATCCGCCATATCCTGTAACTGAAACGGTAGATAAAGATGATGCGAAAGAGGCCCGAGCCTTTCTCGCGAAGTATCCGAAGGGGGACGCATGACAAACGACGAACTAAAGCTACAATCTTGGGACCGCGAGGCGTATGACGTAATCATTCCCGAGCTATCGAAGCTATTTAAGAAACGTAGATGGGAAGCGGAAAGCGTCGCGATTGCCTTACGGTTTTTCTTGGAAGACGTGAAGGTGCAATTTCCGCAGGTAGGGGAGAAGAATGGTAATCCACACACGATACGATGAATTGGTTGATCCGAACGCGCTAAAGCCTCACCCGAAAAACGCCAATAAGCATCCCGAAGAACAAATCGAACGCTTAGCGAAAATCTTGAATTACCAAGGTTGGCGGTATCCAATCAAGGTGAGCCGCCGCAGCGGATTCGTCACCTCGGGTCACGGTCGCATTCTCGCCGCGAAGCATTTGGGTTGGACAGAAGTACCTGTGAATTATCAAGACTACGAGGACGAGGATCAAGAACACGCGGACGTCCATTCGGATAACGCGATTGCATCGTGGGCCGAGCTAGACCTCTCGCTTATCAATACGCAGATGGGTGACTTCGATCCGGGCTTCGATCTCGACTTACTTGGTATTAAAGATTTCACGTTAGACATGTCCGATAAAGAATTCGGTAGCGGTGAGGACGAAGTGCCGGAAGCCCCGCCCGAGCCTGTCGTGAAGCGCGGGGAATTGTGGATTTTAGGCGAGCATCGCTTGCTGATTGACGACTGCACATCGAAAGAGAATGTGGAACGGCTGATGGCGGGTGAGAAGGCGGAGTTATGCTTCACGTCGCCACCCTACAGCGATCAAAGGGACTATTCGGGAGAGTTAGAATTAACCCCCAAACACCTAGCTAAGTTTTTTGCAGCGCCGTGCTCTTTGTTTGCGGTAAATCTAGGGATGAAAAGGGATGGGGGCGAGGTTGCCCCATACTGGAATGACTATATTGAAACCGCCAAAACCCATGGCCATAAATTCTTGTCGTGGAACGTGTGGGACCGCGGTCACGCTTATTCCATAGGGCAAATGACAGCGATGTTCCCGATTGAGCATGAATGGATTTTTGTTTTTGGATTATCGAAAGACTTAAATCTAACCGTGCCGAACAAAAGCGATGGTGAGGTTAACGATCATCGTGGCGTTAGACAAAAAGACGGAACGGTTCATAAAGAAAAAGACATGAAAATTAGGTCGCACCGACCCATTGGAACCGTGATGAGAATTGCGCCGCACATGAGCCGTGAGGAAACGCGCCATCCCGCGATGTTCCCTGTGTCGCTACCCGAGGAATATATCAATGCGTGCACCAAAAGCGGTGACTCCGTTTTTGAACCGTTCTCGGGCTCAGGCTCAACACTCATCGCCTGCGAGAAAACCAACCGCCGATGCTTCGGTATGGAGATCGACGCAAACTACGGGCAGGTCATCATCGAACGCTGGCAAAAATTCTCAGGCAAAAAAGCGGTGCGCGAGGATGGCGTCACATTCGATAGCCTTAAGGGTGGCAAATGATCAAAGACATCGATGAGTGTCTTGCGCTCATCCAAAAGCGAATGGACAGCGAGTACGAACTCGACACCATATTAGCAATAAACCTTTTGGACGCACTCAAGGAAGCCATCCGTCAGCGCGATGCAATGATAATCAGCGATGAAAAATGGCTTCACGGCGGGGCAAACACGACGCGATGGCGAGACCGATTTAATGACAAAATTTGTTCCCTATTACAAGACGAGTTCAAACTCGAATAGATAGCCTTAAGATAGAATAGAATTATGGCAAACAAAGGCGGTCGCCCCGGAGCGCAAATTGACTGGGAAAAGTTAGATACCCTCATCGGTATCCAATGCACCGCCGTCGAGGTATCCGCCTACTTAGGATTGTCAGAACGAACGATTGAACGGGCGATTAAACGCATCCACAAGATGAGTTTAGTCGAGTATTTCAAACAAAAAGCCAAAGCCGGTCACATTTCGATACGCCGCGCCCTCTACAAAAAGGCCGTCAACGGCGATACGACGGCGCTGATATTCTGGTACAAAGCACACCTGAATTTTACCGACGCCATCAAGGTTAAACAGGAAACGAAGACCGATAAGCAAATGGCGGAGCAAGCTAAAGAATTCGTCACTAAAATCGAATCGCTCGTCACTGAGCTAAAAGCGCAGCAACCGGTCGTCGAGGACAAGGAAAAGAAAATGGGATTATTGGCCGCTAGTTTGGGGATAACAGGATGAAATTCGGAGAGTGGTTAATAAAAGCTGGCCGTGAATTGCGATGCGATGTCGGCATTCATAAAGTGACCAAGGGTGAATATCGATATGAGTGTGACCTGTGCGGCATCTTTTGGTGGCACACCTTCCCAAGGCCTAATCCCGCCGATGCTCCCTCGCCTGATTCTTCGTTACCAACCGAATCAAATCCTTTATGTCAGTCTGAATCGAAGTCAGTGACGCCTGCATCGGACCAATCACCGAGTTAAACACGTCGAACGTTACGAATTTCGCGTGTTCTATGTCTTTCTTCTTTTTCATCTCGTCTATTTCAATGCTTAGTTCACGCACTTTATCCCTCAACGCTTCATGTCCTGACTGGTTAGTGCCCCATGAGATGCCAACGACGACGGCGCTTCCCAACACACTCAAGATAATGGTTACAATGTCGGTAGTTATTTGCATTTTGGGGGATAGATAAATTGTACCATCCGAAACAGCTTTTACAGCAAATCGATAAACTCGAAACTAAGGCTCAACTCGACGCGCTCAGGGCCGGTGAAGCGGCGCTCTATCGGAAAAGCCTCTATCTGACGGCGAAGTATTTGCTCGGCTATTCCGAAGTGAATTGGCGCACGCACGGCGAAATGATTCAGGTTTTAGAGGGGCCGGAAAAGCGGAAGCTGATTATCATGCCGCGCGGAACGTTCAAGACGTCGATAGCGATTGTGGCTTATCCGATTTGGTGCCTACTCAACGACCCAAACGAACGAATCATGATTGATTCGGAGCTATTCACTAACGCGAAGCGGTCGCTGCGGGAAATCTCGCAGCATTTGCAGTCAGAGAAATTGGTTAATCTATTCGGTGAATTCCGAGGCGACGGAGTGTGGAATGATAGCGAGATACTTATCAGCCAACGCACCATAATCAAAAAGGAAGCGTCACTCATGGCGTCGGGTATCGGAGCGGAGAAAACCGGTGTCCACGCAACCAGAATCCTATCTGATGATTTGTGCTCGCCGTCCAACATGAATACGCCGGAGAATCGGCAGAAAGTCGTCGACCATTACCGCTATTACACTTCAATCCTCGACCCTGGCGGGACCATCGTAGTCGTCGGCACCCGCTATCACTCTAGCGACCTCTACGCATGGTTACTCGAAAATGAAATCTTTCTTCGTAACGAGCCTTTGGTAGATTGAGTGTGGAAAGTCCCAAGTGGACCGACCCGTCTAGTTGTTTACCGAGCCCGCCGGGGTAGTCCTGGCGGGTTTTTTCTTTTTTGACCTATCGCATTCCAGTTACCCTCAACGCATGGAAGAAACGGTCGGTAAATGCTCGTGGTGCGACGACGAGGACGGTGTCTTCGAGTTTATCGTGCGCAGCAAAGGCAAATACTCCGCCCACAGACTTGGCGCCGAGTGTTGGTATAACGCAATCATCCGAGCGATAGGCGCACCAAAAAAAACGACGCTTAAGGTTGTACCGAAACGAAAAAAGGATGAGCCATTAAATTAGACGGTTTCGAAATTGGAAATGGGATTACCCTAATCCGGTGGATGACTACGAGAAACGCCGCCGAAAGATAATCAAAGCCGCTCTTGCTTTCGGGTTGCCGCTTGCCGAGGCCGAGGATGCCGCCTCTCACGCCGCTCTTAAGTCGTTAGAGGGCCGAGGGCTTAAGCAGTCTAGTTACTTCACCGTAGTCGATTATTTGCGAAGCCAGGGGTACCGTGGAAAAAACGCTTACTTCAAAAAGCATTTAGACATCGGGGACCGAAATGACGAATCGACCGTGGCACTCGAAGCCCCTAACGAATCGCGTCTACTATCAATTGTTGCTGACGTTTTTTCTGGCCTTGATCCTGAGTGTCGGGCAACTCTCATTCTCCACCTTGTTTGGGGCCTTTCGCGAAACGAAATAGCCTTCGTCAACGGCATCACCCTCACCGCAGTTGATACGATTATCCGAAGGGCCAAAAGGCAATTGCTCAAAAATGTCCCCGAGTGATACGGTTTTCGCATCATGAAAACCATACTGATCACGGGTATCGCAGGCTCGGGCGGCTCTTACCTCGCCGAACATCTCAATAAGCACTTCCCTGAGAGTGAAATCCACGGTATCTCGCGCTGGCATTCGACCGCGTCGCATAAGAATTTGAAGGACGTCAAAGCAACCCTTCATGAATGCGATCTCACCGATTATAGCTGTACGCTATATGTGCTCAACAAAGTGAAGCCTGATGTGATTTTTCATCTCGCAAGCTATGCGAACGTTCGGGCGTCCTTCGATACGCCGCTTTCGACGATTCAGAATAACGTTATGGGCACCGCTAACCTTCTCGCCGCTATCGTGCAGGCGGGTTTGCGGCCTCGCATCCATATGTGCTCCACATCCGAAGTGTACGGCCAGGTCTTGGCGCATGAAGTCCCGATTAAAGAGTCAGCACCCCTTCGGGCTAGCTCACCTTATGCGGTTTCGAAAGTCGCTCAGGATTTGTTAGGGCTCACCTACTTCAATGCCTACGGGTTGCATATCGTTCGCACTCGGATGTTTACCTACATCAATCCCCGCAGGGCCGACCTATTCGCAACCGCGTTCGCACGGCAGATTGCGCTCATTGAAGCGGGGAAATTAGATGTTTTACGCCACGGGAATTTAGATAGCCTTCGCACCGTCATCGATGTGCGTGACGCTATGGATGCTTACGTGTGTGCGGCTTTAGACGGTCAACCAGGCGAGGTTTACAACATCGGCGGGACAACGAGCGTAAGCGTTGGCGACTTCCTCGAGGTATTGAAAGGCCTATCGACCGCCAAAATCGAATGCGTCGAGGATCCGAAGCTATTACGCCCAAGTGACGTGACGTTACAGATACCGGATACGACTCGCTTTACGATGACGACCGGCTGGCGACCAAAATACAAATTCGAGGAAACGGTGTCTCACCTACTCGACCATTGTCGAAAAGAGGTTGGGTTGTGATTTCGGTAGTTGTCCCGACCCTAATCAGTAACGACATCCAACTCCAAACAACGAACGAATGTATCGAAGCGGCTAGGCGCCGCACTAAACTCGATTTCGAACTGGTTGTCGTTGAAACGCTGACGTCCTACTTCGGTCACATTGCCGACCTGTATATACATGAATCCAAAAAGACGACGGCGACTAAATCGATTAACCGTGGGTTTTACTGCGCGTCGGGCGATAAGGTTGTCTTGCTCACCAACGACGTCATCGTGAGCGACGGCTGGCTAGAGGCGTTACTTGAATGCTTCCAAATCACCGATTGCGGGATGTCCACACTAGCCGCCGACCAATTTGGCCACATGAGACAAAACAAAATCGACGAAGGAATTTGGTTTAGCGTCGCGATGCTACCGAAAGAGGAAGCGTGGTTTGACGAAGCCTACAAACCCGGAAGCTGGGACGACTCTGACTTGATTATGCGCAACTATCTGCAAGGCCGTCGGATGTATCGCAATTTCAAAAGCGTCGCGCACCATAAAATCGGGATGACCCATTACGAAAAGCCGGACCACAAGGCTAACTTCGATTGGAATAAGGAATATTTCTGTGAGAAATATAAGGACTATTCCGATGCGCGCATTTTTAAAATTCTAGTTGGCGGGATAATCGTTTAGTATCCTAAGCACTCAAGGGGGCTAGATTATGTCACGTGATTGGGACTGCACAGGGTTTGATGTCGGGGTAACGCATATTCCACCGGGCATCACGTTGGCCATTCTCGTGAACGACCCGGCCTACACCGTCGGCGGAAGTATTTCCTACGTCGCGGGTGGAACGCTGATTCTCATGAAAGCCCCCAACGCCTACAACGGCCTGTACGGGATGACCTACACCGGGGCGACGCTTGCGGCACATTATGCGGCGGGCGCTTACTACGTCATCGGACAGACGCCGCTTAACTACAACGGAGCGGCCCGGTATTACATCGGTGCCATCGGAGCGACGGCGACGCTTCAATACGTGAAGGGCCTTTCGCCCGGTTATCCCGCGGCATAATGAAGGTTAATCCCGAGTGGAGCGTCTGCTATCGGAAAGCGATAGAGGACGACGGCACTCTGTTATTTCCTGAGCGACTTACCCGCGATTTCCTCGCCGCCGCCCGGCGAACGATGGGCGTTTATCTATTCGGTAATCAATATCAAAATGAAACCGTCCCCGACGGGATGCAGACCTTCAAAAAGCACTGGCGCCGGTACTACGCGGAGCTACCGACCAACATCATGACATTCGCTTTCGTTGATCCGGCTATCTCGGAAGCCGACACCGCCGACTATACCGGCATCACCATTGTCTCAACCGACATCCACCAGCAATGGTACCTACGCGCTGCGATTCGTCGCCGCATGAATCCGACGCAGCTCATAGATATGCTCTTTAAAATAGCTGAGAGCTATAAGACGCACATGATTGGCATCGAGACAGTCGCTTTTCAAAAAGCTATACTGCATTTCGCCCATGAAGAAATGAAGCGCCGAAACAAACACATTCCGGTGACGGGAGTGAATCTCGGCACTGACAAGACGAAAGAAATGCGTATCTTGAGTTTGGTGCCTCGTTTTGAAATGGGTACGATCATGCTAGCGGTCGGGCTAGCTGACTTTGAAAAAGAATACGATACCTTTCCCCGCGGAGCGCACGACGATTTACTCGACTCGCTCGCTTCCCTGGAAAGCATCGTCACATATCCCATCGAAAGGAAAGTAACTCGTGAGCCAACGCCAAACGACCCAGACTACGAAAAGTGGTACATCGCCAACAAACTTGGGCGAACAAATTATTGAGAATAACGGAGCGCCGAAAGGTATCACCCGCGACGAGCTCAATAAATTCTTAGACGACGTATCAACCGCACTCGCCATGGGAAAAGAGAATGGCAACGCAATGCCCGAAATTGAAGCTGACCTCAAAGTGATTGAGCACTTCAATAAAAACGGAATGAATGCGTGGAATAAGTCGTACTTTTTCATCTATCACAACGTGAAGGTGTACGAGACAGGTAAAAAAGAAGTCGCGAAACGCATGGAAAAAATGACGATTGAAGAAAAGGTGTTCGGTGGACATCGGTACTAAAGTTTTACTGGGCATTGTCATTTTGCAGGCCGCCTGCATCGTGGCGCAGCATATTTTTTACTCTCGCGAGATTCACGCGCTCTTAAATAAACTAATGAGCCGTGATTACGCGGAGTACAAAAGAGCGAACGACCCGATAGCGGCGCCGCCAAGGGCTGAAGCGATGCCGCCCATCCCAGAAGACTTGAGCATTTTAAATAACTTTCAGTTACCCTAACCGCGCATGGGCATATTCGATAAAATCCGGGACAAAATGTTGGGCGATGTGTCGGGGGAAACTCCGAGCGAGCCAAAAAGCGTCGAAGATCAAACCAACGACGAGAAAAGTTTAGTTTCCTACATTCGAAGGAAGCTAGACGAGTCCCGCACCAATGCGAATCGCATCGGATACGAAGGTATCTGGATGACGAATATCGCCTATCTCATGGGATTCGACGGGATTTACTATGACACTAGAACGCGAAGCTATCAGCCTACTACTCGTGTCGCTCCCTATGTCGCTCGCAATCGCGTCCATGCTAACAAGCTACTTCCTATGGCGCAGAATCGCGCAGCCCGGCTGTGCAAGGTGCCGCCGCGCTTTGAAACTATCCCGAATTCGCAAAGCGAGGAAGACAAGGAAGGCGCGTTACTAGGCCTCGACCTTCTCGTCGACGTTTGGCATCGCCAGGAAATTAACCGTAAGCGACTCCCCATGATTATGTGGATGCAGCAATGCGGCCACGCCTACATGAAGGTGAGTCACGATTCTAATTCCGGCGAGAAAATGTATGACCCAGTGACGGGGGAATTCCAAGGGTATGAAGGGGAATGCCGTGTCGACGTCGTTTCCGCTTTCGAAGTCTTCGTTGACCCGCTCGCACAGACTCTCGAGGACGCTGCGTGGGTGATTCACGCTAAGATTCGTCCTATCGAATATTTCCGCTCGCACTATGAGCGAGGCGAGTTGGTAGAGCCAGAGGATAACTGGTTGCAATCGCTTCAATACGAGGCGCGAGTCAATTCCGCCAACGGTTACACGACCGGAACGGGCGCCGCTTCACCCGGCACTAAGAATTCCGCTATCGAGATTTCGTATTACGAACGACCGACGATGAAGCATCCCGAAGGTCGGCATATCATTATGGCCAACGCCGTCCTTTTGAAAGACGACGAGATGCTGGTTGGTATGTATCCCTTCGCGAAATTCGACGACATCCAAATCGGCGGCAAATACTATTCGGAGTCTTGCATCACGCACGCTCGTCCTTTGCAGGACCAGTACAATGCGACGCTAGCCCGACGCGCCGAATGGGTGCGTAAGATGCTTGCCGGCAAATTCATCGCCGCTCGCCAACATGGATTGAGCAAGGAAGCGTTGAACGACCAGAACGGTGAGGTCGTCGAATACAACGTGACTCCCGGCGCCGGCGAGCCTCACGCGATGCAGATACCTCTCATCCCGGAATACGCTTACAAGGAAACCGAAAGCCTCGAGACAGATATCGCGCAGGTCTTTGGGTTATCCGAAGTGTCTCGCGGTATCGTTCAACCATCGATGCCTGCGGTCGGGATGCAATTGATTTTAGAGCAAGACGAAACCCGCATCGGGATTGAGATTGAGCAACACGAGCACGCTTATGCGCGGCTAGGTACGTTAATTCTTAAGCACGTTGAGAAGTGCTATAAAAATAAGCGGGCAATTCGTAAAAAAGACGAGCAAGGTAACTTTGCCGTTCGCTATTACTCGGGCGAGGATTTAAAAGGAAATACAGCCTGCATGGTTATCCGGGGTAGTTCCGTTCCCACCTCTCGCAGCTTGCGCCGTCAGGACATCTTAAACACCTATCAACTTGGACTTCTTGGAAACCCCGGCGACCCGGCGCTCCGCATGAAGGTCATGCAGCAATTGGAATTCGGCGACACGTCTGGAATGTGGACGCAGTTTAGTTCGACGAAGGCGCAAATCAAAAAGCTGATTGATGACATCGAAAAGGGCGTCATTACGACCGAGAACGCCGCGCAGTCGGTGTCTCAGTACGATGATCATGTCCTATTTCTCATGGATTTAAACGAATACCGTAAGAGTGAGAAATACGAAGCTATTCCACCAGAACAGAAGGAAGCTTTCTTACGTGTCATGGATTCGCATTTGGAATGGCAGGCGCGTATTACGAATCCGGCAGTCGCGATGCCGCCGCAAGCGCCAATGAATTTGGAAGGTGCAATTTCGGAAGCGGAAGGCGAGCAACAAGCCGCTCCGCCCCCCGAAGGCCAACCGCCTATTGCACCGAATCCCGGAATGACCGAAGATCAACCTATTGCACAAGGATAATATAGCTTATGGAAATGTTGAATGAAGCATTGAAGCGTCGCAAGGGCCGCGGAGTCGATATTGCGATTGTATTAGGCGACGGAACGCCGTTAAATATGATGCAACCAGGGTCGGGGGAAGAAGAATCCAAAATGGACGAAGACGCCGAAGCAGAAAAGCTGGGCGTTGCACCGGAAATCGCCGATGAAGGCGAAGACGTCCATGAGGATGCCGAAATGGATAAAGAGATGCTCATGAAAATGATGGGCAAAGGCTCACTTCTTTCCCGCGCTAAAAAATAGCTAGGGGAAATAATACATGGCGGGACATTTCGCCGGAGTCGATTTAGAAGCAAAGCTTTCTCAACCTACTGACGCACCCGAAGTAAGTGGCGCCCAAGCTCAGGGCACGGATACTGCGCCGGTAGTTGAAAATAAAGAAACCTCGGAAAAGCCCGAGGCACCAAATCTCGATAAGCCGTCGCCAGACGTGAAGCCCGAGTTGGTAGACCTCGACAAGCTAGAGCGGTTTCGTTGGAAGGGTAAGGATCTGACTCGTGAAGAGTTGGAAAAGGCTTACCTACGGCAAGAGGACTATTCGCGCAAAACCTCTCAAGTCGCCGAAGAACGGAAGACCTTTCAAAGGTACGCCGACAACTTCGAGTACGACATGGAGAAGGTACTAGCCGACCCTAACTTGCTGGGGGAAATGAAAAAAGTGTACCCCGCGCAATTCGTCAAAATTGCAGAGAGTATGCTTAGTCGTTTTCCTTCGAAGCGGGATGAGGTTTCTCCCGGCCAAGATTTTCAAGAGCCAAACAATTTCGCGACTCAAAAAATTTCCGATTTAGAACGGCAATTGCAGCAAGCGATGTCCAAACTGGATGAATTTTCAGGTTGGAAGTCCGGCCTCGATGAGCAAGTGCAACAAGCGCACATGGCAAAAGCCGAAGCGACAATCGATAAATGGTTTGATGACCTAGGGAAGAAATATCCCGAGGCTGATCCCGAAATTGTGAACGCTAAAGCGATTTATGTATCCGAACAACTCGAAGCGAGCGGGAAGAAGTTCTCGCGGGCTGAGTTGGAAAAGCTATTTAAGTCGGAGCATGAGCGCCTTGAGAATCGCTACGCCGATAGATACCGCGCCCAAATCGAAAAACAGAAGGCGGTTTCTGCTAAATCGACAGACATGGGTGCGGGCGGCGGCGTTCCAACAACTCCACCGAAAAGAGCGAAGACCATTCGCGAAGCCACAGCCAACTACCTGGACGATATTGAAGCGGGCCGCGTTCGCTAACCAATAACATCTAAAAATTTATGGGGAGATTTGCATGTCAAATCTATTCCAGGGCATTTCTTCGGGCTTGGCCGAGTTGAAAAACTACTACCAAGGTCCGATGGTTGATCAGTTCAACGAAGACCTTCCAGTCCTTCGCGGATCGGAAAAAGTAAAACAAGGATGGAGCGGCTATCAGGTCGTTCGTCCCCTTCGCGTTCGTCGTAACCAGGGCATCGGCGCGACTTCTGACGGCGGCACATTGCCTGCTATCGGTCGTCAAACGACTGTCCAGGCTTCGTTTCAGAGCGCATTCAACTACCTACGTTTCGGCGTCACTGGTCCTATGATCAAAGCGTCGCAAAACGACCGTGGTAGTTTCGTTCGCTCGGCGGCCTATGAGTTGGAAATGGGTTATAAAGACCTTTCTTCCGACATCAACCGTCAGCTTTCTTGGGATGGCTCGGGAACACTCGCTCAGGTCAACACCGCCGCTGTCGCTTCGACGACGTTGGTTGTGAAGGGCCGTGAGTCGGTAGAACCTGCGCTCAAATTCCTGGACGTTGGGATGATGGTCGATATCTATAACGGCTCTACTGCCGTTGCGACGTCGATTCAGATCAACGCCATTTCGGGAAGTCCTACGGACTCTACCGCGACGCTGACTCTCTCGACTGCCGTTACTTGCTCTGCCGATGACAAAGTCATCCGTTCGGGCAGCTATGGATACGAGATGAAAGGGTTGCTGTACTCCATGGACGGTGGAACATCCACCATCTACGGCGTCGACCGCTCTACGTATCAGAGCTACCAAGGAAACTCGGTAGATTTGAACAACGCACAGCAATTGAAACTCGATACCTTGCAGCAAGCATGGAACGCGGGAATGAATCGCGGCGGCGCTAAATACTCGGCCATCTATTGCGATTTCGACTCGCTTCGCATGTATCAGAAATTGCTGACGGCGGATAAGCGATACAACAACACCGTTAAAGGCGATGGCGGATTTGCTGAAAAAGACAAATTCTATCTCGACTTCAACGGCATCGCGATGGTTCCGGATAAAGACTGCCCACGGCGGTTTTTCTTCCTGACCGAAAATACCTGGAAACAGTACGTCCTTGCAGACCTCGAGTTTGCTGACGAGACCGGATCCATGTACATCGCGCAAACATCGGCTGATCAGTTTGAAGTGCGTGTGCGATATTTCGCGCAGCTTTTCAACGAGCAACCGTCGGCTCAGGCCGTCGTACAAGAATACTTAGCACCGTAATTAGTTTCAGGGTTGGGGGGATTTGAGGTGGAAAAAGCTAAGGCATTAACCAGGTATTTGAAGCATTACGATGGCGAGCTATTCGCAGTCTGTAATAAGCCGCCTCGGATTGATGTCTACCGACAAAATCGGGACAGGCTTAGTCCACCTCATTTCATCTTTTCTCTCACTGATGACTGGACCGTTTCGGGAAGCGTAGTCGATTGGGGCGTTGAGCCGGTGCTTGCTAGACTAAGGGCTATCGACCTTTGGAATAGCGGGATGACGGCTGACGAAGTAATCGACCAGCACGCGAAATGGAAAGAATCGAAGCAGAAAGATTTCCGCAATAATGTGGAGTCTTTTTTAGGCGATTTCCGGCGTCAGTTTGCGAAGGCAACCGACGGAATTAATACGAGCACTTTAAATAAAACTTACCGAAAGGAAAATTCAAATGGCTATCGTTAATAGAGATCTAGATTCTTCACAGCAAGTAGTTAACTTCACCTCGTCCTTCCCCGTCGGCTTTGTCGGCGGCGGACCTTGTGGACTCACTAACGGCGTTGCCGTTATGCCAAGCCCTGGCCAGTTGGTCGGTGCCGGTTTGGTCTGCCAAGGACTCTCGGGCGCGCCCAATATGTCCCTGTGGCTCAATCGATTCATCGTTGGCACTGGCTTCACCGCCATCCCAATCGGCGCTTCGTTGGTTGCTCAGGCTTTGGGCACTTCGGGCGGGCAGACGTTCAACGTCGGCGCAGGCGTCACTTGGACGCTGCAGGCCGGTGACGCGATTGTGCTCGTTGCCAATGGCGCGAACACCGCAATCCAGTCGGCAACGGTGACGCTATCGGTAAAAGCACTGCAAGACATCAAATCGCAGTTCGGAGCGAGCGTTTAAGCAGCGTTTCCTCGACGATGGTAGATCGGGGCTGTGGGGGGATCGACTCCCTCACGGCCCCTTTCTTTTATGTCTAATAGCTATATGAGTGAATGCTTTTCATTCGGATCTCATCGGTTAGAATTCGAAGCACTGTCGTAAGGGGGAAATCATGACTACCGTCGCACTCGCATTAATTTGTAAAAACGAAGAAAGAAACCTTCCGCGTCTTTTGGACTCTGTGAAGGGTTGCTTCGAAGAAATTCACATCACGGACACCGGATCCGGTGACGGCACGCTAGACATAATTCGCAAATACCAAAACGACCCGACCTACGGGACGCCAATCATCCTTAAGCACTTTGATTGGGTGCAGGATTTCGCGAAGGCCAGAAACTTTAGCTTCCAAGACATCAAGACGGATTACATCGCCTGGAAAGACTGTGACGACACCCTTGAGACAAAGGAAGGCTTCCTCGATTTCAAAAAGACGATGCACATGGCCGATATGTGGTTTGCGCCCTACGACTACGCTCACGATGCGACGGGGCGAGCGGTCTGCACCTTCTCCCGCGAACGAGTGATTAAGAATAACGGCAAATTCGAGTGGAAATTCTTTGTCCATGAAGGACTAACGCCGGTCCCTGGCTATCAGCCGTCGGTGCTATACGCCGCCTCTTGGAAGGTGAAGCACTGGCGAAGTGCCGAGGACATGGAGCAAGACAAAGGCCGCAACTTATCGATTTTCGAAAAGCATGGAATGCAACCAATGGGCGGTCGCATGAAGTTTTACTGGGGGAAAGAGCTATTCGAAAACAAAAAGCCGTTAGATGCCTACCCTAAACTCATGGAAGCGGCGAAAGCACCCGACATTGAAATCCATGACCGATTGATGGCGATGCAGTACGCGGCCCTATCCGCGATTGAGCTAAAGCAATTCGATGAAGCGATTTCCATTCTTCACGCAGGGCTTCCGCTCGCACCAACTAAGGCGGAATTCTTTTGCTTGCTTGGGGAATGCTATATCGCCAAACAACAATTCGCCGAGGCGTTACCGTATTACCATGCCGCAAGAAACTGCGTAAAAATGGGCGCTGGGCTTATCGCTCCGCCAACGCATCGTCACGACGACTCTTACGACATCGCGCCCTTGATGCAGCTATCTCGCGTCTATTTCAATATGGGCGACTACGACAGGGCGATCGAGATGGCGAGCCAATCGCAAATGGTAAGGCCGACGCCGGAAAGCCTCGAGATTATCGAGAAGGCGACAGAGTTTAAACGCAAACTCGAGATTGTTCCGCCAGAGCGGCTTAAAAAGACGACTGACATTGTCATCTCGGGACATCCGGTTGGGTTTTATGAATGGGATAAGAATATCCTAAAGACGAAGGGTTGCGGGGGAAGTGAAACGGCGGCGATTCAAATGGCCGACTCACTCCACCGTCTGACGGGCCGAAAGGTTATCATCTTTAATAACCGAATAAGCCATGACGAGATTGATGGCGTCGAATACCGACCGGCCAATACGATTAAAGACTACATGAATGAGTATCTGCCCGAAGTCCACATCGCGTGGCGACACACGACTAAACTTACGTCGGCGAAGACCTACATTTGGTTACATGACCTCATGGCGCCAGGAATTGAGAATCACGAGCAATATGATTACGCGCTTTGCTTATCCGACTTTCATCGCGATTACGTCACTACTTTGTTTGGTGTTCCTCGCGAAAAAATAATCGTTACTCGAAACGGCATTCTCCCGTTACGCTGGAACGGTGTTGATTTGACGCAAAAAGACCGGAATAAAGTCGTTTACGTATCATCGCCCGACCGCGGCCTAGACGACACATTGCGAGTCATGGATTTAGTGGTGCAGAGCCTTCCCGAAGCTAAACTTCACGTCTATTACGGTTTCGATAACCTCTACAAAAATGGAATGGGTCACGAGGCCGATAGGCTGAAAGCTCTCTGTAATGAGCGGCCTTACGTCAATTTGGTCGGCAATGTCGATCAGACGAGGTTGGTGTCTGAGCTAGCTTCGGCGAGCGTGTGGCTATATCCCACAAACTTCATGGAAACCTTCGCGATCAGCGCCGTCGAAACGCATCTCTCTCGCGTCTGGCCCGTCGTTCGTAAATGGGGAGCACTCCCCGACACCATGAAGCATATGCCGAAAGATATGATCGACCTGGATCCGAAGTCGAATTACTCGGCCTACGCCGCCCGAGTGATTGACGCGATTGAAAAAGAAAAGTGGCGAGAAATTAACCCTAACCCTGAGTCATTTGCGTGGGATGCGGTCGGAAGCGAATGGGCGGAGATAATGGGGCTCAATCAGTGATACCCTACCGGCAATGAGTTGGACGTCGCCAAGCTATGTTGTAGGTTACACAGCGTCCTACACGTCCGCCATTACTGGCTATACCGCGACCTATGCGCTCGGCATTACCTACGTCGGCGCAACCTGGATCGCCTATGTAAACGGGCAACCTGTCATCAATACGCCGGTCAATACGGCGCTTCCGGTGATTACCGGTACCGAGCGAGTTGGCCAGACACTCTCTTGCTCCACCGGCGACTGGACATCGCCAACGAATATAACCTACAGCTATTTATGGTTACGAGATGACGTTCCGATTGGGGGCGCGACATCGAATACCTACGTGCTGGTGAATGCCGACTACGGCACCGACATCTCATGCCAGGTATCGGCTACCAATAACGACGGGACGTCATCGGCGAACGCCTCCGCAGTTGGCCCGATTGCCGATGCGGCGCCAGTCAATACCGTTGCCCCGGTCGTATCCGGTAGCGCGATTGTGGGCGGGACGCTTAGCTGCACAACGGGAACGTGGACGTATAACCAAGCGCCGACCTACACCTATCAATGGAAGCGTGACGGGGTTGATATTTCCGCGGCTACCGCGAGCGCTTACCAACTCGTGACTGCCGACAATGGCAAGCCGATGTCCTGCACCGTTACGGCAACCAACGATGGCGGCGGCACTTCGGCCAATGCAAATACGCTCACTCCGCCGGTAAATTTTTCGATTACGGGAGCGACCGCGGGCGATACGACGGCAACGGTTACGTGGTCCGCGGTTACCGGCGCGACTTCGTACACGCTTAAGCGCGGCACGTCGGCAGGTAGTTACACGACGACCGTCACCTCGGTTACAAGCCCCTATGCGGATTCTGGTTTGGTCAATGCGACGACGTACTACTACATGATTCAGGCGGTGAATTCCGAAGGAACGACGAATGCGAATGCGGAAGTGACGGCAACGCCTACGTGGTCGAACGTTTACAGCTTGGATTTCGGATCCGCCAACTCGACGAAGTATCTCTCTGCCGGATCGGTGAATTTCTTTAGCTGGGCGTCACCGTTTTCGTTATCGGTTTGGATTAAGCCGGGCAACAACCCGTCAGACGGGATCATTTTCAGCAAAGAAAATGGAAGTTCCACGGGGTACGACTTCCGATACAACGCTTCCAACAAATTTCAATGGTATAGCTCGCCAAACGGCGCCGCGACACGCATCCAACTACAAAGTGCCAGTACCTACGCACAAGGCTCTTGGTACCACGTTGTGATAACCTTTTCCGGTAACCAATCGGCGACCGGTTTCAAACTCTATGTCGATGGTTCAAACGTCACCTTTTCGACGCAATTCAATACCAGCGCGGCGGATTGGACGTCGGCGGCAAATACCAATGTGGGCACCTATAACTCCGGTGCGGGCGCTTTCTTACGCGGCATTCTAGACGAAATGACGCTTTGGAACGTGGAGCTAACTTCGGGCAACGTCACATCGCTTTATAATTCAGGTAACCCGAGCAACCCTGCCGCGCTCGCGTTTTGGTCAAATAATACGTCTTATTGGCGCTTCGGTGACGTAACCGACTCGGCAACAACGATATACGATAAAGGATACGTTGGCGGCTACAACCTCACCGGGGTTAACCTAGTGAGCGGGGACTTCTCAACCGACCTTCCTTAAGGGGATTCTATGACGCTCACACAACTTCGCACCTTAGTATGGTCTTGGCTAGATGACCCGGGCGGTAACTATTTCACTTCAGCGCAGGTCGACGTTTTCATCAATAACGCCGCTCGCCAGGTGCAAAAGAAATTAATCCAATCGGGTGAGCTATGGTTTTCAAAAACCGTTCAAACCTCACTCGTCGCCAATACCGATACCTATACACTCCCAACCGATTTCCTTCGGTTACACAAAGCGGAGATTATCGTTTCGGGCACCTTCCCAAATCAAACGATGTATCGTTTGCAAGTCGTGACTCCGGTGCAGGCGGATAACTTTCCGACGGGAACGGGAAAGCCCTACGGCTATTGGCTCAATAAGGGCTACATCACGCTCGTTAAATGCCCCGACTCGACGTACACGCTACAGCTTTTGTACTCGTATCTCATTGCCGACATCTCACAGGATTCTCAGTCGCCCGACATCCCAGAGCAATATCACGAGATGATAGCGATTTACGCGACGTTGGACGGATTCTTAAAAGACCAACGCGACCCGAATCCGGTTTTTGCGACGAAACTCGCAGCATACGAAGAAATGATGAAACAAGACTCGCAAGAGCGAAACGTTGATCAGCCCCGCATGGTCGTCGTCACCGGCGATGATAGCGGCGCAAATTGGTGGTAAGAAATGTCCTATCCAAAAACAAAAGCTGAGCGTTACGAAAACTTTGGCGGGCTTAACACCAAGGTTTCGCGCTACCAGACCGATCAGCGCCAGGTTATTCGCTTAATCAATTACGATTTCAGTAATCCCGGCGCACTGACGAAGCGGCCCGGCTTTCAGTATTTTGGTGGAGCAAGTTACGGCGGATTCATCACGCAGCTTTATCAGTATCAAAAACTTTCCGGTGCCTCTTACAGCATCGTGAGCGGGCAGAGCGGCCTATTTTTTGTTGGCGTTACCGCCGGCCGCATTTCTCCCTTCGTTCCGCCCGGATCAACTCAGCAAATCTTTCCGGCATCATTTCTCGTTGGGTCGGTCGGTCAAACCTACATCCCGACTTTCCAAACAATGAATGATGCGCTCTATATCGCAAGTCATCCGGCTTGGTATGTGTGGGATTCGGTTGGTGCGACAGCCTATGAGCCGCTGCCCGCCCGACGTCAAATGTACGGCATTACCTACGCCACCTATGCAACGGCGCCGTTTTTCGAAACCAATATGAGTTACCGCTGGTTTGCGTCGTTACTTAAGGGCGAGTCGCGAGCGGTCTATAGCTCGTCACAATTTAGTGGCGTATTTCAGTATGTCGCACCGGGCGTTGCCGTCGGAAATGGTCCTTACTGGTACGGACTTGCTAACCTGGGCGCCACCTACGTCGACATCCTCGGATTTACCAACTACATCACAGGGGCGCAGTACAACGGATGCAGTTACGTTTTGCTCTATCGGCAAATCTTACAGGGCTACACCGCCAACAACGCTAACTTAGATGTCGTTCCCCTCACCACAACCATTTGGAAAATCCCGGTCCAAGACATCGGGACGAGTTTAGCCGGATATTATTTCAGAGATTTCGGCACCTATGCGGTAAGCGCATCTTATTGCCTCACTCCCGCGCAAGCTGGCGTGTATCGGCAACATACTTACGAGCCGTTTAACCAGGGATGGGTTTTGCCGCTCAATCCCACAACGGAAACTAGTCCGCCCTCACTCATTGAAATTTTCAACAACATGATGATTTACGGCGGGTTTCAGTCGGCGCCGTCTAAAATATTCTGGTCTAATCTTTCCTCGCCGTGGGATGGGTCAGTCGGCGGCGGGCCCGAATATGTCGACGCGGAAAACTTTGCCGACATTCGAACGAATGACGGAGATATTTTATCTAACATCACGTCCTACGGTACCGAATGCGTGATTGGAAAACGTAATTCGATTCATTCGCTCACCGGCACTGATCCCGACTCCATTTCCATTCAATTGAAATCGACCCAATACGGCATCCTATCGAAGCGCGGCGCCTGCACATGGGAAAACTATTTCTGGTTTCTCGACCGAAAAGGCATCGTCGAATACAACGGCGCTAACTTCCAAGTCGTATCGACACCAGTCGAGGACATCTTTAAGCGAATGAATTTCGCATGGGCGCAAGAGATTGCAATCCTCTCGCACCAAAAAATGCGCAACGAGATTTGGTGTTGCATCCCTATCGACGGCGCCACCTACAATAATATCGTCGTCGTTTATGACTACGTATCGAAAGCATGGACGACATTTGAAGGCGTCAACGCTTCGGCCCTTATTTCAACCGCGCTCACAATGCCAATTCCACAACCCGTCATCGGTGCCTCGGGCGGTCGCATGGCGCAAATGGGAATAACGCATTACGCGGATTTCGGCGGCGTCTATACGACGGCGGTGCGTTTCCCGTTCGTCACTAACTACGGGTGGAGCGTACAGCAAGTCTTTCGACGACTATTCGTCGATACTGACCCTGTCATCGGGCAAAACCGCACCTTCTTAATCAATTTATTCGGCGATATGCTTAATAATGCGAGCTACACCTTGCTCACGACTTTCGGCGCAACATTCCAATACCGCACCGATTTCGGAATGTATTGTAAGAGCATGAGTGTCGAAATATTTGAGGCGACGACCTACGCGCTAAAACTTAACGGCTACACGGTCGAAAGCCGCTTCCAGAGGAACGTATGAAGGCCGTCATTCAAAATATGTCGAATATGGAAGGTGGCGACGTTGCGCGATACACCTCGACCAATTTCGACGCAATTGGATTGGCGCTTAACGGCAATATTGAATTCGGGGCGAATATCCGTTCGTCGACATCGGTTGCCGTCTTCTTGGCGGCCGGGCAGGTCGTTGAGGTGCCGCACTCGTTAGGACGAATCCCGCAGGGCTACATCGTGATTAAGCAGAATGCCGCAGGAAGCGTTTTAACGTCGGAACAAACTAATCCCTGGACGGGGACAAAAATTTATTTGAACGCGAGCGCCGCTATGACCGTGACGCTCATAATTGTTTGAGGTGAAATATGCAGCAAGATTATTTTGGATTTAAAAGAGATAAGGGCGGCGCATCTCACGGTGCGGTAGCGGGATATACCCCGAGTGATTATTGGTCTATGTATGCCAGTTCATTCGCGCAAGATGGTAGCGATGACCAATTGATTGCCGCAATGACCAAATCAGTTCCCGAGGCGTGGCTAAAGGCCAATGGGTTTGCTGACGCGGATACGTTGCCCGACCTCGAAAAAACTCAATTATTTAAACCCGGCAGCGGCTATCGGGGCGTAAGCGCAGATGGGCTTAACCGAGATTCGTCCCATTACATGGATATGTATTCGAGGGGGTTGCAGACCCGCCTTCGAAACGACTTTAAAAACAGTAAAAAGGGAATTGAAAATCAAGGCGTCGCCAACCTGCGTGACCAATCGCAAGATGCGCTTTCGCAAGACCTTAAGGGTATCGATGCCGACGCCAATTCTCGAGGCCTTCTGTTTTCCGGTAAGCGGGAAGCTGCCCGAGGTGCTGCCGCCGCCGCAAGATCAAACGAGTTGGGGCAAGTTGCGGGTGATTTCTCGCGTGGCTTATCTGATACCGAGCGACAATTGAATAGCGATGTTTTCTCGTCGGAAATGGACACCGCGTTTAAGCAAGCCGACATGAATGATATTTTAAGCGGCAATTTTTACAACAAAATGAAAAATAATTCCGACATGTTTGCTATGGAAGCGCAAGCCGCAAACAGTTTAGGAAAGCGGCTTGGAAACGCTAGCGGCGCACTTAAGGCACGTTTAGATAAAGGTAATGGCGGGTAAATATGGAAACCAATTTAAACGATTTACAAATGGACACGTCGCCCGAGGCATCGCGGCCAGCCTTTCGTCCACCTAATTTGGATTATCAAACGCCAGAAAGTGGTAATTGGGGCGGTGAAGTGCAGCCGTCAAAACTCGCAACGCAAATGTCGTTTGAAAACTTGCGGCAAATTCCCGGCATCATGTCCGAGGGAAGTAAAGCAGGTAGCGACGCCGCTAACGCGCTTTTTGCGCAAAACTCGTCAGGTATTTCGTCGGCGCTTTCATCTCGCGCTAAGCGCACCTTCGGTCGAGGGCAACAACGCCAGGAATTTGATAATAAGCTAGAGGGCTTTCAACGTAGTCGAATGGCTATCGGTCAATCCATGGCCGAACAAAATCAGATATGGAAATTAAAACGCGCTAACTTCGCGGGACAGCTCCAATGGGCGGATAAGGTTTCTCAATACAATCAGGCCATGGAAGTAACGAAAATTAATTTATTGGGAAGCATAATTAACGGCGGAATGATGATGGCAGGCGCTGCGATTGGTGGACCTGCGGGCGCGGCACTTGGCGGGTTAGCCGGGAAGGAAATGACATCATGAACGGACTATTACTAGCTGGGGTTATCGGTAAAGGACTTGAGTCTTTTGTCACATCGTACAATGCGACGAAACAAAACCAACGCGAGCAAGCGGAGGCCGATGAGACACTTGCGCTTCGCCGACGACAAATGGCCGGGCAAGACTACGATTCAGGTCGCCAATGGGACGATGAAACCAAATCATATAAGCCCTCGGAAGGCGGCGGTGACATCAACCCACGCGAGCAAAAACAATTAAGCCGCCTCATCGAAATGCAAAAAGCGGCGGGTGAGAATTGGTACCGTAAGGAATACGATGCGCCTCGCAACGCGATGAAAGCATTGAGCGGTAAATTATACGGCGCTGGCGGTGAACAACAACCAACTGGCGGATTAATTGAGTCAACACCTTCGATGTCCGTTGAGCCAACTGGAAGCGGCCTTGTAAAACAACCAGGGTTAATTAGTGCGCCCGCTCCGATGGCACCAAAAGCACCCGTAAGACCGCGTGCAGTGAGTCCTGTCGCCGCTCGTCCTACGGCACCGGCACCTAGCGCATCGGTGCAACCTGGCATTGTGAACTACAACCCGAAAGATTGGTCTGACGGATACGTTCCGAAAGAAGCGCGTCAGCAAATGGAAAAGCGATCCGAGGAAGCGCGAAAGCCAATGCTCAAACAAAAAGAGGACATGGCTTCCGCTATTGTAACGAAGAAGAGCATCGCTAACGCTATGGTGTCGTTGCTAGACCAACTCGACGATCCAAATATCAGCGACGATGACAAACTAATCGCCTCGCAAGAGTCGATTAAAATGCTCAACTCGCAATTCGGGAAAGATGCCGTCGGCGCCGAAGAATCGCAACGGCTCGCAGGATGGTTAGAATTTCACGTGATTCCGAATTTCACAAAACCAGGGCCGATTTTGGGGCGCGCTCCAATTAGTAAATTTCGTAATCAGGTAGCAAACAACCTGAGTCGATTTAATGAGTCGATTAAAGCCGACGAAGAGTTGATGAATAATCCGAATGCGCCGGTAAGACAGCCTAAGGTGATGACTCAAACGGAAGCGGTTAACCCCGGCATTCCTGAATCCGATTGGGCGCAAATCCCCGTCGAACAACGTGGCGAATTCACCCGACAATACAGAGAGAAACATGGCGCAAAAAAACGCTGACATTTTCGCGAAATACGGCCTATCGGCTCCGAAGGCAGCGCCCGCTGAATCTAGCGGCGGCGATGTCTTTTCCAAGTACGGCCTCTCTGCGCCGAAGCCAAAGGAAGAGTCATTCCTTGAGCAGATAAAAAGTACGATGAGCGGAAACTTTGCACCGTCGCAGAATAAGACACGCGATGAGGTCGCCCGCGATATCATCGGTGGAGTTGGTGACGGACTCGAAACGGTTGCGACTCCCGTAAACGAGAAGTTAGTAAAACCCATCATGGGCGCGTTGGACTATCTCGACGCTCCGGCCCGCGCTGGTATTAAAGCGTACCAAGATCAACCCGAAGCGATGCAGTTTCACCCGAAGGGACTCATTCGCCCCGCTATGGCGGCGGGTAAATTTGCATTGGACGAGGTGCGTGGTCTTAAGTCGCCCGCCGATGCGCCGTCATTCGACGAGGTCTATAAGCGCACCGATGTCGGGCGAGCACTTAACAACCCCGCCATCGCGACGCCGGTCGGAAAGTTTTTGCTTAGAGCGCCCGGCCCCGAGGTCGGTGAGTATGGTATCGACGCAAGAGAAGCGTTAGGCCGCGACTACGAAGCCACGTCGTTAGATGTAGGACGAAAGGCAAACGAGGTTGTCGGCGGCGGCTTACTCTCGACCGCGATGCCTTCCAACTTAGCTTTCTCTGCGGCACCAAAGGTATTGGAGAAAATCAAAGGCGCACGCGAAGCGTTCAAAACCGCAGGCCGCGAAGCACTCGCCGCTGAAAGAGCCGAGCAAGCGGCGCCCGCAATGCGACAGGCCGGAAATATTGATGATATACCGCCAGATCCGCCAGGGGGCGGGACTCCGCCCTCTCAACCTCAAAAACCTACCGAAGTGCCAGTAATTCCTGAAACGAAAGTCGATGACGTTCGCACTGCGGCCACGCCGCCCAATCAACCGCCTGCAACGCCGCCCGGAAATGTCCCCGAGCCGTTACCACCGCCTGAATCATCGGCGGCACTAGAGAAGTATTTAGAGCGAGCAAAGGACGCGGGGCTCAACACTGATTTACCGCAAGCCGCTGAATTAGAACGTGCCGAGCGGTTGCTGGGCGACATGAAGCATCCGATTTTGCCAGCGCAACGAAACGCGACGAAGGATTTAAACTCTCGCGACAAATTCCGAGCGTTGAAAGAATCCGGTACTGCGACGGGTAAGCAGATATCAGAATTTGAGCAATTGCAGCGCCAAGAAGCAGTCCAAAAAATTGATGAGACAATTAACCAAGCCTCGCCTTCGGGTATCGCTAACCCCGACGGGGTCGCTCAATCGGAAAACCTGCAAAAGCAATTCATCGAAAACTATGAACAGAGAAAGTTAGAGCTAGGTAAGGCGTTCAACGAATTCGATAATGTCGCCGTTGATCCGATGGAACACGTTCCGCAGCTTACCGATAAGATTGCGCAACAAATTCCCGACTTTGAAAAGTACATCGAGTCGGTTAGTGACGAAGGCGTTAAACTAAAGCCTTACTCGAAAAAACTCGGGATATCGAAACAGGAATATAACGCCATTTCCGATATCGTCACCGAATTGGGAAGCGGCCCCGTCACAGTAAAAGAATTGCGAAACATGCGCGGCGCTTTGCTGCGAGAATTTCCAAATCCCGTCGATAGGCCGAAGGTTGTGAGCCAGCTCCGTAAGGCAATGCTAGAGCACTTGCAGGACATTATCGCCGGTAAAAACCCCGGTCGACGCGAAGAGATTTTTAAAACCTTTCAAGACTACGCTATCAATGAAAGTAACCTGGATGAATTAGAGCGCGTTTTCGGCGGGTCTTTTTCGGAAATCGCTGCAGGGACGACGAAAGGCTTTGCTTCCGAGAAGGTGTTAGACCGTATTTTTGCCAACTCAAAAAATGCCGTCGTCGCTAAAAGCGCGATGGGCGAAGCGGCCTTTAACGAAGCGTTTGCAAGCTATCTCGCTCAGAAGAAAGCGGCATGGACTAAAGAAGGTGTCTTTTCCTCTCGTCGCTTTGCTAACTGGCTACAAACGAAAAACGCTGTTTTCAAAAAGGCGGGAGTTGATCCGAATACGTTGGAACGGTTAGACGCACTTACTACGATATTGAAGTTTACCGCCGATGCACCAAGCGTGAATCCGCCCGGCACCGCGAAGACGATAGGGTTATTTGAGGCTATCGGTAATAACATCGAGGCGCCTACGCTTACCCCTGGCGGCATTCTTTCCTCCGGCAAGAAAGCCATTTTCGGTACCGCTGGCGATTTACGTCGTCAAAAAGGCGCCGCTCGCACCTTCGATGAGCTAAGTGGAGTCGAGACTAAGGGCCTTCTCGAAAAGGCGGGCGAAAAGCTGATAAGCCCCGAGACAAAAGCACTCGCTCGTAAAATGAAGAAATCGGCAAAAGCGAAAGCCGACGAGTTGGGTAAAACCGCGAAAGATTTCATCGACGACGAAGAGGGTAAATTCTCGCCCGAGGATTTGCTTAATATCCTTAAACCCAACGAAGAAAACGTGTTCGACCTCAAAAAAGCACGCGGGTTGGTCGGTGAGCCGAAAGGGTTATTACCGGGCGAGGGTGGAAATCCCGCAGGAAAATACGACCCAACTAAACCGCAAGCCAAAGGTTTAGGTCAAAGCGACCTCTATACGATTAAAGAAATTAATGAACACGCCCTAACAAAAGGACTTACTGAAAAAGAGCGCACAATCCTTGACCGCGCTTACCAACGCGCTGGGGTAAACGAGGGTCAGGGGCCGATCAAACGACTAATTGAGGACACCTGGGAAAGAGCGCGGCAACACCATGGCGTAATGCCGGGTGAAGATAGGGTCGCAAAACTCATCGATGATGCCACCGCTAAGTCAGAACCTCGCGGCCTTCTCACCTCTCTCGACGTTGAACGCGGGCCGGTGACGGAACGACCGGAAGCAGGCCGCCAAATTGGCGAAATTCGTATGACAAAAGATGGACCTAAAAAGGTCGTTCATCCAACCGAAGGTGAGATCGATGCTCACGTAGCCGGTGTAAATCAAAAGTGGATGGACGAAATATCGAAAAGGATTCAGGGCGGCGGTACACCCACTAAAGAAGATGGTGAGCGTCTTTTCAAACTCTCTCAAAAGTTTAAAAACCCAGAGTTAAGTGATCGCGCACAACAAATTCTAGATCAGTGGGAAGTGGGCATCGGGTCCGCTGAAAAAGCCGCCGAAGCCGAGCGAGCGAAAAAAGGACTCATCGGCGTTGATTTCGGGGGGCGTGGCGAATCGGGTCCGAAGGGCAAAAGGGAATTGGTCGACGCTTTGATGTCGGGGGAAAAGAAAGTGCCGGGGATTAGCATTAAGCGAGGAAAAGAGAATCCAAACCAAGGATTAATCGACGATCTTTGGGCGAATCGTGAAAAGCGAAAACCCAAGCCGGTCGACGTGCCTCTTGGCGGAAGCGTTGAATTAAACGTTTCAATGACTAATGACGGGGGCGCTAGCCGACCGAAATACCGCGTTATCGAGTCGGTAGACGATATGGACGGCGGCGGGTATCTCGTCGAAAACATATCAACAGGGGAAACGCACACCGTTAGCGATTCGGAAATCGCTCGCGTATTCGATGAAAACGGTAAGCTGGTGTCGAACAAAGCGAAACCCAAAGGCGGGAAGGGCAAACCCAAAAAGAAAAAGGACTAACGCTTAGGCGGGTTAATCCCTAACACGTACTTGTAAAACCCATCCTCTAGCGCGTTCCCGCCGACGAAGAGAAAAAACGGTATCGCGTTCAAAAAGAATACGACCGCAATCGTTTCGTGCAGGTAAATAAGGTAGTTGGCGAGCGACCAAACAAACAGACCGACAAGCAGCGGCCTTTTGACCATTTTCGTCCAAGCTAAAAACGCCTTATCGACCATTTTCGTCACCTTTGTACGCCGTTTTCCGGCTTTCATGCGGCCAAATAGCCACAAGACATAATTATTGCAATCTGGGTGCCGGTCGGGTGTATTCAAGGGGTTGGCGGCGGTGTGGGAGACGCTGTGCGAGTTACCCGAAAGGGCTTGCTCAAAGAGACACACGCGCCCGTAACTGGCGTGCCGTTCATGAAGGCAATCCTAGGACAGTCGAACGGAATGGGGAGTAGCGCGCCCACCGCCAACACACTTAAAAACGGTATAAAGTGAGTCATGTATTTTGTTGTGTGTATTCTGCTTTTAGCACTCCACGGTCTTTTGTGTTTTGTGCTGGGGTGGCTTTGTTTTATGGGGCCAAATGATCCACTTCCGCCAACATTTTCCCGGATACTTCACTGGCTACGAGCCCTTAATTTTCGACGCCGAAAACACTGAGCAATTGCTTGCTCATGAGATTATGCAGGGTTGGGCAAAAAACCCAAAATTCCACCGTTGGTCATATTCGCCCCCAGAAACTTCGAATCGCGAAGGTCACTTAATGGCGGAAGTAGAGGGCGGATCGTCTTGGTGGGTAGTCGGATATCTGTCGGGGACGGCGCCCGATCTCCCGCTATGGGACGCTAAAAAGACTAAGCCCAAAGTCTTTAGATTCTAAATTCCCCTTCCTGCACTCCGCAGCATATCGTTACCCTCTCACCATGCCTACCGTCTCTGAGATAGCTCTAGCGACGTTGTGGGCCACAACGGAAATCTTTCGGTATCTCAACCGACGGGAGAAAAAAAACATGGCAGGCATCGCTGAAACGAAGGAAGTCTTAGTCGCAGGTAATGAAATCGGTCTATTCGTCGTGTCCCGCCTGAAAGACGGCGTCGGCGTCGACGATGCACTAGCCGCTTATCAGAAACTCACGCAGGATGCGGCATTCAAGAAAATCGTCATGGATGCACACGACGGACTCTCTGCGGTCGGCGGTGAAGTGAAGGACCTCGACATCGGTGAAGGGTTGGAGCTCGCTATGCTGCAAATGAGCTACATCCCGAAGTACGTGGATGTTTTGAAGTGATCGGGGTCATTCTCGGCATCGTCGGTAGCGCGCTCTCGATTTGGGATTCAAAGCTAAAGCAAAAATACATTGATAAGAAAATCGACTTAGAGCGCCGGTACTACGAAGCGATTAACGCGCCGGAAGTAGAGCGAAACAACGCGCTGATTGATAATCTCGAATTTGAAATCGTGCTGTTAGCTAAGGCGCTTTCCTTGGATATGACGAAAAAATGAAAAAGACTATTTGGCTCATCGCTTTCGGCCTCGTCGTCACTATCGGTTGTGCTGCGACCGAAATCATTATCCCGTCACTAGAGCGCCGGACTCTCGACATCTCTCGCGATTTCCCCGGCTTTGTTTACCGCTACCAGGAATGCAAAAAGAAATTCTTGGGCATGTGTACGAAGTGGGAACAAAAAGTCGATACCTATGACCTGACGGATCCGGTCATCCGCAACCGCTTCGCCGATATGGGATTTGTCGCGAAGGTGAGGGAGAAGTTAGGCCCGTGAAGTTGTTAGACAAACAATTCGCCTTCTCTCGTCTCGTCGCTCGTCTTATTCAGCAAGCTAACAGCATGGGATATGACGTTACCCTCGGCGAGTGCTGGCGCCCCGATGTGACGGCACAATTCTATGCAGACAAAGGAATTGGAAGTAAAAACAGTTTGCACCGACTCCGCCTCGCCATCGACATCAATTTGTTCCTCGACGGAAAGTACCTTACCTCAACCGAAGATCACCGACCTCTCGGCGAGTGGTGGGAAAAGCAAAGCACCGACGACGTTGAATGCGCCTGGGGCGGTCACTTTGACGACGGCAACCATTATGCGATTGCTCACCAAGGAATGCGTTAAGACGGACTCCACCGCTTAGCGACGACAATCTGATTTCGCCCCAAAATCATTTCACTCAAAAACGGCTCACTGAGTCCGTTGTGAAATCGAATCATGGAATGGCTATCAAACCGGAACGGTCGAATGACGACCTCTTGATCGTGTAACTCAGTTACTTCGCCACGCAAATCAAACAGACTCGTTGTGACGGTGTAGTAGTCCCCGACGACGAAGCCGGAAGGTTTCGAGGTCATAGACTCTTGCGACGTTTCTTTTTCTTTTGCCATAAATATTTTCCCCGACGGTTAGCCCGTCACATCTTGGACAGGTGAAATCTGATATTTCCTGTCGAAATACCATTCGGCAAGTCGCACAGAATCCTTTTTTCATCGGTTGCATAAGGCCCCTTTGGTAAAGAAGTCCCCCAACAACTCGAAGGTTATCATGCGCGTTGCGGCAGTAAAATATTATTTCTGTGAGCTATTCGGTGATAGTGCAGTGACGGGAAATCGAAACGCATCCGGTGCGATTGCTTTTTAGCTCGCCGCCCTCGGGCGCCGCTTCAATATTCTCAAACCCGCCGATGCTAACCATTTGCCGGCCAAGCTTATCGACGCCGCATACCGTATCGGCTTG
>CXWK01002211.1_pt1 | contig 38460 bp, 35 predicted proteins | sample 590851 | NCBI WGS metagenome assembly CXWK01 (sample SAMEA3498364, study PRJEB10139) | wastewater metagenome | biome: wastewater treatment plant; material: activated sludge | place: Denmark | collected 2014-08-01
GATGAGCGCGATCCGGGTTCGCTCATTGAGGATCGGCGGCTTGAGCCAGGGAAAACGAGGGTCGAATTCGGGGACCACGGTGTGCATCAGTTTGGCCCGGCCGGGGCTGTCGGCACCGCGGGCGTGGCCGCGCCAGCCGGGCGCTTCCCAGTGGTTGGCGGCGACGTGGACGCCATCACGCACGCGGGCATCCATTTCTGTGCGCTCAATGACCGCGGTGTCCTGGGTCTTGAGGCCGGCAATGGAAAAAATGGCCGGTGTCGAGATCGGCTTCTCAATCAGCATCTCGCGCGCTTCTTTGAAGCTGTGGGCATGCTCGACCACGTGGCGCAGGAGATGAGCGGGCGTGGGATGGGGCATCGACCAAACGCGGCGGCGGCCGGCGGCCCAATCGAGATAATAGAATCCGGTGGCGCGCCGCATCGGCGCCTGGTTGAGCGAAACCGAAAACCGCTGCGGCGCCATGGCCTGCAGGACGCCGGTATATCCGGGCCACGTGAGTGTCACGAACGGTCCGGCAGGGGCGCCCGAGACGCGTGCGGCAATGAGATGGCGGCCAAGGCCCGGCGTCATCCAATCGAGCACCCGGATCAGCCGGGCCGACGTGCGATCCGCCGAGGGCGAAACGCGGCACGTGCAGCCCCACTCGTAATTGACGGAAAAGAAATACGCCCCCGGCCGGTTCAACGTGCGGGCCACCTCGTCGATTTCATCGAGATGCGCGTTTTCCCAGCGCTTGAGCCAGGCCCGTGACGCCCTGTCGAGGGCGGCGAGCGCGCGCACCGGATAGCGCGCTGCAGCAAGATCGAACAATGCATGCGTCCGATCGGGAAATCGCTTCAGCGTCGTCAACGGGAAGTCGCGCCCGGTCTCGATCACGGCGATGGCGGGCAAGGTGTCGATCTGGGAATGCAGAAAGCGCGATGCGCCGCCGGCCGGAGTCATGGGGACCTCTTCAATCCATGATATGTATGGCTGCGAGGCAAATCCAAGGCTTAATGCGTTGACGGAGCGAAGACTCCACCGGCCGGGGCACCGTGTTGTGTCAACACCTCACTGGAATGAATGTTGGCCGGCCCGCTGGCGCGGCTGATCTGGAGATCAGCATTTTGCCGCGCTCATAAGGGCCGTCTTTTCCGCCCCGCAACATTGACTTTGCCCGGCTTCTCGACAATAAACCGGCCAACGTCCCTGGCCTTTGCGGCCGGGAACGAAAACGCGCTGCCCGAGGCTTTCGGCCATCTCAACTGATGATTGGCCAATAACCCATTGAAAGTTCGCTGTTTATCGGCGACGCCACAGGGCGCGGCAACAGGCCAAAGAGGCCGAAAGGATAGCCCATGTACGCTGTCATCAAGACAGGCGGAAAGCAGTATCGCGTTTCCAAAGACGATGTCGTGACGATCGAGAAGGTGGCTGGCGATGCCGGCGCCAAGGTCGAGTTCGACCATGTGCTCATGGTCGGTGCCGGCGCCGACGTTAAGATTGGCACGCCGCTGGTCGCGGGTGCCAAGGTCACCGGCGAACTGGTCGAGCAGACCCGCGGGCCGAAGCTCATCGCGTTCAAGAAGCGCCGCCGCAAGAATTCGCGCCGCAAGAAGGGCCACCGTCAGGACCTGTCTACGGTCCGCATCACCAGCATCTCCGGCGCCTGATCGGCAGCCGAACTATTCGCAAGGATCTGATCCATGGCACAAAAGAAAGCGGGCGGCTCGACTAAGAACGGCCGCGACTCGGAGTCGAAACGGCTTGGCATCAAGCGTTACGGCGGCGAGCACGTCATCCCCGGCAACATCCTCTGCCGTCAGCGCGGCACCCAGTGGCACCCGGGCACGGGCGTCGGCATGGGCACCGACCACACCATCTTCGCGGTCGAGGAAGGCGTCGTCGAGTTCGAGACCAAGCGCAACGGCCGCATCTTCATTTCCGTCAAGCCGCAGAAGCTTGTTGCCGCCGAATAATCGGGCAACATCAGCCGGGCGAATTGAAGGGGGTGGCTCGCCATCCCCTTTTTCGTTTTTTTCGCCATCGTGTTTCGGTAAACGGCTTTGAACGTCCCCGCGATCAACACCCTGAACCTGTTCCTGCGTCCAACATGAAAACCGCCCGCCTCCGATTGCGCCCCCTGCACCACGCCGATGCCGAACGCATCGCCGTCCTTGGCGGCGTGTGGGAAGTGGCGAGCATGACCGGCCGCATTCCCTTCCCCTATTCGCAGGAAGATGCGCAGCATTGGCTGACGGGTCTGGCCCAAGGCGAAGTGGTGTTTGCCATCGAGCATGAAGGCGAACTGATCGGCATTTGCGGATACACGCCGCGTGGCGACGGCACCGCCGAAATGGGCTATTGGCTGGGCCAGCCCTACTGGGGCCAGGGCTTTGCCACCGAAGCGGCGGCCCGGCTGATGCGGCACGGCTTCACCAAAGGCGGCATCAAGAGCTTCACCGGCTGCCACTTTGCCGATAACCCGCACTCGGGCCGCGTGCTGCAGAAACTGGGCTTTCGTGCCAAGGGTGCGTGCACCGGCTGGTGCGAGGCACGCCAGCAGGACTTGCCGACGGTGACGTATGAACGGCGCCGCTCGTGGACGCAGACGATCAGGGCACTCGCATCATGAAGTTTCTCGACCAGGCCAAGATCTATGTGGCGTCCGGCGCCGGCGGTAACGGCTGTATCAGCTTCCGCCGCGAAAAGTTCATCGAGTTCGGCGGACCCAATGGCGGCGACGGCGGCAAGGGCGGCGATGTGTGGATCGAGTGCGTCGGCAATCTCAACACGCTCATCGACTACCGCTATCAGCAGCACTTCAAAGCCAAGAGCGGCGAAGGCGGCATGGGCAAGGACCGCGCCGGCGCCAACGGCGATGATTGCATCATCAAGGTGCCGCCCGGTACGCAGGTTTTTGCCGAGGACGGAGAAACGCTACTCGCCGACATGACCAAGGTCGGCGACAAAGTGCTGATCGCCAAGGGCGGCAATGGCGGCTTCGGCAACGCCCATTTCAAGTCCGCCACCAACCAGGCGCCGCGCCACGCCAACCCCGGCCAGCCGGGCGAGGAACTGACGCTGTGGCTGCAATTGAAGCTCATCGCCGATGCGGGCCTTGTCGGCTTGCCGAACGCGGGCAAATCGACATTTCTCGCCGCGGTCTCGGCGGCGAAGCCCAAGATCGCTGACTATCCCTTCACCACGCTGCATCCCAACTTGGGCGTTGTGCGCGCCGGAGAAACCGATTTCGTGCTCGCCGACATTCCGGGCCTGATCGAAGGTGCGCACGAAGGCGCGGGGCTGGGCGACCGCTTCCTCGGTCACGTTGAGCGCTGCCGCGTGCTGCTCCACTTGATCGACGCCACCCAGGCCGATGTTGCGACCGCCTACAAGACCGTGCGCCGCGAGCTCAAGGCCTACAGCGCCGAACTCGCCAAGAAGAAAGAGATCGTGGCGCTGTCGAAGGCTGATGCCGTCGATGCGGCGACGCTCGCTGAGAAGCAGGCCGAATTGAAAAAAGCCGCGCGCAAGACGCCGCTCGTCCTCTCCGCCGTCTCCGGCCAGGGTGTCAAAGACGCGCTTTACGCCATCATCCGCGAGATCGGCCGCGCCGAAGCTCAGGACGACGCCGACGATCCCGAGCCCAAGGAAGCCTGGCGGCCTTAGGGAGAGTGCGTCCGCCTCCGATCTGCGATTCTGGTTCCCCCCTCCCGGCCTCCCCCACAAGGGGGGGAGGAGAAGTGACGTCGAACCCTCCTCCCCTTTGTGGGGAGCGGCATGGGGTGGGGAGACTCCGTGACGGAAAGATGCGGCTCAGTGGGCCGTAAACGTCGGTCGAGTAGAGGCCGCTCTGCGCTCGGCCGAAACCCAACATGGCAAGCACTACCGCAGCGCCGCGTGGTGTCGCATCATAACCCGGGCCGAGAGGCGGTTCCAGCCTAACCTCCGAGAGCTAGCGCCTACTGCGCGCTTTGGGTCGCTAAAGAGGAGCGCAGCAACACTGTATTCAACCCGATTCGTTCATTGTACTGTAAGTGGAAATTCCGACTCGAAGTGAGGGACACCTTGGCAAAGATCGAGAGTGACGTAGGAGATGCTGCTGTCGGCTTCCTGATGCTTGTGGGCATCGGATTTTTTATCTGGGCCAAGTTTTTCTCAGGACCTTCGGAAGTAGAAGTTATCAAAGCCCTATCTGAATCAGAGCGGCTTGACCGCGTTCTGTTATCCATAATGAAGGGCAGTAGTGATCCGGGCGCACAGAAGATAAGTCACGATCAGAACAATATAAACATCGTTGTGAGGTGCACCAATGCCGCTACTGATACGTGTGGCTACACGATGTTTCGGGATTTCAATAAGATGGTCGTTATGGCCAAAGAAGTAGGCGCGTCGCTCGCCGGTAAAGTTTTCAAGGTATCGTACACTACCGATTTAATCGACAAGTACGGCAACGACAGCGGAGTTGCTCCAATTCTCACTGCTGAATGGAAAGGTGACGAACTAGCGAAAGTCAGCTCCCCTTCAGATGACAAGATTTTCACCGTCGCAGCACTAGCGGATCGCGTTGAATTTAGTCGATTTGGACGCGACGATTATGCATTTATTTGCAAAGATGCAAATGATGGGCATTTGCTTCGCTTTTGTTCTAGTGCAAAGAAATAGTAGCTCGCGTATCTCGCACCGGATTGAACCCTTGTAGGGTGCAATAGACCCGCCCTGCGCTCGGGGCGTATTGCACCAAGCCACCAGCGCCGCCGGCCGCTGCCATCCGGCGCAATACGCTCCGCCAAGTAAAGTGGGCGACGCTATTGCGCCTTACGCGTTCTACTTCGTCACATCCACCCAGACGAAGCCGTCGCGGTTGGGCATTTGCACCTTGGCGAGCGTCTCGTTCGACATGATGTCAGACGGGCCGATGATGCCGTTGGCGTTCAAGAGATAGGCGACGAGCGCGTAGATTTCGTCCGGCTTCAAGGAACCCGGTGATGTCGGCGGCATCGAGCGGCTGATGAAGTCATAGAGCGTCGTCACGTAGGGCCAGTACGAGCCGATGACCTTGGTCGGGTCGTCCGCCGTGGGAGGCTTGGGCTGGCCGACAAGTTCGTCCGCAGTGTTGCCGCGCCCGCCTTCACCGTGACAAGAAGCGCACTGCGTATCGAACAGCGCCTTGCCTTCGGCCGCGGTGCCTTTTCCGACGGGCAGGCCGCGGCCATCGGGAAACACGTTGAGCTGCCACTTGGCCGCCTCCTCGGCCGTCATCTGCGTGCCCAGACGCGGCGCTTGAACCGGCTCGGCCGCGATTGCAGCAGCGCTCGCACACGAATAAATCAATGCCACGACGGTGGAGCCTGCACCGCCCCACCACGTCTCCCCCGGGGGAGAAGGCCGCGCACTTCCTTCTCCCTTGGGGAGAAGGTGCCCCGAAGGGGCGGATGAGGGGACCTGCCGAGGGCACCGCGCCAGCCAAAGTCCCTCACCTGCCCTTCGGACATCCTCTCCCGTTCCGGGAGAGGGAATGGAGGCGGCATCGCCACGGGCGCGAACGTCACGCATAGACATGGCGCACCTTGCCTTCCTCGTCGATGCTCCAGGCGACGATGGCGTTGTAGTGGAAGTACCCATCGCGGCCGCGCTCGGCGACGAGTTTGTCGCGCTCGGGCTGTACGTATCCGGTCTCGTCGATGGCTCGGCTTTTCAACACCGCGGGCTGGCCGTCCCACTTCCAGGGCGAGCGGAAGCGGGTGAAACAGCGCGGCAGCACCGGGGCCTGCAACGCCGCCTCGGCCCACGATGTGCCGCCATCGGCCGAGACCTCGACCTTGGCGATTTTTCCGCGCCCGCTCCAGGCGAGACCTTTGATCTCGTAGACATCAGGCCCATGCATTTTCTGCCCCGGCGAAGGCGAGGTGATGAGCGACTTCGCATCCATCACGAACGTAAACTGCCGGGCTTTGCCGTCCGGCAAAAGCTCGGTGTATTTCGACGTTTCGTTGCGGGCCATCACCGGCTGATCGGTGATCTCGATGCGGCGCAGCCATTTGACATTGGTGACGCCTTCCCAGCCCGGCACGATCAGACGCAGCGGATAGCCATTCTCCGGCCGGATGCGTTCGCCGTTCTGATAGAGCGCGATAATCGCATCCTCCATGAGCTTCGTCACCGGCAGGCTGACGTTCATCGCCATCGCATCCGCGCCTTCGGCCACGGCCCACATGGCCTTCGCATCGATGCCGGCCTGATCGAGCAGGATCGCCAGCGGCACGCCGGTCCACTCGCTGCACGAGACAAGGCCGTGAAACGAGCCAACCGGCCGCTGGATCGGCTCTGAATGCCAGCCGGCGTTGGAATTGCCGCCACACTCGAGAAAAATCAGATGCGAGCGCATCGGGTAGCGCAACAGGCTGTCGACCGTGAACATCAAGGGCTGGGCGACGCGGCCGTGGATGACGAGCCGGTGCTGTGCCGGATCGATATCCGGCACGCCATTGTGATGGCGCTCGAAGTGCAGACCCGACGGCGTGATGATGCCTTCCAGATCCTGCAGCGGCGTCCACGAAATGCCGTTGGTTGGCACGTCCTTGTTGGCGGAAATGGCGCGCATGGTGCGCGCTTCATGCTTCGACGGCTTGCCGTAGATCGAGAACGGCGCACCCGGCGTGTGCATCCACGGCGGATCGGCAGGATCGATTGCAGCAGGCGCGGCTGCGGGCGCAGCCTGTTCGGCGGCCAACGCAGGTGCAGCCGCCGTTGCCGTCGCGAGCATCAGCCCCTGCTTCAAAAACAGCCGCCGGTGCAGAAGGCCATTTCCAGCAGCAGGAATCAAATCATCCGGAGCGAGACCACCAGCCATGGAACGTCCTGCAGCTCCGTTGCTTATGAAAAAGGCCCGGCAAGCAAAGCTCGTCGGGCCTTTGAACCGCAACTTGTCTTCGATTACGACTGGCTCGGCTGTGATTGGCCGGTGAACACCGCACCATCCGTATCCTCGGCCTTGACGGCAATCGTATCGCCTGGCTTGCCGCTGAACGAGAAGCGGAAGTTCGGGTCTTCACTGATGGAAATGCCGCCTTCGATCTTGAAGATCAGATCGTCACCATTCTTGATCTCGATTTTATTCAAGTAGCGCGCTGGCGTGTAGAGGCCGGTCAGCTGATCCATCTGCATGCCCGTGGTGTTGGGATGCTTGATCATCACTTGGGCTTCCTGCGCGCCGCTGATGCCATCTTTTGCAGCCAGAGACTTGACCTGCATCTTGCCCATGGACTTCATCGCTTCGTCCATGTCCTTGCCCATCGGCGCCGAGCAGCCGCCCGAAGCCTTGACGAATTTCGTGGTCATGAACAGCTGGCCGTCCGCCGTCTCGGCGATGACGCGCACGTCCGAATACTGATCCATGCGAATGCGGGTCGAGAGTGTGCGTTCGCCGATGCCGGCAGCCGGGCCATAGGTGAACGTCGCGGCGACAGGCATCGGGTTCTTGTCAACCACGAGGGTTACCGCCTTCACGTTGGCGGCGAACTCGGCCGGCATCTTGATGCTGATGGGCACGATCGCCGCATCCTCGGCGCGGATAGGCGCTTCGAGCGCGATCTTGTCCTTGCCGTCGGCAATGTCGCGGTCGCCGAACACATCCTTCTTCAAACCGAGCCAGATCGACTGATCAGGTCCTTCGGCACGCACCGGAACGGCCGTGGCCGTGACCGCAAGCCCGGCCGCGGCACACAGCGCCAGAAGGCCTCGACGATCGAAGAGCTTAGCGAGCATGTTCTTGTCTCCTTGGAGGCTCGATGCGGCGGTCGCTTTGCGCGTTTACTTCTGTTACGAGCACGTTGGGCGCGATGTTACACGTTTCCAGGAAAAATGAGAACGCCGCCGTTGCGGACCCGCCGCGCTACCGGCACGCGCCCGTTAACGTCTTGGCCAGACGAGTGGTTTTAACCCGGGGTGCGGGCAACCGCCCGCTGTCAGACGGGTCGAATTCTGCTATGCGGGGATGGCCCAGATCCCGGAAATTCCAACGCCAACGCCCTGCCGGCCCATGACCGTCAAACACAAATCGTCCGAAACCCGTGAAGCCGCCTGCCGCCCGGAATGGGCCAAGGCACGCAGGATCGTGGTCAAGATCGGCTCGGCGCTGCTGGTCGAACGCGAGAACGGCCGGCTGAAGACCGAGTGGCTGGCGTCGCTCATGGACGACGTCGCCGCGCTTGCCAAATCGGGCAAGGATGTGGTGCTCGTCTCGTCCGGCGCGATTGCACTGGGCCGGCATACCTTGAAGCTGCCCAAGGGCGCGCTTGAATTGGAGCAGAGCCAGGCCGCTGCCGCCGTAGGTCAGATCAGCCTCGCCCACGCGTATCAGGAGATGGCCCAAGCCCGCGGGCTTGTCGCCGCGCAAGTGCTGCTGACGCTTGGCGATACCGAGGAGCGGCGGCGCTATCTCAACGCCCGCAACACCATCGACACGCTGCTGGCGCTGAAAACCATTCCCGTCGTCAACGAGAACGATACCGTGGCGACGACCGAAATTCGCTACGGTGATAACGACCGGCTCTCGGCCCGGGTCGCGTCCATGATCTCGGCCGACTGCCTGGTGCTTCTTTCCGATATCGACGGGCTCTACTCCGCGCCGCCGAACGAAGATGCGAACGCCAAGCACATCCCGCTGGTCACCGAGATCACGCCGGACATCGAAGCCATGGCGGGCGACGCCGGCACCGAACTGTCCAAGGGCGGCATGAAGACCAAAGTGGAGGCTGGGCGCATCGCGCTAGGCGCCGGCACCAACATGGTCATCACCACCGGCAAGGTTCTAAATCCGCTGCGCGCCATCTCGGACGGCGCGAAAGTGACGTGGTTCCTCGCCAAGTCCGATCCGGTGACGGCGCGCAAGCGCTGGCTGTCGGGCCAGCTGGTTCCATCGGGCCAGGTGTTCGTAGATGCGGGTGCGGAAAAAGCGCTGTTATCGGGCAAAAGTCTGCTGCCGGCCGGCGTCACGCGGGTCGAAGGCGAGTTCGACCGCGGCGATGCCGTCGTCATCCGCGCCGCCGATGGGCGTGAACTGGGCCGCGGTCTTGTTGCCTATGCCAAGGCCGACGCGCTGCGCATCCTCGGCAAGCGCTCCAGCGAAATTTCCGCCATTCTCGGCTACGATGGCCGCGACACGCTGATCCATCGCGACGACATGGCGTTGAGCAGGAAGTAAGTGATGAACAAGCCCGAACGTGTGGAGCATGATACCGCCAAGCTGATGCACGGCATCGGCGCGGCTGCGCGCGAGGCGGCGCGCGAGCTGGCGCTGGCCTCGAACGTCAAGAAGAATGCCGCGCTTCTTGCCGCCGCCAAGGCGATCCGCGCTGCGACGCCGGCAATTCTCGCCGCCAATGCCAAGGACGTGGCGGCGATGCAGTCCGGCGACCGTCCGCAATCGTTCGTTGACCGCCTGCTGCTCAACGACAAGCGGATCGAAGCCATCGCCAAGGGGCTCGAAGAGGTGGCGTCGCTCGCCGATCCGGTCGGCACCGTGCTCGCCGAATGGACCCGGCCCAACGGCCTCAAGTTCCAGCGCGTGCGCGTGCCGTTAGGCGTTATCGGCATCATCTACGAGAGCCGGCCGAACGTGACGGCGGATGCGGGCGCGCTGTGCCTCAAGTCCGGCAACGCCGCGATCCTGCGCGGCGGCTCGGAAAGCCATCATTCGAGCGCGGCGATCCACGCCTGCCTCGTCGAAGGCTTGCGCACGGCTCAGTTGCCGGAATCTGCCATCCAACTCGTGCCGACGACGGATCGCGCTGCCGTAGGCGAAATGCTCAAAGGACTGAGCGGCGCCATCGACGTCATCGTGCCGCGCGGCGGCCGAAGCCTTGTCGAGCGCGTCCAGCAGGAGGCGCGCGTGCCGGTGTTCGCGCATCTGGAAGGCATCTGCCACACCTTTGTGGATCGCGACGCCGACATGGCCATCGCCGTTCCCGTCGTGCTCAACGCCAAGATGCGGCGCACCGGCGTGTGCGGAGCGACCGAGTGCCTGCTCGTCGACAAAGGCGCGGCGGCGAACGTGATGCCGGCGCTCGTCAAGGCGTTGCTCGATGCCGGCTGCGAGGTGCGTGGCGATGTGGCGGCCGTGAAGGCCGATGCGCGCGTCAAGGCCGCCACCGCTGATGACTATGGCAAGGAATTTCTCGACGCCGTCATCGCCGTCAAGACTGTGGATGGAGTCGACGGCGCCATCGCCCACATTGCACAGTTTGGCTCTCAGCACACCGACGCCATCATCACCAGCAATGAAGAGACCGCCGAGCGCTTCCTCGCCCGCGTCGATTCCGCCATCGTTCTCGTCAACGCATCGACCCAGTTCGCCGACGGCGGCGAGTTCGGCTTCGGCGCCGAGATCGGCATCGCAACCGGCAAGATGCACGCCCGCGGCCCGGTGGGTGTCGAACAACTGACGAGCTTCAAGTATCTGGTTCGCGGCTCAGGTCAGATCCGGCCGGTGTGAGGCGCTGACAGCTGGTGAGAAAAATCCCGCGCCACGATTTCGGTTCGCTTCGCGTCAAGCCGCCGCTCGTCTTTGCCGGTCAGCGCGTCGGCATCATGGGCGGTTCGTTCAATCCGCCGCATCAGGGGCATGCCATCGCCGCCGAAGCGGCCGTGAAGCGGCTGAACCTCGATCAGCTGTGGTGGGTGGTGACGCCGGGAAATCCGCTGAAAGCGCACGATGGTCTGCCGCCGCTCGACAAGCGCATGGCGCTCGTTCGCCGCTATGCCAGAGGCCCCCGAATGAAGGTGACGGGCTTCGAGGCGGAACTCGGCACACCCTACACGGCAGCGACGCTCGCCTTTCTCAAGCGGCGCTTTCCCGGGGTGCGGTTCGTCTGGATCATGGGCGCTGACAATATGGCGACGTTCGATCGCTGGCAGCATTGGCGCGACATCGCCGCGCTGATGCCGATGGCGGTCGTCGACCGTCCGGGTTTTCGCCTCGAGGCGCTTGCCAAACCGGCGGCCGGTTGGCTCGCTTCGCGCCGCCTGCCGGAAGCCACCGCCAAGCGCCTGCCGGGTGCGAAAGCGCCGGCCTGGACCATGTTGACGACCCGTCTTTCGCCACTGTCTTCAACAGCTTTGCGCCGCGCGAAACGTCCCGACGCACCCTGATGAGCGCTTAACTCATTGAATTTCATGCCTGTATTCCGGCGGCACGGCCGCTAAATTCGTTTGCGGCAGCCCGGCCCCGGCCTTATGATCTCCGCGTCCGCCAGCGCGGCGGCAAACGTGAGTCATGCGGGCTCAACCAGGAAAGGACGATCACCGCTTGATCAGAACGACCACAGGCGGCGCTGCCAAACGCACGTCATCCGCCAAAGCGGCAAAACAGACGCCGGCTTCGGCCACCCTCCTCGCCGATATCGTCAAATGGCTCGACGATGCCAAGGCTGAGGACATCGTCACCATCCCACTCGAAGGCAAATCCTCGCTCGGCGACTACATGGTGGTCGCCACCGGCCGTACCGACCGTCACGTCGGCGCGATTGCCGATCAGCTCCAGCAGAAGCTGAAGGAGCGCGGAGAGACGCGGGCCCGCGTCGAAGGTCAGCCAACCTGCGATTGGGTGCTGATCGACACCGGCGATATCATCGTCCACGTGTTCCGCCCCGAGGTGCGCGAGTTCTACAACCTCGAAAAGATGTGGCAGGCAGACCTTCCGGCCGATACGTCGCACTGAAGGGAAGGAATCAGCTAAACTCAGCGTGCGGTGCGATTGGCGCCGCACCTTGGCGCTTGGTCCAGCCAAGGCGGTTTTTGAAGCATTCAATTCGCTTTTCCGAACATGATTGCGAGCCGCCATGAAATTGCTCATTGCCGCTGTCGGTAAACTCAAAGAACCAGAAGAAAAGGCGATCGTCGCCCGCTACGCCAAGCGGTGCGACCAAGTGGGCAAGACCTTGGGACTTGGCCCGCTGAGCATTGTCGAACTTGTCGAAGCCCAGGCGGCAACGGCCGCGGCACGCAAATCCGACGAGGCACAGCGATTGTTGAAAGCCGCAGAAGGCGCGATGTTCAAGATCGCGCTCGATGCCGGCGGCAAGCCCTTCAGCAGCGAGAGTTTCGCGACGCTGATCCGCAAGGCCTCCGACAGCAGCGTCAAGGCCTGCGCGTTTCTTATCGGCGGACCGGACGGTCACGGCACAGACGTGTTGAAGGCCGCCAACGTCACCCTCTCGCTCGGCCAGATGACTCTTCCGCATGGTTTAGCTCGCGTGGTGCTGTGCGAGCAGCTCTATCGCGCCGCGACCATCATTTCCGGACATCCCTACCATCGGGCCTGACCGGCCGAACACCAGGGCCACCCGGCAATGGACTCCGGCGGCTGCGACGCAGTAGATAGTCTCCATACGCGCATTCAGTTTGATCCCAAGAGCGGGGGCTCGGGTGGTACAGAAGATTGGTCAGCAGGCCAAGAAGACCGATCTTGCGGTTTTCATTTCCTACTCGCGCAAGGACCTCGAATTCGTCGAGGCTCTGGCCCAGGCGCTGAGCTCTCACAATGTCTCGGTTTATCTCGACAAGACCGACATCGCCCCGGGCGAGGACTGGAAGAAGCGGCTTGCGGGTCTCATCAGCGAAGCCGACACGATCGTCTATGTCATCAGCCCGGATTCAATCGGTTCGGAAATGTGCCGGTTCGAAATCCGCACCGCGCTGAAGCTCAACAAGCGCATCATCCCGATCGTCTGCCGCGCGGTGAGCGAGGCCGATGCGCCTGCCGAACTCAGCAGTCTCAACTGGCTGTTCTTCATCGAGCAGAACCAGATCGAGCCGTCGTTCCGCGCCCTCATTGCCTCGCTCAACACCGACATCGAGTGGGTGCGCGAGCACACCAAGCTCACTGATCGGGCCGAGCGTTGGGACAAGGGCCGTGCCTCGGCGCTGCAGGGCCATGAACTCGAGGTGGCCGAGCAGTGGCTGACCAGCCAGCCCAAAGGCGCGCCGCCGCCAAGCGATCTGCAGCGCCGCCTTATCGCCGAGAGCCGGCGCCTGACGCGCAAACGGCAGCGGCTGGTTGTTGGCGTGTCGGTATCGGCGGCCGCTATCGCCCTCGTACTGGCCGGCTATGCTTTCTGGCAACAGCGGCAGGCGACGCAGTCGCTCCTTCAGGCCCAACAGCGCGAACGCGAAACCGTGAGCCTCCAATGGCTTTACATGCTGACCAAGGATGTGGCCTCCGGCACGCCGTCCTCGCTCGGCGAACAGACGGCGATGCTCGAAGCGCTGAAAGCCAGAGATCCCGATATCATCGGCAAGCTCGCCATCGATACCGCTATCAAGATGGGCCGGGACGGCGTGCCGGTGAAGCCGGGCGAAAGCACGGTTCCCGTCGCATTCAGCGACCTTGATTTCCTGCGCTTCTTTGCCCGCTATTTTTCGAGCAAGGAGAAATACACCTCGCTTGAACTCTCGGCCGGCCTCGGCACCATCCTGCTGGCTTGGCCGGACGAGCAGCTGCTCGCCTTTTCAAAACTCCTCGATTTGCTGCTCGATCCCGAAGCGCCGACGTTGTTCACCCACTATCGCAAGAACATCGAGGCTAAGGATGTGGAGTATTTGAAGTTCGTGCAGGCTGTCACCACAGCCACCGCGCAACGCGATTCCGCGCCGCTGAAGCCGTTGGTTTCAAGCCGCCACTTCAAAGCAATCTTCCTCACCGGACATGACGAGGACTTGAACCTTGAACTCCCGGTCTCGCTCAAAGACTGGCCCAACCTTGCGAAATTCTGGTCGGTCTCGGCCGGCAATGAAGGCGCCGGCACGGTTCTGACGGCGGCACACATCACGCGCATGCCTGAGAGAGCTGCGTTTCTGGCCTACATGCTGAAGCCGCTTGTCGTTGACGATCCAGCAACCACCGATCAGATCCGCCAGCTCGCCTTCGACCGCATGAAAGGCGCGCTCGAACCCTTGGACCTTCTCGACAACCAGTCCAACGCCGGCTACGCAGCCGCATTCAAGGCCGTCTCCCGCGCCGATGCCCATGCTCGATTCATCGCTCAAGTGCGCCAGATCGAAGACAAGGGCGAATTGAAGCGCGCCGCGGCGCTCTATGACTGGGTTTTGCCCAGCGACCGCTATTATCCGGCCGCGCTTCTGCGCCGCGCCAATCTTCTAGGCAGATTGGGCGACACGGACGCACAGAAGAAGACGCTGGCCGATCTTGCCGATGCGCTGGCCGTGACCTTGCCTGAAGACCAATGGCTGCCACGCGGCCGGGCGCTCCTTGCCCAAGCGGAGAAGCCCGACATCGACCGTATCGCCGAGTTGGTCGAGGCCGACAAATCCCTGTCGGCGGACCTGCGCGCCGCGTGGTTGCGCCGTTGCGCCGCCCGCTCGATCGACACCAAAGAACCGGCCGAAGGCGCCAAGTTCTACCGCAAGGTCACCGAACTCGTCAGCGGAGAACACCGCGCCGAAGCGCTCGGAGGCTTGAGTTGGGCGAGCCTGCTCAGCGGTAATTTCGAAGATGCGTTCAAGGCCGCGAGCGAAGCGCTGGCTCAGTTTCCAGACAAGAGCTGGATCAAGACCAATCTCATCACTGCTGCGGTTCTCACCGGCCGCACGGACGAAGCGAAATCCCGCTACGCCGCTGCGAAAGAGGAAAGAATCGGCGACCAGACGCTGACCGACGTCCTGCTCAAAGATCTGGCCGATGTGGCGGCCGCGGCCAAGTCCGATCCGCGCCTCGACGAATTCAAGACCTGGCTCGCCAGCAATTGAACGCGCGGCGATCGCGGCGCGCATTGCGCACGTCAGAACTTCTTGGCCAGATAATCGATGGCGACAGGCGGCAAGATCCGCAGAAACAGCGCGGCGAAATAAGTCGGCGTCGTCACGTAATAGCGCCGTCGGGGCCGCACGCTTTCGACCGCGTGGATCAGCCGCTTCGAGACCGCCGACGGCGGCAGCTTGAAGGCCGATTGGCCGCCGGCTTTCATGCCTTCGAGCCGCGCGCGATACCGCTCACGGTGCGGCGAGGCTTCCAAGTCGATATTCGCCTTCAAGGCCTCGACCGCATGTTCGACAAAACGCGAGTGGATCGGACCCGGCTCGATCAGCGACACATGAATGCCACTCCCTTCAAGCTCATACCGTAGCGAGGTGGAGAGCGCTTCAAGCGCGAACTTGGAGGCGCAATAAGCGCCGCGCCAAGGTGATACGACGAGACCCAGAACGGACGAGCATTGCACGATCCGCCCCGCGCCATGCTTGCGCATCGACGGGATGATCCGCCGCGTCAGATCGTGGGCGCCGATGACGTTGACTTCGAGCTGCCGGCGAAGCACGTCGGGGGTGAGGTCTTCGACCGCACCCGGCTGACCGTAGGCGGCGTTGTTGAAAATCGCGTCGATCCTGCCGCCTGCCCGCGCCAGCGCCTCCTGCGCGAATGCGGCAACAGATGCCGGATCGCCAAGTTCCAGGTAGATCGTTTCCAAACCGTCTTCGCGCGCGAGCCTCGCCGCGTCGGCCTCGGTCCTGACGCTTGCCAGCACGCGCCAGCCCCGCGCCTTCATGGTGCGGGCGGCATCAAGCCCGATGCCGGAGGAACAACCGGTGATGAGGATCGTGCGCGTCATGAAATCCCGTGGCAGCCGTCAGCGATTGGGCTGGTGCTGTCGCACGCTTTTGCCCATATGCCCATAGTCCGCGACGCCGGGATGCAGGATTTCCGCGAGGATTTCCGCACTTTCAACAAGCCGGGGACCGGGCCGGTTGAAGTAGGCATTGCCGTCGGCGACGAACTGCCGGCCTTCACGCACCGCGCGCAGGGATTGCCATTTGGGATTGGCGTCGAGAACCGCCATCTCACGCGCCGTGGTCTCCAGATCGTAGCCGCAAGGCGCAACCAGGATCACGTCGGGATCAGCGGCGACGACATCGTCGATCGTGATCCACGGCGATTGCGCGCCGTGCTCGCCGAACAGGTTGGATCCGCCTGCGATCTCGACCAGCTCCGGCATCCAGTGCCCGCCCGACATCGGCGGATCGATCCACTCGACGAAGGCGATGCGTGGCGCCTTCATTCCCGCGACCCGCGCCGTGATCTCAGCAAGCCGCAGGCTCATGCGCGCGTTCAACTCATGCCCTGCCTGTGGCAGGCCGAGCGCCTCCGCGATCCTGAGATTGTCGGCATAGATGTCCGCCAGAGTATGCGGGCGGAGCGACACGACGTTGACACGGCATTCGGTCCAGCCTTGCACGGCGCGTTCGACGTCGGCAAGCGAGACCGCGCACACCTCGCACTGGTCCTGGGTGAGGATCACATCCGGCGCAATGGCCTTCATGCGGCCGGCATCGACCTCATAGACCGCGAGACCATTTTCGACGAGGCTTTTGACCGACGCATCGATCTCGCGCGAGGATGCGCCCGCCACCTTGAACTTGGTGCGCGTCAATGCCGGCAGATCGAGCACGCGTTGAGGCCAATCGCACTCGTGAGATCGGGCAACCTGGAGGTTGCCCGCGCCCAGTGCATGAACGATTTCGGTCGCACTCGCGATCAGCGAGACGACACGCGGCGATGCCGGCTGATCCGGCATTACTGCTTCACGCCCTCGACCTCGAGCTGGAGGATGACCTCCTTCGATGCCGGGCCCAGATCCTTCTTGATGGCGAAGTCGGCGAGAGAAATCGTCGTCGTGCCGGTGAATCCCTCGCGATACCCGCCCCAGGGATCGGCGCCGCCGCCGACGCGTTCAGCGTCGATCACGACGTCTTTTGTGATACCGCGCAAGGTGAGCTTGCCGGCGATCTTGGCCTTGCCGTCGCCGCTGGCCTCGACTTTGGTGCTTTCGAATGTTGCGGTCGGAAATTTGTCGACTTCGAGGAAGTCGGCATTGCGCAAGTGCTTGTCGCGCTCGCCATGGTTTGAATTGACGCTCGCCGTATCGATCTCAACCTTGACCTTCGATGCAGCCGGGTTCTTGTCGTCGAACGAGAAGGTGCCCGAGAACTTGTCGAACCGGCCAACCAGCCAGCTGTAACCCAGGTGCTTGATGCGGAAGTTGATCGACGCATGCTGACCCTTGCTGTCGATGACGTAATCGGCAGCATTGGCCGGGAGCGCGGCTACCGCGAACGCAGCGGAGGCAACCATGGTGCGAAGCTTCATAAGGATCGTCTCCAATTTTGTCTCAGGGGGTCGTATCAGGTCTTGGGCGGCCCCGACCACATGCGGGTCAGAATGCTGCTCTTGTCGGCAAAATGGTGTTTCAATGCGGCAGCCGCGTGAACAAACGCGACGCCTACGGTGATATAGGCGAGAATTTCGTGAATGCGACCCGCCGTGTCCGCCAGGTATTTCTCGATCACCAGCGACGGCACCTCGAACAGACCAAACATGTCGATCGGCCGGCCATCCGAGGTCGAGATGAAATATCCGCTTACGAATAGCGCCAGCATCAGCGGATAAAAGCCGATGTGAACGGCCTTGGCCGCCAGCCGCTCGAAGGGTTTCAATTCCTCATTAGAAGGATGCACGCTTGCGAGCCGCCATCCCCAGCGCACCGGGAGAATCGCCAGAAGCACCAGCCCAAGGCTGCGATGCAGATCGGGCGCGCTGACGTAGTAGGGGCTGTAATAGTCGAGCCCGACCATCCAGTAGCCAAGCCCGAACAGGAAAAATATCCCGAGCGCCATCAGCCAGTGGAAGAGCCGCGTGATGAGGCCGTAGCCTTGGAGCGTGTCGCGAATGATCATGGTGCGCACTTAGCACGGCGCGGCGCGCATCGTCACGTCACGAAGCATTGCGCGCCGCGCGGTTGCTATGCGCGCGTTGCGCATAACGACTAGCGCTTCAGCATGACGAGGGCCGTACCGCCATCGGAGGTCAGCGTGAGCTTGTCGCCATCGATCTTATAGCCGCGCACGCCGCCGAGGGCATCGAAGTAGGTTTGTTCCACGGCCAGCTGATCGCAGGCCATGCGGGTGGCCGCGAGCGGACCGAAGCGCAGCGTCGCACCGTCGACCTCGACCGAGCCTCCGAACCGGTTGCAGCCACCGAAGCCAGAGGCCTTGCCACCTTCAACCGTGAGCGTTGGCCCGCTCACCGCCGCCGCGCCGATGGATACGACTTTCCAAGCGCCTTCGACTCCGCCGCCGGCAATGGCGGCCGTTGACGCTGTGAGCGCAAGCGCCGAGACCATTGCGCACGCCGCGATCTGGCCCCTTGTTTCCAATTCCTCATACCACTCCAGCGTTCCGAAGGACGGCAAGGGCTCCATTTGCATCTTGTCCAAAGATCTCCTTACTGAACTTGAACAGTGATCTGCCTCTCCCCAAGCTTGGCACGGTTGTATGCGGCTTCCCGATCAGTTGGCGCCTTCCAGGATCCGGCGCGCGATGACCTGCGCCTGGATTTCGGCAGCACCCTCGAAGATGTTCAGGATGCGCGCGTCACACAGAACGCGGCTCACCGGATATTCCAGCGCAAAACCGTTGCCGCCATGGATCTGCAAAGCGTTGTCGGCATTGGCCCAGGCGACGCGGGCGCCGAGCAATTTCGCCATACCTGCTTCAAGATCACAACGGATGCCCTGGTCCTTTTCACGCGCGGCGAAATAGGTGAGCTGACGGGCGATCATCGTCTCGACCGCCATCATCACGACCTTGTTGCGCACCCGCGGGAACGAATAGATCGGTTTGCCAAACTGCACGCGTTCGAGCGCGTACTTAAGACCCAAGTCCATCGCGCACTGGGCAACGCCGACGGCGCGCGCCGCCGTCTGGATGCGGGCGCCTTCGAACGTGTTCATGAGCTGCTTGAAGCCCTGGCCCTCGACGCCGCCCAAGAGGTTCTCGGCCGGCACGGCGAAGTTGTCAAAGGAGATGTCGTATTCCTTCATGCCACGATAGCCGAGCACCTCGATTTCGCCGCCGGTCATGCCTTCGGCCGGGAACGGATTGTCATCAGAACCGCGCGGCTTCTCGGCCAGGAACATGGACAGGCCCTTGTAGCCTTTCTCGTCCGGATTGGTGCGCGTCAGAACCGTCATGACGTCGGCGCGAACGGGATGCGTGATCCAGGTCTTCTGGCCGGTGATCTTGTAGACGTTGCCATCCTTTACCGCGCGGGTTTTGAGCGAGGCGAGGTCGGAGCCGGTGTTGGGTTCGGTGAAGACGGCGGTGGGCAGCATTTCGCCCGACGCGATCTTGGGCAGATACTTGGCCTTCTGCGCATCCGTGCCGTTGTTGAGGATCAGCTCACCCGCGATTTCGGCGCGGGTGCCGAGCGAGCCGACGCCGATGTAGCCTCGCGACAACTCTTCCGATGCCACGCACATCGATTCCTTGCCGAGCCCCATGCCGCCGTATTCCTCCGGCAGGGAGAGACCGAACACACCGAGTTCCGCGAGCTTGCCGATGACGCCCAGCGGAATGTATTCGTTGGCGAGGTGCCATTCGTGCGCATGCGGCACGACCTCATCGAGCGAGAAGCGGCGCATCAGATCGAAGATCTGCATGTGCGTTTCATCAAGGCCGATGTCGCCGAACGTGGCGGCCCCCGGTTGCGCGGCAATCAATTCGCCGAGGCGGGCCTTCACGCTCTCCGCGCCGCATTCGGCGATGAGATCGGCGACGCTATCCTCGAACTTGCGGATGTCGGCCTTGGGCACGCCCAGCGCGTCGACGCGGATGATCTCGACCTGGCTCATGGGAATACCGCCTGCGATCTGCGCGCAGTATTCCGCAAAACCGAGTGCCAGCAGGTGCTGTTCGAAGTCCCCGAACCGGCCTTCGCCGTTGAGCCGGCCGGCCCAGACATGCATCTGCCTCAAGCCTTCGACCGTGGTCGCGAGCCACGCGAGGCCGTGGGCCTGATGCTGGGCATTGTCCATGCCGCCCGCCGCCTCGATGATGCCGCGAACATTCGATTTGGCGATCTGAAGCACACGATCCGCCGATTGCACGGCCTCCGCGCACCGCTCGATGAGCCGGGCCGGGCCCGCGCCCAGGATGCTCGTTTCAGCCTTCTTCGCGGCGGCAGTCATTGACGTGTCTCCTTGAACAGCATGGCCGGTGCCATCAGGCGCCAGCCGGAAATGAGGTGGGTGATTTGGCCCGAAGATTAGAGGAACGCATTCCCTTGGCAAACCAGCCTGCGCGCGACCTTTTGGCGGCAGATCGCCTCCGGCGCAAGCTCCCCTGTGCTTATCCGCAGGCTGCGGGCGGGCAGATCACCGCCAGCAGGGCCGTCCTTCTTAGCGGTTGGCCCCTGGTTCTGGTTAAAGCCCCTTCAGCGCCTTCAAGAAGCGGTCGACAGTGCCGGCGGACTTGAGCTCCTGGCGGGCCTCGATCTGTGCCGTGGGCACGGGCGGCGGCAGCACGCGGGAGACATCGCGCCGGTTGCGGCGGACGATGGACACGTTGGCCTCCTCCGGCTTGTCGCGATAGGCCGCATAGCGCGTGCTATCGAAAATGACCTCGGCGAGATCGTCGCTCCTGCGCTCGCGCACCTTGAGCGCCATGTGCTCGGGAGACGGCTCGCGGCTGATCGGCAGCAACAGCTCACCGCGCTGGCCGTTCTCCGTTCGCGACTGCGGGTCTGTCGACTCGCGCGTCGCCAGCTCGGTGGAGGGAGAAACGGCGCCATGCACGCGCTCAATCGCCGCCATCATCGCGGAACGGATGGCATCATCGATCGACGCCGACGGATTGAGCGCAGGCCGAGCCGGCTGAGTGGGTGCGTTGACGTTTGCCTCAGGCGCCTTCGGGCCCGGCACGGCCTCGATGACCTCGGCGTCGATCGTGCGCAACCGCGCCGACAGGCTTTCGCGCGTGTCGGACATGGCCTCGGACATGGCCGGCGCGCCGGCCTTGAGAATTGTTTCCGCCACGGGCCGCGGGATGTTGATTTCGGCGGTGGCCTGACTGCTCTGATGCGCCGGCGCTGGCGGCGTTTTGGTGGCGAAGTCCTTCATCAAGGCTTCTAGGCCCGACGGCAACGTTGCCGCCACCGAGATGACCGGCCCGGTTCCCGCGTCCGGCGTCGAGGTGGATTGCGATCCAACGGCCTCGATCACGATCGGACGGACATCGATTGTCTGAGCCTCTGGGCCTGGCTTGGCGGCGCGAACCGCTGCATGCGCCGTTTCGGCCTGACGCGCGGCTTCGGCGTGGCGCGCCTCGTCAGCACGGCGCGCAGCTTCCAGACGGGCGGCCTCTTCCTGGCGGCGAACTTCCGCGTTGCGGCGCTCGGCATCGGCCCTGGCACGTGCGGCGATTTCGGCCTCGGCCCGTGCGGCGGCCGCCGCCTTGGCCTCGGCCGCTATGCGGCCAGCCGCTTCCGCGACTTTCTTGGCGGCAGCTTCAGCCGCGATCCTCTGCTGTTCGGCGATCCTGGCGGCCTCGGCCCGGGCTTTGGCTTCCGCTGCCTCTCGCAGCTTGGCTTCGGCGGCCAGCCGCTCCGCCTCCGCCTTGGCCTTCGCCTCGGCTTCAGCCTTGGCTTTGGCCGCGGCAATTGCCTTCTTGCTCTGGCGCGGCCCGTCCGGGCGGGCCATGGACAGCATGGCCGCCTGTTCGATCCAGTTCTGCGCGCTGATGCGCGAGCCGATCCCGAGCGTCTGCGAGACGTAATGCACGTCCGCCGCCCACCAGTCGGCGATATCCTCATAAGTCCACACGTCGAGAGCGTGCAGGCGGCGCATCAAAGCGGCATCGATGCCGCGGATCTTGGTCAGATCGTCGACCGGCTCGGCGGCCGGTTCAGCGGCGATAGTGGGCGCGGCACGCGGCGCGGCCACTGCGGCCGATGGCGCGGACACGGTTTTCAATTCGGCCAGGACGACCTGAAGGCGCTGATAGAATGGATTTTCGGCGAGTGAATCCAGCAGCAACGCTTCCAGCTGCGACGAACTCAGGCTGCTGAGTTCCTCGCCCCGTTCACGCCGGCCCTTGAGTTGCAGGAGCGCCCGCCAGTCATCGGACGTCTGCAGCAATTCTTCGAGGCGATCCCGCTCCGCTCGCAGGCCTTGAGGATCACCGGAAAGACGCAAGGTCATAGAACGCGTTCCCTCATGCGCCGGGGCTCGTTCAACCCATCCCGCCACATCACTCAACCATATCAGACAGTATCAAAAGTGTACGGCGGGTGAACCACCTCGTCCATGGCTGCGGCAAAAGTCTTTTTGTTGCCAATGGACAACGCCACACCGTGTGACCCATTTGCCAGTGTATGCACCACGCTCAACCAGCGCGGCGGGCAGGGCGGTGGACCTTCCGCCCGCTTGCCGTTAGGGTCCGCCGCACTTTTCCAGGTTGAGATACAGCGAACGGGCACAGAGCGGCAATGAAGCGCTTCGGCACCTTGGCGGAGGCCATCTACCGGCTGTACGAGCATTCGGGCTTCGCCATCGCGGGCGCCGTCGCCTTTTCGTTTGTCGTGTCGCTCTTCCCCTTCTGCATATTTCTGGGTGCCATGTCTGGTATCTTCGGCGGCCGGGAACTGGCGCAGGAGGCCATTCAACAGCTCTTCAACATTCTGCCCGAGCCCGTAGCCAAGGGCCTTGCCCCCGAGGTCGACGCCATCATGGGCGCGAGCCGCATCGACCTTTTGACCTTGAGCGGCTTTCTGGCCCTCTTCTTTGCGACCAGCGCCATCGAAACGCTGCGCGCCGCCTTGAACGGCGCTTACCGGGTGCATGAAACACGGTCGTATCCGGTGTGCCTGCTGATCAGCATGGCGTTTGTGTTTGTCTCGGCCGGCACCATCCTGGCGCTTACATGGCTGGTGTTGTTCGGACCCGGGCTCGCCGAACGCTACGATCTGGGGTGGGTGACGCACTATTTCGATTCCAGCTGGCTCGGCCCGCACATCCGCTACACCTTGGCGGGCATCGTCATCGCCGTTCAGCTGTTCGCCTTTCACCTTTGGCTGGCGGCCGGCCGCCGCCGGTATCAAGACGTGTGGCCCGGAATCGCCCTTTCCATCGTGCTCTGGCTCATCATCGGCGCGCTGTGGCAGCAATATCTGCAGATCGCCAACTACTCGCTGTTCTACGCCGGCCTGTCGCAATTGATGATCGCCATGATCTTCTTCCAGTTCACAGCCATCGCCATCATTCTGGGGGCGGAACTCAACCGCGGCATCATGGAAATCAAGCGGCTCGGCCGCAACGGCGGGATCGGACCGGGGGAGGTGGAGCCCAACGGCAACGGAACCGCCGCAGCTTCAGGCCCGAGCCACGGTTGAAATCGCCGCGCGCTCAAAACGGCAACGGCGCGAACCTTGCAGCCGCGCCGTTGAGTGTCTGTCAGCGATTTCGTTCGTCTTACGAGCGGCGGTTCTGACCAGCTTCGATGACGTCCTCGACGGTCCTGAGGCCGGTGGTCGGCGCCTGGACGAGGACGGCCATGTTGCCGGGCTTATGCTCGTTGCGAAGCATACGCATGTGCGCCTTGGGGATCTGCTCCCACGAAAACACTTCCGACATGCACGGATCGATGCGCCGCTCCACCACCAGCTTGTTGGCCTGAGAGGCCTGCTGCAAGTTGGCGAAGTGCGAGCCCTGCACCCGCTTCTGGTGCATCCACAGGTAACGGGCGTCCATGGTGAGATTGTAGCCGGTGGTGCCAGCGCAGATCACGACCATGCCGCCGCGCTTCACCACCTGCACCGAGACCGGGATGGTTGATTCACCGGGGTGCTCGAACACGCAGTCGACGTTGACGCCCTTACCCGTCGTTTCCCAGATGGCGGCGCCGAACTTGCGCATTTCCTTGAGCCAAGTGCCGTATTCGGGCGAGTTGACCTTGGGCAGCTGACCCCAGCAGTTGAACTTCTTGCGGTTGATGACGCCCTTGGCACCCAACTGCTTGACGAAGTCGATCTTGTCATCTTCCGACACCACGCCGATGGCGTTGGCGCCCGACGTGGCGCAGAGCTGCACGGCGAACGAGCCAAGGCCGCCAGACGCGCCCCAGACGAGCACGTTATGACCCGGGCGCAATACGTGCGGACGATGGCCGAACAGCATGCGGTAGGCGGTGGCGAGCGTCAGCGTGTAGCAGGCGCTCTCTTCCCAAGTCAGATGCTTGGGACGCTCGAGCAACTGGCGGTCCTGCACCCGGCAGAACTGAGCGAACGAGCCATCCGGCGTCTCGTAGCCCCAGATCCGCTGGCTCGGCGAGAACATCGGATCGCCGCCGTTGCACTCTTCGTCGTCGCCATCGTCCTGGTTGCAGTGGACCACGACTTCATCGCCGACTTTCCAGCGCTTGACCTTGGAACCTACGGCCCAGACGATGCCCGAAGCATCCGAACCGGCAATATGATAGTCATTTTTGTGAACGTCGAACATGGAGATGGGCTTGCCGAGCGAGGCCCATACACCATTGTAGTTGACGCCTGCGGCCATGACGAGAACCAGCACGTCGTGGCTGTCGAGCTGCCATGTCGGCACGACTTCGACCTGCATGGCTGTATCAGGCTCGCCCTGACGATCGCGCCGGATCGCCCATGCGTACATGTTTCTCGGTACGTGGCCGAGCGGCGGAATTTCGCCGATCTCGTACAAATCCTTTTTGCCCACGCCCGAAACGAACTCCTCTGCTGTCATCCCGGCGCCCGAAGACGCCTTGCCTGCCGCACTCTGGCTCGACATTGTCTGCAACTCTCCCGTCCGGTCCCGAATCCCGGGCGCTCCATAGTTTATTTTTTTCCCAAGCGGCAACTTTCTTGTACCGGGGCGGAGAGTATGAAGCACGTTTTTGCGCTGCACAGAAGGGGGGAGAGAGGGGCAACCTGCTAAGATTAAACACCTCCTTAACCGGCTGATCCTAGGATCGAGAGGCGATTCGGAAAGCATACTGGCGTTTGGAGACCCCAAATTTCGGGGAATTGGAGCTAAGGCCGCGCCATGCACGACATCCTGTGGAAGATGACGCAGGTCGACCAGTACACGATGACCGTCGTGCTGGCGCTGGTGGCTGTCGTCTTCTCGCTCATCCGGGTGATGTTCGATTCCTTCACGTTGGCGGTCGTTTTCACGCCGATCCTCATGTTTGGCGGACTTGCCGCCAACTACCTCTTCCGCGTGTATTACATCACCGCCACGACCGATAAGGATACCGAGGTCGTCATCGCCTCCGCCGTCGGCATCCTGGCCGCAATGGTGCTGATGATGATTGCGGTGTGGATGTCGATCGTCATGTCGGACTACCGCTGGCGCCACCGCAAACCGGAGGCGCTCGCGCCCCGGACCCCGGTACAGACCGCAACCGAGAAAACCGACGCGGCCGAATAGGCGCAAGGGTAACCCTGAAGCCCCCTCGGCCCCCTCCCGCACCGAGCCCCTCCGGCGCCAAGTCGTTGGTTGTGCCAGCCCCACAGTCGCGGCGAACTGGCATTTTGCATTGCGGCCCGGCTTCGTTAGCTTAAAAGGCCTCAAAACCCGTCGGTTCGGACCTTCGCCGGTCGGAATCGCGTGAGGCCGTTGACACCGTTGAGACCGAAGGATCGCGACATGGCGGACGCAAAGAGCAGCGCTGGTGGGGACAAAGCGGGCGCCAAGGGGGCCAAGCCCGAACGCGACAAACCCTGGATGTTCCGCACCTACGCTGGTCACTCGACGGCGGCAAAGTCCAACGCACTCTATAAGATGAACCTGGCTAAGGGTCAGACCGGCCTTTCAATCGCTTTCGACCTGCCGACCCAGACCGGCTACGACAGCGACCACGAGCTTGCCCGCGGCGAGGTCGGCAAGGTCGGCGTGCCCGTCTCGCACATCGGCGACATGCGCACGCTGCTCGATGGCATTCCGCTCGACCAGATGAACACATCGATGACGATCAACGCCACCGCGGCCTGGCTGTTGTCGCTCTATGTTGCCGTGGCGGACGAAACCAACGCGCCGCGCACCAAGCTGACCGGGACGATCCAGAACGACATCATCAAGGAATACCTGTCGCGCGGCACTTACGTCTTCCCGCCCGAGCCGTCGCTGCGGCTGATTAAGGACACCATCGTGTTCTCGACCAAGGCGGTGCCGAAGTGGAACCCGACCAACGTCTGCTCCTACCACCTGCAGGAAGCAGGCGCGACGCCGGTGCAGGAACTCGCTTACGCGCTGGCGACCGGCATTGCCGTGCTCGATACGGTGAAGGCCTCAGGCGAAGTGCCGCCGGCCGAATTCGGCAACGTCGTCGGCCGCGTCTCGTTCTTCGTCAACGCCGGCATGCGCTTCATCACCGAGATGTGCAAGATGCGCGCGTTCACCGAATTGTGGGACGAGATCACCCGCGAGCGCTATGGCGTCACCGACGCCAAGCACCGCCTGTTCCGATATGGCGTGCAGGTGAACTCGCTGGGCTTGACCGAACCGCAGGCGGAAAACAACGTCTACCGCATCCTGCTCGAAATGCTGGCCGTCACGCTGTCCAAGAACGCGCGCGCCCGCGCCGTGCAGTTGCCCGCCTGGAACGAGGCGCTCGGCCTGCCGCGGCCGTGGGACCAGCAGTGGTCGCTGCGCATGCAGCAGATCCTCGCCTACGAGACCGATCTGCTCGAATACGGCGACATCTTCGACGGTTCGACCGAGATCAAGAAGAAGGTCGATGCGCTGAAGGCGGAGGCCAAGGCCGAACTTGCGACCATCGAAAAGATGGGCGGCGCGATTGCCTCGATCGACTACATGAAGCGCCGTCTGGTCGAGAGCAACACCGGCCGCTTGAGCCAGATCGAGAGTGGCGACCTCGTCGTCGTCGGCGTCAACAAGTACACCGAAACCGAAGTCTCTCCGCTGTCTTCGGGGTCTGACGCCATCATGGTCGTCGATCCGGCGGTCGAGACCGAGCAGATCGAAAAGCTCAAAGCCTGGCGCGCCGCCCGCAACCAGAAACAAGCCGATGCGGCGCTGGACGAAGTGGAACGCGCGGCCAAGGAAGGCCGCAACATCATGGAGCCGTCGATTGCGGCCGCACGCGCCGGCGTGACGACGGGCGAATGGGCGGGCGCGCTGCGCAAAATCTTCGGCGAATACCGGGCGCCAACCGGCGTGGCTCAAGCCGCCGTCGCTCGCGAAGGCAAGGCACTCGAAGCCGTGCGTACAAGCGTCGAGGTCGTTTCGAACAAGCTTGGCCGCCGCGTCAAATTCCTGGTCGGCAAGCCGGGCCTCGACGGCCATTCCAATGGCGCCGAGCAGATCGCGGTGCGCGCTCGCGATGCCGGCATGGAAGTGGTCTATGAGGGCATTCGCCTCACGCCTGCCCAGATCGTGCGGGCAGCGGTGGATGAAGCGGTCCACGTCGTCGGCCTGTCGATCCTGTCAGGCAGCCACGTGCCGCTGGTCAAGGAAGTGATGGAGCGTATGCGCAAGGAAGGCCTCGATGACGTGCCGGTGGTCGTCGGCGGCATCATCCCGCCCGAGGACGCCAAGACGCTCAAGGCCTTCGGCGTCGCCGCCGTATACACGCCCAAAGACTTCCAGTTGAACGACATCATGGCCGACATCGTCGGCCTCGTGGACAAAAACGCGAAAGCGGCCTGAGGCCGGCGCTGTTGCGGGCGGGAGAGCGGACGCGATGAGGCGGCGCATGACCTGGGTAATGATCGCGTTCTTCGTCCTCCTCGCGGTCGGCGTCGGCTTCGGCATTGTCCGGGACGTCGCCTCGACCGAAGAGGGCGTGATCGACGGCACGGTGGTCGGCAACACGGCGCCGGGAAGCGCCTATCGCTGGCCGACATCGCCGCCCTCGATCAAGGTGAAACTTGCCTCGGGCGCGGTTGAATCCGTGTATACGCGCGGCGGCGCCGAGCCACCGGTGGGGGCGACGGTTGCTGTCCGCCAACTCAGAGCGCCCTGGGGGCCCCTCTGGTACAAGCTCAAGGACTAGGAGATCTGTCGTGCGCGAAGATACCCGCAAGANNCTATCATCGCGGCCATCGGCGCCATGTTCGGCTTTGAGAGCCTCGACCTCATCGAAACCAAAACGCCGGTCGCGGGCGTGATTGAATCGATCGATCCGCTGGTCGCCAAATCGGTCGATGCCGCCGATGCGGTCAACGTCGGCGTGCGTCTCGACGATGGCCAGCACGTCCGCGTGATCGAGATGAAGACGCGGCAACCGCATATCGGCGATCGTATCCAGATCGTCGAACACCGCCACGCCACGGGGCGCGTCACCCATACTTTGAAGTAGCACCCATTCCGAAGCTACGAGGGTGCCGGACGGCGGCTCATTCGCCGGCCCGCGGCCGCGATTGCAGCAGCAAGAGTGAATTTTTACCCGTGCTCGCGTCGATCTCTCAGGAAAATCGCAGAAAAGCGCGTCGCGTTCCTTAGCGAATTGTAAAATCCCTTAAAATTGCAACGATTTTGAGAAGGGTGTGGAAGCATATTCGAACTATCGGTTGGCCCGGGGCCCTCTTGTGAGATGAGCCATGGCCACACCGACCTCGAACTTCGTTCCAACGACCGCGATCAACCCGCTCGCAATGGGTGGCGGACGCCACCTTGCCTCGGGCGATAAATGGGGCGGCGCGCTCGGCGCGGGCGTGACGCTCACCTACAGCTTCCCCGGCTCCACCGCCCATCACACGACGCCCTACGGCGAATATCAGGATGCCGGAGAGTGGCGGGCCTATTCATCGCTGAGCACCGGCGAGAAGGCCGCCGTCAAAACCGCGCTCGCCGCCTGGTCGGCCGTCGCCAACATCAAGTTCGTGGAGGTGGCGGAGTCCTCTTCGACCGTCGGCGAATTGCGCTTCGCCTACACCAACTTCGACTCTGCCTACGAGTACGCCCACGCCTATCTGCCGAGCAACGATCCGGCAGCCGGCGACGTCTGGCTCAGCTATCAGAACTGGAACCCCTATTCCGCCGCGGCAATTCCCGCGGGCAGCGAGGACTTTCATACCCTGGTCCACGAGATCGGCCACGCACTTGGCCTCAAGCACTCGTTCGAAGCGCCAAACCCCATCCCCGCCGCCTACGACAACTACTTCTATTCGGTGATGAGCTATTCGGCCCGCACCGCGGGCGACAGCGGTGTCGCGAGCTTCTTCCCGACCACACCGATGTATTACGATCTGCTGGCGATCCAGTCGCTCTACGGCCGCAACACGCAGCACAACGCCACCAACACCACGTACACGTTCACCCAGGGCAAGACCTATTTCCAGACCATCGACGATGCCGGCGGCATCGACACCATCGCCTTTTCCGGCACGCGCGGCGTCACCATCAACTTGAATGCCGGCACCTTCAGCAGTCTGAGTGAGCCGGTGACCTTCAACGGCGGAACCTCATCGAGCCGCAACACCGTCGCCATCGGCCCGGGCAGCATCATCGAAAAAGCGGCCGGCGGCTCAGGCAGCGATGTCGTGCACGGCAACAGCGCCGCCAACACGTTGTCCGGCATGGACGGCAACGATGTGCTGTATGGCAACGCCGGTAACGACGTCCTCTCCGGGGGCAATGGCAACGACCGGCTGCTCGGCGGGCTCGGCAACGACGTACTGTACGGCGGCGCCGGTTCCGACACGTTCTTTTTCAACACGCAGCTGAGTGGCCTCTACAACGCCGATCGCATCGGCGACTTCAACGCCGCGGCCGACCAGTTCATGATCGACAACGCCGTGTTCTCCCGGCTGGCCAACGGCGCCCTCAATCCGGCGATGTTCGTCACGGCCGCCGCCGCCCGCGACGCCAACGACTACATCGTCTATGACAAGGCCCGTGGCATCCTGTCCTATGACGCCGATGGCTCTGGCAGCGGCACGGCCATCAAGTTCGCAACCGTTGCCGCCAACACCGTCATGACCGCCGCCGACTTCATCGTCATTTGACGCGGCGGCTCGCGCCGCTGACGCGTTGACGGCAAGCGCTTCACAAGTATAGTGCGCCACCTTCGCTCGGGGCCCAGCGGCACTCGAGGGTGGCCCCAGTGGCGGAACGGTAGACGCGGCAGACTCAAAATCTGCTATCCTCTGGGTGTGGGGGTTCGAATCCCTCCTGGGGCACCATATTGTGTTGGCGCAAGCGACTCCCCTGCGGGGCGCCGGCCGCACGCGCGGGCCCGGTGCGACGTTCCTGCCGGTATCGATCAAAGTATGGCCCGGGCCGCTTTGCGGCATCGCCCGAGCGGGCGCTCAGACGTCCGGCATATTTCCACGCCGATGCACAGCGTCCTGCGGCCAACACGGCTACGCCGATGTCACAGGGACAATGCTTAACGCACCCTGGCCGCGCCGCCCGATTGCCGCATTTGCCGCAAATGTGTTATCCGGCGTTCTGATATTTTTCGGGGATTTGGACTCGCATGAGACTGACGGCTTCAATGCCGGCATGGCTGGCCGCGATTTTTGCCTTCATGACGGCCGCGACCCCGGCCGCCGCCGGTCCTGCGCTGCTGTTTGAACCGGCGAACGGCAAGGTGCTCTACTTCGAGGAGCCCGACAGTCTCTGGCACCCCGCATCCCTCACCAAGATCATGACCGCCTACCTGACCTTCGAGGCGATCAAGGAAGGCAAGCTCAGGCTTGAAGACAAGATCCCCTGCTCGCTGGTTGCCACCCTGCAGCCGCCGAGCAAGGTTGGCCTGCCGGTCGGCGGCGAGCTGACCGTCGAACAGGCGCTCCAGGCCATCATTATCAAATCGGCCAACGACGTGACCGTGATGCTGGCCGAAGCCGTGGCCGGCAGCGAGACCGCATTCGTCAAGAAAATGAATGAGACGGCGCGGCGTCTGGGCATGTCGCGCACCAACTTCGTCAACACCAACGGCCTGCCCGATCCAGGCCAGGTGACGACGGCGCGCGATCTGGCCAAGCTGTCGCGGGCGGTGGTTTCAGAATACAGCCAGCACGCCCACTACTGGGCGATGCCGGACATGCGGCTCGGCAAGCGCCGGCTCGGGTCGCACAACGCCCTGCTGCGCACCTATCCGGGCGCAGATGGGCTCAAGACCGGATTCACCTGCGATTCCGGCTTCAACGTGGTGGCGAGCGCCTCGCGCGATGGTCGTCAACTGATGGCCGTGGTGCTGGGCGAGACATCGGGCAACGAACGCGCCGTGCGCGCCGCGAGCCTTCTCGAACATGGCTTCCAGACCTATGGCTGGAAGGAACTCTTCAATCAGAGAACGATTGACAATCTTCCGAGCGATCCCGGCGCCAAGGGCATCACCACGGTTCGCGAGGCCGTACTGTCGTGGGACTGCGGTAACGCCAAGGCACGGCGGGCGATGATCGCCCGCAACAAGGCGCAGAAGTCCAAAATGGCCAAGGCCAAGAACAAGGGCGGCGCCAAGAAAAAGGGTGAAGCGGAAGTCGCGCGGCCCGAGCTCAAAGGCACGCAGGTGACGCCGGTTGCCGCCGGGACCGCCACACCCAAAGCGGCGGAAGCGGCCAAGCCCTAACACCGGCATTGTATGCTTGCCACGGCTCTTTCTGCCGGGCAGGCATTCCTCTCAGACGATCAGTTCCAGCGGTGCGTTGTTGAACGGACAGCCAGGCGGCGGCGCGTCGTCAGGTTCTTCTGCAGAGGGTGTCCCGTCTTCGGACGGCGCCCTGGCGCCCGGTGTATCGAAGTCCGGAGTGTCCGTATCCGGGGCGGCTGTCTCCGGATCGCGGCCGCCCGACCCTTCGGCTGGCGATCCTCCATCATCGATAACGTGCGGGACGGCAAGCTCGGCAGCTGCCCTGTCCCACCGCTCTTCGGCAGCGACATCCCCGGCGGGCAACATCGCAAGCCAAAGCACGGCGACCGCGCATGCACGACGCTTCGATTGTCTTACCATTGCGCGCCCGTCGTCCATCGCAATCCTTTCACCGCCGCCTGACCGGCATCCGGTCCGCTAACCGCGGTCACAAGCTTCACCCGCCATTAACGACGTTTGACGCCAGCGCCGCCGCGCCGTGGCTCCAATCTTGCTCTCAAGCTCTCAATTGTCACGACATTAACGATTGAGTGGGACTTTCCAATGACTGCAGCCTGGCACCCCGACGATGACGCGACGCCGACGCCGAAGGACGTGGCGTTCATGGCCGAGGTTCTCGAAAGCCGGCATGGAACCTGGGCCGCCGACGTCGCCGAATTCTTCGCCAGTTATCACGGCGAGCGCGGAGACGCCGGCAGGGCATGGGCATGGTGCGGAGTTGCAGAGCTGGTCCGCAACCGGGAGCGGGCTCGACTCGAACACGTGTGACAGAGAAGTCCAAGGGGCCAATGCGCAGCGCCACCATCCATCGCCTGAGACCCGCTGCGGACACCGCGGCGCGGTCTGACGGGAAGGCCGATGCCGAGGCCAAGGCGAACGCTGCCGAAATCGCCGCCATCGAGGATACGCTCGAAGGCTCGGCTCGTGGATTTACCGCCAACATCCTGGCCCAGGCCGCCGACATCTTTTCTTCCGACGGCGAACGCCAGCGCACCCAGCGCAATGCCATTCTCGCCTTTGCCGTCCGCTGCACCAGCGCCGGCCTCCTGTATCTTTCGCAGATCGTGCTGGCCCGCTGGATGGGCACCAACGACTACGGCATCTACGTTTTCGTATGGACGTGGGTACTGATCCTCGGCGGCCTCTCTCATCTGGGAATGAACCTCGCCACCATCCGCCTGTCGCCAACCTATCGCGAGGCGGGAGACTTCGACCGGCTGCGCGGGCTGACGCGCGGCGCGCGCCTGATGGCGCTTGGCTGCGGCACGCTGATCATGCTCGCCGGCATCGCCGGCCTGACGCTTTTCAAATCGCACATCGAAGGCCAGTTCGTTCTGCCGCTCTATCTGGCGCTCGTGTGCGTACCGCTCTACGCGCTGACCGACGTGCAGGATGGCATCGGCCGCGGCAACGCCTGGATGGGCATCGCACTGACGCCGCCCTACATCCTGCGCCCGGTGCTGGTGCTGGCCAGCATGTTCGCCGCCCATGCGGCCGGACTGCCGATGGAGGCCACGACAGCGGCTGGTGCGGCGATCGTCGCCACCTGGGGCTCGGCTATCATTCAGACGCTGTTTCTCAACCGGCGTCTTGCGTCGAGCGTGCCTACAGGGCCGCGCCAGTACGAGTTCGGCCCGTGGCTCAAGGGCTCGCTGCCGTTCCTGGTCATCCTTGCCTGCGAACTGGCGCTGCAGAACACCGATATTCTCGTCATTTCGCGGTATCTGACGCCGGCCGACACAGGCATCTACTTCGCCGCCGGCAAGACGATGGCGCTGATCATGTTCGTGCACTATGCGGTCGGCAGCGCGGTCGCCAACAAATTCGCGGCGCTCAACGCGCGCGGCGAAAAGGAGCAGTTGCGCTTGTTCGTGAAGGATGCGGTCAACTGGACCTTCTGGCCCTCGCTCGCGGGCGCCGCCATCATCCTCATCGCCGGCAAACCGCTCTTGTCGCTGTTCGGACCGCAGTTCGCGGACGGCTATCCTGTGATGTGCATTCTGGTCGTCGGCTTCCTGTTCCGCTCGTCGATGGGACCGGCGGAATTCCTGCTCAACATGCTGGGCGAGCAGGCGCTGTGCGCCACCGTTCTGGCCTCCGCAGCTATTTTGAACGTCGCGCTCAACTTCGCGCTCGTGCCGCACTACGGGCTCATCGGCGCGGCGATCGCGACCTCGACGGCGCTGATCATGGCGGCACTCATGAACTACATTGTCGTCTGGCGCCGTCTCGAAATCGAAATTGCCATCTGGAAGAACCTGCCGAAGTTCTGAGGAAAGCGCGTGCAGTTCCGCGCGAAACATCGCGGTGAGGTGAGTTTCATTAGATGAGGTCCCGGGCTGGCCAAGGTGCCGCTCGATTTTAAAGGACCTCATCATGTTCAAATCGATTGCCGCGAGCGGTACGCTCACCGCCGCAACACTTGCTATTCTCGCACCGATGACAATTGCAGCCGAGGCCGGCGACGGCCCGATGAAGTTGGGCGCTATACCGCCGAAGTCCGTAACCGTTCCTACAGGCGGCGTGACCTTGCCGCAGACCTCCGGACCCATGTCGGGTGCAGTCGTCGTCCGCATCGGCAGAGCCACGTGGTATCGCTGAAGCTGAAGTCTCTAAATGAAAATGCAAAAGGCCGGGACAGCGTCCCGGCCTTTTTGAGTTTCAGCGCGCTCCGATCAAACGTCACATCGGCGAGCCGATGACGAGGGTCCAGAAGGCCTTGAATTCGGTCTTCTGATCCTGCACCAATGCAACGCCCATGTGGTCGGCGTCGGCGAGCAGCAAATTCTTGTTGTGACCGGGGCTGTCCTTCCAGCCGGTCATGACCTCGCTGAAGTCGACTTGTCCGGTGCCGACGTTCTCGGCGGCGAGACGGGCTTTATATCCCGCTCGCTTGACGCGGTCCCACGGGTTGGAGCCGTCGGAACCGTAATGCGAAATGCGGTCCCACTTGGAGAGGTCGCGGGCGTGGGCTTTGGCCGCTTCGGTCAGCTCCGGCGAGAGCTTCAATGGCTTCAGCTTGTGCTCTTTGCGATAGGCGTTGATCAGGTCGCGCGCCATCTGCGCATCGAGCTGGGTACGCGAATAGTCGCGGTCGGCCAGCACGCCGGCGGGCGCCTTCTCGAATGTGCCGGGCGGGGCCTTGTCGTCGAGCTTGGCGAGCTGTACGCCGCGCGGCGTTGACGGTTCACCGCCCAGGGCGGACGATTTGGATTTGGTCTTGGGCGTAATCGACGCCGTCTGCTGCGGGCTGTCGGTAAAGCCCGAGGAGATGGCGGATGAGCCGATGCTGCAGCCTGCAAGAGCAGTGACGAGCCCGGCCGTGAGAGCGACGCGATACATGACAAACACCCCCGGCACACGATGTGCGGATACTCTGATCATTGCCGCAAATCCGTTAACTCGCCGTTAATGCTAACGCCGTGCAAAGAGTGATTGCGCCCGCGCATGGTGACGTGGGCCCCTGTTGAGGCGGCCGGACGGTCAAAGACCGATCTGTACATGACCGAATGTTCCCTCGACGTCGTGCCCGCTCCCCTCCTGCATGACGCCCGAACAAGGTGACGCCATTTGGGCACGCGCGCGGCGAAAGCGCGGTGAACGGCTCGCCTATTCGCGCACAACTTTCGCCGCCCGAGGACGGAAACTCACCTTCTAACGGCGTTCAGCCCCTTCAAAGCCGCCCCGTCATCAACCAGACTTCGCACGCGGACCGGCTGATTCGCGGGAGGCAGGTGACATGGCGGTTTTGAGCAGCAGATCGATGCGGGGTGCCGCCCCGGACGGCGCGCCCTATTCGGTCGCCAAGCTCGTGCTGCTGCGCGTGGCGGCGGCGGGCGGGGCGACGCGCGCCGACCTGCAGCGTGACCTTGCGGCACTGTTTGCCCCCTCACTTTCCGGTACAAACTTCCGCCGCTCGGCCGAAATGGCGATCCTAACCTTCGCCAACCAGCAAGCACTTTCCGACACCAAGGGGCGGTTGCAGATCACACCGCAGGGCTTGAAGGTCGCAGAAGCACTCTTCCCCGGTCTCAAGGGCGGCAAGGCTTGCTGGCCGGATTTGCGTGCTGAACTTCTCTGCCGCGCCATCGGGTCGCCGGATGCATCTGCAATTGCCAAGATCGCCGACCGGCCCGAAGCGCTGGCCGCGATCGTGTTGCAGAAGCATTTCGACCTGCCGGCCGCAAAGCCGCTGTCACCGACGGATCTGAGGGCTGAGCTTGCCGTCATCGCGCTCGAACGGGCCTTCGGCAACAAGATCAAAACCGGGCTTGCCAAAAAGGGCTCGGGCCTGCCGGGCAAGACGGCGCGGCTTCTTGCCGGACAGCTTTTCAAGAAGCCGCGCGAAATATCTTCCGACGGCAAGCTCGTCGTCGCGCTTGCCGCCGATGTGCTGGGCGCAGCCGAAGAATCGCTCGACGGCATTCGCCTTGCGCTGCTGCGCCGCCTGACCCGTGAACCCGATCAGAACCGTCCCACCGTCGATCTCACAAGGCCGCGGCAGACAGCCCCTAGAGCCGCCAATGACATCTCGCCTCTGGAAGCGCCGCCGCCCGCCATTCCGCGCCAGATCGTGCGGCCCGACTTGCGCGAATTCGCTAGCGCTGTGGTGGATGCGGCACGGCCCATCGCGGAGGGCTGGCCAGGCAATAAGAAGGCGTTTATCTCTCGGGTATGGAGAGCGATTCGCGAGGCCCGATCTGAGTGGGATCTGACCGAAATCGCGTTCAAGGGCATGCTGGCGGAGGCGCATCGCGCAGGCGAGGTGATGCTGACGACGGCTGATCTCAAAGATCGCTGCGACTTGAAGGAGCTCGAGGACTCCAAGATCCTCTACAAGAATACGATTTGGCACTTCGTGCGCGTCGAAGATTGAAGGCTTTAGCGTTCGGAAATGAGCGGCGAAGGCAGTTCATTGAAAAAGGTGGCGTTTGCGCCGGTGCTGGCTCCAGACAAGCTCAGCGCCGCGTTTGAGCATTCGATCACCTGGGAAGACGATCTCTGGCGGGCCGACCCGGTCGACGTGCCGGAGGTGCATGCGAAAGCGCGCCGCAAGTTCGACGATCTGTTGACCACGATTACGTCGGGCCGGGGCTTTCACGTGCAGGAGCGCGTGCTGCTGTTCCACGGTCAGTCGGGCGCCGGCAAGACGCATCTGATCCGCGCGCTGCGCACCGAAAGTCATCGCATGGGCAAGGCCTATTTCGGCTACGCCCAGATGACTCCGGATGTGCAGAACTACGCCGACTTCTATTTGCGCCGGCTCGTCCACTCGCTGGAAAAGCCCTACGACCCAGACCGCTATGGCGAGAGCGCCCTGTCGCGGCTGACCAACAAGATGGTGCTCGACAGCAAGGTCATCACCGCGGAAGACCTGGAGACGCTGCGCGACGCGCAACTGAGCGACGAAGAGCTTGCGCGTCTCATCCTGCGCCTTGCCGACGACATCGTCGCCTCCGACCGGTTCCAGACCACCGAGCTCGATATCAACATCGTCCGCGCGTTGCTCTACATGCAGCGGCGCGACCCGCGCATCGACCAGCGCGTGCGCCAGTATCTGCATGGCCGCCAGCTCTCCCCGATCGCACTTGAAGCCGTGTGCGCCCTCGACCCCAACGAGGGCGAGGACCGCTCGTTCGAAATCATCGCGGCAATCGGCGCGCTTGTGTGGTCGGTCGACCGGGCCGCGCTCGTGTTCTGCATCGATCAGGTCGAGGATCTGCGCTTCTTCGATAATGCGGAGGAACGTTTTCAGCGCGCGGTGCGCGATCTGATCCAGATAGCCAACCGGCTGACCAACGCCATCATCATCATTTCGTGCCTGGAAGACTTCTACGGTCAGGTGCGCTCCATGGTGGCGCAGTCCTATATCGACCGCATCGAAAAATCAGGCCCGGTGCTCTTGCGCGAAAGCCGGACGCCGGAAGAAGCGCGCCTCATCATTTCCAAGCGCCTCGCCCATCAGGCGGAGACCGAGGGCGGCGGTTTGAGCTTTCCCGATGCGTCGGCCTTTTTCGGTCCGCAGTTCTTCGAGGAGTTCGGCGGCCTTTCGACCCGGCGCCTGCTGGAGCACGCACAGACGCGAATTCGCGAAGCGACCGCGACAGACGCCGACGACCGCTCGCCGGGCGAAGATAAACCCTCCTTCATCAGCACGCTGGCGCAGGCGCTCGGCCAAGCCGATGGCCACTCGAACGTCGAGGACGACGCACCCGGTGCCATCTCCGCCGTTCAATTCCGCGAGATGTGGGAGCGCTTTGCCAATGAAAGCGAAGCGGAAATGCCTGCCGACGATCAGGAACTGGTCGACGTGCTCTCTTCCGCGCTTCTGCTCGCCCGCGATGAATGGGGCAAGGCGATGGAGGTGACCGTCAAGCGGCTTGAGCTTGGCGAGGATCTGCCGTCGTTCGACCTCACGGTTCGCCACCGCACAGGTTTTGCCGCTGACGCAAGAGTCTTTATCTGTAATCGTCCGACGCAAGGCGGCGGCCTCAAAAAGCAGCTCGACAAAGTATTGTCGTCGATGCAGGGCAAGCCGTGCTTCATGCTGCGCGCGTCAGAGTATCCGCCAAACTCGAAGAACCAGACAGCCCAGGCGCTGCGCAAGTTCCGCGATGCGGGAGGTCGGCCATATCTGGTCCCCATTCCGGAATGGGAGCAGATGATGACGATCTGCGAATTTGCTGCGCATCATCGCGGCAATTCCGGCATGAACCATTGGCTCGAAGGTGCGAAACCCCTGTCGAGCATCATTTCAATCATAAAGCTGTTGCGGCTCGATCTGCTCGGCCGGCCGGTGCCGCGGCTCGTCGCCAAGGAAATGGACGAAGCGCAGGGGTCTCTCGCCGGACTTGCCGCTACGGACGCGTCGGCCAATGACGCCGGCCAGGACGGCATGCCCGCCAATGACGACGACCTGCCGTTGTCGGTTATCCTCGACGAAAATGGCACCTACGGTTCAAGCATCCTGTCGGGCCGCGAGATCGGCAACCGCGGCAAGGCCGTCACGCTCAACAAGAGCGTTCTGAAACGCCACGCCGCGTTCCTCGGCGG
>CXWK01000338.1_pt1 | contig 38438 bp, 41 predicted proteins | sample 590851 | NCBI WGS metagenome assembly CXWK01 (sample SAMEA3498364, study PRJEB10139) | wastewater metagenome | biome: wastewater treatment plant; material: activated sludge | place: Denmark | collected 2014-08-01
AGTCCTTCTACCTGCCCAAACACACAGATCAGCACTCACGGCCGGGCGCTGACCCCCGGAGAAACGGCTCCACTCGAGCCTCGGCTACATCCCACCGATCGAGTGGGAGAACCAGTACCGTCAACCCCAGGCCGACCTGGCCGCGTAATCAACGTGACCGGTCAGCGGGGGGAGCCTCACCACCCCACCCGCCAGCCGCGTAGTAACACGACCCCACAACCCCAACGCGCCCAAAACCCCAGGTCAGGACCTACTTACGGGTCCCCCGTGTGCCCACATTCTGCGGAAGTCAGGTGGCGGGCGGGCGTGGTGTCGACGGCTAGGCTCGGCAGGGATTCGCGGCTGATGACTGGCCGCCGGGTTCAGGAGAGCTGCATGCGTCCTTCACGCCGGAACTCTGCGGGGGTCGTCGTGGCCATTGCGGCATTCGGCGCCACGCTCATCGGGCCAGGTCCAGCGCCGCCGGCGGGGGCAGCCACCAACGAGCCCACCGTCAGCCTGGTCTCGGAGTTCGGCGGCTACGGCCATGGGTACCCGGGCTCGCTGCAGTTCCGGTTTCCCTGGGGGGTCGACGTCGACGCCGACGGTGACTACTACGTCGTCGAACGGGGCCTGGACCGGATCCGCCACGTCAGCGCCGAGGGCGCAGACCTGAGCGTGTGGGGATCCGACGGCTCGGGGAACGGCCAGTTCAAAGATCCCAAGGGCGTGGCCGTCGCTCCCGACGGCACCGTCTATGTGGCGGACACCGAGAACGACCGCATCCAACGCTTCGACGAAGACGGCGACTTCCTCACGTCGTGGGGTGCGCTCGGCACGGGTGATGGTCAGTTCAACGAGCCCAGCGGCGTGGCCGTGGCCGCCGACGGGACGGTGTATGTGGCCGACTCCCGGAACGACCGGATCCAGGCGTTCGACGCCACCGGGGCATTCCTGACGAAGTGGGGCCCGGGCGCAAATCCGGTGGACTTCCCCAATGACGTGGCGGTGGCCCCGGACGGCAGTGTGCTGGTGGCCAACGACGACGGCACCGCCAAGGTGCAGCGCTACACGGCGTCCGGGGCGTTCGTCGCCCAATGGATATCGACCACGGTCGAACCGCTCTCCGTCGACGCCGGCCCCGACGGGCGCGTGTACATCACGCAGAAGACCACCTCGACGTCCCCGCACCGCGGCTTCATCATCGACGCCGCCCTGACGCACGCCACCGCGTTCGGCGAGACCCTGGAACGGCCGGTACCGGTGAGCGAGCTCGACCGGGGCCTGCTGTGGGCGCCGAAGGGCCTGGCGGTCGATGCAGACGGCGTGGTCACGGTCGTCGACTCGGACACAGCGGTGAGCGGCGGCTCCTACGCGTTTCGCACCGATTGGTTGAGCCGCTTCGACGCCGACGGCGGCTTCGTCGATCGACTCGGGTCCGCGGACAACGCCAGCATGCCGCACCTGGCCCGCCCGGCCGATGTGGCGCTGGCACCGTCAGGCGACCAGTACGTCGTCGAGGTGGTGAACCACCGGGTGCAACGGCTGACCTCGACCGGTGCCTATGTGTCCCACTGGGGCGGGCCGTTCGCCGGCACCGGCACCGGTCAGTTCGACGCCCCCGAATCGCTGACGGTCGATGCCAGCGGCGACGTCTTTGTGACCGACACGGGCAACGATCGGGTGCAGCGCTTCAGTGCGGACGGCACCTTCGAGGCCCAATGGGGCTCGACAGGTTCCGGCCACGGCCAGTTCGACGGCCCGTCGGGGATCGCGGTGGACGACACCGGTGACGTCTTCGTGGCCGACTCCGGCAACGACCGGGTGCAGCGGTTCTCGTCGGCGGGCGTCTTCGAGCTGGCATGGAGCGGTTCGCTCGACGACCCCGGTGACGTGGTCGTGGGTCAGGGCCCCTCGGTCTACGTGGTCGACGCCGGCCACCGCCGGGTGCTGCGCTTCACCCGTGCGGGCGGCGCCATGCCGATGTTCGAGGAGGTGAGCCTCTACGCGGCCTTCACGCCGAGGCGTTTCCAGGGCGCAGTCGCGGTTGACGCGAACGGCAACCTCTACGTCGCCCGGGATGGCGGTGTGGCGAAGTACACCCGTTCGGGGGCCTTCGTCCGCGAGTGGGACCTGGGGCTCACCTGGCGCTCGGCCGTAGCGGTGGACGGCCTGCACCGGTTGGTCACGTTCTACGACCGTCAGACCGAGACGACCGGCAGCCTGCACCAGTTGGCGACCGGCTCGTTCGTCACCGTGCGGGCCGGGTTCGACGACCCGTCGGGATCGGTCGGCGCGCTGTTGCGGGCCAAGGTCATGGTGGCCAACACGGGCACGACCACGTTGACCGGACTCTCCGTGAGCGATCCAAGCGCGCCGGCGTGTGGGGGGCCGGTGCCCGATCTGGCGCCAGGTGAGGAGCACCTCGCCGAGTGCCTGCTCATCCCGTCTGCCGTCGGAGCCCTCACGCACACCGCCACGGTGGACACCGACCAGACGTCACCGTTGGCGTCAGAGCCCGCATCGGTGGAGGTGTCGCTTGCGGCCGGGCCGGTGCTCCTCGACGAGTGGGGCGTCGCCGGTGAGGGACCGGGCCAGCTCGATTCGCCGGACGCCATCGCGGTTGACCACACCGGCGACGTGCTGATCGCCAACACTGGGAACGACGTGGTGTCCCGGTTCGGCTTCGACGGCACGTTCGAATCCGAGTTCGCCTCCCCCGATCCCGTGCACGTTGAAACCGACCTGGCCGGCAACGTCGTGACGATGCGTGTCGTCGGCCTGGTCGGCACCGGCGAGCTGCGTCGGTCGAGTCCCGACGGCATCCTGCAATGGACCGCGCCAGTGGGCTACGCCGAGGACATCAGCACCGCCGAGGACGGGCGCACCTGGTACGTGACGCCGGACGAACAGGAATGCGACTGGTTCAACTGCCAGATCCTCAGCGAGCCCCGGGTGCTCCGGGTCAACGGGGCCGGCGGCGCAGACGGCAGCTTCCTGATCGCCCAGCCGAACGCCAACACCCTCGCGGTGCACGACGGCACCGATCGTGTGTACGTCAGGTACCTGTCGGCCATCTACCGGTACACCCGCAGCGGCCAGCTGCTCGGCGCGTTCCCGCTGAGCACGCTGGACGGCCTGCGGGACCTCGACGTCGACGCCTCGGGTCGCCTCTACGCCGCGCTCCGACGATCGAGCGAGCCCGATGTGGTGAAGGTGCTCGACGAGCAGGGCACCGTCCTGGCACGTTGGGAGACGCCGGGCGCTGACGGTGTGTCCGTGGCACCGGACGGCACGGTCTACGTGCTCGACGAGGCCGGCGGCCGCGTTCGCCGCTACGGGTTCGGCCTCACTGGCGTCGTCACGGAGACCGGCACCGGCGACCCTGTCGGCGGGGCGTGGGCCATCGCAGTCGATGCACGGACCGGAGCGATGCGGGGCCTGACTGCGGGCGCCGACGGGCGCTTCCTGGGCGATGTCGGCCTGGGCGACCGGTGGGTGGGGTTCCTCGACCCCACCGGTACGCACACCGGTGAGTGGCACGACGACGTCCCCCTGTCCGACCTCGCGTCGGCTGCCCAGGTGCCGGTGGCGGCGAACGCCCCGAACGTCGTCAACGCGGCACTCACGCCGGCCGGCCGGACCGCGCGGGTGGCAGGCACGGTCAGGACCAGCCCGGGCGGGGCGCCGGCGCCGGGCGTCTTCGTGGGTGTGGTCGATCTCAGCGACGGCACGCTGGCGGCCGGTGCCGTGACCGGCGGCGACGGCACCTATGCGGTCACCGGGCTCGGTGCGGGAGCGCACCTGGTCGTCTTCCTCGATCCTTCCGGTGGGCACCAGATCGAGTTCTTCGATGACTCGACGGTTCCCACCGGCGCCGACGTCGTGACACTGCAGCCGGGCCAGACCACGACCGCGGACGCGTCCCTGGCCGCGGCGGCGCCCGCCGGCGCGGGAGCGGGGATCGAGGGCACCGTGACCGGCGGCGGCGAGCCCCTGGAGGGCGCCCTCGTGGTGGCGCTCGACGCGGCCGACTTCTCGTTCGTGCGGGGTGGGTTCACCGACGCCGGCGGCCACTACGACCTGGACCTGCCGCCGGGCACGTACCGGGTGGAGTTCGTCGACCCGGCCGGTGCGCACGCCGGCGAGTGGCACGACGATCACCCGATCACCGACCTGGCCGGCTCGACACCGGTGGTGGTGGGTGCGGGTCCGCCGGTGACGGTCGATGCCGACCTGGAGCCGTCGGGGTACACGGGCTCGATCGCTGGGACGGTCACCGGGCCCGCGAACGAAGCGACCCAGGGCGGTTGGGTGGTGGTGCTCGATGCGGCGACGTTCGGGTTCGTCGGGGGTGCCACGGTGGACGCCGACGGCGAGTACGTCGTCGATGGCCTGGGCGCGGGTGACTACGTGGTCGGGTTCCTCGACCCCACGGGGGCGCTGGTGACGGAGTGGCACGACGATGCCGCCGACGTTGGTTCGGCCACGTCGGTGAGGGTCACGGCCGGCGAGGCCACGGGGGTGGACGCGTGGCTGGCGGCGGTGTAGCTCGGCGCTGCATTCGTCGTGGCCGTTAGCGTCGGCCGCCGATGGAGACGTTGCCGACATCGGTGTACCGGGACCCTGCGGTCTACGACGCCGAGCGCCCGCGGTGTTCGGTCAGGAGTGGCTCGACTTCGCCCGAGCGGACGAGGTGGGGGCGCCGGGGACGAGCATCGCCACCACGCTCGCGGGTTACCCCTTGGTGGTGGTGGTGGTGGTGGTGGTGCGGGCGGGCGATGGCGCGCTGCGGGGCTTCCACAACGTGTGCCGCCACCGGGCCGCCCCCGTAGCGGCGGAGGGTACGTCGTCGTGCCGGGGCGGGCTCGTGTGTGGCTACCAGGTGCCCTTCCTGCACCCGGAGCTCAATCGTGAGCTCGACATGGGCTCCTGCCGGGTCGACGTGCGCGAGGACGACCGGTACTGCATCCACTCGGCCCACATGCGCGCCCCGGCCCGAGCGGCCGGGCCACGAAGTGGCGGTGAGCGGGAAGCGGGCTCCCTGGGCGCCGGCCGCTGGCCGTTCCGCTGGCCCAACCTGGCCGTCAACCTCTACCCGGACGGCATGAACGTCGAGCGCATCCTGCCCGCCGGCCCCGAGCGCACGACCATCGTCTACACGTACTGCGCTTCTGCGAGCCGGGCACGCCCGAGGCGAAAGAGTCCGAGCGCCTCTCGATGCTGCTCATGGACGAGGACTAGGCCATGTGCGAGGAGGTCCAGCGCAACCTCGATGCCGGCATCTACGACACAGGTGTGCTGAGCCCCCGCCACGAGGCCGGCGTCGCCCAGCTCCAGTCCCTCTGGCGGGCGGCGCTCGCCTGACGGGTGCCCCTGCAAACCTGTCGCACCCCCTCGCCATCATGAGGTCATGACGAACTCGTGTGGACCCGGGCGACGCCTGACGGCACGGGTATGACCCGGTTGTACTCAGTGGCGGTGAAGACGGCCGTGTCGATCCCCGACGAGTTGTTCGCGGCCGGCGACCACCTGGCCCGCCAGCGGGGGATGTCCCGGAGCGAGCTGTACGCCACGGCGCTCGAGCTCTACCTCGCGGGCGCCGCGGACGACCACGTGACGGCCGCACTCGACACGGTCTACGTCGACGGCGCGGGCGCGCTCGACGCCGATCTCGCCCGAGCGCAGCGCGACCTCCTCGACCGCGAGCCGTGATCCGGCGAGGCGAGCTCTGGTGGGCCGATCTCGGTCCACCTCGAGGCTCGGCGCCAGCGCGCCGGCGCCCGGTCCTCGTGGTCTCGGCCGATGCCTGGAACCGTAGCCTGATCGATACGGTCAGCTGCGTGGCGGTGACGACCAATCTGCGGCTGGACGACGCCCCCGGCAGCGTCGTGTTGCGCGAGGGCTCCGGAAACTCGAGCACGACTCGGTTGCGAACGTGTCGCAGGTGGTCACGCTCGACAAGGACTGGCTGACCGAGCGGATCGGCGTGCTGGAACACGCCCTCACCCGTCGGGTCGACGCCGGCCTGCGGCGGGCGCTCGATCTGAACTGACCGTTCTCCCCGCCGCGATGTTCCGTTCTGGCGCCTGGTCCACTGGTTCTTGGCAGCACACATCGGGCGCCGGCATGTGGCTGGGTCAGGTGGCGCCGGTGACGGTCTGGAGGGGGTCGAGCACCCGCACCGGGATGCCCGGCGCCACCCGGGCCACCTCGGCGACGAAGCCGCCGAGGTTCACGTTGAACGAAAAGCCCATGGTGTCGGCGCCGGCGACGGGGTCGGCGGGAAGGGGGCGGAAGAAGTCGTCGTGGTGGTGGGCGACGACCACCTTGGGCGAGAGGCGCCCGAGCACCCGCTCGACGAAGCGGTCGGTGTAGACCCGACCGGCGATGCCGCAGAGGAAGACATCTACGTCGCGGTCGCGGATCTCGTCGTCGAGCAGGTCGGCGCTGCCCTGGTGGTAGAGGGTGGTGCCGGCGACCTCGATGGCGATGCCCCACACCTGGCCGCAGCGGTAGGCGCCGGCGCCGAGGTGGTCGAGCGAGTCGCAGGTGAGCTCGCCGTCGCTCGGCACGGCCAGGCCGAACAGCAGCTTCGAGTGGCGGCTGGGGGTGAAGCGGACCGTGAAGGGGCCGATCTCGTAGGGCTGGTGGGGCTCGACGGCGATGGCCAGGTCGGAACGGCCATGGAGGGCGAGCAGGTGCTGCGCCGACGAGGACCCGTAGACCGGGCACCCGTGGGTCAGCGCCAGGTGGGGCACGTCGACGGCGTGGTCGAAGTGGGTGTGGCCCAGCAGCACGGCGTCGGCGGCAGGGAGCAGGTCGGCGACCAGGCCGGCATCCGCGTGGAGGGGGCGACGCAGGCGGGCCACCGTTCCGAGCGGCGCACGCGAGACGTAGGGGTCGATCAGGAGGGTCGTTCCCTCGTAGGTCAGTCGGAACCCAGCGGTGCCCAACCACTGCAGCGCGAGACCCGCCGGCAGGTCATGGTCGGCGCCGGCGAGGCCCCAGTTGAGGTCGCGCTGGACCGCGGGGTCGTCCCGGTGCTTCAGCGGCAACCAGCGGGGAGCGTCCACCCCACCAGTCTCGCCGTTCCGTCCCACTCCGCCGCTCTGGCACCGAGATCCGATGCCCGAACGGGAGCGGTTAGCGTTCCCGCGGTCGAGGAGGGCGCACATGGATGAGCAGTGGGACGTGGTGGTGGTGGGGTCGGGGCCCGGCGGGCTGACTGCGGCGGCGTGCCTCGCCGGCGCCGGTCGACGGGTGCTGGTGGTCGAGCAACACGACCTGGCCGGCGGCAACGCGCAGGTGTTCCGCCGCCACCATCAAGGGGCCGAGTACGAGTTCGACGTGGGCATCCACTACATCGGCGACTGCGCCCCCGGCGGGCTGTTCCCGAGCATCTTCGCCGGCCTCGGGATGGGCGACCGGGTGTCGTTCCGCCCACTGGATGCCGATGGCTTCGACACGCTCCGCTTCCCCGACGTCGAGCTGCGGGTGCCGGCGGACTGGGACGAGTACGGCCGCCGCCTCGTCGGAGCCTTCCCCGACGACCAGGCCGGGCTCGAGCGGTGCCTGCGCACCCTGCACGACGTCGCCGAGGAGAGCCGCAACCGGATGATCCCGGGGGTCGAGACTCCCACCTTCGACCGCTGGGCCTTCCGCCCGCTGTCCGAGCTCTTCGCCGAGTGCGAGCTGTCGGCGCCGGCGCAGGCCGTGCTCGACCACTGGTCCGGCCTGTACGGCGGCGGTCCGAGCCAGACCGCCATCGCCATGCACGCCAGCATCATCGACCACTACATGCGAGGCGCCTACTACCCCGAGGGTGGCGGCCAGATGTTGCCGGCGCGTCTGATCCAGGTGATCGAGGCCCACGGCGGTGAGGTGCGCACGCTCACTCCGGTGCGCGAGATCCTCGTCCACGACCGGGTGGCCGAGGGCGTCGTGCTCGAGGACGGGAACCGCGTCGGGGCGCCGCTCGTCATCTCCAACGCCGACTACGCCCGCACCGTCCAGGGCTTGGTCGACCGCTCCCAATGGGACCCGGCCACCCTCGACTGGGTCGAGCACGCCACCATGACCGTCGGTCTGGTGTGCGTCTACGTCGTGGTCGACATCGAGCTCGACGGCCCCAACACCAACTACTTCGTGTTCTCGAACTACGAGACCGACGGCCTCTACGACCGCCTCTACGCCGGCGAGGGCATGGCCGACGACGAGCTGTTCGCGTACGTCGCCATGGCGTCGCGCAAGGACCCGGCCAACGCGCACCTCTGCCCGCCGGGCCACACCAACTTCCAGGTGATGACGCTGGCCCCCGCGGGCTACGACTACTGGGGTGTCGAGGCGGGCCCAGCCGACGGTGGCTCGTACCGTCGCACCGCCGCCTACCGGGCCCGCAAGCAAGCGCTCACCGACCACCTGTTGGCGGCCGCCGAGCAGGTGCTGGGACCGTTCCGCGACCACATCGTGCACGTCGAGACGGCCACGCCACTGTCCCAGGAGCGGTACACCCGCTCGACCGGGGGCACCAGTTACGGGTACGTCCACTCACCCGAGCAGAGCGGCGAGAACCGGCCGCAGCACCGCACCGAGATCGATGGGCTGTGGGTGGTGGGGGCGAACACCACCGAGGGCCACGGCATCGCGGGGACGATGGTGGGCGGCGTGAACTGCGCTGGCCAGATCCTCGAGCGGCCCCTGCTCGTCGAGATGATCATGGGCCAGCGCCTGGTCGAGCCCGACGCCATCCCGCCGGATCCGCCCGGGTTCGACCCGATGGAGTGGAGCCGCGGCGCCCGCCTGCGCGAACGCCGGGCCGCCGGCCGCGCCGCCAGGGCCGAGGCCACTTCGGGCTGACGCGGTTCGGCTGCTCTCGGCGTCTTCGAAGCCTTGTGCCCCGACGACGCCCGCAGTAGCGTCGCCATCCTTCCCCTCCAGAGCAACCTCACCGCTGGAGGCCCGCATGGCCGTCACCGATCGCACCCGTCACGAACTCCACGACGCACTGGTGGAGCTCATGGGACCCGACATGACCGAGACTCTCATGGATTCGCTCCCGCCCGTCGGCTGGGGTGACATCGCGACCCGGCAGTACATCGACGACCGCATCGATCGGGTGGAGGAGCGTTTCGAGTTGCGCTTCACCGCGTTGGAGGAGCGTTTCGATGTGCGTTTCGCCGCGTTGGAGGAGCGTTTCGATGTGCGTTTCACCGCGTTGGAGGAGCGTTTCGATGTGCGTTTCGCCGCGTTGGAGGAGACGATGACGCTCCGCATCGACGGGGTCGAGCATCGTCTGCTCAGCGCCCTGGACTCGCGGTTGCGGCAGACCAACGTGGCCATGGCCACCATGGTGATCAGCCTGAGCGCCGTCATGATCACGCTGATCCTCTCGCTGCGATAGTCCAGAGGCGACCTTCACGTTCGCCCCGTTCGAGCAGCTCCCGACCTGACTGCCGCTATCGGAACGGCTGGCCAGGAACGAGGGCGGCGACTCGTGCCCGGACGACCTCCCGATCGGGCTCCGGGCGGTCGACGGCGACGATCGCTCGGCGGTCGCCCACCGAGGGCCGGCTACCAGGTGAGACCCATGGGGTTGGGTTGGGGGAGCCCGCCGCCCTCGACGATGATCTTCGACAGGGGCCGTACCAGGGCGTGGAGGCGGTCGGCGGCGTCGGCGCCCACCGCCAGCCAGGGGGCCAGGTCGGTCTGGTCGGTGCACAGCTCGATCGAGTCGCGCAGTGAGCGTCCGGCCTCGGTGGCCTCGTCGGGACGGCCGGGGGTGAGCAGACCCCGCTCGGTGAGGCGGGCCTCGGCGTCAACCCACTCGTCGTCGGTCCATCCCCGGTTGGGCTGGGTTGCCGCCCGGGGTGCGCCCCCCGTGGCCCCGGCCAGCACGTGGGCCTGGCAGCCGTCGACGTTGGCGGCCAGCAGCGCGGCGTTGTGGCCGTCGCCCCGGAACTCGCGCAGCAGGGTGAGCGCGTGCCACAGCACCAGGTGGGGGGCATCGGGCCAGTCGAGCGGGAGGTGGGCGGCGAACAGCACCCGACCCGCCGGCGCGCATGCGGTCGCGGCCCGTCGGGCCAGGTCGGCGGCCTCGCGCATCTCGGACCCGGCCAGGGCAGCGTCGTCGGCGACGGCAGCCCGCAGGCCCCGGTCGACGCCCTCGACCCGGGCCGCCCATGCGTCCGCAGGTGTGGCCATCGCCCACACCTCGGGCACGGCCCGGGCCACCATCGGCAGGGCGAAGTTGTAGAACGCGGCGGTCACCACGTCGGGCCCCACGGGGCCCAGGGGCGCCGCCCGGGTGGCGAAGTACCCCCGCCAGAACCCGCGCAGGCCGGCCTCGGCCCACGCGGCGATCGATTCCGGGGCGAAGTAGGTGACCGCATGCACCGGCTCGCCCACCGCCCACATCCGCCGGGCCATGGTGGCGTCGAGGCTGGTGCTCATGGTGCCCACGTTACGCGGCGACGGCGCAGGGCCCTCGCTCGGGAAGGTCTGAGCGGACTAGACTTAGTCCATGATTGTGAACATGCACGAGGCCAAGACCCACCTGTCGCGCCTCGTGGCGCGGGCCGCCGCCGGCGAGGAGATCATCCTGGCCAAGGCCGGCACGCCGATGGCCCGCCTGGTCCCGTATCGGGAGGACGACGGCCCGCGCCCGCTCGGCCTCCTCGGGGGCACGGTGTGGATCGCCGACGACTTCGACGACACCCCGGCCGAGTTCCTCGACGCCTTCGAGGGCGCCGACGGCGACCGCCAGTGAACCTGCTGCTCGACACCCACGTCCTGCTCTGGGCGATCGACCAGCCGGAGCACCTGGACCAGACCGCCCGTGAGGCGATCCGGGACGCTCGCAACCGGGTCGTGGTCAGCGCGGCCTCGGCCTGGGAGATCGCCATCAAGCGCTCGCTCGGCAAGCTGCTCTTCGACGCGGACCTCGCCGGGGTGCTCGACACGGTGGGGTTCGACGCCCTGCCCGTGGGGTTCGAGCACGCCCGGGTCGCCGGCGACCTGCCCGGGGTCCACCGTGATCCGTTCGATCGGATGCTCGTGGCTCAGGCGCAGGTCGAGGCGCTCACCCTCGTCACCCGTGACCCGGTGTTCGCCGGCTACGACGTGGCCACGCTGCCGGCGTAGCAAGATGGCGGCGTGATCTTGGGCGAGGGAGAGCCAGGGGCGTCGACGCCCCACACCGACGGGTTGACGATGCCGCCCGAGTGGGCGCCCCACGAGCGTTGCGTGATGGCGTGGCCCGCCCGGGCGTCGATGTGGGGCGACCAGTTCGCCGCCGCCAAGGACGACCACGCCGAGATCGCCCGCACCATCTCCCGCTACGAGCCGGTCCTCCTGGTGGCGCGGCCGGGCGACGGCGAGGAGGCGACAGCCGCCTGCAACGCGGGCGACTACGACATCGAGGTCGTCGAGTGGGGCGTCGACGACTCGTGGGCCCGCGACATCGGCGCCCTCGTGGTCACCGACGGCGCCGGCCGCCGGGCGGGCGTCGACTTCGCCTTCAACGCCTGGGGCGGGAAGTTCACCCCCTACGACGAGGACGCCCGCTTCGCCCAGCGCATGTGCGCGCACCTGGGTCTGGATCGCTACGAGGCCGACCACTTCGTCCTCGAGGGCGGTGCGGTCACCGTCGACGGGGCCGGCGCCGTGATCACCACCGAGGAGTGCCTGCTGAACCCGAACCGCAACCCCGACCTGTCGCGTGACCACATCGAGGCCGAGCTCGAGTCGTGGCTCGGGGTCGAGCGGGTGGTGTGGCTGCCCTTCGGCCTCATGGAGGACGACGACACCGATGGCCACGTCGACAATGTCGCTGCCAGCGTGGGCCCGAACGTGGTCGTTGCCCAGACCACCGGCGACCGCACCAACCCCAACCATGGCCGGTTGCACCGGAACGTCGAGGTGCTCGAAGCCGCCGGCTACGAGGTGCGCACCATCGACGTGTTGCCCTACGCCGAGGTGGGCGGCGAGACCGTTGCGGTGCCCCCCACCAACTTCTACCTGGCCAACGGCGCCGCCATCGTCCCCGTGACCGCCGGCGTCGACCTGGACAAGGCCCTCGACGCCGTGCAGTCGGCGGTGCCCGATCGCGAGGTCGTGGGCGTGCCCGGCACGGTGCTGGCCTACGGCGGCGGCGGCGTCCACTGCATCACCCAGCAGGTGCCGGTGCCAGAACGAGCGGGGTGCGGGTGATCGTCACCCGAAGGGGCGCCGGCGATGAGTGAGACGATCCACCTGCTGACCGCCCTCGGCGGGGTGCCCGAGTCGCCCGCGCGGGTCGACCCGCCGACCCGCGCGCCGTTCCGCATTGGCGCCGTGCAGCACCGCTGGCACCCCGACCCTGCGGAGCACCAGGAGGCGCTGAGCGAGGGTGTGCGCATGGCGGCCGACGAGGGCGCGCAGTTGGTCTGCCTGCAGGAGCTCACGCTCTCGCCCTACTTCGCCGTCACCGCCGACGGGCCCGCGGCGGTGGGCGCCGAGCCCGAGGCCCTTCCCGGCGGGCCGACCCATGAGCTCGCCGCTGCCCTCGCCGCCGAGACCGGGGTCCCCGTCCATGCGTCCCTCTACGAGGCGCCGGCACCCGAGGAGGCCGACGCGGCCGGCGGCCTGGGCTTCAACACCGCCATCGTGGTGGCGCCCGACGGCGGGCTGGCCGCCCGCACCCGCAAGCTGCACATCCCCGTCACCGCCGGGTACCACGAGGACAAGTACTTCCTCCCCGGCGACGGCGGCTACCCGGTGATCGTGCTGGGCGACGCCCACTTCGGCTTCCCCACCTGCTGGGACCAGTGGTTCCCCGAGCTGGCCCGTGCCTACTCACTGGCCGGGGCGGAGGTGATCGTCTACCCGACGGCCATCGGCAGCGAGCCCGACCATCCGGGGTTCGACACCCAGCCGCTGTGGGAGCAGGTCATCCGGGGCAACGGCATCGCCAACGGGACCTTCATGGTGGCCGTCAACCGCATCGGCAACGAGGTGCCGCTGACGTTCTACGGCTCGTCGTTCATCAGCGACCCCTACGGCCGGGTGCTCGTCCAGGCGCCCCGCGACGAGCCGGCCGTCCTGGTGGCCGACCTCGACCTCGACCAGCGGGGCGACTGGCTCGCCCTCTTCCCCTTCCTCGCCACCCGCCGCCCCGACACCTACGGCCCCCTCACCGAGCTGCCTGATGCCTAGATGCACGCGGGTGATGCTAAGATGACATCTGTGCGCACCACCATCCGCATCGATGAGGATGTGTACCGGCAGGCCAAGAGTCGTGCCGCGACCACCGGACGCACGGTCAGCGAGATCATCGAGGACGCGGTGCGCGACTCGCTGCGGCCCCGACCGACCGACCACACCGAGCTGCCGCCCCTTCCCACTTTTGGAGGCAGTGGCGTCCTCCCCGGAGTGGACCTCGCCGATGCCTCGGCTCTGCGAGATCGGATGGACGAGGGCGTGCCGCTACATGCGCTGCGTTGACATCAATGTCCTCGTCTATGCCCATCGCCCCGAGTCGCCTGACCACGAGGCGTACCGCTCCTGGCTGAATGCGGCGCGTGTGGCGGCCGAGTCCCTCGGGCTCGTCGATGTGGTGTCCAGTGGGTTCGTGCGCATCGTCACCCATCCCGGGATCTTTCAGGAGCCGACTCCCGTCGCGGAGGCGCTGGAATTCGCGAGTGTGCTCCGCGCCTCGCCCTCAGTGGTGCCGGTGTCGTCCGGCGAACGGCATTGGCCGATGTTCACCGACCTCTGCACACGTGTCGGGGCGAAGGGGAATCAGATTCCCGATGCCTACCTGGCTGCGGTCGCCATCGAACAGGGTGCGACCTGGATCACCGCCGATCGGGGGTTCGCCCGGTTTCCTGGACTTCGCTGGCAGCATCCCCTCGACACCGAGGCGAGGGCGTGAGTCGCTGGGTACTGTCTGGCCCATGGCGCAGACAGTGGAATTCGCATCGAACGGCAACACCGCGTCGGGGTACCTGGTGGTGCCAGACGTCGGCAGCGGCCCCGGTGTCCTGCTCGTCCAGGAGTGGTGGGGCCTGAGCCAGAGCCTCAAGGACGTGGCCGACCGCCTGGGCGCCGCCGGGTTCGTCGCCCTGGCCCCCGACCTCTACCACGGCGAGCTGGCCGACCCCGAGCACCAGGAGATGGACAGGGCCGCCGAGCTGATGAACGCGCTTCCCCCCGACCGGGCGGGTCGGGACATGAGCGGCGCCGTCGACTACCTGGCCGGCCACGAGGCCGTCACGGGTGACGGGGTCGGCGTCGTCGGCTTCTGCATGGGCGGCATGCTCTCGCTGATCATCGCCGCCAACCGGGGCGACCGGATCAAGGCCGCGGTGCCCTTCTACGGGTTCCCGTCGGGTGACGCCGAGCCCGACTGGTCGGGGCTCACCGCCGTGGTGCGCGGCCACATGGCCGAGAACGACGACTTCTTCGGCCCCGAGGCCGCCGGCGCCCTCGAGGCGAAGCTCCGGGCCATGGGCAAGGACGTGCAACTCACCGTCCACCCGGGCACCGGCCACGCCTTCATGGGCCCCCACAACGCGCTCGGCACCCTCGACGAGGCCCTCGCCGCGCAGATCTGGCCCGAGGTCATCGCCTTCCTGCACGAGCAGCTGGGCTGACCGGCGGCGGCGCCGGCCGCCACGCAACGACGCAACGATCCGGCCCGCCGCCCGGCGGCCGTGGACGCACACCCTGGGGGGAAACCCACATGACCGACCACACCGGATCGGCCGCGGACGACCTCGCCACCGCCTCGGTGCCGCACCTCGCCACCGAGCTCCCGGGCCCAAAGGCCCGGGAGTGGATCGCCCGCGACGCCGCCGAGGCCCTCGAGCAGGCCGACCTCGCCGGCGACCTCCTCGCCGGCGCCCTGGCGGACTCGTGACCGCCATTCCCGAGGCAATGGCGCGCGCATACCGCGCGCTCTTGCCTCCGGTTTGCGGGGTCGGTCGTTCCCGAGGCCATGGCGCGCGCATACCGCGCGCTCTTGCCTCGAGTTGGGACTGGGCAGGGCGGTGACCAGCGGGGTGCGGGCGGTCGCGGGGCGGGTGGCGGTGGTGACGGGCGCCGCGTCGGGGATCGGGCGGGCGACCGCCGACCTCCTGGCCGAGGACGGGGCGCTCGTTGCCGCGCTCGACCGGGCCGAGCCCGACGCGCCGGCCGGCGGCCGGGCGTGGGCGTGCGACGTCACCGACGGCGCCCGGGTGGACACTGTCCTGGCTGAGGTGCGGGCCTCGCTCGGCCCCGTCGACATCCTGGTGAACTGCGCCGGCGTCTCCCTGCCGGCGGGCCTCGACAGCCCCGACTTCGAGACGTCCTGGGACCAGACCCTCGCGGTGAACCTCACCGGTATGGCCCGCACCATCCGGGCCTGCGTCGACGACCTGCGGCGCAACGGCGACGGGCGCGTGGTCAACATCGCCTCGAGCGAGGCGCTCGGCGCCACCGCTTACCTGTCGGCCTACACCGCGTCGAAGCACGGTGTGGTCGGCCTGACGAAGGCGCTGGCCGTCGAGCTCGGCCGCAGCGGCGTCACCGTCAACGCGGTGTGCCCCGGCCCCATCCATACCGGGATGACCGCCATCATCCCCGACGAGGCCAAGGCGAGGTTCGCCCGGCGCCGCGTGCCGGCAGGTCGCTACGGCGACCCCACAGAAGTGGCACACGCCATCTGGGCGCTGGTGCTCCCCGGCGCCTCGTTCGTGAACGGCTCGGTGCTCAGCGTCGACGGCGGAATGGTCGCCCAGAACACCTGACGCCCAGGATTTCTTGGTGGGAAACCCCCCGTCAGGGGGTGTCCCACCAAGAATCGCCGAGGAGGCCCGAATAGGGGAGCGGTCAGGCGAAGCAGGAGTCGAGAAACTGCCCGAAGCCGACGGGGTCGGCGGTGATGCGCAGGTGGCCGGCGGCGTCGCGGGAGATGTCCAGCGACGGACAGAAGAACGAGCCGGCCGGCGTGAAGAAGTGGGGTGAGCCCTGCACGCCTCGCTCCTTGCCCTCGGCGTGGTCGGCCAGGACGAGGTCGACCGGGGGGTCGTCGAGGTCGATGTCGAGCCCGTGGCGGTGGGCCACCCGGCGCAGGACGTCGGGGTCGGAGATGTCACGTCCCTGCTCGAAGAGCAGGTCGCGCAGCTCGAGGCTGATGGCCTCGCCGGTGGCGACGTCGACCGCGTAGCCGGCGGCGGCGAGGGCCATGGCCGGCAGCGAGGTGGCCGGGAAGGCGGCGGGGTCGAAGGCCCGGAACAGGTCGCCGGCCACCTGCTCGCGGATCTCATCGACCTCGTCGGCGATGAACTGCGGGTCGAGGGGCTCGCCGTTCACGATCTCGAGGGGCCACGAACGCACCCGCAGGCGCACCCCGGCCAGCGCGGGATCGGCGTCTCGCCGATCGATGAAGCGCCGCAACCCCACGTGGGTGAAGGGGCAGGCGACGTCGGCGAACACTTCGATCTCAGGAGCCATGCCCCCTTCTACCCGCTGGGAGCCGCGATCGTCTCGGGTCGAACGTCCCTTTCCCGCAACCGACTAGAGTCGGTGCGTAAGCGCCCCCTGAAACGAACGGAGACGCCCGTGCCCGCAACGGTTGTTGTCGGCACCCAGTGGGGCGACGAAGGCAAAGGCAAGTTCACCGACCTCGTCGCCAAAGAGATGCAGTTGGTCGTCCGATACCAGGGCGGCCACAACGCAGGCCACACGATCGTCGTCGACGGTCAGAGCTTCGCTCTCCAACTGGTGCCCAGTGGGATCCTGTACGACCACATCACCCCCGTCATCGGCAACGGCGTGGTCGTCGACCCCGTGGTGCTGCTGGCCGAGATCGACATGCTCGAGGCCAAGGGGGTCGACTGCTCGCGCCTCAAGGTCAGCGGCAACGCCCATCTGATCCTGCCGTACCACCAGGAGATCGACGCCATCACCGAGCGGTACCTGGGCAAGAACAAGCTCGGCACCACCAAGCGCGGCATCGGCCCGGCCTACGCCGACAAGGCCGCCCGGGTCGGCATCCGCGTGCAGGACCTGCAGGACCCCAAGATCTTCCGGGCCAAGCTCGACCTCGTGCTCAAGGAGAAGTCGCCGCTGCTCGCCAAGGTCTACAACCGCCTGGCACCCCGGGCCGACGACATCGCCGCCCTCTACCTCGACGAGTGCCTGCCCCGCCTCGAGCCCTACATCGCCGACACCGTCACACTGGTGCACGACGCCCTCGACGCGGGCCAGAACGTGCTGCTCGAAGGCGCCCAGGCCACCTTCCTCGACCTCGACCACGGCACCTACCCCTACGTCACCTCGTCCAACCCGGTGGCGGGCGGGGCCTGCACGGGCGCCGGTGTCGGGCCCCTCTACATCGACCGGGTCATCGGCATCGCCAAGGCCTACATCACCCGTGTGGGCGCCGGGCCCTTCGTCACCGAGTTGCTGGGCGGGCCCGACGGCAGCGAGGAGGGCCAGGTGGTCGGTGACCTGCTCGTCGACCGGGGCCACGAGTACGGCACCAACACCGGCCGCCGCCGCCGCCCGGGTTGGTTCGACGCGGTCATGCTGCGCCAGGCCGTGCGGGTGAACTCGCTGTCCGAGGTGGCACTCACCAAGCTCGACGTGCTCGACACGCTCGACACCCTGAAGGTGTGCGTGGCCTACGAATCGGGCGGCGTGCGCTACGAGCACCTGCCGTACCACCAGTCGGTGCTGCACGCGGCGAAGCCCGTCTACGAGTCGATGCCGGGCTGGAAGACCGATCTCTCGGCGATGACCGAGCGCCACGAGCTTCCCTCCGCGGCGCAGGACTACGTCGCCTTCCTGGAGGCGCAGATCGGCGTGCCGATCCGTCTGGTGGGTGTCGGGCCCGGGCGCGACCAGTTCCTGCACTTCGCGGCATGAGGGTCTGTGTCGTCGGGTCGGGGGGCCGGGAGCACGCGCTCGCGCACGTGCTGGCACGGACGGCGTCGTCGGTGGTCGTCACGCCCGGGAACCCCGGCATCCCCTGGTCGGTGGCCACGCCCGTCGACGAGGTGTCCGCCGACCTGTTCGTGATCGGGCCCGAGGCCCCCCTCGTCGACGGGCTCGCCGACCGGTTGCGGGCCGCCGGTCGGCTGGTCTTCGGCCCGGGGGCGGACGGGGCACGACTCGAAGGCTCGAAGGCGTGGATGAAGGACGTGCTGGTGAGCGCCGGGGTCCCCACCGCGGCCTACGGCACCTTCGACGAGGAGCAGCCCGCCCTCGACTTCCTCGACACCATGCCCGGCCCCTACGTCGTCAAGACCGACGGCCTGGCCGCCGGCAAGGGGGTCCTCGTCACGCCGTCGCTGGCCGAGGCCCGCACCGCGGTGCGCTCGTACCTCTCGGGCGAGGCCTTCGGCGCCGCAGGCGAGCGTGTCGTGATCGAGGAGTACCTCGACGGCCCCGAGCTCTCGCTCCTGGCCGTGTGCGACGGCACCCGTGCCGTTCCCCTGGCGCCGGCGCAGGACTTCAAGCGCATCGGCGACGGCGACACCGGTCCAAACACCGGCGGCATGGGCGCCTACTCGCCCGTGCCGATCGCCGGCCCCGACGTGGTCGACGAGGTGATGGCGACCGCCGTCGCGCCCACGCTCGCCGCCCTCCGCGACCGGGGCATCGACTACCGGGGCGTGCTCTACGCCGGGCTCGTGCTCACCGCCGCGGGCCCGAAGGTGATGGAGTACAACGTGCGCTTCGGCGACCCCGAAGCCCAGGTCGTGCTCCCCCGACTGTCGTCCGACCTGGTCGACCTGCTCGCCCAGGCCGCCGCCGGTTCGCTGTCCTCGGTGCCGACCTTCCGCGACGAGGCCCTGGTGACGGTGGTGTGTGCCGCGGAGAACTACCCGGCGTCGCCGCGCACCGGCGACGTGATCGGTGGCCTCGAAGCCGCCGAGGCCACCGGGGCCACCGTGTTCTGCGCCGGCGTGTCCGACGACGGTCACGGCGCGCTCACGACCGCCGGCGGACGCGTGCTCGCCGTCACCGGGTCCGGGGCGACGATCGGTGCGGCCAGAGCCGCCGCGTACGAGGCGGTGGCGCACCTCTCGTGGCCTGGTATGCAGAAGCGGAGCGACATCGCAGCATCGGCCGGTCGCCAGGAGATCGAGACAGGGGAGTCCAACCAATGAAGGTCGCCGTCCTGATGGGCTCGGAATCGGATCGCGAGAAGATGGCTCCGGCCGCCGCCACCCTCGAGCGGTTCGGGATCGAGGCGGACGTGCGTGTGCTCTCCGCCCACCGCACGCCGGCCAAGGTGGCCGAGCTCGCCTCCACCGGGCGCGAGCGCGGCTACGCCGCCTTCATCTGCGGCGCGGGCATGGCCGCCCACCTCGCCGGGGCGGTCGCGGCCCAGACCACGCTGCCGGTCGTGGGGGTCCCGTTGTCGGGCGGCGCGCTCGACGGGGTCGACGCGCTCTACTCCACCGTCCAGATGCCGAAGGGCATCCCCGTCGCCACCGTCGCCGTGAACGGCGCGATGAACGCCGCGCTGCTCGTGGTGCAGATGCTCGCGATCACCGACGAGGCACTGGCGGCAGCGCTCGCCGACCATCGCCGGGAGTTGGCGGGCCCGTCGTGACGGGGCGCTGATGCGCTACACGTTCGGCCAGTTCGGCGGCAGCTCGTCCGCCGGATCCTCGTGGGCCGGCTCCTCGTGGGCGAGGGGCACGAAAGGGTGTGCCGTCTTCACGGGCACCTCGGGCGCGAGGTCGTCGGCCCAGGTGTCGCGAGGACGACCCGCCTCGATCGGTGCCGCTGCCGGCGCCGGTTCCGATGGGCGTGCCGGTTCCGGGGCTCGCGGGGTCGGCGCCGTCTGTGTGGCCCATGGCGCGTCGTCCAGGCCGAACGAGGACGCGGCCGGCCGCGCATCGACAGGCGGGTCATCGGTGAAGAGGTCGGCGGGCCCGATGTGGTGGTTCTCGCCGGCCGGTGGCGCCGCGACCGGGTCCGCGGGCGGGTCGACCGGCCAAGCGCTCATCGGCGGTGGTGGTGGTGCGGGTGGATCGGGCGGCGGCGACGGCGATGGCGTAGCCGGGCTCGTGGGAGGCGCGGCCGGCGGCCAAGTCGGCGGCGCGGGTGGATCGGGTGGAGCGGGCTGTGGTGGTGGCGGCGGAGCTGGTGGTGGTGGCGGAACTGGTGGTGGTGGCGGCGGTGGCGGTGGTGCCGGTGGTTCCATGCCCGGCATGGTCGGCATCGGAACCTCGGCCTGGCGCAGGAGGTACTGGGGCGGCTCGGCGTACGGCGACTCCGAGGCTGTGGGCAGATCAGATCGGTCGGGTGGGGGGCCGGGGGCCGCGTCCGGCCGGGCCCCCTCTGGCGCGTGGGCCGGAGCGTGCGGCGGCGCGTGCGGCGGCGGCGGTGCCGGTGCCGGTGCCTGGGCCTCGGGCAGGAGCAGGTCGTCCTCGGTGAGCCCCTCGGTCGGGTCCGCCGGCATCGTCCAGTCGATCTCCACCGGCGGGCCCGGCTGCTTCTTGGACTGCTTCTCGGCCTTGCGCTGCTGCCGTGTCTCCTTGTCGATCTCCTTCTTGGGCTTGATCGGCGTGTTGCCGGCGGTGCTCCGCACTCCCGCGGCCGCCAGGGCGCAGGCGATGCAGAACGGCGGCTTCTTCGGCCCGAACGAGTACACGAGGCAGTCCGCGCAGAAGGAGTTGCCGCAGGAGCGGCAGGTGTTCTCCGATGCCTCGAACGGGTGCTTCGCGCAGCGACCTTCCATCGGGGTATCCAGTCGGCAGCGCGAGGGTGGTTCTTGATGGAAGCCGGCGCGGTGATCCCCAACATCCTCGCCACCCGCTACGCCAGTGTGCCGATGGTCGCCCTGTGGTCGCCGGAGCGCAAGGTCGTGCTCGAGCGTGAGCTCTGGCTGGCGATCCTCCGGGCGCAGCGTGACCTCGGCGTCGAGGTGGCGGACGGGGTCATCGAGGACTACGAGGCCGTGGTCCACCAGGTCGACCTGGCGTCGATCGACGCACGCGAGCGGGTCACCCGCCACGATGTGAAGGCCCGGGTCGAGGAGTTCTCGGCCCTGGCCGGCCACGAGCAGATCCACCGGGCCATGACCTCGCGTGACCTCACCGAGAACGTCGAGCAATTGCAGGTGCGGCGGTCGCTCGAGCTGGTTCGCGACCGCATGGTGGCGGTCCTGGTGGCCTTGGCCGATCGGGCCGTCGAGCACCGCGAGACCGTCATCACCGGCCGCAGTCACAACGTGCCCGCCCAGGCCACCACGCTCGGCAAGCGCTTCGCCAACGCCGGCGACGAGCTGCTCGTGGCCTTCGACCGCGTCGCCGACCTGCTCGGCCGTTACCCGCTGCGGGGGCTCAAAGGCCCCGTGGGCACCTCACAGGACCAGCTCGACCTGCTGGGTGGCGACGCCGACCGGCTCGACCAGCTCGAGCGTCGGGTGGCCGCCGGGCTCGGGTTCGACCGGGTGCTCGCCAATGTGGGCCAGGTCTACCCGCGGTCGCTCGACCTGGACGTGGTCACCGCACTGGCCCAGGCCGCCGCCGGTCCTGCCAGCCTGGCCACCACCATCCGGCTCATGGCCGGCCAGGAGCTGGTCACCGAGGGCTTCCGCCCCGGACAGGTGGGCTCGTCGGCCATGCCCCACAAGATGAACAGCCGCTCGTGCGAGCGCATCGTGGGCTTCGGCACCATCCTCGCCGGCCACGTCACCATGGCCACCGGGCTCGCGGGCGACCAGTGGAACGAGGGCGACGTGAGCTGCTCGGTGGTCCGCCGGGTGATGCTGCCGGACGCGTTCTTCGCCGCCGACGGCGTGTTCCAGACCCTGCTCGACGTGCTCGGGGCCTTCGGCGCCTACCCGGCGGTGATCGAGCGCGAGCTCCGCCGCTACCTGCCGTTCCTCGCCACCACCAAGATCCTGCTGGCCGCGGTCCGGCTGGGACTCGGGCGCGAAGAGGCGCACGAGATCGTCAAGGAGCACGCCGTGGCTGCTGCCCTGGCCCTGCGCGAGTCGGGCGGCGACGAGAACGACCTCTACGCCCGGCTGGGCGCCGATGCGCGGCTCCCGCTGTCGGCCCCGGAGGTCGAGCGCCTGGTGGGCGACCCCATCACCTTCGTGGGCGACGCCGACCGTCAGGTCGGGGTGTTCGCCGACCGGGTGGCCGAGGTGGCCTCCCTCCACCCCGAGGCGGCGGCCTACCAGCCCGAGCCCGTCATCTGAACGTCCTTCCATCTGAACGTCCTTCCATCTGAACGTCCTTCCATCTGAACGTCCTTCGACCCCGAGAGAGGAGCCTCATGGCCGATTCCACCGTCGACCTTCCCCACGTGCTCACCGGCAAGGTGCGCGACATCTACGACGCCGGGGACGACCGGCTGCTGATCGTCACGTCCGACCGCCTGTCGGCGTTCGACGTGGTGATGGACGAGCCCATCCCCAACAAGGGCCGGGTCCTCACGGCCATCTCCGCCTTCTGGTTCGACGAGCTGTCCGACGTCGCGCCGCACCACCTGCTGTCCACCGACCTGGCCGACCTGCCCCCCGAGGCCCGGGACCCCAGCCTGGCCGGCCGGGTGATGCTGGTGCGACGGGCCGAGATGCTGCCGCTGGAGTGCATCGTGCGGGGCTACCTGACCGGCTCGGCCTGGAAGGAGTACCAGAGGTCCGGCACCATGCACGGCGAGGTGCTGCCCGAGGGCCTGCAAGAGTCCGAGCAGCTCCCGAAGCCCGTCTTCACCCCGTCCACCAAGGCCGAGGAGGGCCACGACCTGAACATCTCGATGAGCGAGGCCGTCGACCTGGTGGGGGCCGACATCGCCGGCCGCGCCCGGGACATCAGCCTCGAGCTCTACCGGCGCGGCGCGGCGCTGGCCGCCGACCGGGGCATCATCATCGCCGACACCAAGTTCGAGCTGGGGCTGATCGACGGCGAGTTGGTGGTGGCCGACGAGGCCCTCACCCCCGACTCGTCGCGCTTCTGGCCTGCGGACGAGTGGCAGTTGGGGTCGACCCCGCCGTCGTTCGACAAGCAGCCCGTGCGGGACTACCTGGACGGCCTCGACTGGGACAAGCAGCCCCCGCCGCCAACCCTGCCCGACGAGGTGGTGGCCTCGTCCTCGGGCCGCTACATCGAGGCCTACGAGCGCATCACCGCCAAGTCCTTCGCCCGGTGGCCCGGCGCCGGCACCTGACCCCCCGCTCTTCGCTCATCGCATCGTCGGGACTCGCTCGTCGAGCGTCCGACGCGACCTGACGATGCGCAGGGGAGCGGCTCGATCAGGGGTGGGGGCCGGTCCGCCTAGAGTGAGGGCATGACGTTCGACGTGATGGTCGAGGTGCAGTTGCGGCCCGGGGTGGCCGACCCGCAGGGGGCCACCGTCGAGCGGTCGCTGCCCACGCTCGGCTTCGACGGCATCACCGGCGTGCGGGTGGGCAAGTGCATCCGCTTCACCATCGCGGCCGCCGACGAGGCCGCCGCCAGGGCCGAGGCCGATGATCTGTGTGCACGCTTCCTCACCAATCCCGTGATCGAGGACGCGACGGTCACCCTCAGTGAGGCTGCCACCGTCTGATGGCCCCGAGCGTCGGTGTCGTCCTCTTCCCGGGCTCGAACTGCGAGTTCGACGTGGTCGAGGCCGTGCGGGCCCTCGGGGGCGAGGCTCGCATCCTCTGGCACGGCGACGCCGCGCTCGGCGATGTCGACGCGGTGGTCATCCCCGGCGGCTTCGCCCACGGTGACTACCTGCGGCCCGGTGCCATCGCGCGCTTCTCGCCGGTGATGGCACCGGTGGGCGAGTTCGCCCGTTCGGGGGGACCGGTGGTCGGCATCTGCAACGGCTTCCAGGTGCTCACCGAGGCGGGCCTGCTTCCCGGCGCATTGCAGAAGAACCGGGGCCTCAAGTTTCTGTGCAAGACCGTCGATATCGAGGTTTCATCGGTGCGTTCGGTGCTCACCAACCGCGCCGACCCGGGTGCCCGACTGCGCGTGCCCATCAATCACTTCGAGGGCAACTACACCTGCTCGCCCGAGACCCTGGCGGAATTGGAGGCGCAGGACCGCGTGGTGCTGCGCTACGTCGACAACCCCAATGGCTCGGTGGGCGACATCGCCGGTATCTGCTCGGAGGGGCGCAACGTGGTGGGTCTGATGCCCCACCCCGAGCGTGCCTACGACCCGTTGTTGGGCAGCGGCGACGGCCGGGTATTGCTCGAATCGCTGTTGGCCTCGACGACTCAGGCCGCCGAGGCCAACTGAGCGACCGGCGGGTCAGCCGGCGCCGCGCGAGATGCCGGCAGCCTTCAGCGTGGCCGCAGAAACACCGGCCTCGCGCCACGCGGCGTACGAGATGTGCTTGCGCTCGCTGTAGCCCTTGGCGGCAGCCAGGAACTCGCTCTCGAGGGCGTCGAGATCGACCTTCTTGTCCGACGCGGCGAGCTCGCGTTCGAGATCGATGCGCTCCTGCACGAGTTGCAGGTGCTTGAGCCGGTCGGCGTCTCCAAGCTCCTCCTCGATCCGGTCGAGGCGCTTCTTGATCGAGTCGGGCGTGCGCTTGCGGCCCCGCTTGGGTCGATTGGCGGCGAGGGCTTCGAGGTATGAACGCACGGCTCGTCCCTGCGCCCTGCCTTCGGCCAAGGCTGCCTTGTGCTCGTCCGACATTCCACTCTTGGTCTCAGTGCTCATGGAGGCAATGGGATCACAGAGTGCTCTGACTTACAAGTCAGGCGGGCCTGAAATTTTGGGATCAACACGTGTATCGACTGTTCCGCTATCGGTCAAATGGACGAAGTGGCGCCACCTCGGGCGGGTCGATCGCCACAATGGGGTGAGGGCCCGGTGCGGCGTTCGACCCGGGCTACCGTGCGGGAATGGCCGATACCCCGTCAGACGAGGAAGTGCACCGAGCGCTCGGGCTCACCGACGACGAGCTCGAGTCCATACGACGAATCCTGGGACGCGAGCCCAACCACCTCGAGCTGGCCATGTACGCGGTGATGTGGTCCGAGCACTGCTCGTACAAGTCGTCGCGGCTGCACCTGCGGCGTCTCCCCACCGAGGGTGAGGGAGTGCTCGTCGGCCCGGGCGAGAACGCGGGGGTCGTCGACGTCGGTGACGGCATCGCCGCCGCCATCCGCATCGAGAGCCACAACCACCCGTCGGCCATCGAGCCTTATCAGGGAGCGGCCACCGGCGTCGGGGGCATCCTCCGCGACATCTTCACCATGGGGGCCCGACCCATCGCGGTCATGGACCCGTTGCGCTTCGGGCCTCTCGACGATGCCCGCAGCCGCTGGATCGCGGAGGGCGTGGTGAGCGGGGTGTCGGGCTACGGCAACTCGGTCGGCGTCCCCACCGTCGGCGGCGAGGTCGTGTTCGACGAGACCTACGCCGACAACCCGCTGGTCAACGTGCTCTGCCTCGGCATCCTGCCGGTGGACCGGCTGGTGCTCGGCCAGGCCAGCGGCGTGGGCAACCTGGCCGTGCTGCTGGGCTCGTCCACCGGCCGCGACGGCATCGGCGGCGTGAGCGTCCTGGCCTCGGCCGGGTTCGCCGACGAGGAGGCCGATGCCCAGAAGCGCCCGAGTGTGCAGGTGGGCGACCCCTTCGAGGAGAAGCGCCTGATCGAGGCGTGCCTGGCGCTGCTCGACGCCGGTCTCGTCGTCGGCATCCAGGATCTCGGGGGCGCGGGCCTTGCGTGCGCGACGAGCGAGACGGCGTCGCGCGGCGGGGTCGGCATGGACGTCGACGTCAACGCCGTCCCCCGGCGGGAAGCGGGCATGGAGCCGTTCGAGGTCATGACCAGCGAGTCACAGGAGCGGATGCTGGCAATCGTCGAGCCCGACAACCTCGACGAGGTGCTGGCCATCTGCGCCCGGTGGGAGGTCAGGTCGACCGTGATCGCCAAGGTGACCGAGGGCGGCGCGCTCAAGATCCGTGACGGGTTCGACGGTGAGGTTCTGTGCGACGTGCCTGCCGCGTCGCTCCACGAGGACGCGCCCCTCTACGACCGGCCGCGGGCCGAGCCCGCCGACCTGGCGGCCCGCCGGGCCGCCGAGCCCGTCTGCCCGCAGCCCGCCTTCCCGCCCGAGGCCGTCCTCCTCGACCTGCTCACCGACACGTCGTGGGTGTCGTCGCAGTACGACCACCAACTGTTCCTCAACACCGTCGAGGGCCCGGGCGGCGACGCCACGGTCCTGCGGCTGAAGCACCCCGTCACCGGCGAGGCCACCGGTCGCGGCCTCGCCCTCACGACCGACGGCAACCACCGTTGGTGCGCGGTCGACCCTCGGCAGGGAACGGCCATGACCGTCGCCGAGTCGGTGATGAACCTGGCCTGCGTCGGGGCCCGCCCCCTCGCCGTGGTCAACTGCCTCAACTTCGGGAACCCCGAACATCCCGAGGTGATGTGGCAGCTGTCCGAGGCGATCGACGGCATGTCCGACGCCTGCCGTGCGCTCGGGCTGGCCGTGGTCGGCGGCAACGTCAGCCTCTACAACGAGTCCCGCGGTGCCGACATCGACCCCACGCCGGTGATCGGGCTGCTCGGCATGGTCGACGACCTGTCCATGCCCCCGCCGGGTGTCGGCCTCGTCGACGGCGGCCGCATCCTGCTGCTGGGCGACACGTGGCCCGGCCTGGCCGGCTCGCGTTGGGCCGCCCACACCGGTCAGGCCCGCACGGGCACGCTGCCGCCGCTCGACCTGGCCGCCCACACGGTGGTGGCGACTGCGGTCCGCGACCTCGTGAACAGCGGTGCGGTCCTCGGGGTGCACGACGTGGCCGAGGGCGGCCTGGTCGTGGCCCTCGCCGAGATGGCGGTGCGCTCGGGCGTCGGGTTCCAGGTGGCCCGTGTCCATGACGAGGCCGAGCTCTGGTCCGAGTCAGCGGGCCGGGTCGTCGTCTGCGTGGCCCCCGACCGTGCCCGCGAGGTCATCTCGTTCTGCGAGGAGCGCGGCGTGCCGGTGACCCAGTTGGGGCTCGCCGCGGGTGACCGCCTCCGGGTGAAGGACCTGCTCGACGTCGCCCTCGCCGACGCCACCACCGCCTGGAGCGACCGCCTGCCGACCGCCTTCGGCGCCGCCGTCACCCACGACTGATGACCCCAGGGCGGGGCCGCCCGGTCCGGCGATGGCAGCCCGCCTGAAGTCGGCGAGGCGTGTCGGCGGACTCCGCGCCGAACGCAACGAGTGGGTGTGACGCCAGGACGGGGCCGCCCGGTCCGGCGAACGACTGTTACGAAGTCCTGAGAGAGTCGGACCGGGCGGCCCCGTCCGTCCCGCGGAAAACGCGCGAAGTCAGGCCGTCATGCCGCCGTCCACGACGAACTCGGCGCCGGTGGAGTACGCGCTCTCGTCCGACGCCAGATAGAGCACCAGCCTGGCCACGTCGTCGGCCTGGGCCACGTGGCCCATCGGGATGGCGTCGACCACCCGGTCGATGATGCTCCCTTCGGGTGAGGCCTCGGCCATCATCGGGGTGTCGATGATGCCCGGGTGCACCGAGTTCACCCGCACGCCGAACGGGGCGACCTCCTTGGCGGCCACCTTGGTCATGCCCCGGACGGCCCACTTGCTGGCCGAGTAGGCCATCGTGCCGGGCGCCCCGGTCAGGCCGGCGACCGACGAGATGTTGATGATCGAGCCCGACTCGGCCCCGACCATGGTGGGGATCACCGCCTTCATGCCGAGGAACGTGCCCACCTGGTTGACGTCGATGATGTCGCGGTACTCGGACTCCGAGGTGAACACCGTGGGCATCACGCGGAAGATGCCGGCGTTGTTCACCAGCACGTCGAGGCGCCCGTGGGCCTCGCGCACCTCGTCGACCAGCTCGATCCACCGTTCCTCGTCGCGCACGTCGTGGTTGCGGTAGGTGGCGGCCGGGCCGATGGCGGCGGCGGTCGCCTCGCCCTCGTCGTCGAGCACGTCGGTGAGCCACACCGTGGCCCCCTCGGCGGCGAAGAGCCGCGCCTCCGCGGCGCCCTGACCCCGCGCCCCGCCCGTGATGAGTGCGATCTTGTCGGTCAGCCGTCCCATGCGCCCCCCTGGCTCGTCAGCGACGGCCAGCTTTCCAGATCCTGCGGGTGCCGCGGCCAGAGGTCCTGCAGGGCGGCGCGGATTCCCCACGGGGCACGGCCAGATGTCAGACGGCATCGGTAGCCTCGGGGTCATGGCCGTGACGACCAGGTCCCGCCTGACCGCCGACGAGTTCTTCGCCCTCCCTGGCGAACAGAAGCACACACAGCTGATCGACGGGGAGATCATCGTGAACGCGCCGAGCCGGCGACACCAGCGGATCCTGGGCTACCTCCTGGTTCGCCTGGTGAACTTCGTCGAAGCCCACCCCGGTACCGGTGAAGCGGGACTCGAGGTCGACATCCCGGTGGACGAGTTCAACGTCTATGTGCCCGACATCTGGTGGACGACGCCGGAGCACACTCTGCCGCGCGAGGCGCTGCGTGCTGATGGCCCGCCCGATCTGATCGCCGAGATCCGTTCGCCCGGCACCTGGAGCAAGGACAAGGGCATCAAGAAGGACCGCTACGAGGCGGCGGGCCTTCCCGAGCTCTGGCTCGTCGACACCGAGGCCGACACGGTCATCGTCTTCCGTCGTTCCCGGCCCGCCTGCGAATCGTTCGACGTCTCGTTCGAGGTCGGCGGTGGCGACACGTTGACCACGCCGCTGATCCCTGGGTTCGCGCTCGACCTGACCGCGCTGTTCGACCGGTGACCTGGGCGCTCGACCGCCGAGATTCGCGGGGTCACGTGGTCGGTGTGCGACGATGAGCAGGTGAGGGCTTTGGAGCCGAGTGAGCACGACCATCCGCTGAGCGCCGACCCCGACGACGACACCCTGGACGACGACACCCTGGACGACGACACACCGAAGGAGGCCTGCGGGGTCTTCGGTGTGTACGCGCCGAACCAGCCCGTCGCCCACCTCACCTACCTGGGGCTCTACGCCCTGCAGCACCGGGGCCAGGAGTCGGCGGGCATGGCGGTGAGCAACGGCGAGACGCTCATGGTGCAAAAGGACATGGGCCTGGTCTCCCACGTGTTCGACGACATCAAGCTGGCGTCGCTCAAGGGGCACCTGAGCATCGGCCACACCCGCTACTCCACCACCGGGTCGAGCACCTGGCGCAACGCCCAGCCGGTGTTCCGGGCGACGGCCGAGGCCGAGTTCGCGCTCGGCCACAACGGCAACCTGGTGAACACCGAGGCTCTCGCCGAGCGGGCCGGCATGTTGGCGGGCACGGTCTCGAGCGACACCGACCTGGTGGCCGAGATGCTCGCCGCCGAGATCGCGGCCGCCGGGCCCCGCAGCGACGAGCGCGAGCTCGAGCATGCCCTGGTCAAGGTGCTCCCCGAACTCGAAGGGGCGTTCTCGTTCGTGCTGATGGACGAGGGTCACGTCATCGGCGTGCGCGACCCCAACGGCTTCCGACCGCTGTGTCTCGGCAAGCTCGACCACGGCTGGGTGTTGGCGTCCGAGACGCCCGCCCTCGACGTGGTGGGCGCGCACTTCGTGCGAGAGCTCGAGCCCGGCGAGATGGTGGTCATCGACGCCACCGGCTACCGGTCGCTCCGTCCCTTCGCCCGCGACCGCATCGACCCCACGCTCTGCCTGTTCGAGTTCGTCTACTTCGCCCGCCCCGACAGCCAGCTCTACGGGCGCAGCGTGCACCGCGCCCGGGTCACCATGGGCGAGCAGCTGGCCGAGCAGGCGCCCGTCGAGGCCGACCTGGTGATGGGCGTGCCCGAGTCGGGCATCCCCGCCGCGGAGGGCTACGCACGCCGCAGCGGCATCCCCTTCGGCCAGGGCCTCGTGAAGAACCGCTACATCGGGCGCACCTTCATCGCTCCCACCCAGGAGATGCGGGCGCTCGGGGTGCGGATGAAGCTCAACCCGCTGAAGGACAACATCGAGGGCCAGCGGCTGGTGGTGGTCGACGACTCCATCGTGCGGGGCACGACCACCCGGGCCATGGTGCGCATGCTGCGCGAGTCTGGGGCCCGCGAAGTGCACCTGCGCATCTCGTCGCCGCCCTACAAGTGGCCGTGCTTCTACGGCATGGACACCGGCACCCGGGGCGAGTTGCTGGCCGCCAACCTCACGGTGGACGAGATCCGCGACTACGTGGACGTCGACAGCCTGTCCTACCTCGCCCTCGACCGGCTCGTGGCGGCCACGGGCGCGGTCAACGCGGGCTTCTGCGACGCCTGCCTCACCGGCAGCTACCCCATCGAGGTGCCGGTCAACCTGCGCAAGGCGGTGCTCGAGGTCGAGGGTGTGCTTCCCGCCGACTACGTGCGCCCGGCCCGTTCGGCGCCGCTGCACGGAGCCGCCGACTCGCTCTTCCCGGCCGACGACGCCGCCGCTCGTCACCAGGCTTGAACACCGGTTCCCCGAGGGCCGGCGGCCGGGGCGGCGCCGGCACGCAGGGCGAGTCCTATGCCGGCGCCGGTGTCGACATCGCCGCCGGCGAGGCGGCGGTCGAGCGCATCAAGGGTGTGGTGCGGTCCACCTACCGGCCCGAGGTGCTGGGCGACCTGGGTGGCTTCGGGGGGCTGTTCGCCCTGCCCGCCGACCGCTACCGCGAACCGGTCCTGGTGTCGGCCACCGACGGCGTGGGCACCAAGGCCCAGATCGGCCGTGCCCTCGGCCGCCTCGACACCCTGGGCATCGACCTCGTGGCCATGTGCGTCGACGACCTGGTCTGCCAGGGGGCGGAGCCGTTGTTCTTCCTCGACTACATCTCGGTGGGCCACCTCGACCCCGAGCGCATGGCGTCGCTCGTGAGCGGCGTGGCCGAGGGCTGCCGCCAGGCCGGTTGCGCCCTCATCGGGGGGGAGATGGCCGAGCACCCGGGGGTGATGGCCGACGACGACTTCGACCTGGTGGGCTTCGCCGTCGGCGTCGCCGAGCGCGACCGGTTGATCACCGGCGAGCACGTGGCCGTGGGTGACACCCTCATCGGCCTCCCGTCGCCCGGCCTGCGGTCGAACGGGTACACCCTGGCCCGGCGCGTGCTGCTCGAGGTGGCGGGTCGTTCGCTCGACGACCCTGCGTACGAGGGCGCCCCGGACTCCCTCGGCGACGAGCTGCTGCGCCCGTCGGTGATCTACGCCCCCGCCGTCCGGGCCGCGCTCGCCGCGGTCGACGTGCGCGCCGTCGCCCACATCACCGGTGGCGGCATGGCCGGCAACCTGGTGCGGGTCCTGCCCGAGGGCGCGGACGCGGTCGTCGACACCGCCACCTGGGAGGCTCCCCGCATCTTCGGCGAGATCCAGCGCGAGGGCGCCGTCGACCCGGCCGAGATGGCCGGCGTCTTCAACATGGGCATCGGCATGGTGCTGGTGGTTCCGGCCGCGGACGCCGGTCGTGCCCTTGCCGTGCTGGGCGACCACGGGCACCGGGCCGTCGAGATCGGCCGCATCACCGCCGGCACCGGCGAGGTCCACCTGTCGTCGGGCGGGGCGTGAGGGCGAGGTGAGCGTGCACGAGGCGCTGGTGGCACACCTGCTCGAGCACTCAGTGCGCACCGACGGGCCGTTCACGTTGAAGTCCGGCCGCCAGAGCGACTGGTTCATCGACGCCAAGGCCACCACCTGCGCACCCGAGGGCATGTTGCTCGTGGCCGACGCCGCCCTCGCGGTGCTGCCCGACGACGTCACCGCCGTCGGTGGACTCACGGTCGGCGCCGACGCCATGGCCTACGCCATCGCCGCCATCGCCGCCACGCGAGGACGGATGCTGCGCAGCTTCACGGTGCGCAAGGAGGCCAAGGCGGGCGGCACCGGGGGACGCATCGCCGGGGCACTGCACCCGGGCGACCGGGTCGCCATCACCGAGGACGCCGTCACCCGCGGCGTGTCGATGCTCGAGGCGGCCGAGGTGGTGCGCCGGGAGGGCCGTGCGGACCCCGTGCTCCTGCTTCCCCTGGTCGACCGCGGTGGCACCGTCGCCGCCCTCGCCGAGACCGCGGGCATCGCGCTGCACGCCCTGGTGCCGGCGCCCGACCTCGGCTTCGACTACGACCCCGGCTGACGGCCCTCGAAGTCGGCGGTGCGCCGGCGGGTGCGCCGGCGGGTGCGAACTCGGCGCATCCACACCGCTGAGAGCGCACTCGATGCGCTGAACTCGGGCGGGCAGGGCGGGGGCATGGCCGGGCATCCTGACGGGGCCGCACGACATTGGGTTGGGGTTGCCGCGCACAACTACCCTTCCGCCCGATGACTGAACACCCCATCGCGGAGCGCCTGAGAGAACTCGAGAAGCGCAAGAACGAAGCCCTGCACGCGGGATCCGAGCGCTCCGTCGAGCGCCAGCACGCCAAGGGCAAGATGTTGGCCCGCGAGCGCATCAGCTACCTGCTCGACGAGGGGTCCTTCCACGAGCTCGACATGCTCGCTCGCCATCGCGCCCACGGGAGCGGGCTCGAGGAGCACCCCTACACCGACGGGGTGATCACCGGCTGGGGCACGATCGCCGGCCGCAAGGTGTTCCTCTTCGCCCAGGACTTCACCATCTTCGGCGGCGCCTTGGGCGAGGTGTTCGCGCAGAAGATCCACAAGGTGATGGACCTCGCCCTGTCGGTGGGCGCGCCGGTGATCGGCCTCAACGACGGTGCCGGCGCCCGCATCCAGGAGGGTGTGGTCTCACTCGACTGCTACGGCGGCATCTTCTACCGGAACGTCAAGGCCTCGGGGGTGACTCCGCAGATCAGCGTGATCCTCGGGCCGTGTGCCGGCGGTGCGGTCTACAGCCCCGCCATGACCGACTTCATCTTCATGGTCCGCGAGCGCTCGCACATGTTCATCACCGGGCCCGACGTCGTGAAGACGGTCACCGGTGAAGAGGTCACGCTCGAGGAGTTGGGCGGTGCCCAGAGCCATGCGAGCAAGTCGGGGGTGGCCACCTTCATCGGCGACGACGAGGAGTCGGTGCTCGACGACGTGAAGTTCCTGTTGTCGTACCTGCCGTCGAACAACCTGGAGGAGCCGCCCTGGTTCGCCCCCTCCGACGACCCCGCCCGCCTCACCCCCGAGCTCAACGCGCTCATGCCGTCGTCGCCCAACATCCCCTACGACATGCACACGGTGATCGGTGCGGTGGTCGACGACGACGAGTTCTTCGAGTACTTCCCGCACTGGGCCAAGAACCTGGTGTGCGGTTTCGCCCGCCTCGACGGCCACCCGGTGGGTGTCATGGGCAACCAGCCCATGGTGCTGGCCGGCGTCCTCGACATCGAGGCGGCCGAGAAGGGCGCCCGGTTCGTGCGCACCTGCGACGCCTTCAACATCCCGCTGGTCACCTTCGTCGACGTGCCCGGCTTCCTGCCCGGCGTCGACCAGGAGTACGGCGGCATCATCCGCCACGGCGCCAAGCTGCTCTACTCGTTCTGCGAGGCCACGGTGCCGCGCATCCAGGTGATCACCCGCAAGGCCTACGGCGGTGCCTACGTGGTCATGAACGCCAAGTCGATCGGCGCCGACCTGGCCTTCGCCTGGCCCTCGGCCGAGCTGGCGGTGATGGGGCCCAACGGCGCCGTCGAGATCGTGTACCGGCGGGAGCTGTCGACCGCGGCCGACCCCGAGGCGCGCCGGGCCGAGTTGGTCGAGGAGTACACCGAGCGCTTCACGAACCCCTACATCGCCGCGGAGCGGGGGCTGGTCGACGACGTGATCGACCCGGCCCAGACGCGGGTCAAGGTGATCGCCGGCCTCGAGATGCTGCGCTCGAAGCGCGAGGAGCTCCCCAAGCGCAAGCACGGGAACGTGCCGCTGTGACGCCGCCCGAGCCCGAGCCGGCCTCGCCGTCCGGGACGCACCTGGCACCGCCCGACCGGGAGGAGCTGGCGGCCGTCATGGCCGCGATCGAGCTCGTGTGGCCCCGCCCGAGGGCCGTGGCCGGCACCGAGGCGGCGACGGCCCCACGATGGCGGTTCTCGGGCCGCTGGTGGTCCAAGCCCATCCCGAGCCGCCGCGACCGTCCCGGCTGACGGGAGCCGACATGGAGCTGACGACGGTTGCCGATGACGAGGCGGTGGTCCACGACGGCACCGAGATCCGGGTGTACGACGGGCTGGGCCCCGACCGCGAGTACACCTTCGACGGCTTCACGTTCCGCACCCTGCCTGCTCCGGGCGAGCGTCTCGCCACGGTGGCCACCGTCAACGACGTCCACTTCGGCGAGACGCGCTGCGGGGTCATCGAGGGGCTCGACCTGGGCCCGATCCACAGCGCCGAGCCGGGCGACGAGCCCTACCCCGAGGTGATGAACCGCGGGGCGGTGGCCGACATCGCCGCCATCGAGCCCGATGCCGTCGTGGTGAAGGGCGACCTCACCAACCGGGGCATCCGACAGGAGTACGACGCCTTCCTGGCCTGCTACGAGCCGGTGTTCGGCGAGCGGCTGCACCACGTCCGGGGCAACCACGACGGCTACACGGGTGAGACGTTCGCGTCCACCGCGCCGCTGCTGGTCGAGTTGCCGGGCGTGAAGCTGGCGATCATCGACACCGTCATCCCGCGGGACACACCGGGCCAGGTGTCGCGGGAGCAGCTCGACTGGCTCGCCGACGTGGGGGCCGACAGCGACCGACCCGTGCTGGTGTTCGGCCACCACCACGTGTGGGACCCCGGCTCCGGCGTCCGGCCCGACACCTACTTCGGCATCAACCCCGACGACTCGGAACGGCTCATCGACGTGGTCGCCGCCCATCCACGGCTCGTGAGCTACTCGGCCGGGCACACCCACCGCAACCGGGTCCGGCGGTTCCCGGCGACGGGCGACGTGCCGTGGGCCGAGGTCGCGTGCGTGAAGGACTTCCCCGGCACCTGGGCCGAGTACCGGGTGTTCGAGGGCGGGATCCTCGCGATCCATCGCCGGATCTCGGCGCCCGACGCGATGGCGTGGAGCGAGAAGACGAGGGACATCTACGCCGGCCTGTACTTCGACTACGCGTTCGGCGCGCTCGACGAGCGCTGCTTCGCCATCTGGCCCCGCGACGGGGCCGGGTAGCCGGGTGGTGGGCGTGATGCGAGCGGGAGGGCCGCTCCTTGCCTGTGTGTCGCTGATGCTGGCGGCAACCGTCACCGGCTGCTCCGGCGCCGACGACGGGTCGAGCGCGGCGACCAGCGTGCCGAACGGGGTCGCGGTGTCTCGCCTCGAGCCCGGGACCTGCTTCCAGCGCCCCGAGAGCGCCGACGTTCGCACCGTCGAGCGGCGGGACTGTGACGAGCCCCACGATGCCGAGGCCTACGCCGCGTTCGAGGTGGACTCCGCCGCCGACGAGGCCTACCCCAGCGGCACCGTCTTGGCGAGCTTCGCCCAGCAGGGTTGCCAGGACCGATTCGCCGACTACGTCGGCATGCCCTACGAGGACTCGCCGTACTACTTCGCGGTCATCGTCCCCACCCGGGCGTCGTGGGGGAACCGCGACGACCGCCGGGTCGTCTGCTCGGTGATCGCGGCCGACCGGGCTCTGCTGGATACGTCGGTCAAGGCTCCGGCAGAGGGCTAGTGTGACCCACCGAACCCGATCGACAGGAGACGGACTGATGCAGGCGCGTAGGTGGCAGAAGTGGTCGACCGCGCTGGTGGGCGTGTCGCTGATGTTGTTGCTGGCATCGGCGTGCAGCAGCGAATCGACATCGGACAACTCCAGCCGTGACGAGTCCGGCAACATCACCGAGGGCGGCGACGTCGGCGTCTTCGCCCTCCAGGTCGGGGACTGCTTCGACCAGCCACCCGACGGCGACATCAGCCAGGTGGCCGCCGTGCCCTGCACCGATCCGCACGACGACGAGGTGTACGCCACGTTCGACATCGAGGGCGGCGACGATGCGCCCTTCCCCGGCGCCGCCACCATCAGCACCGAGTCCGAGAAGTGCGCCGGGCAGCTCTTCACGGACTACGTGGGCACCGATTACGCCTCGTCGCGGTTCCAGGCCTTCCCCATCGCCCCGACCCAGGAGACCTGGGAGAGCGACCTCAACGACCGCGAGGTCATCTGCACGGCGAACACCAAGGACGGCACCCAGATCACCGGCTCGATCAAGGACACCGCCGAGTGACCGTCCACGGCGGGTCGCTCCTCCGGTGCGACCGGCCGTGACCGGCACCCACCGCCATGTCTGACTACCCACCGCCACCGCCACCGGACCAACCGGCGCCGCCTCCAGAACCACCGCCGCCATCCGCGCCACCACCTGCATCGCCACCACCACCTGCATCGCCACCACCACCTGCATCGCCACCACCACCTGCATCGCCACCACCTGCATCGCCACCACCGCCTGCGCCGCCGCTTCCGCCGCCAGGTGGGTATCCGCCGCCGACCCAGCCCATGCCGGCGCCTCCCCCGACCCAGCCGGCACCGGTGGCCCCTGCGGTCCCGGGCGCGTATCCGCCCCCCACGGGTGGCTATCCACCGCCGGCGGGGGGCTATCCACCCCCGACCGCCCCCGGCTGGGGTGCCGGCGGGACCCCGCCCCCTCCCTACGGCGGGCCACCGGCGTCAGCGGGCGGTGGCGGCAAGGGCGGTGGTGGCAAGAAGGTGGCGCTCATCGTCCTCGCGGTGGTGGGCGCGATCCTCGTCCTGTTCGTCGGGGCGGCGATCGTCATCGGCGCCCTGAGCGACGACAACGACGCCGAGGTCACCGCACGCACCACCCTCGCGTCCACGAGCACCACCGAGATCGTCAAGCCCGGTGACAGCGCCCTCGACCCGTCGGACGGCACCACGCCGCCCGATGCCACGACCATCAACGTGTTCGACCTCGCCGTCGGCGACTGCTTCGACGTGCCGAACGACGGCAACATCACCAACGTCGACGGCATCGACTGCGCCGAGCCCCACGACAACGAGGTGTTCGGGACCTTCGACATCGACGGCGGGCCGAATGCCCCCTTCCCCGGCGAGGAAGCGGTGAGCAGCGAGGCCCAGGACACCTGCCTCGGCGACCTCTTCACCGAGTACGTCGGGGTCGACTTCCAGACCTCGCGGTTCCAGGCCACGTCGATCAACCCGACCGAGGAGACCTGGACCAGCTCGCTCGCTGACCGCGAGGTCATCTGTGTGGCGACGAGCGCCGATGGCTCGCCGCTCACCGAATCGGTGCGGGGGAGCAACGAGTAGGGAGGCAGGCGCCGACCTGGTCGGCGGCCCGCTCGGTGATCTGCGGGTCGTCGACGCATCGACCGTCGTCGCCGGCCCCGGTTGCGCCCGGTACCTCGCCGACTTCGGTGCCGACGTCGTCAAGGTCGAGCGACCCGACGGGGGCGACACCACGAGGGCGATGGGCTGGGTCGACCCGCGCGACGACGTCACCCTCTGGTGGAAGCTCGAGGGTCGGGGGAAGCGGACGGTCGCACTCGACCTGAAGACCGACGTGGGCCGCGAGGCCATGCTCGCGTTGTGCGACAGGGCCGACGTGCTGGTCGAGAACTTCCGGCCGGGCACCCTCGAACGCCTGGGGCTCGGGCCCGACGAGCTGCTTCGCCGCAACCCCGGTCTGGTGATCACCAGGGTGACGGGCTTCGGCCAGGACGGGCCCTACGCCGGCCGGCCCGGGTTCGCCACCATGGCCGAGGCGATGTCCGGCTTCGCGGCGCTCAACGGTGAGGCCGACGGCGGGCCGGTGCTGCCGCCGATCGCGCTGACCGACGAGGTCGCGGCCCTGGTGGCGGCCTTCGCCACCCTGGTGGCCGTGCATTCGGGGGTGGGCCAGGTGGTCGACGTCAACCTGCTCGAGTCGATGTTCCAGCTCATGGGCCCCCTGATCTCGGGGTTCCTCCTGCGCGGTGAACTGCAGCAGCGGCTCGGCTCCGGCATCCCCTATTCGGTGCCCCGCAACACCTACCGCACCGCCGACGACCGGTGGGTGGCGATCTCGACATCGGCCGAGACGGTGGCCCGTCGGGTGCTCGAGCTCGTCGGCGTCGGCGACGACGAGCGGTTCCGCTCGTTCTCCGACCGTGCCGAGCACCGGGCCGAGATCGATGCACTGCTGGCCGGCTGGATCGGGGCCCGGTCGCTCGACGACGTGCTCGTGGCCTTCGAGGAGGCCCACGCCGCCGCCGCCCCCATCTTCACCATGGCCGACATCGCCGCCGATCCCCACTACCTCGAGCGAGGGTCGATCGTCGAGGTGGACGGCGTGCCCATGCAGGGCCTGGTGGCACGGCTGTCGCGGACCCCGGGGGCCATCCGTTGGGCCGGCCGCCCCCTCGGTGCCGACACCGCCGAGGTGCTGGCCGAGCTCGGTCGGGCAGTCAGCCCTGAGGCTTCCGCGGGAGCGTGAGCAGCAGGGCGACGCCGCCGGCGACGAAGGCGAAGCCCAGGTCGGTGTAGTGCAGTCCGTTGCCCGGCCGGACCACCCACAGCACGGGCCCGATGCTCGAGTAGGCCGCCACCAGGAGCGTCACGCCCACGGCGATCCCCCAGATCAGCACCGTCCGAAGCATCGCCCGATCGTACGG
>CXWK01001190.1_pt1 | contig 38274 bp, 34 predicted proteins | sample 590851 | NCBI WGS metagenome assembly CXWK01 (sample SAMEA3498364, study PRJEB10139) | wastewater metagenome | biome: wastewater treatment plant; material: activated sludge | place: Denmark | collected 2014-08-01
GCACCAACCAACATCAACCACAACTCGCATAACAACTGGACCACCAACCGGGGCCCACTCAGTCCCACGGTGGCTGATTTGGCTGAAGGTGTGTGGGCCCGGGGCGAGGGTCGACCTGGGCGGGCAGCTGAAGTCTTAGAGCAGGTAGGGCTGGGGCATTTGCGGGACCGCCGCGCCAGCACGCTGTCGCTCGGCGAAAGGGGGCGGCTGAACCTGGCGCTCTCATTGTTGTCCGATCCCGACATTCTCATCCTGGACGAACCGACGATCGGGCTTGACCCGACCGGGGTATGGCAACTCAGCCAGCTGCTCGTGGAGACCCGCGAGAGGGGCCGCACTGTGTTGTTGAGTTCGCACCATCTGAACAGAGTCGCCGATATCTGTGATTTCGTGACCTTTTTCCGTGCCGGTTCGGTCGTTGCATCACATTCGCTCGACGAGGTCCGGGCATTGTTCCCGCCCGAGAACGTGACCGTTGTGACGCAGGCCGCGTCGGGCAGGGTACGAGGCACCGTCATACCCGTCGCCGCTGTGCCAGGCGCGCTTTCGAGGGCACCGTTGGGTGGGGAAGCGTTGTCGTTGATCGACTTCGAGCCCGAATCGAATGCAGTCGAACGCGCCTTTAGGAGCTACTGCGAGTGATGGCTAGGAAGTTGTTCGTTCAGGAACGCCCACTGCTTCGCTCGAACGCTCTCCGTTGGGCCGCGCTTGCGGTCATGCTTGTGGCCGTATTGATGCCCTTGTTTCGGGCATTTACGACGAGCGGCGACGTTTCTGGTGCCGTTGCCGAGGCCGAAGCCGATTCCCGCAACAGTGCGTCATCTGGCATGTCGTTGCCGGCAGAGATGCTGTTTCAGGACCCCCGATACTTTTGGAATGCCGATGTTCCCGTGGACCTTGCCGCTGTGTCCGCGGCCTTCGCCGTCCTGTTATCGGCAGGTGCGGCGGTCGCGTTTGGGCAGCAGTGGGCTGGACAGTCGGTTGTGCCAGAGATCTTGGTGCGTGGCTCTCGCAGACGCGTCGTACTTGAGAAAACCGCAGTGGGTTTTGTCGCGTTCGGTTGTATGGCGCTAGTCGCCCTGTTCGTGTGTCTCGGTGGTCTTTGGCTCGTGTCGATGCGCACGGGCGGATTGGTCGACGCGGACCCTTGGATCCCCGTCGTCGCCTCCATCAAAGGAGCCTTTGCGATAGCGCTGGTGGCATCGATAAGCGGGTTGCTCGCCGTGATCGCTCGGAACCCTTCGACTGTCTTGGCGGTGCTCCTCGGGTACTTCACGCTTGTGGAAGGCGGACTTCGGACGGTTGCATCGATGGTCAACCGTTTGCCGAGTGCTCGCCTCATCGAGTGGGTCCGCTCCACTGAGATGGCCGGAGATCGTTGGATCGACTGCGGCGCACCTCGCTGCCCCAGCGTCTATGCCGGCACGTCGCTACTAGGGGTCTTCCCGTTCGCGCTCGTTGCTGCCTTCGCCTGTGTCCTGTTCGTCACGTTGATCGCCCTGAAGAGGGATATCCGCTGACGATCGACGTCGTTGTGGTCTCGAGCGGTCAGTGACGGTGGCGGACACCTACGGGCACCGTGATGAATGCACCGGGGCTGATCGAACTGCGAGCGGTGTTATTCCTCTGAGACCAAAGTTTGGTCCCCCTGAGCTGGTCAAAGAACCAGATCAAGAAGGCTTTTGTGGCAAAGGGTGCAGGCCAGAACTTCGCCGCTGGGAGGACGTGGCGAATCCGTTGGAAGACCCCACCCCTCCGGTAGGGTGTGGCGCTGCCGTCGAGGAGGATCTTGATGCTGGGTAGGGTCGTTGTCGCAGAGGAACTCGCACCTTCTGCACTGGAAACGCTGACCGCGAACAATGTCGAAGTGGACGACCAATCGGGCGCCTCACGGGCCGACCTGTTGGCAGCGATGCCTGGGGCTTCGGGCATCATCATTCGGTCGGCAACCCAGGTGGACGCCGAGCTCCTCGAAGCCAGTCCCGACCTGATCGTGGTCGGGCGAGCAGGTATCGGCGTCGACAACATCGATATCACCAGGGCCACCGAACAGGGCGTCATGGTGGTCAACGCCCCGCAATCAAACATCATTTCGGCAGCCGAGCACACGATTGCGTTGCTGCTGTCGATGGCGCGAAACATTCCGCAAGCTTGCGCCGACCTCAAAGCTGGTGAGTGGAACCGCAACCGTTGGAACGGCGTCGAGCTCGACGGTAAGACACTTGGCATTCTGGGGCTCGGTCGGATCGGCTCGCTCGTGGCCCAGCGGGCGGCGGCCCTCGGCCTCAATCTGGTGGCCTACGACCCGTTCGTCGGACGTGACAGCGCCCGCCGGCTCGGCGCTGAAATGCTCGACGATCCTGCCGACGTTGTTGCTCAGGCCGACTTCATGGTCATACACCTGCCCAAGACTCCCGAGACGATGGGTTTCGTCAACGCCGAACTGCTCGCCCACGCCAAGCCAACCCTCCGGCTGGTCAACACGGCGCGCGGTGGAATCGTTGACGAGGAGGCGCTGTACAACGCTCTGGTGAGTGGCGGCATTGCTGGTGCAGCGCTCGACGTCTTCGCTGTGGAACCTTGCACGGAGTCTCCGCTGTTTGAGCTACCAAACGTCATCGTCACGCCGCATCTCGGTGCATCAACCGCCGAGGCGCAGGACAAGGCCGGTCAGACGATCGCCGAACAAGTCGTCCTCGCGCTTCAAGGCGACTTCGTCCCGTTCGCCCTCAACATCGAGGCTCGCGAAGCTTCCGACGAGGTGCGCCGGTACCTTGGGTTGACCGAGCGCCTCGGGCGGATTTTTGCCAACTTGAACGACGACGGCATCAACGAGCTGACAGTCTCGGTCGAAGGCGACCTCGCCGCCTATGACTGCAAGGTCCTGACCCTCGCTGCGCTCAAGGGCGTTTTCGGAGCGACGATGGGGGACCCGGTGTCGTTCGTCAACGCCCCTCAGCTCGCTAAGGCACGGGGCCTTTCCGTCCACGAGGGATCCTCCGAAGAATCGGTCGATTACCGCACGCGGGTTGTCCTTCGTGGGGGAGCGAGTCGGGACCAGCACGTCGTGGCCGGAACCCTGCAGGGTGAAGACGGACATGAGACCATCGTGCAAGTCGATCAGCATTCTGTTGACTCCCGCCCAGCACCGAACATGGTCTTTATCCGCAACCAGGACCAGCCAGGCATGATCGGCATGGTCGGTACGATCGTCGGTGAGGCCGGCGTGAACATTGCCGATATGGACGTGGGTACGGGGACCCCAGGAACGGCGATGATGATGCTCACCGTCAGCTCGCCTTTGCCCGAAGAAACCCTGGTCAGGCTGCGCGAAGCACCGGGTGTGATCGACGCTCGGACCTTCACCTTGCCGATGCTGTCGATCGCGTAAGTTTCGCTCACCCAAGCAAATGAGACTTGTTCGATCGCTGGGGCTCGTGTAGCGTCCGTGGCGATGTTTCAACACGTTGCCGTAGCGGAGCTTCTTCTCGGCTAGGCGAGCACCCACAGGATCGGTGCTCGCCCAACCCCTCGTGCCGTCAGGTCGAGGGGTTTTTTCGTGCCCCGATTTCTGGTTTCCTTTTCAGACATCACCCACAAAGGAACGGTCATGGACCAGATCACAATCTTTGACACAACGCTGCGAGACGGTGAACAGTCGCCGGGCATCTCGCTCGATATCAACGAAAAGGTCGAGATTGCCGAGCAGCTTGCCCGCCTTGGTGTCGATGTCATCGAGGCCGGATTTCCCATCGCGAGTCAGGGTGATTTTGAGGCGGTCGAGGCAATCTCCAAAGCGGTCTCTGGTCCCACGATCTGCGCGCTGAGCAGGACGGCATTTGTCGACGTGGACCGCGCTGCTGAAGCGGTTCGTCATGCAGCGAAGTCGCGCATTCACGTCTTCATCGCGACGTCGAAGCTGCATATGGAAAAGAAGCTGCGAATGACCCCCGATCAGGTGAAAGCCGAGGCGGGAGCGGCGGTTGCTCGGGCCCGTGGCTATACGAACGACGTTGAGTTCTCACCCGAAGACGGCTCGCGAAGCGATCCCGAGTTCATGTGCGAGGTGTTACAGATCGCCGTGGACAACGGGGCGACGACCCTCAACATCCCCGATACGGTCGGTTTCGGCGTTCCCGACGACTTCGGACGGCTGATCCGTTTTGTCGCAGACACCGTCAAAGGCGACTACATCATTTCGACTCACTGCCACAACGACCTCGGGCTGGCGGTTGCCAACTCGATGGCCGGGGTGATGGCAGGTGCTCGACAAGTGGAGTGTGCAATCAACGGCCTGGGCGAGCGTGCCGGGAACGCAGCGCTGGAAGAAGTGGTGATGGCGATTAACACCCGTCAGGACTATTACGGCGTCACGTCCAACATCAACACGACCGAACTGGCCCGCACGTCGCGAATGGTGTCGCGGCTGACCGGTTACCCGGTCCAGTACAACAAAGCCGTCGTCGGTCGTAACGCGTTTGCCCACGAGGCGGGCATTCACCAGCACGGTGTGCTCACCGAGCGGACCACCTACGAAATCATGGACCCGACCGCGGTTGGGCAAGAAGGTTCGTCGATCGTGCTCGGAAAGCATTCCGGCCGTCACGCGTTCCGCGACACCCTTGAGAAGATGGGCATCTCGATCCAGGGTGATGCATTGAACGTGGCGTTCCAGCGCTTCAAGGAGCTGGCAGACCGGAAGGTCGAGATCACCGAAGCTGATCTGGAAGCCATCGCTGTCGAAGAGCTCGGAACTCGCGCTGTGGATCGCTTCGCGCTTGAGGCGATGACATTGCACGGAGGCACTCAAGTCGCTCCGTGGGCGAAAGTCGTGTTGTCATCCGAGGACGGAGCTGTCGAGGCCGAATCGAACGGGGACGGCATGATCGACGCGGTGTGTAAGGCGATCAAAGCGGCGACGGGTGTGCAGGCTCGACTGGTCGACTTCAACGTTTCGTCGGTGACCAGCGGTGTGGACGCGCTGGGCGATGTCGTTGTCCACGTCGAATTTGACGGGGTCAAGGTTGCTGGCCGCGGCGTGTCGACCGACGTTGTCGAAGCCTCAGGCAAAGCGTTCTTGAACGCGGTCAACAAGCTGGTCCGCCAAGCCGAACGTGGTCGGGAACCGCGCAACACAGAGCGGGGCCCCTAACCAATACCTCCGACCGGCGAGCTGGGGCGTCGCTCGAAGGCCGAGGCCTGACGGATCAGCCGCGGCAATCCAAAACAACTGAGGGGTTCGAGACCACCGGATGGTGTTCTCGAACCCCTCAGACGTTTTTGGCAGTTCCGCTCTGGCACGTCGCACCGGAGGGCCTATGCGGGCCGGGTCGAAGGGACCGGGCGAGCGGCTACGCCGTGACGGTCGGCTTGTAGTCGGGACGGTCCCGCTCGAACTCGGTGATGTCGGCTTCGTGGCGGAGGGTGATACCGATATCGTCGAGCCCTTCGAGCAGGCGCCATTGGGTGAAGTCGTCGAGCGGAAACGACACCGAAATATCGAGCGACGGGACCCGAAGCGAACGTTCGGCGACGTCGATCTCAATCACGGTCGTCGGGTCGGCTTTCACCGCAGCTTCGATCGTTTCGATGAGTTGCTCTTCGACGACAATCGGCAGCAGGCCTCCCTTGAGGGAGTTGTTGCGGAAGATATCGCCGAACCGTGGCGAGACGATCGCCGCAAAGCCGTAGTCCTGCAGCGCCCAAACGGCGTGCTCACGCGAGCTTCCGACGCCAAAGTTGGGGCCGGCAAGGAGCACGGTCGCCGAAGCGTAGGCCGGATTGTTCATGACGAAGTCGGGATCGTCGCGCCATTCTGAGAACAGCCCGGCGCCAAAACCCGTTCGCTCAACTCGTTTTAGCCAGTCGGACGGGATGATCTGGTCGGTGTCGACGTCGGAACGTCCGAGGGGTAGCGCTGTGCCTGTGATCTGTCGTACAGGTTCCATGTGTGGCTCCTTTTCGTTAGCCCAGCGGCTAACGGTGGTCAGTCGAGGTCAGTCGAGGTCAGTCGAGGTCGGTCGGTGCGGCAAAACGGCCAGCAACTGCGGTCGCGGCGGCCACCTCAGGCGACACGAGGTGCGTGCGGCCACCACGCCCTTGGCGCCCTTCAAAGTTGCGGTTGGACGTGGAAGCGGCGCGCTCGCCTGGGCTCAGCTTGTCGGGGTTCATCGCCAGGCACATCGAACAGCCCGGTTCACGCCATTCAAAACCGGCTTCGGTAAAGATCGTGTCCAAACCTTCGGCTTCGGCCTGCGCCTTGACCGCGCCCGAACCGGGAACGACCAGTGCCCGCATACCCGACTGGACGCGGCGGCCCTTGAGGACGTTCGCTGCGGCCCGGAGATCTTCGATTCGCGAGTTAGTGCACGAGCCGATGAACACGGTGTCGACCGGGACGTCGGTCATTTTGGTTCCGGCCGCCAGACCCATGTAATCGAGGGCGCGTTGGGCTGCGTCGCGCTGGATGTGGTCCTCGAAGTCGTCGGGCGAAGGGATCGTTCCGTCGACCCGGATGGTCTGGGCGGGGTTGGTGCCCCAGCTGACGTGTGGCGCGAGGGTCGATGCGTCGATGACGACCTCCTTGTCATAGACAGCGCCCTCGTCGCTCGCTAGTTGTTGCCAGGCGGCGACCGCCTCGTCCCACGCAGCACCCTTTGGTGCGTTCGGTCGACCCTTCAGGTACTCAAAGGTGACCTCGTCTGGGGCGATCATGCCTGCCTTGGCGCCAGCTTCGATCGTCATGTTGCAGACGGTCATGCGCCCTTCCATCGACAGTGCCTTGATGGCCGGGCCCCGGTATTCGATGATGCTGCCGATTCCTCCGCCGGTCCCGATGGTGGCCACGATCGCGAGCGCTATGTCTTTGGCGCTGACGCCCTCGGGAGCATCACCGACGAGTGTGATCGCCATCGTTCCGGGTCGGGTCTGGGGGAGTGTCTGGGTTGCCAACACGTGTTCGACCTCAGAGGTGCCGATTCCGAAGGCGAGCGCTCCGAATGCGCCGTGCGTTGAGGTGTGCGAGTCACCACAGACGATGGTCATCCCGGGCTGGGTGTAGCCGAGTTCTGGGCCGATGACATGGACGATTCCTTGACGTGGGTCGCCCATGGCGAGGCAGGTGATACCGAACTCGTCACAGTTGGTGGCGAGCACCTCCATCTGCTTGGCAGAGATGGGGTCGGCGACTGGCTGGTCGATGTTCTGCGTCGGCACGTTGTGGTCCATCGTGGCGAGGGTCAGGTCGGGGCGACGAACACGGCGGCCCGCCATTCTCAGGCCGTCGAAGGCCTGCGGTGAGGTGACCTCGTGGACCAGGTGTAGGTCGATATAGAGCAGACCGGGCTGACCGGTTTCGTGGCGCACGAGATGTTGTTCCCAGACCTTGTCGGCCATGGTGCGAGCTGGGGTATTCATGCTCGACTCCCTTCTTGTGTCCAATATATGGACACGACGTCTGATATGTGAACTAGGATATGGCTCGCGCAATCCCGATGCAAAGTCAAAAGAAGAGAAGTTGTCCTATGCAACAAGCGACACGAAGTGCTCGCCAGCCCGCAGACCTCACCTCGGCAACGGGGGTTGGTGTCCTCGACAAGGCGATCTCGGTGATCCAGGTTCTGGCGGGCGGGGGGCCGATGACGGTTGCCGAACTGGCCCAAGTTTGTGGGGTCGCACGCCCCACAGTGCATCGATTGGTGGCGTCGCTCGTCGCCCACCAAGTGCTCGAGCGCAATGGTGAGACCGTTTCGCTCGGGATTCGCCTCATCGAGTGGGCCCATTCGGCAGGCGCTGGCCGGACGCTTGCCCTCGTCGCCGATTCGGTGATGGCTGAACTGAGCGCCGAAACGGGGGAGAGTGTCCAGCTCTACGTCAGGCGGGGTGAGGCCCGAGTCTGCGTGCTCGTCCATGAGCCCCGGGCGGGTCTCCGAGATTCGGTTCCCGTCGGCGCGGTTCTGCCGCTCGACGCGGGTTCGGGGGGACGGATCCTGACCGTCTATGAGGGGGTGCCTGGGGTCGGCGAATCAATGCCGGTACAGCCGAGCACGCCTGAGTCGTCCGCTGCTGGGTCGTCCGCTGCTGGGTCGATCACCCATGGATCGCTCGCAGCGGGAAGGACCGCACGGGGCAAAGGGCTGACCTCGGGGCAGGCTGGTGCCGAGGCTGAAGTCCGGAAGCGCGGGTGGGCGTCTAGCCTTGGCGAGCGCGAAGCAGGCGTTGCGAGTGTGAGCTCCCCGGTCTTTGATCGGGCCGGAAGATTGTTGGCCGCACTCTGTGTCAGCGGTCCCATTGACCGCATCGCGCCACGGCTTGAAGAACTAGGACAAGACGTTCGCAACGCATCGCAAACGATTACTCAACGCCTCGGCTAACCAGGCGGATGCGCGAGTCCGCGTTTACCCCGTTTGGCCAGGTCGATTTCGGTTGTATGAATGAGAGCTCGACTGAGAGCGGTGCGGTTCTGGTTGATCAAGGTTGCGAAATAGCAAAGAAAATTTCCTTAACGTGTCAACGATCCGACCGTCCCAGCCGTTTTGAGGTTTGATGGAGGCAGGATGAGACGATCAACAGCCACCCGCCCGGTTCGGCGGGACGCAGATTTCGAATCGTTCTTCGAGCAGCTCTACCCGCGCGCCATTCGTACGGCGCATCGTATTTTGGGTAACCAAGCGGCAGCGGAGGACGTTGCCGCCGAAGCTCTCGCTCGCGCCTTCTCCAGATGGGGCCAAGTCAGCCAGCTGTCCTACCGGGACGGTTGGGTGCTGCGAACGGCCACCAACTTGGCAATCGATGTTGTGCGACGGAAAAAGCCTCAGCTTGATCCGACCGAAAGCGTTCAAGACACCGAGATCGCAACCCTCAGAATGGCTTTGGTTGCAGCGCTCAAAGCGTTGCCCAAGCGTCAACGTGAGGCGATTGCGCTGCGGTACCTCAGCGGCATGTCCGATGAAGAGGTGGCAGCAACCCTCGGGGTCGAATCAGGAACGGTTCGTACGCACATCCATCGGGGGTTGAGTCGACTCCGGTCTCAGATCGGGGATCGCTGGGAGGGAGCGGAAGTTGCCTTCGACGGATGACATCCCCCTTTTCGAGGCGTTTCCGTCAGACTCCCGCACCGCAGAGCGTCCAAGCGACGAAGTGCTTTCGTGGGTCTATGACCGCGGAACCAAGATCAAGCGTCGCCGGACTTTTCTTTGGTCGGGTATGACCGCAGCCTGTTTGGCGCTCTTCGTCTCTGGTGGAGCGATCGCCTTCAACGCGGCGCGTGAGCCAGACATTGTTGAGCTCGCCGGAGTCCTTGATACCAGCGCCGGTGCCGCACCGGCCGCGTCCCCGTCGACCATCGTGCCCGAGGTCGCCATCGTCGACTTGAGTTCAACGCCAGATATCGATGAGGTCAGAACGGCCCTTGGCGCAAACTGTCGAACCCTTGCCCAGCAGGCCGAACAACTCTCGGGGTCGGTCCCCGGCGTCGATGCCGAACGGGCCGCTGACCAGACCGTGCTTCCAGATTCAGCGGCAGTGACGGCGGCTAATCAGCTGTCCGATCTGGCTCGGACCGCCGCGCTGCGGGTCGGTTCGATGAAGCTTCCAGCCGAGTTTTCCGAAGCGGTCGGCAAGATCGTCGATGGCCTTGAAGCGATCGCCGACGTAGCCGACGACCTCGCCAAATGGCTGGTTACCCACCAAGGGAACCCCGAACAGATCGCTTTTGACGCAGCTGTCGCCATGAAGTCGGTTGAACAGGGCGCTCGCTCGCTCGGGGTTCCTACGTGTGACGGACCAGAAGCGGGCGGCACCGGTGCCGCCGCCAACGCGGCCGGTCCGGCTGTGACGCTCAGTTCGATCGAGACTGGTGTTCGATGATCGGCGGACTCGTTTCCGCAGACAACCCATCCCGCCGATTTCCACGGCGCGGTGGTACTCTGCCCGGGCTTTTGGCCATGGGCGTATTCATTGATATTCCTATGCGTGGCCGTTTTTGCACGCTCCACTCCGATGCTGTGGAGGCATCGACAACGCATCTTGGGAGGATGACGTGAAACGTTGGATGGTATTGCTCGCCCTGGGGGCGATTTCGGTTTCGGCATGTTCGGGCGGAGGCGATGGTGAGGAGACCCTCGAGCCTTCGCAGACCACCGTTGGCCTTTTTAGTTCCCAGACGACGCTGGTCGTTCCGGTTCCCAATGATGCGTTGTTGGCCGGCGCGACCACGACGATGACTGGGATGACGACGACCACATCCATGGGCTCAGAGGACATGCCGACCGCTGAGACTCCCGACATGAAGGGCTCGACCGTGGGCGGCGGCAACGCAAGCCGCGGGACGACGGCGACGACCCGGCCAGCAGCCGCCCGGACGCCGGCATCCACGGCGAAAGCTCCTGTTACGGCCGCACCCGTGACGCAGGCACCGGCGCCTACGCCTACGCCCGCGCCGACTCCAGCACCGACCCCGGCCACGACGAAGGCACCAACGCCGACGCAGCCCCCGGCTCCCGCTGGCCCGAACTCCGACGAGTACCGGGCAAGCGTGCAGCAGATCTGTGTTGGAATCCTCAACCAGTTCGACCCTGGCATGTTCAATGCCGGCAACATCACCTCGTTGAGCCAGGTCGTCGGCCCAGCCCAGCAGATTGTCTCGGCCGCCTCCTCGGGCCGTGGTCAGCTGGCAGGTTTGACGCCGCCGCCAAGCGGTCAGAACGCCCACAACTCCATGCTTGGCGCCCTTGACAGCATGATCGGCGCTGGTAACGCGTTGGTCGGCGCGGCTCAGGCAAACCAGCTCGGTGGCGCAACCTCAGCAGCACAAAGTGCGCAAAGTGCGTTTTCTCAGCTGGTGAGTGCCGCTGGAAGTTACGAGATCCCTTGCCCCTAATGTGTTGCTCCGTTCGACGGACGACTGAGGGGAAGGGCACGGATGTCTACACGTAGGGTGCGGGTTTTTGGTTCGCTTCTGTTGGTGGCCAGCATTTCGCTGGCCGCCTGCGGGGGCGGCGACGGTGGTGGTAGCGATGACGGTTCGAACGGCGAAAAGACGGTAAACACCGACAAAGGCCAGTTTGAAGGTAAGGGCCCCGAACTCGCCGCCGACGACTATCGCACGCAGTTCCAGGCAGCATGTACCGCGGCGACGAGCAAATTGGCTCAAATTCCGCCGCCGGCGGATACACAAGAGATGCAAGCTGTCATCCAGGAAACCCAAACGGTTGTCGAGGAGTTTCGAGGCACCATTACCGCCATGAACGCTCCAAAGGATGCCGAAGCGATGCAGATCCAGGTCGCGAAGCTATTGGACCAGATGGTTGTGCTTGGTGACGACGGACTGGAGAAGCTCATTAATGACGACGCTGACGGTGCGATCGAGGTCGCTAACGAAAGCGTTGAACTTCTCGATCAGGTTGCAGAGCTGACCCAGGGTTATGGCATTGACTGCAGCTACGCCGACGAGGCGCAGCCCGCTCCAGCCGGCTGATCCCAGGCGGCGAGCCTGACAACCGCAAGACAAAGAAAGGACCGGAAGCGATTGGCTTCCGGTCCTTTCTTATGCGTTCAGCCGAAGTTGCGTCTTGTCGGTAACCCCGTCGGCGAAGGGGCTAACGGGGTCGGTTCGTTAGTCGGTGCAGTCGCTCAGGCCGAGCGGATCGACACGATCGTGACGGTAAAGACGCCACCCGGTGCCTCGTAATCGGCCTTATCGCCGGCGGACTTACCAGCCAACGCCTGGCCAAGTGGGGAGTTCACCGAGAGTACGTCGTAGCCCGTGTTCTTTTCTTCGATGGACCCAACGAGGTACTCGATCGGTTCATCGTCGCCTTCCATCAGGAGGGACACGACCACGCCCGATCCGACCACGTCGCTGGCAGCCCCTTCGACGATCACCGCACGTTCGAGGATGCTTTCAAGGTGGCGAACGCGGGCTTCGTTGTGGCCCTGTTCGTTCTTGGCGGCGTCATAATCAGCGTTTTCTTTCAGGTCGCCAAGTTCGCGCGCTCGTTCGATCCATTCAGAGATCTGACGGCGTCGCGTGGTGGTGCGTTCTTGCAGCTCCTCGGTCAGCCTTTGGTGGGCCGCAGGGGAGAGTTTGGTTTCTGGTTGATCAGTGTTCACAGTGGCTCGATGCTAGCGACTCGGTGGGGTGCCAGGCACGCGCACATTTGCATCCGGATCGGGCTCTGCTCTCGGTGAACTTTGCCTTGACAATCCAGGCGTCAACCTGAAAAGCTTCCGTCGTGACTTTCACGCGGAACCCTCAACCAGGGGCGCTCATCCTTTCAGCGCACGCCGTTATCGTAATTCAGTAGCAGACGCCGGCTCCCCGGGGTCTGCCTCTCGCCGTCCACCGAGGTGGGCGGTTTTTTGTTGGCTTACACCCACGGAGCCCCAACACCAGGAGCTTCAGTGCACCGTATTGGCTTTATTCCCGGGGATGGCATCGGCCCGGAGGTCGTCGATCAAGCTCGCAAGGTGCTCGACGCGACCGGTGTTGCCTACGAAGCGGTCAACTATCCGCAACTCGGCGGGGCGATCTACCTAGAGACTGGCGAAGTATTACCCGACGCCACCTTGGAAGAGATCCAGACGCTGGACGCCATCCTGCTTGGCGCGGTGGGTACACCGGCGGTCCCACCCGGAATCATCGAACGCGGTCTGCTGCTGCGCCTCCGGTTCGCTCTGGATCAGTACATCAACCTTCGACCGATCAAGCTCCTCGAAGGTGCCCCCCAGCTGCTCGTCGGCAAGGGCCCGGCAGACATCGACATGGTGGTCATTCGTGAAAACACCGAAGGCGCATACGTGGGTGAAGGCGGTCTGCTGCGCCCCGGAACGCCGAACGAAGTGGCCACTCAAGGTTCGGTCAGCACCCGAATGGGGGTCGAGCGTTGTATCCGCTACGCCTTCGACGTCGCCAAGCAACGCCCCCGAAAGCACTTGACGCTTTGTCACAAGACCAACGTGCTGACCTTTGCCGGAGACTTGTGGGAGCGGACCTTTACAGAGGTGGCTGCCGACTACCCAGAGGTCGAAACCGCGTACGTGCACGTCGATGCGGCCTGTTTGTATTTCGTGGAAACGCCTGAGCGCTTCGATGTCGTCGTCACCGACAACCTGTTCGGAGACATCATCACCGACCTCGGAGCTGCAATCGCTGGCGGGCTCGGGCTCGCTGCCTCGGGCAACCTGAACCCGACCAAGACGGCACCGTCGATGTTTGAGCCGGTCCACGGGTCGGCGCCGGACATCGCTGGCCAAGGTAAAGCCAATCCGCTCGCAACCGTCGTCAGCCTTGCGATGCTTCTCGACTTCTTGGGTGAAGCCGAAGCTGCAGCCAAGACCGAGGCCGCCGTCGCTGCGGTGCTGCCAAAGATCGGCGGTACGACCGCCCAGACCATGACGATGTCGACCGACGAGGTCGGCGACCTGCTCGCCGACGCCGTCTCGAACGCGTCGTAGATTTTCCGACAACCCCGCAACCCACACAATCCAAAACCCAGCTGCCACCAGCGCAGCGCTTCGCGAGAAACGCAGTCGCGGTAAGGAGAACCCCGATGCCAATCACACCCGTTTCCAAAATCTGGATGGACGGTTCGATGGTCGACTGGGCAGATGCCCAGGTTCACGTCCTCAGTCACGCACTGCACTACGGGTCTGGCGTTTTTGAGGGCATTCGGGCGTATCCGACCGACCGCGGTCCGGCAATCTTCCGGCTCCGAGAGCACATGGTGAGATTGGAAGAGTCCGCTCGCATCTTGATGATGGACATGCCCTACACCGTGGACGAACTCTGCGACGCCACGATCGAGCTGATCAAAGTGAACGAGATGGAGAGCGGTTACATCCGTCCGCTCGTCTTTTTGGGGTACGGCGAGATGGGTCTCAACCCATTGACCGCGCCGGTCAGCGCGATGATCGCCGCCTGGCCGTGGGGTACCTATCTCGGCGAGGAAGGACTAACTCAGGGCGTTCGGCTCAAGGTCAGCTCCTGGAAGCGCCACGACCCCAACATCTCGCCGCCGGCAGTCAAGTGCAGCGGGTTTTACGTCAACTCGTCGCTCGCCAAAGTCGAAGCGCTTAAGGCGGGTTACGACGAGGCCGTGATGCTTAACGGCGCCGGCTTTGTGTCCGAATGCACCGGGGAGAACATTTACATCGTCAAGGACGGGGTGGTGATCACACCACCGTTGTCGGCTGGAGCGCTCGACGGGATCACCCGCCGGACCGTCCTGCGCATTGCCAACGACCTGGGCTATGAGACTCGGGAAGCGAACCTCGTTCGCACCGACCTGTACTTGGCAGAAGAGGCGTTCGTTTCGGGGACAGCCGCTGAAGTGGTGCCGGTCCGTTCGGTCGATGACCGTCCGATCCCTGCTCGCGGCCCGATCACGCAACGCATCCAGGAGACCTACTTCTCAGCGGTGCGCGGCGAACTCGATCAGTACAAGGAGTGGCTCGACTATGTCGAATGACCACACAAACAACGGTACGCGAGTCGTTCCTGCAAGCAGCGACGGCAGGCGGGTCGAGATCTATGACACGACGCTGCGAGATGGATCTCAGCGCGAAGGGCTGTCCCTAACCGCCGAAGACAAGCTGCGCATCGCCGAACAACTCGACCTGTTGGGTGTCGACTACATCGAGGGTGGCTGGCCAGGCGCCAGCCCAAAAGAAGACGAGTTCTTTGCGCGCGCACAAGGCGAACTCAACCTAACAACCGCCAAGCTCGTGGCCTTCGGCTCGACGCGGCGAGCAAACATCGCCCCCGAAGACGACGCGGTGCTAGCCGACATGTTGGCGGCGAACGTCGACACCATTTGCCTTGTTGCAAAGTCATGGGACTACCACGTCACTGAAGCGCTCAAAACCTCGTTGGACGAGGCCGTCGCGATGGTTGCCGACTCGGTTGCGTACCTGCGAGCGCACGGCAAAACGGTCTTTATCGACGCGGAACACTTCTTTGACGGCTACGTCCGGGGCCCCGAGTTTGGGCTTCGGGTGTTGAAGGCTGCGCACGACGCGGGGGCAAGCCGTTTGGTGCTGTGCGACACCAACGGCGGCATGCTTCCTGACCAAGTCTTTGAGGTGGTCAGCGAAGTCAGAGCTGCGCTTCCCGAAGTCGCTTTGGCCGGGCATTTCCACGACGACACCGGATGTGCCGTGGCCAATTCGCTCGCGGCGGTTCGGGCTGGGGCGGTCCAAATCCAGGGCTGTATGAACGGCTATGGCGAGCGTACCGGCAACGCCAATCTGACAACACTGATCCCGAACCTGACGCTCAAACTCGGTGTACCGAGTATCGCTCCTGAGAACCTGACGAGCTTGACGTCGATCGCGAATCACGTCGCTGAACTGGTCAACGTCGCCCTCAATCCGCAGGCCCCCTACGTGGGGCGGTCGGCGTTTGCGCATAAGGCGGGCATCCACACCTCGGCCATCAGCCGGGCCCGAGACGCCTATGAACATGTTGATCCCGAACTCGTCGGCAACGGCACCAAGTTCGTCGCGTCCGAGATGGCAGGGAAAGCGACCATCCGCCTGCGCGCCGACCAGGCCGGAATCGAAATGACCGACGACCAAGTCGCCGCCGCGACTCAGCAGCTCAAGTCGCTTGAACACCTCGGCTATCACTTCGAAGTCGCCGACGCATCCTTCGACCTGCTGTTGCGTTCGGTCACTGGATGGTCGCAGCCCTTCTTCGACGTGGAGTCGTATCGTGTGTTCACCGAACACCGGCCGTCAGATGTTGTCGTCTCAGAGGCGACCATCAAACTGAATGCCGGTGGTGAACGCAGGATTGCGACCGCTGAGGGCAACGGCCCGGTGAACGCTCTCGACGGTGCGCTCCGCAAAGCAATCGGCGAGACGTACCCGGAACTGTCCAAGATCCACCTCACCGACTTCAAGGTGCGGGTCCTCAACTCATCGGCCGCAACGGCCGCGGTCACTCGGGTCCTTCTGGACTCGGCGGACGAAACGGGAACGTGGACCACGATGGGCGTGAGCGAGAACATCATCGACGCGAGCTGGCAGGCGCTCTGTGACTCGATCGTTACCGGACTTCTTCGCGCCGGAGCGTCTCCAAACGGTGGCGACTCCTCGTCAACGTTCTGAAACACGGCGATAGGCCCAGGTACTCTCGGGGCGAGTTCGGGTCCCGACGGGTGCTTGGCGTGTAACGCTGCCACCAAACGACGGTCCACCCAGGTGACCGTCCACCGAGATCACCGTCTATGCGGAGGAATCATGGCAATCAACCCATTCAGAACGGTCGGTGTGACCCGCCCAAAGCGGGTCGGCAGCGAAGTTCCCGCCACGAAGCCATGGGTTGCGGAACGGCCTGGTGAGTTGCTGTACGGCCAGCCGCAGGGCGCCATGCTTGGTTCACAAGGCCCGGACCAGGGCTACGCGCTGACTCTTCTTCGAGCGGCCAAGGCCTGGCTCCAATACGGCCCGCTCGAAAAGCCCGCGGACGGCGATGCCCTGGTGAGCGCCCTCGCTATGCGCCGAGCATCCCTGTATGGCCGAGCACCAACGATGCACGACATCAAGTTTGCTGCAGCCATTCTGGGAATGGACGGTAAGGGTACGGACGCCCAGATCGACTGGCGCACCCAGGTCGGGCGGGGGGCACATCACCACACCGACGAGGTGCACCACGCTATCGATGGTGTGTCCGACGACACGTTGAAGCAACCGCTCGACAAGGTGTTAGGCCGCCAGTGGGAGGCGAACCTGGGGCTCGACGCCTGATGTTTCGACTTTCCGACGAGTACGAGGCGTTCCGCGAGTCCATCCGCTCCTTCGCAGAGGCGAAGATCGCCCCGAACGCAGAGGAAGCGGATCGCATCGCAACGTTTCCGCAGGCGAGCTTTGACGCCATTCGCGACGCCGGTTTCGCGGGCGTGCCATATCCCGCACGTGTCGGCGGCGACGATGCCGATCCGATCGCGCAGGGGATCCTTCTGGAAGAACTCGCCAGGGTGTGCGCATCGACCTCGCTGTTCATCATCGCCTCAAAGCTCGGAGCGATCCCGATCATCGAATGGGGCAGCGAGGACCTCGCCCAGGAAGTTCTCGGCGGGCTCGCTGCAGGCGAGTACGTCATGAGTTACTGCCTGTCAGAGGCCGAAGCGGGATCCGACGTCGCATCGATGACGACTCGGGCCGTGCGTGACGGATCTGACTACTTGATCACCGGCCGCAAAATGTGGATCACCAATGCTGGCCGATCTGAGTGGTACACCGTCTTTGCCAAAACAGATCCCGACGCTGGACACCGAGGCATCTCTGCGTTCGTCGTCCACAAGGATGACCCTGGTTTCTCGGTCGGCAAGCTCGAATCAAAGATGGGTATGAAAGGTTCGCCGACCGGTGAAGTGATCTTTGACTCGGTGCGCGTTCCGCAACGCCGCATGATCGGGGAAGAGAACCGAGGCTTTTACTACGCGCTTGGCACCCTCGATCGGTCTCGTCCAAACATCGGCGCCCAGGCGGTAGGCATCGCCCAAGGAGCGATCGACGCGGCTTCGTCGTATGTCGATGAACGTCGGCAGTTCGATCAGCGAATCGTCGACTTTCAAGCGATTCAGTTCATGATCGCCGATGCGGTGATGCACATCGAAGCCGCCCGTGGCCTGGTGTATTCGGCGCTTTCCGAGGTAATGGTCAAGGGCCCCCGAATGACCGAACTCGGAGCGATGGCGAAGTGCTTCGCCGCCGACGTGGCCATGGCGGCCACCACCGACGCGGTTCAGATGCTCGGCGGCTACGGGTACACCACCGACTTTCCGGTCGAGCGGATGATGCGCGACGCCAAACTGTGTCAGATCTATGAGGGAACCAACCAGGTCCAGCGCGGTGTCGTCGCTCGCCAGTACCTCGCCCGGCGGGGTATCAAGGCGTAGGCATCCTCCGGTAGCGGCCACGGCATCGCGCTGATGGGTCCAAGCGTGTGAGGTCGTACAATCCTTGCCCGTGACCCAGACACCGAGAGTTCGCTTCGCCCCAGCACCAACCGGATCCCTCCACGTTGGGGGTGCCCGCACAGCCCTGTTCAACTGGCTGTTCGCACGCCACAACGGCGGCACCTTCGTGCTGCGGATCGAAGACACCGACGCCGAACGTTCTCGGCAAGAGTGGGTCCAGGCAATCCGTGACGGATTGTCCTGGCTTGGTCTGTCCTGGGATGAGGAATATCGCCAAAGCGAACGAGTCGACAAGTACCAAGTCGCCATCGATCAGCTGTTGGCGGATGGAAACGCCTACGAGTGCTACTGCACGCCCGCACAGTTGGACGAGCGGGCCGAAGCGGCTCGGGCAGCGGGTAGAGCCCCTGGGTACGACGGCACGTGTCGGGACCTCAGCGAGGCGGACCGAGCCGCCCGGCGCGCCGAAGCCCAAGCTGTCACGGTTCGGTTCAAAGTGCCTCGTCAAGGCGTTTCGACCTTCACCGACATCGTCCGAGGTGAGGTGTCGGTCGCATGGGACACCATTGCGGACTTCGTCATTCGCCGGTCGTCAGGTGAAGCCGTCTTTTACGTGGCCAACGCTGTCGATGACGCCGATATGGGTATTACCCACGTGATCCGTGGCGAGGATCTGCTCGATTCGACCCACCGGGTCCTCGCAATTCGACACGCCCTAGGTCACGCAAACGACCCGCTGTTTGCCCACCTTCCGCTCTTGGTCGGAGCTGACCGGTCCAAGTTGTCCAAGCGTCATGGTGCGGTCGCGATGGCGGCATTTGCCGAAGGTGGTTACCTCCCCGCCGCGCTGACCAACTACATAGCTCTCCTTGGCTTTCCTGCCGAAGATGGACAGGAGATCCAGACCATCGACGAACTCGTCGGGGCCTTCGACCTGGAACGGGTGAATCGCTCCGCTGCGTTCTTTGATTACGAAAAGCTCGGATGGATGAACGCCGAGTACATCCGGGCACTCACACCGGACGAGTTCGTCGCAGCGGTCAGCCCGTACGTCCTCGAGCGATACGGCAACGTGGCAGCGGACGCATTGAACGAGGCCGCCGCCTTGGCGCAAGGCCGATCGCGAACCCTGGTCGAAGCGGCTGACCAGATGGGCTTTCTGTTCCGTTCCGACGACGAGTTCGCGATTAGCCCCGACGCGTGGGTGCGGGCGACCAAGCTCGAAAACTGGCGTCAGGTCATCGAAGCGGCCCGAACCCACATCGAGACCTGTGAGTGGACACCAGATGGGGTCGACCTACGGCCGGCGTTGACCGATCTCGACGTCAAGCCTCGCAAAGGCATGCCGGTGCTGTACGCAGCGATCGAAGGCAACGACCGAGGGCTCCCGCTGTTTGAATCGATCGTATTGCTGGGTCGTGAACGAACCCTCGACCGTCTGACGGCGGCGCTTGAAGGTCCGGCGCTCGCCGACCCCAGCGACGACGGCACGACGCCAGACGGTACCGACCGGTAAGCGCATGTCGCGGCGGCGAAAGCTGACGATCGGGGCGTTTGTTCTGCTCATCGGTTACTTCGCCGCGAACTTCTTTGCTGTGTTGTGGGCGGCCCGGACCGACGGCGCAGCGCCTGCGGACGCCATCGTTGTCATGGGTGCGGCCCAATACAACGGACACCCGTCGAGCGTTCTGCAGGCACGCCTCGACCATGCGGCAGAGCTCTACCAGGAGGGCATCGCCGATACCGTTGTCGTTACCGGCGGGCGACAAGAAGGCGACGCCTACTCAGAGGCCCAGGCCAGCGCGAATACCTTGGCAACCTTGGGGGTCCCTCAAGACGCGGTGATCNNGAGGAGAACGGCTGGGACCGAGTCGTCATCGTTTCGGACGGCTTCCATTTGGAGCGCCTCAAAGAGATCAGCGACGAACTGGGCTTGGGGGCTGTGACGTCGCCGGTGCCGAATTCGCCGATTAGCGGCGTGTCCGAACTACGAAGCCTTCTGCGCGAGAGCGCGTACGTCAGTATCGGAAGAATCGTCGGGTTTCGGCGGCTGGAACGTCTGTAGAGTGCCGGGCGATCTGCTGCCGGCAGGTACGGCAGGCGAGTTCCTTCTCGACAAGTGCCCCGAAGCGGATCGCGCTGCCAGGACGTTGCTAACATGCGGGGCCTGCTTTTGGGCGGACCACCTTCGGGGGTGGTGTAATCGGCAACACGACTGGTTCTGGCCCAGTTATTGGGGGTTCGAGTCCTCCCCCCCGAGCAAACACCGGTTCAAGCCGGTGCACATATCCGGGCGGCTTGATCGCCTTCCCGGCCCGTTCGTCTAGGGGCCTAGGACGCTACCCTCTCAAGGTAGAAACACGGGTTCGAATCCCGTACGGGCTGCAATGCACGTCGCCGAGCGTTCGCTCGGCGACGTTTTTCGCGCCCTCGAACAGCCTGGCGAACGGCCAGTCAAACGTGGGGTCAGACGCTTGCGGAGAGTGATCGCGCCAGGCCAGACCTACCGAGTCGGCGGGCTGCGAGTTGACAGTGAACGCTGCAGCTGACCAGAATGCCCCGGTTCGCTGTCGGTGCATGTGTCCTCTTCAGCGTGCGCTCGGCGTGGTATTTCGGTTTCCGAAAGCCCATGGGATGCGGCTCGAATCAACCGGTTTCCGGTGTGGGAGGCCGCAGCTGCATCTTGGTGCCGTCGCACGTCAAGGAGTACGGCATGCCCAGGAGCGACCACGGATCACTCACCTGATCCGGGAGGCTAAACGGGATGACGGTGCCCTTGTGCTCACCGGACGTGACGACCAACTCGATGCGGTGTTCATCATCGCCGTCTGGGTCCACATCCACCACGAGTACGTCGAAGGTTCCGTCGCCCAACATGTCGCCTCCCGGTGTGGGTACGTGATCACCCTAGCGTTCTGGCCAACGGGCCTTAACGCACACGATTGTGCACGAGCGAAGAGGTGGGTACGTGAATAAGGCAGATTTGGTCGCGGCCGTCGCAGATACCGCGGGTCTTTCCCGTAAGGACGCCGAGTCGGCGATTGCGGCGTTCCAATACGAAGTAATCAAGGCCATCACCGAGGGCGATGACATCCGTCTCACCGGCTTTGGCACGTTCAGCCAAGTGACCCGCGAGGCTCACACGGCGCGTAACCCGCGTACGGGTGAGGCGATCCCGGTGGCGGCTCGTAAGGCTCCGAAGTTCACCCCAGGGGCACAGTTCAAGGATGTGGTTCGCGGTGCCGCGACCCTCGACTCGGCGAAAGAACGCCTGGTCAAGTAGTACGGGCGGGCAGTTTCCCCGCTCGCTGCGTCATCGGGCAGACGGTTTCTGGTCTGTTTCGGTCGAATCGGTGCCCGCTCGGCTGCTGTTGTCACCAGACGAGCGGGCCAACGTTCGTCCCTACACGTCGCTGATGACGTGAAAGCTTTCCCACTTCGCCCGGTCCTCGCCGGGCGAAGTCGCGTCGGATCGCCCTGACTCGTCCGAAGGTTCCCGCTTGGACCGCGGTGGATCGGCTGAGTACTTCGCCTTTTGTTCGTCGACAAACCTCTGCCATGACGCTTCGTCAGTGGCTCCCATCGTCGACTCCCACTGGCTGTGATGCGCCGCCAATGCTGCCATCTTGGCTGTGAAACCCAGATCGATCGGTTCCCAGTGGTTTGGCTGGTCGGCCTCGAAGAGCCACAGTGCCGACGGACGGTGGGCGGGGAGTCCCTGATCTGGAAAGAACAGGTGGTCTCGTGCTGCCACAACCCCGTCAACGGTAGCGAAGCCAGCGTGCCGATGATCCGGGTGCAGGCGGTAACGCTTCCAAGGGTCGTGCCCGAGGACGACATCGGGTCGGTAGGTCCTGATGAGGCGGCACACCTCTTCGACGACCGCCGGGGTGTACCACAGGTCGCCGTCGATGTAGCCCATCATCACCGTGTCGGAGGCACCGAGTTCGCTCGCAGCGCGGCGCTGCTCTTGGATGCGGGTCTCGATGAGTTCGGCTCGGTCTGCGCCGGGGTCCCAGGCGCCCTTGGACCCATCGGTAAAGACGGCCATCACCACGTCGCAGCCTTGGGTCGACCATTGAGCCAGGGTCGCACCCGCGCCGAACTCGATGTCGTCAGGATGTGCGCCGAAAGCCAGCGCCCGTTTGGGGACTGTTCGCGTTTCCACGTGTTGAGACATGACCCAAGTGTGACATGTCGCAGCGCGGCGCTGTTTGGCTGCGGACTGGCGCGGACTGGGCGGGGGTGCGGCTCAGTGCGGTTTTGCCTGTCTCGCCCCGTCGAAGCGCTGGCGTGACGTCGGCGGCGTTGTCCGCAAATCAGCTCCAACTGACAGCCGTTGCGCCTGTTCGGCCGTGAGGTCGAACCAGTCGAGATCGGTGTCGAGGTCGAACGTCAGCGACGCTTCTTGAACGATCACCGACTGGCGTCCTCCGAAGGCCCACACGTCGAGGTGGCGTCGGGCGGAATCCGGCCCGTACGCGAAAGGGGGAATGTCATTGCTTGGGAAGCTGATGACGTTAGAGCCGATGCCATGGCGGCACGGGGTGATGGCGGTCTGGGAATCGGCGGATGCGTGCCCGGTAAAGTCGGCGGGACCGACGAGGTCGGCATGGCTGACGATGGTGCGTCGCGCACCGTTGGCGAACGCGAAGTCGGCTCCGACGCGAACGGCGGTGTTGAGATTGCCCGGTTCGTGAAGGCCGCGAGCCCCGAGCTGAGTCGCCCATTCAAGAACGGCACGGTCGCCGCTAACGACAAGGGCTGTGCTCGGGGCGGCGAGCAGCACCTGCGCTGCGAGAAACCGCGTAATGCGGGCTCGAGCATCTTCGTCGAACAGCCCGGCCAGGCGCGTCTTCGCATTGGAGAACGACCGGATGGGTACGACCAAGGCGATGTCGGCGTCATTTCCTGAGGTGACCGGCAACGGCCGTCGATCGGTCTCGTTCATCGCTCGCATACGTTAGGGGCTGATGATGGAGGCCCGCCGTTCAACGGACCAAAGAGCGCCCCTTTGACCGTTCGCCTGATGACTAGCCGCTTCACTGGCGGGATGTCCGCACCTTTCTGCTGGCGAGCGCGCCGCCCAGGAGTGCGATGCCTGCAACAGCCAGGAGTACGGCAATCGATCCACCCGTCCGAGCCAGAGGCGCGCCACCGCTGTCACGGCTGCTGACCGGCGTCGAATTTGAAGGTGTCGTGTTGGCTGCCAGGTCCTGTCGAACGGCCGGTTGGCGTGGCGAAGCCGCAGAAGCTGTGAGCGGCGCACCGGCTGTCGGATTCTCCACCTGGTTCGTGCCCTGGCCCCCGCGGGCCGTGGGGCCGTTCTCGTCGGCCGGAGTGACCACGGACCGGTCATGTGCCCCGTCGACACTCTGGTCTGTCGGACTGTGAGGTGACGGGCTGAGCCCGTTTTGGGGGTTCGACGCATGGCCACTGCGGTCGGCGTCTTGAGCGGCGGTGCGCGTAGACCGGTCACGGGTTGCGGTGTCGGAGCGAGGCCCGACAGTCGAAGCAGTGGTCGGCGTGACCGTGTTCGGCCGCGTCGAGGAGGATGTCGGCGATGTCGAGGATGCATGCGTCGAGGATGTGGTGGACGAGGGGGCGACGGTCGTCGTTGGACTGGCCGTCGTGGTCGTAGTCGGCGGAAAGTAGGCGTTCGCTACGACGGTGTTTTGAAAGTCGACGCTTTCTCGGCAGTACTGGCCACGCAGGTACGTGCAATCGCTCCGGAACGGCAGGAACTCCGGGATGCCGCCGACACGGTTGAGCACCAGGCGAGAGGGAAACTGGGAGCTGTAGGCGACTTCGACGGTCGAACCATCAAGGCTTGGATCGGTCCGGAAGGTCCAACTTGGACGTGATTCGCCCGGATTGTCGACCGTCAATCGAAGGCGACTGCCCTTCTGAAAGATGTGGCCGAACGGGAAGACCTCGACGCGGACCGGTGTCCATTCGCCGGGAACGAGTGGCGCAGCATCGGATTCAAGGCCGGTGATTTGGGGCCAGTCCTCCCTCGCCTCGGCAGCGAGGGCCCGAGTTTGGGCGCGCAGCCAACCAGATTGGACGTAGATCTCGTTGCCGAGCCGGTCGATCTCGGAGACGGTCACCTCCAAGAACGCGTCAACGACATCTGAGCGGATCCACAGATCGACAGAACCCGAGCCGAGAAAGGCGGTGTACGCCGAGAGAGGTTCACTGGTAAAGGTCAGGGCTTCGCCGGGATCTTCCTGGGTCCAGTGCCATCCGGGTTTAGGGAACCATTCATCCAAATCGGACTCCACGCGGCGACCTGCTTCGCTCACGTCGACCATGAAGGCCGCAGCGCCGGTCGTGTTAAGCGGCGGGGCGGTGGTCAACCGGCCGTCGGGCGCCAGGTACCACGCAGCCATCTCTGAGGCGACAGGCCACGAGTCGTACTCGACGGACAGCCCGCCGCTTGGCGACCCGGCAAAGATGCTGCGTCCGCGGTCGTAGATGATCCGAACCTGTGGCTGGTCGAGGTAACGAGCCTTGAGATCGTCGAACCGCCCAGACAGCCAGTTCTGCTTCGGTGGCGCCACCGGCGTTCCCAGGAACTGTTCCATGACGAGCGGCATTGCGATGAGCAAGATCGGGTTCATTGCGGTTCGCTTCTCGGCGACGAAGAAGTCGAGGAAGGCGTCGAGCTCGGCCAGTATGTCGGGCGAGTAGCCGTCAGGGTGGAGCCCGTTGTACCCAATAAACCTTGTGAACGGTGCAGAAAGGAACCGGTCCCACAGCGTCGAGAATCGCCCACCGGTCTGTTCGTCCTGCCAGGCGCCCGCCATCAGAACGGGAACATCGATGTCTTTGACGAACAAATAGGGGTTCAGAGGATCGACAAGTGCCGGGTCGTAGAACTCTTGGCTGCTCGCCACTTCGGTGTTATCGACGTTTTGATATCTGAGGAGCTGGTTCTCGGCGCATGTGGTGTCGCCCGCATTTACCCGCCCTCGTTCCCAGCCCTGTCCGTACGGACGGGCACGTCGGAGAACCTGTTCGATCCATTCGCCGGCAAACCCGGTGTTGTACATAGCGCCGGGGGCGGTGATCCCGCGGGCCACGTCGTCGTACACCGAGAACGGTGCGATTGCGGCCAGATGCGGCGGGCGAGTGGACGCGACATAGAGCTGCGAGATCCCCGGGTAGGAGAGCCCCACCATGCCCACGCGTCCTTCCTTAGCCCAGGACTGGGTCGCGACGGTCTCGATGACGTCGTAGCCGTCGAGGCGTTGGAGTGGCTCAAAGAAGTCGAAGGCGCCACCGGAACAACCGGTCCCCCGGATATTGACCGCCACGACGGCATAGCCGAGCGCCCCTGCAAAGATCGATCCCGGTTGGCTTGGCAGATCGCATAAGACCGCTACCTGCGAACAGAGCACACCGGCCAGGTCATCGGGCAGCTCGATGCCAAAGTCGGACAGACCGCTTGTCGGCGGGCGCGACGGGTCGTAGCCCGAGTACTCGACCACCGTTGGATAGGGGCCGTCCTCGACCGGACCTGGCAGGAAGACCCACGCCGACAAGGTGGTGCCGTCGCGGGTCTCGATGTAGTTGAAGCCTGGTTGGAGGTCTTGGCCCTCATAGAAGGCCTGCGGGGGAGTGGATCCGGCGACCGGATTGACGGCGAACGGATCGGACAGCTCGGCACCGACGGCAACCCGGTAGCCCGTCCCTGGAACGACGCCGCGAAACAATGCGCTCCCGAGTCTGTCGGCAGTCGCGGACTGGACGACGGTGCCGGCCTGATCGCGTAGAGCGACGGGCGCCCCGACGGGCGCATGCGTGACCGCAACCTGTTCAAGGCTCGGGCGAACCTGAAAGGTGGCGGCGCCCCCCGTCGCAGGAAAGATGCCGACGAGTACCGCGCACAACATCAGCGCACAAAGCCCAACCAGCATCGGTGCTTGGGCGCGTGTAAACGTGCTCGGATAGGCCTGCATACGGTCCCCCAAACGTCTGCAGCGTGGCCGCAGTGCCGGCGTTGAATCGGCGTCCCCAAACGCTCTGCAACACCCGGCGAATCCGTCCCCTGTGGGATTCAAGCGGCGAAACATGGCTATCACACAGGGCTTTCGTGCTCAAACAACCAGAGTCATCGACCGCTGCGCACCGCACATCTGCCGGGCAGGGTTGCATTACTGGTGGGTGCGGTGCCACGGCTCCGTAGCTAACGCTGAATTTCGAACCGAGCACGGTAGGCTCCGCCAGCCTGTCGCCTGAGCTGTCTGCTGTGAGGAGTGATTGATGTTTGGCCGTCGCCGAACCGAATCCCGTCCGAATTCGGACCGAGACCGAGCCGCGCGCCTCGCTGAGGTTTTTGAGCAGCACCGATGGGTTGCCCCGGCCTGGGCTGATCGTGGCGACGAAACCCGTCACGAGGCCGTTGGTTCGGCCCCGTGGTCCGTCGACGGGGCGGGAGCAACACGGACGGCGACCGTCGGTGCTGTCGGCGAACCTGACTGTATCGAAATCGACGAATCAGGCGTCGCGACCGTGCTGGGTGCTCAGTGGTGTATTGAGTGGTGGATCCGTACCCAGGCAGGGTGGATTCGTCCGGCGGGTCGTGCGGGTGTTCGTCAGAGTCGGATCGGCGGTACGCCGCTGCTAGAGACTCGTCTCAGCATCGGTTCTGGCGACGACGTGACGACCCAGGTCGGAGCTGTCACGGGGCCCGCTGCCTTGGCGACCATGGAGTTTCGCAATCATTCGGATGCACCGGTGGCCGTCGCTCTGATCGTCCGCCCGTTCACACTGTCGGGGTTGGGCCGTATCAAGAGCGTCGGTGTCGACGGCCGGTACGTGACCATCGATGGCCGTCGCGCGGTGCAGATCCCCGCAGCTCCCTCAGACGTTCGAGTCGGAGTCGGGGGCGTGGACTCGGCCCGCCAGCTGATGGATCAGGACGAGACGGCGAGCCCTTCTAAGGTCGAGTTCGCCGCCGATCAAAGCTGCGAGTTTGGGTTGGCGAACATCGCCGTCGTCTTTCCGCTCAACCACGTCGAAGCGCGCACGGTCGTGATCGCACGTGACCCTGAAGGCTCGCTTCCCGAAGTCGCGCAGCCCGCCGCGGTTCCCGATATGGCAGCGCTCGAGCGGGGCTGGAGCGCACAGACCGGGCAGGGCGTGTCGTTGCGTTCGGCTGAGCAAACCTGGACCGACGCCTGGCCCGTCCTCAAACTGTGCACGCTATCGACGGCTCGCAGCGCCGGGATCGATTTGGATGCCATCGCCGCAGGCCAAGCCGGGCTCACCGATATGGCCGATGCTCGGAGCGGCCTTCGAGGGGACGCGTTTGCCGAAACGATCGGGGCGTACGCCGACTGGTGGTGCTGGTCGGCGGGCCTGACCGATGCTGGGCTGGGGCGCTACTGCGATGAACTGCTCGTCGGCGTGCCGAGTATCCAGCGAAAATCGGGGGCGTTTGACGCTGTCGATCCGAACGCTGCGACCGCTGTGGTGACCGCTGCCATCGCTCGCCGTCTGGTGCTGAGCCCGAATGCTCCGCTGGCCGAGGCGCTTGAAATGAATCTGGTGACGGCGGTCCATGACCTGGAGCGCGCTGCGAAGAAGACCCTTCCGGCCGAGGTGCTGACGGCGATGGCCGCCGCTGCCAGGTGGCTCGCCCTGTTGTGGTCGCCCGCCGGTGAGGCCGTGCCTGGAACCGAGGATGATCAAAAGGGCTCAGACATGGCGGCGCTTGCTGCCGACTGGCAGGTCCGCATCGACCCCGCAGCGATCACGAGCCCGTTCGCCCGATGGATCGGTCTCGACGGAGGAGTTCTCAACCCCGCAGACATAGGACCGTCCGTCACGGCCCGCGAACTGGGTGATGCACCCTGGGTCACGCTTGTCGGCGGAACTCGGTCGGCATGGGGGACCGCTGTGCTTGCCGCCTCCGAACTTGCGGCTGGACGGGGCGACGCGACGGCGCGGCTCACCGAACTTCTCGCCGTCGGCCGTGATGTACGCACCTGGCCGACCACTCTGCATCCGTCCCGCACCGCCGCAGCCGGCGGCGTCGGGGACGACCAAGTCGTGTTGGCCATCATCTGTTCGGCGATCCGCACAGCTCTCACCCGGGTCACCGCCGCAGGTTCACGGGGTGCCGTTGCGGCCAGCCCGATCTTGCCCTCGGCCTGGCTAGGGGCCCCGCAGGGCATTCGCCACGTACCGGTTCCCGGTGGAGCGGTGTCCTGGGAAGTCAGGTGGCACGACGATCGGCCAGCCATTCTGTGGGAATCTGCTGGCGCCGATTTCCCCGCCCTGACCGCGCCAGGTCTCGACTCCGGCTGGAGCGCCCAGGCGGCGAACGGTGAAGCGCTCCTTGCCCAGAACGACCTGCTCACCGCACTCATGCGCGACGTAGATCGCCCTCAGGCAATCGATATCCCGGACCCTGACAGCACAGCCGGCACCGATGACGGGTCGGTCGGCCACGACGGCGAGGCGCACAGCGAGCCCGACGGTTCGTCGCGGGGCCACGACATCGATCCGCCGTCGAGCTTCATCTGAGCTGGGTGGTTGCCAGCGCTCCCGTTCCCGGGGGCGTCCGCTGCGCTCAGAGGTTCAAAAGGCGGCTTCGGCTTGGAGGGTCAGGACCTGTTGCGGGCGGAGATCGACCGCTGCCTCGAAGGGGTGGAGCGGCCGCCCACGAAGATTGACGACCCAGCCGGAGAGGGGAGTGCCCCGCCAGTCAAGACGGGCTGTGACCGGTCTGCTGCTCGGGTTGAACAGTCGTACGACAAGGGCGCCTGATTCGCGCGTAACCGCCGAGACGCATCCACCGTCGACGCTCAGATTCTGTCCATGGTTGGCAAGCATCCGAGTAACCGGTTGAGCCGCAACGGTCTGGACGGGCACCAAGAACCGGTCGGCGAGGGCGTACGCGTCTGCCGTTTCCCAGTCCTCGTGGTGGAGCGCTAGCGCGTACCGCAGCGTGTGTACCCCCGACATCTGAGCACCGACGACGGGGATTTGGGGGCCTGCCGGGTTTGGCCGGAAGTCGGGTTCGCGCCTGGCGAGCCAACCGGTCGCTCGCAACAGGGTGAGGGCCAGTTCCCGTCCGTTGTCGGTGATCTCGTACTCGTACAGCCCGTCGTGAATCACCAACAGCGAACCACCTTCGGTCTGAACGTCGACGAACCGTCGCGAAACAAACGTCGGGAGACCAACCTCCTGCAGTCCACCTTCGGCGCTGAGGCCACGCTCAACAACCGTGAACGCACATTCGGCCTGTGAACCGGCGGCTGTCCCAGGCAGCGGAAAGTGGGTCCGAATCCGATGATCACTCGACCGGTGGTCGATCGTCGTCGAGACGCGGAGGAACGGCTCACCTCGTCGTAGCTCGAGCCGTGTGGTTACCGTCTGGCGGATCGTGGTGGCGTCTCGACCCCATGCCCGCCGTTCATCGCCAAGAACAGCGGCCGGCCAGTCGTATTGTCGGATCACATCGACGCTTTGGGTAAGGCCGTCATCGTGCAGGAGGCCGACATTCACGGCGGCGGGCTCGACGATCACGAGGTCCTGCGCAGGCGGCGAATAGTTGTACGTGTCGCCTCCATCGCCCCCTTCGACAATGCGTCCCAATCCTTCGCAGTACAGGCCGTCTTGAGTGAGGGAGAAGTCGCCCGTGGCCGGGTCGATCGTCACGGTCGCATACTCATTCGACAGGGCCACGCCCGTACTCACAGATGGGCATGATCCTGCTTCGCCCTCGGCCGGAGTGTCCGGGTTTTGGGTCGCACTGGTTGGGGCCGCACTGGTCGGGGCCGCATCGCTCTCGCTTGCACCGTTCTGGATTTGGTCGCGCGAGCACCCATCGGGATCGATCCGAACGGTGGTCCACCCAAACCCAGGCACATCCGGTACGCAGACCTTGACCGTGCGAAACGGGGGATCGAAGCTCGACACCTTCATGCGAACGCCGTTTTCCGCAAGGAGCGCCAAGGCGTCTCGGAGCGGGGCGGTATCGACCGCTGTCGACCCTGGTGCTGCGACGACGATCGCAATATCGGCTTCGTCGCCGGCGTGAAACGCTTCCGGTGGCGTGTGGCCAGCGTCGAGCCCAAGTTGTTCGGTCGCTTCCGCAGAGGACACGGGGTCTGAGGAGTTGGCGCCCGCGACTAGCCCCGAGGTCCGGGCGATACGCCACGATGCGACCGGTCGGCCCGCAAACTCGGTGCCGCGCAGCATTTCGAGAACCCAGCCGATCTTCGTGCCTTCCACGACTGCCGAAAACGTCTGTCGCGCCGGATGCTGCTCCGACGCGGATTCCAAAACCTGGCCGTCGTAGCCAACAGCGGTGGCAGGCCCTTCGCCAGGGGCGATCACCTCGACAACCTCAGAGCGCGAACGGGGAGTCGTGTTGACCACAATGTGGTCACCGCGCTGAGCGTCGACCGCCAAGCTCAACAGCTCGAGGCCCTGTTCCACCAGACCGTCAGCGATCTGGCGTGCCGACCGGTACCGAACCATGACCTCGTCCACGACCTCATCGTCGCTACATGCGCAGGACGAGTCGTGTGCAGCGTTCAAGATCAGAAAGCGCCAGGCCTCATCCAGTTCGGCCCGAGGCCATGGCGCAGGAAGCAAGGCGCTCCACAGCGGTTCGGCGATCCGCTCGAGGCGCCGTTCAGCGACCGCCGTCGCTTGATGCACGTCGACGCGGTTCGACGCGACCCCCATCAACACGTTGGACTGCGCCCCAGAACGAAGCTCACCTCGCACCTGGATCAGATTGTCCCGGGGCTGAGTCGACAAGTACTCAGCGAGGGAGGTGATTCGAAACTGAAAGCGGTCTTGTAGCCGATTGGCTTCTTGGACGATCTCGCCCAACCAGGGCTGCGGCACCTGATGGTCAGTGCCGTTCATGAGCAACAGATCTGACCCCAACCATGCGTCACCGAGTTCGGCTATATAGCTCTCGGCGCGCTGGACGAGCAGCGCAGGATCGTCCGCGAGATCGCGACCGTTTGAATACGACCCAAACAAGAACTCGGCCCGCACTGCGCTGCCATCCGGGGAGATCCAGTCGAAACCGGTCTGGGTGACCTGCGAAGGAACGCCTCGCCACAGGACGGTGTCGTCAAACTCGGCGAGCCGGAGCAGCTGAGGCATTTGCGCAATGTGGCCGAACATGTCAGGCAGGTACGCCACGTCCATCGCCCCGCCAAACTCAGCAGAACGAACCAGACCGGCCTGCAGGTTTCGCACGATGGTCTCGGCCGACACCATGTATTCGTCCATCAGCACCGCCCACGGTCCGATCGACATCCGGCCCGAGGCGACAAGGTCTCGGATGTGGACAGCGGCGCTGGGACGCATGGCCAGATAGTCGTCGATCACCGCGGTCTGACCATCGAGCGTGAAGTGCGTATAGCTCGGGTCGTGTTCGAGCAGCGACAGAAACGAGTCGAGCAGTCGCACCAGCTTGAGCCGGTACCGCTGAAACGGTAGGTACCACTCGCGATCCCAGTGGGTGTGCGGGACAATGGCGACGTTGATCGGGGCGCTCTCCATCGACTCATCCTAGGAGCACAGCTCAGGAGGACGGCTCAGAGGTAGCACCACGGCAACGAGTTCGTGCCGCTGCGCGTCCGGAGCTTCTGGCTAGCCTCGGTTCGTGGCACAGGGACAAGGCGCGACGTCGCGCAGCACAACCGATCCGACGGGTCTGACGGTCGTTGTCGACTTCGATTCCGCGATCGCCGAACGCAACGTCGCCGAAACGCTCCTCACCACTTTTTCGGGGGACCGATGGTGGTCGATCGACGAGGAGCTCGAACGGGGAACGATCACATCCTTTGAAGCGGTGAATGCATTCTTCGATCTGATTGCGGCGGTGCCAGAACATGAACTCCGAGCGGCAGCACGACAGGTGGAACAAAGCGAGCACGCACGGGTCGCCGTCGACCGTCTGGTGGCGGGTGGCGCCTCTGTGGTGGTCGTGTCGGACAGCTTCGGCTTCTATGTCCGGGAAGCTTTGGAGGGATGGCCGGTGACGGTCGAAACCAACGACATCGACTGGGCGTCAGGATCGATGGTGTTTCCGCAGCGGGATCGGTGTTGTCCGTGCCAGTCGTGTGGCATGTGCAAACAAGCGCCGGTTAAGGACGCTCAACGGGAGCGCCACCTGACTGCGGTCGTCAGCGGATCGCTGAACGATCGCAAGGCTGCGTTGCTGGCCGACGAACTCTTTGCCAGTGGACGCCTTGGCGCATGGTGCGATGAACACGGCGTTCGCCATCACCCGTTTGTGGCCCTGGAAGCGGTGGCCGACCGGCTGCTGGCGGGACGGGTCGCCAGTACCGGGCAGTCCGATCGGAGCCAGATCCATGAATCAGTCTGAAGTTGCGGGCCGCACGGTTGTTCTTGGCGCCGATGAGGCCTCGACCGTGGTTGACGACCTCGACCGGCTGCTGACTGACCTGGGCTTCAACGTCGTGTTGATCGGTCCGCCGGCCGGCACCGATGAGGCCTGGGCGGAGGTGGGTCTGAAGGTCGGCAACATGGTTGCCGATGGAGACGCAGCGTTTGGGGTGGTCGCCTGCTGGACGGGGACCGGCGTGGCGATCGCAGCTAACAAGGTGCCCGGGGTCCGAGCCGCCCTGGTGACCGATGCCGAAACCGCCAGAGGCGCCCGTCGGTGGAACGACGCGAACGTGCTCGCTGTGTCGCTGCGATTGCTGACACCGGCGTTAGCTTCAGAGATCGTGGGCGCCTGGGTTGCTACGGAGGTCGACCCTTCTGAGCTGGGAAATATCGCTCTGGTCGAGCCGACGACCACGACTTCAACGAAGCACGGCTAGGCTTAGCAACGCTTACTTGACCCCCTGACCATCCGGAGGAATCCCGTGCCTACCTATGCGATGCTCTCTACCGTCGGCCCCGATGGGTGGAACACGATCCGGAAGAACCCAGAGCGGATCACCCAAGTCAAGGCTGAAGTCGAGCGCATGGGGCTGCGTGTGGTTGCTCAGTACGCGCTACTCGGTCAGTACGACTTTTTGAACATCATCGAAGCGGAAGACGACCTGCACATGGCCCGTGCCGCAACAATGCTTGCCGCCCGGGGAACGATGCGTACGACCACGATCAACGCCATGCCGATCGAAGACTTCGTCGAAGTCCTCAAGAGCGAGCCCAAGTAACACGGGCGATTCAACGCTGAGGGCCCACGTAGCTGGGCCCGAGTGAGGATGGTTACTTGTGGCAGGAGCGGTGAGCTAGACCCACCACATGCCGCGTCCGCGGCGCTCCTCACGAATCGAATCTTCGGTGAACCAGACGGGGAGCGCCCGCCCATCGGCGGTTCGTTTCACCCGGTAGGCAGGTTCTTCTGAGACGGTGTCGACTTCGATGACCTCAAAGCCGCGCGCCCACTCATGATCGAAGTTGTTTCGCACCTCGACTCGGGTACCGATCTCCATGGCGGGCAGCGTAGTCGCGACAGTGGGTCGGTCTTAGGATGTCAGGGCAAAGGAAACCGGATCTCTCGTTGGAGAACGCCCTTCGAGGCCACGCCGGAGCGGTCGTCGCGGGGATCGACGAAGTCGGTCGGGGTGCGTGGGCCGGTCCACTGACATTGGCCGGCGTTGCGTTTCCCGCCGAGATGACCAAAGTCCCTCCTGAACTCGCTGCCGTCACCGACTCAAAAGTGATGACGGCTTCAGACAGGCGAATCGCTGTGCCGACGATCGAGCGGCTCGCCGCGGCCACCGCGATCCATCATGTGTCACCCGAGGATTGCGATCACCTCGGCATGACCGCCGCCCTCGAACGTGCAGCACGGTCGGTGATGAGGGCCCTCTCAGATGCTGTCGGGTGTACCGCCGCGTTGATCGACGGGAACTACGACATGCTCGGTGACCCATGGGAGGTGCAGACGGTCATCAAAGGTGATGCGCGCTCGCTCAGCATCGCCGCAGCGTCGGTGCTGGCAAAGGTCACCCGGGACGAGCTGATGATCGCCGCGCACGACGACGCGCCAGAGTACGGGTGGGAGTCAAACGTCGGCTATCCGTCTCCCAAGCATCGAATCGCCTTGGCGGCGAACGGCGCGACCAGGTGGCACCGGCTGTCGTGGAGGTTCAATGAACGGGTGGCGTGGGATCCCCCCGACGAGGGACGAGCCCGAGCCGAAAAGGGCCAAGCCCGAAGGCTTGGCCCTGAAGCGGAGAGTCAGAGGCTGTTCTGAACAGGTCGGCGGGGGAGCGCCTGATCGCTAGCGGGAGCGGCGGACCGGGTCCAACTTTGCGCCCATCCGGAGGGACTGTCCCAACACCAGGAGTCCCATGCCGAGCACAGCGAGCGGAAGGTCGTTGGCCCCGGTGTGAGCGAGTTCGCCGTCGGCCATCACTCCGGCGGTGCCGCCGCCTGACGTCGCCTGTCCGAGTGGGGTACCGGCGTCAGCGCTCGCCCCAGCGACCGACCCTGAACCGCCCGTCCCGGTCGAACCACCTGTACCGGTCGCCTGTCCGAGACTCTCGCCCGCGCTGTCGCCGGCGGTGTCGTCGGTTGAGGTGCTATCGGCGGATCCGCCCGTCGATGTTGCAGAACCGGCGCCCGTGGTCGATGCCCCGGTTGATGCCGAGCCGGTGCCTGAAGAGCCGGTGCCTGTGGAGCCGGTGCCTGTGGAGCCGGTGCCTGTGGAGCCGGTGCCTGTGGAGCCGGTGCCTGTGGAGCCGGTGCCTGTAGAGCCGGTGGTCGCCGAACTCCCAGCGCCACCCGTCCCAGAGCTGCCGGTGGTGGCAGTGCCAGTGCTTCCGGAGCCGGTCGTGGCCGAGCCGCCGGTTCCGGAGCCGGTTGTGGCCGAGCCGCCGGTTCCGGAGCCGGTTGTGGCCGAGCCGGTCGTCTCAGAGCGCGGGTTGTTGGTGCCGGTCGTCGATCCGCCGGTCGTCGAGCCGCCGGTTGTGCTGAGCCCCGTCGACGAACCCCGTCCGGTAGTGGAGCCGCCCGTCGTGGAACGGCCCGTGGTCGAGCCGCCCGTCGTGGAACGGCCCGTGGCGGATCCGCCTGTGGTGGAACCGCCTGTGGTGGAGCCGCCTGTGGTCGAGCCCGAGGCGCCGTCCGCGTTGAAACTGAGCGCCGCTGTCTTTACCTCTTTCACCGACAGCCACTGGGACCGGTCCCCCAACTGGTCGATCTCGACGTCGAAACCAACCTGTACGACGCAGGTGTTGGCGTCGTCGCACGGGTACACCTTGGTCCCGTCATTGATCGCGCTCCGGACCGTGAAGTTGACCGGTGAGGCCGCTTGGCTGGAGATCACCCAGCGTTCTGGCCGCGTCTCACAGTGGAGGCCGTTGTCGACCGCGCATTGACGAACGATGACGTTCTTTGAGGCGTCGGTCTTCCAGTTCACCTCGATGACGGACCCGGCCCGCAGACCGGTGGTCGGCCGGACGTCGAGATTCGCAGCAGCGCCCGCCGGGGTGGCGACGACGCCCAGGGCCATGGCGCTACCGGCGCCTATGACCAGGGCCTCTCGTACCATGCGTCGGGCCCGCCGAAAACGAAGCTCTTCGCTGTCGCCTTGGGGTCTGGTCATCGGTTTCCTCCTGTGGTGGAGCCAGCGAGTGCTGGTTGGGCGTGTTGGGGGAGCGATCTGTCATCACTCATCGAATGGGCGGGTTCGAGCCCGGCGACCATCCACGAAGCGAGGCGCACCCTCCAAGGAGGGGCACTCTCTGACGGTTCGGGCATGACGGTGTCGTCGTCGGCGGCGACCTCGTCGGGCGCTTCCGAGCCTGCATCCGTGGCGGAGGCGGCGAACGGAAACATCTTGCGAAGCGCAAACGCATACAGGAGCCCGACGATCAGACCGAGCGCCGGGATAGCTGCCAGACGCTGAGGTTCGACGAGGTGGCGGGCGAGGGTTCCCGCCATGTCGCCCCCATATGAGTTACGGACGGTGACGGTCGGCACGAGAATCCCGTTGGGATTGACGTCGGCCTCGATGTTCATGATTGGCAAGTTGACGACGGTGGCGATGCCGTTTTCGTCCTGGATGACTTCTCGTTCCGAGGGCCCCGTGCGAGTGATCTGCACCCTGAGCCCATCGAGATCGACGGTCTTGTTGAGCGCAACGGCGACCGGTCCCATGTCGCTCTTTGGCTCTGCTTGCCACGCGGGGATGGTTCCCGAGGCGACTTCACGCCCCTTCCGGTCGACCAGTGCGATGTCAAGGTCGTCGAGGCTCGGCTGGGTGGAGCGGTGGAGCTTGAAGGTAACCAGGTTGCCGACTTCGTCGGATTCGATGGCAGCGGAAGTCCAGGTCTCGCCGGGAGGCAGCGGGATGACATCGTCGGTATCGGCCGATTTGTAGGCAAAGTCCCAGATGGTCGTCCCCGAATCGGCGGCGATCACCGGCGCGGCGAGCAGGCAGAGGACGAAACCGACCATACCGAGGCTGCCCGCTGCGGCAGCGTGACGAAGACGGACCGGACGACTCCAACCAAACAGCCAGGCCGCCATCATCGCCAGGGCTGAGAGGAGCAGTACCGACGACGCCATGCCGCCAAGGGTGCGCACCATCGGGATGTGCCCGTTGAGCCAGTCCGTTGTGCCGCCTACTTCGAAGTTGACGTCAACGGCGCTCGCGACGACCCCGGTTAACCAGTCATACGACAAGACATGCCAGGCGGTGGCCACCGCAAAGCCGAAGCCGACCGCGACGGCACCGAGCGGGTTCTTTCTGACGGCGAACAGTACGGCGGCAAGTCCCCACAACATGAGGTGGGTAATGACGCCTGACATCGCAGCGACGATCAGGATGACCACACCCATATAGGGCACTGCTCGTTCCCAGGGATCGCGGGCCACGGCGAACCAGATCGTCGCGCCGAGCAGGATCATCAGGCCCCACTGCGCTGGATACAGGGCGCTTCCGACCGGGATGCCCGCGCCCGAAAACAGCATGTCGTACTCGAAGCGTTCAAAGACGTTGGTCTCCATGAACGCCGAGACGTGGTAGGGGGCGGAAGCGAGCAAGAAAATCACCGGCATGGACCCCAGGACGACCGCCTTGTTCTTACGGGACATGAGGCCATCACGGACTGTCAGGATCAGCACGGGCAACAGCCATGCGGCAGGCAGCAGCTTGGTCCCAAAGCCACCAACGCAGACGGTCGCTAACAGGGCGATCAGCCATCGTGCGCGACGTGCGCCAGTCTGAGCTGCGGCAGCCTTGTCAACCAAGACCGCTCCCCAGACGAGGAACGCGACGGTCCAAACGTCGGGCATGCCTTGACCCCAGGCGAAGAAGGCGAGGGGGCTGGTGGCCCAGAGGATCGTGCCGAGCACCCGCTGCCTGGGTTTGCGAAGCAGCATGAAAATGCCTGCGAGCAGAAGGAACTCGGGGACGAGATACGAAAGCTTGTAGGCGAAGATCTCGCCCTGTCGAAAGTCGTGCCCATCGGGCGGACTGCCCAAATGGATCAGATCGAGCTGATCGCCGATCCAGAGGGGAATTGCGCCGACGATGACGCCCACATAGCCCTGGGCCAAGGACAACGAGCGGATGCCGCCGAGCGGGATGGGGTCGCCGCTTGAGTACTCGACGACGTCTTTGTACGGATCGGTAGAGCCGAGCGCGACGAACGCGGACCCCCACGTCAGCGTGCGTGCGTCGGCGTTGTCGGTCGTCGTTGCCATCCAAAGCCGAAACGTCAGCCCGATGATGATGGCGAACGCGATCATCCACTTGATGCGACGTTCTGCTTTCTTGGATTCTTCAGCCGAACTACCCGTCTCGCCGTCCCTGGAAATTTTGGAGCGGCCTGCTATTGCTGCGGCAGACGTTCCATCGGCTTCCGGGTGCCCCTCGCTCGCTTCGTCGAGCGTCGTTGAGCGTTTGGCCTTCCTGGGGGTCGCTACTGCAGTGTCCAAGGTGAACGGTTCCTTTGCCTAAGCCGCGGGCGGCTTCATCGGTCGGTGCCTAAGCGGGGGTCAAGCGCTACGTGCGCTACGAAACGACGCTCGGGTGGCTCCCGACATGTCCGCGCTTGGGCTGGTAGATCCGCCGTGCTCTGCGGACTCGCAGTGCTGCCGACGCCATACGCAAGCCGTCTCGGACCGGGCTGACCGTGCTCCCGTCTCGCTTGATCCAATCGACCGGAACAGAGGAAATCTTGAGCCCAAGCAGCTTTGCTCGATACAAAAGCTCGACGTCGAAGGCGAACCCGGTCTCGATCTGGTTTGAGTAGAGCCGGTTGACTACCGAGCGGTGCACGATCTTGCAGCCGCATTGGGTGTCGCCGAGATCACTCAGGCCAAGGGTGTGGACCCAGGTGTTAAAGACCCAGGAAGCGGCGCGTCGTCCTGCCTT
>CXWK01016330.1_pt1 | contig 38257 bp, 60 predicted proteins | sample 590851 | NCBI WGS metagenome assembly CXWK01 (sample SAMEA3498364, study PRJEB10139) | wastewater metagenome | biome: wastewater treatment plant; material: activated sludge | place: Denmark | collected 2014-08-01
CTAAGCTATGCCGACCTAAGCTATGCCGACCTAAGCTATGCCGACCTAAGCTATGCCAACCTACGCTCTGCCGACCTAAGCTATGCCGACCTAAGCTATGCCGACCTACGCTATGCCGACCTAAGCTATGCCGACCTAAGCTATGCCAACCTAAGCTATGCCGACCTACGCTCTGCCGACCTAAGCTATGCCAACCTACGCTCTGCCGACCTAAGCTATGCCAACCTAAGCTATGCCTACCTAAGCTATGCCTACCTACGCTCTGCTAAAACTTCAAAACGATATATACAAATAGGATGTATAGGTTCATCAAAACGAATGACTACATATTGTTTCGATGACGATATTATATGGTGTGGATGTTTTAAAGGAACTTTGGAAGAATTTGAAACAAAAGTAAATATAACACACAAAGAAAATGAAGTACATTTAAAAGAGTACTTAGGATTGATTAACTATTTAAAATCGTTAAAATAAAATGAAAAAACAAGACGTAATAACGCTAATTGATATGCACTTAGCATGGTTATCAGAACAACCTAATGTACAATGTGATATTGTACCTACTACACGTATATTCTTTAAAAACATACCTGTTGACGTTTTTAAAGAGGTTTGCGAGGAATTGGAACTAAAGTATAGTTTAGAGTTTTATGTATTGTGTACGGACATCCAAAGCGACAAAAACAACACAATATCACTAATCAGTCAAGAAGTAGAAACCGTTACAACATGGAGGGCAAAGTAATGAAGCACTTATCAATACAATCAACAGAAGATGTATGCAAGGGTATGACCTACAATGAACGCTTTAACGAAATATCAAAAAGCATTCAACTACATCAAGAACATAAATTAACAGATTTTAAAAACAGTATTAAAAAAGCATTTGAAAGCAATGGAAAATAAAAAACATCATTACAGAGCTGTCTTTAAGAGCGACCATTTAGGATGCGCTGACCTTGAAGATATGATTGAACAAAAAAAGCCTTTAATATTTACTATAAAGGAAGTAAAGCAAGAAATTAATGTATCTGTTGCAGGCAAGAAGATAAACGCTAACATTGCATATTTTACCGATAAAACAAAGCCTTTAGTGCTTAATGCTACTAACTCAAAGGTTGTTAAGTCGTTTGCTAATGGTAGTCCATTTGTTGAAGATTGGAGCAATATATTAGTTGAGCTTTACATTGATGAAAACGTAAAAATGAAAGGCGACACTGTTGGAGGTGTACGTATAAGACCAGTACAACCTAAAGCTAAAGCAAAGCCTGTATTTACGGAAGATAAAATTTCAGGAGCTAAAGCAAAAAATGCTACAATCGAACAAATACAAGCAGTTTACATAATTTCAGACGAACTAATAAAAAAATACAATGACCATACAGGGCAGTAACGAATGGCACGATTTACGTGCTTCACGATTTACAGGAAGCGAGATACACAAACTAATGGGCATTAAAGGACTTGGACAAACAGGCGATACATACTGTTTTGAAAAAGCTGTTGAAATGGTATTTGGACGTGATGAATCGGAACAATTTGATAGCTTCGACATTCGGAGGGGGAACGAACTCGAGCCAATAGCTTTTGAACGTTTTAAAGAAATCAAAGCACTAGACTTTATTGATGTACAAAAATGCTCGTTCTTTGCTTATGGAGAAAACGCTGGTGCTTCGCCTGATGGTTTGGTAGGGTCGGATGCTGTGTTGGAGATAAAAGCCCCTAGACCGTTAAAGTTCTTTAACTTAGTAGCTAAAGGAATAGAAGCTATTGATAAAGAGTATATTTATCAGATGCAAATGGAAATGTTAGTTACCAATAGTGTACGGTGTCATTTCTTTAATTACATCATTTACAACGGTGTCGAAATGTGGCACGAATTAGTAATTGAACGTGATGAAGCTATGATTAACTTAATCAAAGAACGCATTGAACAGGCTGTTGTTATTCGTGATAACTACGTAATTCAATTACAAAACAATAGACAAAGCATTTAAGGAGTTAAAACAAATAGAGTTTAAAATAAGGTTTGGATAACGGTAAACGGCTTGTGGCAGTAAGGATTAATTAACTAAAAACATAAATAGAATGAAAAAGAAGTATCAATTATCAGGCGTAGTAACGATAAGCATTTTTACAGAGGTAGAAGCTAACTCGCTTGAAGAAGCTATCCAAATAGCAGAGAATAGAGAAATTGAAGCGTATCGTTTTGGCGATAAAGAACAAGCGAGTGAATCGTGGGTATCAGAAGAATTTGATGGGATGCCTGATAAAATACGAGAATCTTAGCATTGGTTATAACGTTATTTGGCTTTACGCAGGTGGGGCTAAATAGCACAAAACTTTCAACCTGCACAAAAGATTATTAAAAGCACGTAAGCTGGGTTTAAACGCTAACCCCCACTTGCGTAAAACCAATGTGTGCGCCTTGAATTTACTTAACCAATGTTGCTGATACAGATTTTCTAGACGGATTCTTTTTGAGATTACTTCAAAAAAAAACGCTGAAAAATGTTTACTGAATAGAAAAAATGTATTACATTTGTGCCAACAGTACCCGCTTTGCTTCCCGTTAGATCAGCTTGCGGGTCTTTCTTAGCTACACAACTCAATGAACCGCTGTATGCGAGACCCGCACGTACAGTGGTGTGAGAGGCGCACTCCGTCAGTATTTGCTGGCGGAGCCGTCTACTCGATTAGCACCAGTTTTTTATTATGGCAAAAATAGTAATCGAAGGAAAAGAACATACTTGCTCTGAGATAGTAAAGCAAGAAATAGAATGGCAAGATGTAAGAATTGCAACAGCAATAAAACTAGCTAAAATGATTGAAGATAAACAAGACGAGATAGACGAATTTACAAGAGCAAAGCAGTCTGAAATTCAAGATTTGATTAATCAGTTGAAGGCTCTTTAAAATTGGTGCTAACGTTTTGCGGCTTGGTGTCTGTTATTTTGCCTTGCAGATACTTCAATCCTTAGATAAAATTTATAGGCAAAATAATAGCACCAAACCGCTGTTAGTGGCTGGTGCGGTAAATTAAACGAAAATGATAAAAGTAAGATTACAATTAGAAGCGGAAAAAGACATACCAAGAACTAACTGGAAGAAAGGCGATAAACTTGAATTGGTAAATGATATTTTTGATAAGAAAAATGGTGTGGCTTTTTGGAGTTTAGATTTAGGATGGAAGATTAATAATATTGAAGTGTTGGAGTGCAACCCGAACAAATTGTCTAACGAAGACGAGAAGTAGCACTTGCCACTAACGTTTTGCAGCTTGGCGTTCGGCTGAGGAACGAAGCTGACGCTAAGCTGCTGTTATACGCTGAAATTATTTACTAACGAAATATAAATTAAAATAAAATGAAAACACCAGTAGAAAGATTAATCGAAGCCGTAGAAAAAGGCTACAACGAAAACAAGGTATTATGGGAAGAATGGAAAAACACAATGTTAGATGCAGAAAAGGAAATGATAAAAGAAGCCTTTTTCTGTGGCGATAATTCGGAGTTTCATTTGAACATACCCGATATTAAGTCCGTAAATGCTTATATGGAATACTACCGTTCCTGTAAATAATTTTTGCGTATAACGGTATCGGGCTTGGCGAAGTTGCCGAACCGAAAAGCTAAATAGAAGGACAAATGTTTAAAATTAAGAACGAATGTTGATAGAAGAACAAAACGGCAATTTTGCCAAACCCGTGTTACAAGCAGTACGGATTATTAACAACGAATTTTTGAAATGGAAGTAAACAAAATATATAATGAAGATTGTTTGGAAACTCTAAAAAGGTTGCCTGATAATTCTGTGGATTTGATGCTTACAGACCCACCGTATAATGTAACAAGGAATGAATGGGATAAACCTATTGATTTAGATGTTTTGTGGTTGGAATGGCATAGAGTAGTAAAACCTAATGGTGCAATAGTAATTACATCACAGCAACCTTTTACAACCGATTTGATAAATAGCAATAGGAAGTATTTTAGATATGATTTGATTTGGGAAAAATCAAGATGCACAGGCTTTTTAAATGCTAACAAAATGCCAATGAGAAGCCACGAACATATTTTAGTATTTTACAAAGAACTGCCAATATTTAACCCACAAAAAACAAAAGGAAATCCAAACCATATTTCTAATGGCAAAATATCAAGTAAGGGTAAAAATAACAATTACGGAAACTTTGAACAATTAGCAAGATTTAGAACTGAAGATAAATTTCCAAAATCAGTTATTTACTTTGAGCAAAACGACCCAAATGTAATAATACATCCTACTCAAAAAAGTTTGGATTTATTTAGATGGCTGGTGCTTTCTTACTCAAATGAAAATGATTTAGTGTTTGATGGCTATATGGGAAGCGGTACAACTGCAATGGCTTGTATAGAAGAAAATAGAAGGTTTTTAGGTTCAGAATTACACAAAGAATATTATGATAAAGCAACTAAAAGAATTGAAATTGAGCAGTCGCAACCGTCATTGTTCGCAGGTCGGTAGTATTGCTTGTAACGAACAATACTTGGCGTTCGGCATTAATAGAACACACTAACTGAAATTAACCTTATACACTTAATAAAATGAACCAAACGAACGAAAACCACGAAACTAATGCTGACGCTAAGTTATTGTTAGGCGATGTTTTAACCGATGAACATATTGAGGTGGTGGCAAGAAAAAAGGCGTTACAATATTCGTATGCTAATGAATTTCAATACGAAATGTTTGTAAAGGCAATAATTGAGGGGGCAAAATTCGCAAGGAAAATGCTATCTAAAAATATCGCCTAACGTATGGTGCTATGCGGTCGTTTTAATGCCGTATAGCACGTGTTGTAAGCTGTATGGCGACTTATTAAGCACTAAACTTTAATCGAAGAACGAACATAAAAAATTAAAATAAAAAAGCGTGGGAAAAAATATTTTATACAATGGTGATTGCTTAATTGAAAGCGATAAAATAGAAAGTGGTAGTGTTGATTTAATATTGACTGATTTACCATATGGAGTGGTAAAAATGAAAGAAAGTGCAGGAAACTATAAGGTTTTGAATACTGCTGAAACTTGGGATAAAGCTATCGAGCCAAAAAGGATTTACGAAATAGCAAACCGAATATTGAGAAAGAATGGAAAAATGATTTTGTTTTCACAAGAGCCATACACAAGCCGAATGATTACAGAAGTAATACCAAATGTTCCATTTTCTTATCGGGCTGTTTGGGAGAAAAACGATTTTGCTAATGGGCTTGGAGTAAATAAAGCGATGGTTAGTTTTTATGAGGATATTTTGATATTTAGTAAAAAAAGCCCAAAGCACGACTTTGAAGGATTGCACCCATTGAGAGAATATTTTTTAAATCAAAAAAGCCAAAGCGGACTGATTGATAGTGAAATAAAAAAGATATTGAAAAATGGAATGGGTGGACATTATTTTACTAATGGAAGTCAGTTTTGTTTGCCGACACTATCTAACTATGAAAAACTACAAACTACTGGATTTTTTAAACGTGATTGGAATGAGTTAAAACAGATTGATAGTGATTATCGAACTGAATTAATGAGAAAAATGAATGAAGAAAATCCATTTACTTTTAATTTATGGGAAGGTAACAAATACAAGAGCAATATTCTAAAATATAAAAAGGATTACAATGGCTACCATCCAACGCAAAAACCTATTTTATTGCTTGAAGATTTGATAAAGACATTTAGCAATGAAGGTAATTTAGTAGTTGATTTGACAATGGGAAGTGGGAGTACGGGAGTTGCTTGTAAAAATACAAACAGAGATTTTATAGGAATTGAAATGAGTGAGCAATATTTTAACATAGCACAAAACAGAATAAATGGAACTGAATTTAAACCAAACGGTTTTGAAAAAACCGAAGAGCGTGGGCTTTTATTTTAATTTTTTCCTTCACAGAACTTTCAAACGAAGAACGGAACTAAGCCATATTGCTTACAACGGTCAACGGCTTTGCGAAGAAGCCGAATTTGAAAAACAAAAGTTCAATTAACAACAAAAAGATGAATAGAGATGAAAAGTTTAATTAATGCACTAAAGCGGCTTTTTTGCAAAACCGATGTTAGGCGTAGTTTTTCTATTGAGGAAACTAAAGCACTATACATTAAGGCTTACAAAACAGCTTGGGATGTTATGGCTGGTAGTGATAACATGAAAGGTATGACAAGTCAAAAACTTGGCAAAGACTTAGATGAAGATATTAATAATTTTTGGTGGCGTGATACTGGTCTTGAATAAAATTACGCCTAACCGTTTCCGCTATGAGTAGTGGCGGTTTTGGAACTACTCACTATCAAAATACAACAAATGACAATAGAAAGCACAGACTTACAAAATAGCACGAACCCCGCCATTACTTATAGCGAGTGTTATGCACAGCCTTTTATTCGCTTAATTAATGGAGATTGTTTGGAAGTTATGAAAGACATTCCTGCTAATAGTATTGATGCGATAATTACCGACCCGCCTTATGGAGTAAGTTATCAAAGCAATATGAGGAAAAACAAATTTGGACTAATGGCAAACGATGATATTACGGATGCAGCTTGGTTAGCATTTGGAGCAAGAACACTAAAAGAAGGAGGTATGATTTATTGTTTCAGCAGATGGGACGTTTTAGGACAATGGAAAAATTTAATTCAGTTTTTTGGATTAGAAGTAAGAAGTTGTATTGTATGGGATAAAGGTAGGGGTGGGATGGGTGATTTAGTAGGCTCTTATGCTCCAAGTTACGAAATGATAATAGTGGCAGCAAGAGGCAGAAATTCATTAAAAAACGGTAGAGGAAGAGATGTAATACAAGTAGCTCCACACAGGTCAAATATGCTACACCCTGCACAAAAACCAGTTGAATTATTAGAACAATTAATAAAAGACAGTACAAACGAAGGCGATACAATTTTAGACTGCTTTATGGGAAGCGGTAGCACGATGGAGGCGTGTATAAACACTGGAAGGAAAGGAATTGGCATTGAATTAAGTAAGGATTATTATGACATATCAAAAAAACGGATTGAATCGCACACTGTTCAATCGGAGCTGTTTTAAGGTTGTGCATAACGTTTTGCAGCTAACAGAAGTTGGCGATTACGAAGCACAATACTTGATATAAAAATGAATGTTCATACGAAGAAATAATGTCGAAGTTACCACCGAACCGCCAATTTTGGTTAGGTGCTGTTATAAGCTGATTCATTTTTTTCTCTGTGAACTCAAAAAAACATTTTAATTATTTTTTAGGGATGGCAAAAGATTTATTTGGAACAGAGATTAAAGAAACACTAAAGGAAAAATATATTATTCCTCCATATAGTGTAATTGACTTAAACAATACACTTTATAAAAATAGAGCTAAAAGATATATTCAATTAGGGATAAAATCAGAAGTTGGAAGAACATCACTTGTTTATACGGCATCATCAAGTAAAGACAAAACAAAAGTAGATGAACTGTCGAAAGGTTGGAGTGAGGGAAGTCAAAAATATAGAAAGTCTTTAATTGGAAATGGAGGCGGTGTATCTATATTCAATCCTTTTATTTGTGAGTTAATGTATCGTTGGTTCTGTGAAGATGGCGGAACTATTTTAGACCCTTTTGCTGGTGGTTCTGTTCGTGGAATAGTTGCCAACTATTTAGGATATAAATATACAGGCGTGGAATTAAGACCAGAACAATGTGAAAGTAACAGAGAACAAGCATTAAATATACTTGAAGTAAATAATCAACCTCAATGGTATTGTGGAGATAGCGAAAAAATAACGACTGAATTAATACCAAAATATGATTTTTTATTTAGTTGCCCTCCTTATGCTAACCTTGAAATATATTCAGATTTAGAAGATGATATTTCAAATATGGAATACCCATTGTTTTTAGAAAAGTATAGTCGTATAATAAAAAATAGTTGTGAAAGATTAAAAGATAATTGCTTTGCTGTTTTTGTTGTTTCAGAGGTTAGAAAAAAAGGCAAAGGAGGTTATTTTGGTGGATATATTGGATTTGTTGCTGATACAATTAAGTGTTTTGAAGATGCTGGAATGGAATACTACAACGAAATAATAATGATAAACAATACTGGAAATGCAGGATTAAGAGCAGATAAATATATGAGAACAAAAAAAATAGTTCGTGTTCATCAAAATATTCTTTGTTTTAAAAAGAGCGTAGGAAAAAAATAATTAAAATGTTTTTAATCTGTGTTCTCTCTAAAAAAATGAATTTGCTTATAACTACTGGCTAAGAGCGACAAAAATACATCTAAAATGGCAAAACCTATTGATTTACATTATAGTTACAAAAAGCAAATTAGCTTTACTAAACAGCAAAAAGAAGCGTTTAAAACACTAGAATTATATGGTGTTAATGTTAACCAATTTATTAGGTCGGCTGTAAAAGAAAAGCTAAAAAAAGAGTGGAAAAGTATTAAAGAAACTAAAAATAAAACTAAATGTCCATTTTAAAAGGCGACATGTGTAGATTTGAGCTTAATGGCTTAACATTCTACGGAACAGTAATATCAGTTGTAAACGATGTGTATCTAGTATCACACAACAATTACAGCACAGGAGAACCAACAACAACACAGCTAACTATTGATAAAATAACTAAAATCGGGAACGGATGAAAGAAGAAATAGAAAAAGCGATTAGAGAAACATTAGTGATTCAAAATTCGCAAAGCATTCATTATGCTGTCGATAAAATAATGAGTATATTTAATAAACAATTAAACTAAACAAAATGAACAAAATTAATGGAATCGTAAAAGTTATCGGAACAACAAAACAACTATCCGAAAAATTCAAGTCTAGAGAGTTTGTAATTACAGTTGCAGATGACAAGTATCCACAACACATTTCGTTGCAATGCAATCAAGATAAAGTTGTAATGTTGGATAATCTAAAAATAGGTACAGAAATAGAATGCAGTATAAATTTACGTGGGAGGGAATGGACTAGTCCAACTGGAGAAGTTAAACACTTCAACACAATAGAGTGCTGGAAATTGGAAATTGTAGGGCAAAATTCAGCACCTCAACAGCAATGTAGTGATGATTTGCCATTTTAGTACGCAAAAGTACGCAAATTTAAAAGTTTGCGTTGCGTGTTTTTCTTAATAGTATCAAATGGTTTAGAGTTTTGCAACGATAAAACAGTAAAAAAACCAAAAGTGTTTTATTTTCAAAATGTTGTTGTGTAAGTGTGTAATAATTATATTATTACACACACACAATATAATATACATAGAGAAGCCACTAAAGTGATTTTTATCGTACTTTGCGTACTTTTAAAATAAATTTGTATAATTAAAATATTTTTTATATCTTTGTGAAATATTGTCTGGAAGCAATAAAAACATTTTTTAAAAAGACCTCTATTATGCGAGACTTCCAGCTCAAATTCTAGGGGTTTTTGCATTAATACAACCCTATGAAAGTAAACTTTTTCAAGAACAAAGAATCGGTTTCTCCTGATGAGCGCCCTAAAGATGCAACCTACTATTTAGATAGGATTCAGAATGGTAAACACGAAAAAATAATAAAAGAATTAAGGTCTGAACTTGATATTGAAAAAAAGAAAAAAATTAAAGGTAGTTTAACTGCTGTTACTTTTTGTGGCACATTTCACACTAGAAAAAAAGACAAATTAAAACAAGGTAGCGGATTAGCGATATTGGATTTTGACAAAATTGACAATATTTTTGAAGAGAAAGAGAAATTAAAAACAAATGATTTTATTTTTGCTTGTTGGATTAGTCCAAGTGGTAACGGATTAAAAGCATTGGTTAAGATTCCTGTTATTGGAAGTGATGAAGATTACAAGTTCATTTTTAAGCAATTAAAGACTATTTTTCCAACTATTGACGATAGTGGTAAAGATATTAGTCGATTATGTTTTGAAAGCTACGACCCCGAAATATATATAAATTTAGATAGCGAAAAGTTTATACCTGATTATTCAGCAAAAAGTATTGAAGCTGTAAATTTAGGTACAATTACAAATATACCATTAATAGACAATGACGATATAGCAAACAGGCTTTTAAAGTGGTTTAAGAGCAAATTTGATAATTCAGCACGCAATAGTTCTCTATTCAAATTGGCTTCGGCATTTAACGATTTTGGAGTTGATAAAATGACAGCCGAAAGATATTTGAGTTATTTTGCAGAGGAAGATTTTAATGAAAGAGAAATAAATGCTTTATTAAATTCTGCTTACAAAAACACTTCTAACTTTGGAACTAAATTTTTTGAAGATAAAGAAAAAAGAAAACAGGTTGAGCATATTGTTTTAAGTGGTAAAAAAAACAAAGAGATAATTGAAAAGTTTAAAGAAATAGCACCTGAAAAAATAGAAGCTGAAATACAAATTATAAAAAATAACTTAAAATTTGATGAGTTTTGGAGTTTAGACGATAAAGGCAAAATTGAAGTTTCAGCGTATAGATTCAAGTTATATTTAGAAAGTTTAAATTATCGAAAATTTTACCCAAGTGAAAAAACAAAGACTTTTATTTTTGTAAAAAAGGAAAATAAATTTATTGATATTATAACTGAATTTCAGGTTAAAGATGAAATTTTAAGCAATTTAATTGTAAATAATAAAATAGATGCCTTTGATGTTGTAGCTGAAAACTTAACTTTATTTTCATCAAAATATTTATCAATGATTGATACTGCTGATATAAAGATGGATAAAGATAGTAGCGATTATGCAATGCTTTACTATTCAAATTTAGCTTTAAAGATTTCTAAAAATACTATTGAAAAAATAGAATACGAATCAATGGATAGCTTTGTTTGGAAAAGCCAAGTTATACAGCGTGAATATGTTGATGTTGACCACCACAATAGCCAATTCAGGAGCTTTATTTGGTTTGCTAGCGGTCAAAATAGAGATAAATATAACACAATGAAATCTGTTATCGGTTATCTTTTGCATACTCACAAAACAGCATCAAACAATAAAGCTATAATTTTCAATGATGAAACAATAAGCGAAACACCCAACGGTGGAAGTGGTAAAGGAATTATTATAAATGGTATTGGACACATGAAGAAAACTAGTACTATTGATGGTAAAACCTTTGATTTTAACAAGTCGTTTGCGTTTCAAACAGTAAATACCGATACGCAAGTATTAGCGTTTGACGATGTACGTAAAAACTTTGATTTTGAGCGTTTGTTTTCAATTATTACGGAGGGTATAACCATTGAATACAAAGGCAAAGATGCTATTAAAATACCGGTACAAGATTCTCCAAAAATTATAATTAGCACAAACTATACTATCAAATCAGATGGTGGAAGCTTTCAGCGTAGAATTTTTGAAATAGAAATGAGTGATTATTTTGGAGTACATCACACCCCACTTGATGAATTTGGTAATTTGCTGTATGATGATTGGGATTCAAAAGAGTGGAATAGATTTGATAAATTTATGATTAATTGTTTGCAATTTTTCCTTGAAAATGGATTAGTAAAATCAGGCACAAACAATTTAGAACTTCGCAAATTTATTAATGAAACAAGCCAAGAATTTTTTGAGTTTTCAATTACTGATAGCTTAGTAAGACCTAACATCCGAATTGTTAAAAACGAAATTTTAAACGAGTTTTTAAATGAGTTTCCCGATAGCCGTAAGTTTGTAACAAACAGAACTTTTATGAAGTGGGTAAAAAAATATGCTTCGTATCAAAAACTAGTATATTCAGAAGGTAATAGTAACGGTCAAAGATGGTTTACTTTATCAGATAACAAATCAAATATAATTACAAACGAAGAATATCCATTTTAAAAATGATAATACAAACTAAATATAACGGATACTATTTTAGAAGTAGAACCGAAGCAAGATGGGCAGTTTTTTTTGATTCAATCAATTGGAAATATGAATATGAAAAAGAGGGTTTTATACTTTCTAATGGTAAAAAATATTTACCTGACTTTTATTTTCCTGATATAAATACTTGGGTTGAAGTAAAAGGAGAAGATTTTACAAAAGATGAATTAGAAAAATGTATGTTGTTGGTTAAAGAAACAAAACAAAATTGTTTACTTCTTGTTGGAGCACCTGATTTAAAACAATATTGTTTATTAATTTATGAAAATGAAATAATTGAAACCGAAATTATGTTTGTTCCTAAAGATGAAAAATACTATCCATTTTTTTTCACAGGTGGAGAATTTAACGAATATTTAGCTGAACAATTAAACTATTCAATATCCAAAGCAAGGTCTGAAAGATTTTAAATACTAACTAACTAATGAAAAGTAAACACCTCCACAAACTCAAAGAATTAGATTACCAGTATCACAGGGCAAAGAGTACAATGCCCGAACATTGCCTACCTGTTGGAACGTACAAAGACACAACAGCCAACGGATTAGAAAAATGTATAGTTGCGTTCTTAAAGTTTAGCGGACACCAAGCCGAGAGGATTAAGAACACAGGCAGGATGCTAGATAATAGCAAAGTATATACAGATATAATGGGAGTAAGTAGAAGTATTGGAAGTAAGCAGTATATTAAAGGTACTGGTACTAATGGGAGTGCAGATATAAGCTCAACAATACAAGGGAGGTCTGTAAAAATAGAAGTCAAGATAGGCAAAGATTTCCAAAGCGAAGCACAAAAAGCCTACGAACAAAGCGTTGTAAGTGCTGGCGGTCAATATTGGATTGCTAAAGATTTTGATAGTTTTTATTTTTTATACGAAAGTTTCATTCATTATTTAAAAACACACTAACCATGCAACTAGCCATTGAAGTCGAAGTAACCAATCAAAACGGTTATAATGAAGCAAAGAAGAAATACGAAGCCAGTAAGCTACCAAACACATATTTAGTAACCAATATAACCGATGGCACTTACTTCGTATCGTATTTTTTCAGCAAAGAAACAATCGAAAAATATTCTAACTTTAAAATTGTAATGTAATGGAAATATCAAAAAAAAGAACAAAACAACTTTTTTGACAAATTAAATATTAACTGAACCCGAAACGCTTTTTTTATTTTAAAACATATTGCAAAATGATTAAAATACACCAAAAAAACAATCCTATAATAGAATTTGATAATAGACATACTAAATCTATTATATTATGGCAAACAAATGAGAATGCTGAATCTATAGTAATAGATAGAGAGCGAATATCTGATTTAATTGAATTACTAAAAAATGAAATACACTATGAAAATAACAGCAACGAAAATAAAACTAGAGTTAGTTGATAAATATGGGTGGGCGAGTGAAACATTAGAATCAAATGCTAATAAAAAACTTGTTAACGTTAAGAGTATTGGCGAAGTGCCACCAGTACAAACTTAAATTCAAGGCACAAACTATCTGTGGCATTTTGCCAATACTATGTTATAGGTAGTTGTTTTAAAAATTAGCGTTGGCAAAAATTAAATCATTAAAAAATGGAAAAGCCAAGAACCTGCACCGATGTAAAATGTATGCAGTCGGGTTGCAAAAATGTAGCATCACACAAAGTTGGTGAGCAAAATATTTGGGATAAAGAAACAGAAGCCGAACAGCACAAGAAATTTAATTCAAGGCACGAATTGACAACTTATTTGTGTGAGGAACATTTTATAAAATTGATGAAAAGGGAAGAGTATTATGGAGATGTATCAAAATACAAAAGTCCAAATTATTAAAGCCGCAGAAAAAGGAGAAGAAATTGAGTATTTAACTAAAAAATATTTATAAAATAAAAGCACACATAACAAAAAAAATAAAATGATAGTAAAAGTAACAATAGAACTTAAAGTTGATGAATCATTTAATTTAACATATGAAGAATCTCGTATTTGGTTTGAAAATGAAATATTAGTAGGTAATGGAACTCTTTTTTTGCACTCAAATGAAATTGGTGATACTGTTGGAGAAATAAAGAAAGTTACAAATGTAGTTTACAATAAAACCACACCAAGTTAATGATGTGCTTTATTAAAAGAATCGCAAAGTGTGCTATAATGAAGCATTGCAATTACGTTTATTTTCTAAACCTTAAAATAACAAACAAAAATATTAAAAACAAAAGAGGGAAAAACAGGAAACCGCATACAATCCAAAACGATTGCAACTTAGTTAACTCATTCGTTTTAACTTCTACTACTTTCGTTTTAATTGAGTTTGTAAGCGTTACTTTTTGCTTTATAAGGTTATCTATTACCTTAACTAAAGAATCAGCCTTACACGTTGAATTTAGCACACCTTTACTAATTGTAATGGTATGCTTTAAACCTCCTTTGGAAACTTCCTTACTGTATTCTAACTCAGGGCATGAAATAGTATCATGTATTGACACCACACCAGCAGGAACAATAATAGTATCGTAAATAACCGTATCAACGTAACTAATAACAGTAACAATACTATCATGCTGTACATACGGATAACGCTCATTGCATTTCTGTTGAGTGATGCAAGAATACAAGCCAATGCAAATGGCTATTAAATAGGCTAACTTTTTCATTATTCGCCAAGTGTTAAATCGTCCCTTTTCTTTTTGTAGGTAACAGGCTGATTTGTTAGGCTACGCAGGATAATGTTTAATATACCTGTAATCGCTCCTATTGCAACTAATAGTTTAGTTTGTGCGTGTTCGTCAGTAACAAATATAGCAATAAAGCTAGGGTCGAACAAAGTGATAATTGACAGGATTGTTGCGATTGCATTTACCCAAAATGTTTTTGAATGTAAGATTGATTTTTTCATTTTATTGTTAGTTTAATTGTTTTCTCTTTTTTAAGTAATTTCATTAGCTCTGTAAATGCTGTTCGACTACTGCCTATAAAATCTTTACCTTTTGTTTTACCTACTAAAATACAGCCCTCTGTATCTTTATCTGTATTACCGTTATGGATACGTACGCCATCAAATCCTTTTACGTTCAATAGTAAAGGCATAAGCACACCAAATCTAGCACTTACAGTTAATATAACACCGTATTCGCCAGCAGGTATTGCTGTGATTCCTTTAATTTTTACATCTCGTACTTTGTCCTCCAAAGTATAGCAAAAGAACTTACCATTAATATACATCTCGCCTATTGTAGATAATGGACTAAAGTCTGTACGTTTTATTTCTATTTCCATTATTTAGTATTTTCATCAATTCGTTTATTAAGCCTATAGCTCTGATTTAGCAACGCTTTTATTTCATTAAAATTCTCTTTTATTTCCTGCTTCAAATAAATAACATTTTCTTTTGTTATCTGAATATCTTTTTTATCTAAAGCTTTATCAATTGCATCATTTGCGATATATAACTTTATCACTTGAACATCTTGCTGTATCGCATCCATGCGCCTATTATCTTTAGGCAAACTAACGTTTTGATAGGTAAATGCTGATGCACCAGTAACAATAGCTACAACAACAGCCACGAAAACAGCTTTTTCCCAGCCTTCTATTTTTTTGAACCAGCCAAATATATCCAACTGATTTTTTTCTTTTTTTCCATGTTCTGACATATCTTAATTCTCTTCTTGACTGATCATATTAATTTAAAAATATTTTCCGTTAAAATAAATTAGTTTTGCCATAGTTTTAAGGTGTTATTAATTCGTATGTTACATAAATATCCACAGTCCCACTACCTAAAGTTGGATTTACCCCACCTGTACCTAGCATTAAATCCTGTGATACTATTAATTCTGTTGCTGTTGCACCACTTACATTTACAGTTATGAAATATCTATGAGTATCTCCTGTTGCATTTAATATATCACAAACTTGTGCAGAAGAATTTGCGGTGTTATGTTGAATATACAATGTTGAAATAGCGCCATAAGCAGCGGTTGAGTAATTCAACTTAGCAGAAGCACTTACTACCCTAATAACTTTACCACTAACAGCAGTTATTAACGTTAAAGGTGTACCTCCTAAAGCTTTTATTTGAGCCGATGTGAAAGATATTTTTTTAGTGTATAAAATAGTAGCATCAGTTGCTATACCAAGCAATCCATTTGCATCTGCTTTTACTGGTCTATCGCCTGTACCAGATAAAGTACTAACTGTAGTACCTGCATTTATAGTTAATGTTTGACTTGCAGCAGTAGCATTAAAAGTACCATATAATAAAGAGTTCGTTTTACCTGTTGCTAAATTAGTAACCCCTAAACCATTATGTAAGTAAAATGAATTACTAGCAGTTTCATATATTCCAGCTTCGTTACCTACAAAAACACCTCCACTTGTTGCTACACCTGTATATCCAGCATAATAACCTATTGCTGTATTTGTAGTCCCTGTTGTATTTAATGCTAAAGAATAATAACCAATAGATGTGTTAGATGAGCCACTAACCTTACTGCTTAATGCTGATGTACCTACAACTGTATTTCCAACAACAGAACCTCCTCCACGCCCAACTTCAACACTTTCAAATAAACAACTTCCAGTAGCAACTAATCTTCCTGTACTTGGGTTAAATGATAGCTTAGTGCTACTTACTTTCAATGGTAAATTACCTGTATTAGCTGTTACCCATACAGGGTACATTGTAGCACTTGTACTTACATCATTTGTTATTGCTGAATTAGTTGAATTAGCAGCTGTAGCACCTGACAGTAAACGGTATTTCAAAACATTTGATTCACGAACTAAAACACTATCGCTAGTACCTAATAACACTTTATTTACATACACACTATCTGTTACCCGAGTAGAACCAACAATATGAAGCTTTTGAGTAGGTGTTGTTGTTCCTACCCCTAAACTACCTGATAAATATGTTTTAGCTGTAGAACTTGAATAAATAGCGTAATTATTAGCAGATACAGTTGGGTTAACAATTTCTATTCCATAATTAGTAGTAGCACCACTTGCATTTGCGTACAATCCTGTATTTAATGTTGAAGCACCACTACAAACACCTATTATACCAAAGTTAGTTCCACTTGTCGATGTATTAACCGCCCTTAATCCTGCACCATTTGCAGTAGAAGAAGCTATATCTACTTTATATGTTGGTACTAATACACCTACTCCAACGCTACCTGCAAAATAATTCTGTGCTGTACCAACCATATAGCAGTTATATCTACCTGTTGCACTTGCATTTTCTCCTGTAAATGCTGATGATAAAGTACTTCCAATAGTTTGAGCCAATACCCTAAACCCATAAAAATTAGTAACTGTGCCTAATGTATTCGTTGCTGTATTAATTTGAACACCAAATAAATTCGTAATTGTACCCGTACTTGAATTAGATAAAGAAATTCTATTGCCTCCAAAATTTGTTAACGTTGCGGTACTAGAATTAGTTGCCACATTAATTAAAGAAGATGGTCCAAAAACAGTTTCAGTATTATTAACGGTCCCTGCATAAGTAAAATCAGTTCTTAATGCTGATATAACCTGTATATTTGCACTTGGTGTTGTGTTATAAGATATCCTAGCACCATAATTAACTGTACTAGCGCCTGTATTTGTTTGAGAAATATTTAAACTTTGTATGGTTGATGAAGTTGTATAGATATCTAGTTTATGACTAGGGGCTGTACCTATACCAACGTTTGCACCAAAATTTTTATCTCCTGTAAATCCTTGTGAACCAGTTGTAACAGCACCACCAAATGAAGCACTAGCAGGTTCTAAATTTAGTGTTGTTCCTGTTAATGTTGCTCCGTTTGCGTTTGGAGATGCTCCTATTGCACCCAATGCTGTTATGCTTCCTGTTGCGCCTGTTACACCGATAGTACCTGTTGCTCCAGTAGAACCTGTGCTACCTGTATTGCTTGTTGAGCCTGTGCTACCTGTATATCCTGCTCCTGTGTTGCCTGTAGTGCCTGTGCTTGATGTAGCACCAGTTACCCCTATTGTTCCTGTAGCTCCTGTTGACCCAGTATTTGATGTACTTCCTGTACTACCTGTGTAACCTGCCCCTGTATTTCCTGTAGAACCTGTATTACTAGTGCTTCCTGTGCTACCAATAGTTCCAGTTGAACCAGTACTTCCCGTATTGCTAGTACTACCCGTAGAGCCAGTGTATCCTGCTCCTGTAGCTCCTGTACTGCCAGTAGAACCTGTATATCCTGCTCCAGTAGCACCTGTACTTCCACTACTTCCAGTATTAGACGTAGCACCTGTACTTCCTGTATTTCCAGTACGTCCTGTGGAACTAGTCGAGCCTGTGCTCCCAGTTGAGCCTGTACTTCCTGTTGAACCTGTGTTACCAGTTCTACCTGTGTTACCAGTACTACCTGTATTTGATGTAGTACCAATGCTACCCGTAGCACCAGTACTACCAGTTACGCCAAGACTTCCAGTTGCTCCAGTTTTACCTGTTACCCCTGCGCTACCTGTCGAACCTGTATCTCCTGTGTTACCGTTTGAACCTGTTGCCCCTGTTGTACCTATAGTTCCAGTCGAACCAGTCGAACCAGTATTTGATGTACTTCCTGTTGAGCCAATAGTTCCTGTACTTCCAGTACTACCAGTTCTGCCTGTTCCTCCTGTGTTACCACTATTACCAGTATAACCAATATCTCCACGTATAGTGGGATACGCTAAAATAAAATCAGATACTTTTATTTTTTGTGTAGAACCTGCTGCACCTGTATAATAATCTTTTATCAAATAATCATTTAAAGTTCCAGTAGTAGTAGTAGGTAAATCTTTTACCTTAATACCTTGTGAAAACAATGTATTTGTTAAAAACAGTAATATGTAAAATATTTTTTTCATCAATCTACGAATAAAAAGAAACCATCATTATCTTGTATCGGATCGCCATCATCAGTTAACAATCCTATATTTTGTAATGTAGTATCTGTTGCTAATTGTATATTTTGTAAAGTTAAATATTCGGATAAATTAGTATTGTTTTTTGTTACAAATATTGTATAGTTATTCAATTCTGATTCTATTCCGTTTAGTCCAATATAATTAGAAAAAACAACAACATGCTCAACTCCAAAACCAAATATAATAGATAAATCATAAATAGATTGATTTAATCCTACCTTATAAATTGGAATGGGCTGTTCTATGTTTTCATTTTTTTTTATTATTTCTGAAAATTTTATTGATTCATCAAAATATACTTCTTTGCCGAATAAATTAATATCTGTAAGACTTATATTGTCATTATCATGTATTAATTTTACAGCATATTCGGGAGTTCCATACAATTTTATGGATAAATCATAAATTGAAATATTATTCTTTATTACGTATAGCATCTACTGTAAAGTTTGAAACATCAGAAGTCGGAAAATATAGCGAATTTACTAAATATCCATCATTTTCAAGCTGTATTTGCATTTCTCTTTTTAAAATAAGTTGTGCACCTGTTGAGTTTAAATAGTTTATTATTCCTACACCAAGCAAAGGGTATTGTTTATACGCTCCTTTATTCTCAAATACAATATCTTGTATGTGCTGTGTGTCCGAATCCTTTATATTAAAATCCCCACCTGTAAAATCATACTCATTCTCAATGAGTGCTATATCTTTAACCGTTGCCATGAAGTACTTTTAAATTTTCTAAAGGTGTTTTATTTAAGTTCAAAATATTTGAAGCTAATCCATTGAATGAAGCAACAGAGCCTCCAGCTTGTCCAAGTGCTATTAGTTGCGTATCTACTATACCTAATGCTGTACTAACTGCTGTTTTTATAGCAGCTATATTAGCATCATATTGTGATTTAAGATTATCAATTTTAATTAGTCCGCCATTTGCATCTCCAGCTATATAAACTTGTGTTACATCGCTAACCATGCTAATATAAGCTGTTGTTTCGCTTGTTTCTGTACAAATTACTTGACTTCCGTTTGTTGGTATTAATAAAAACCCTTTCTTTAAATCACAACTCAAAGATACATCATAGTAAGGCGCATTACCATTTACAGGTGTACAAGTACATGTATTCGTTGTTGTGTTTACATCTGAAACAATACATAACGAGCTTTCGTATTGTAAATCGTCCATACCTACTAATGCTTTTACAGCTTCTGCTAAATCTCTTTCTCCTGCCATTATAATACCCTCCTTTCTAATTCTATTCGTTGATTACCACCATTAACACCTACTGTCGGTGTAACACCCTTTACTAAGTAAGTACCGTTTCTTTCAGGCATTTTATAACTTGCTAAAATAACATAATCACCGCTATTCATTTTAGGTTGTAAAAAAGTATCAAAAGAACCGTAATATCCAGTATAATTCATTTCTGATAGCTTTTGGTTACATAGCCTATCTAACTCTAAAATAGTTCCACCGTATTGAAATATGGTACGTACATCGCCATCCAAATCACCATATATCTTTTCGGTCTTTACTCCTGTATCAGAAATCAATACCCCTTTTATTTGAACCTTAACATCTTCACTTTTTAGGTAAACTAAATCCTGTCCGTTATTTTTTATAGTTCTTTCAAAATAAAATGTTTCTGTTTTTTCAGGCGCATAAAATGGTGTTCCAACTTTTAAAACTCCATTTTTAAAAAAAGAAAATAGACCAAAGTTATTACGCAATACATTTAATACCTTTGCTATTGATGCTTCTTGTATTCTTACACGTCCTAATTGAGCTTCAATATTAGTATATGGTACTGTTGTGCCTATCATGTCATTTAACAACGTTGTAAGAGTTACATTTGAATATGACAAATTTGGTGCAATAGTTTGTTTTAGTAAATACATACCATCCTCACACATCAATTCAACAGGTATATTATTGCTTACTTTAGAAATATATCCATCAAAATCTGTTGTTAAACTTTCATCATAACCACTTTTTATTGTAATCTTATCTCCCCTACGTATCAATGAATTAGCGCCGTTGTATAAGTTTTCATCTTGATATTTTAGATTTCTAGGTAATATTACTTTAGCTGTTTGCGTTTGATTATCAAATGATTTTTCAACAGAGAACTCATTAACAAAAGGGAAAAATAAAACCTTTGTTCTTGTTTCTGTTGGTGTTGAAACCTGTGTTATTGTTATTGATACTCTTACTCTAAGCATTTATACTTGTTTCTTTTATTTCAAAAGCAATATCGCTTAAGCATTCAATTGTAAAATACTGCACATTCCTAACTCCTTCTTGTTGATGGAAGCTATATGAAACTGGCACAATATCAGTTATTCCAAAATAATCATTTAAAAACAAATTTGTTATTTTTAATGATACAGGAGCTTTTAAATATGCGCTCAATGTCCTAACATCAACAGCAGGATAAACATCTGCATCATCACTAGAAAAAAAACCTCGTATAGTTATGTTATAATCGCCATTATTTATAAATTCCTTTACACTCCCATCAAGACCTGCAATATTAGTAGTTACAATGTTTCTATTTTGGTTTACTTCTACCATTGCCCCCTCTATAAAACACCCGAATTTATCGCCTATTTGTTTATTATCAGGGCTAAATGTTGCTACTTGTGTGTATTCTTTTAAAACATCATCATAAACATAATCGAAGTATGCTGGTGCTTCAATAAAAATTGTACCATAAACAGGTGTACCAAATTTACTAAACCCATCAGGAGTATCGGATGTAATTTCGTCCACATTTAAAAAAGCACGTTTAACCAAAGGCAATCCAAACCCTTTTGCTAAAGTTTGAGGAGTGTTACGTTGTTTATTTTTTGGTATTTGGAAATTTATAGCCATTATTTTGTTGCCATTAGTTGGAAGTCATTAACTGCTCCTATCATTGCTTTTGTTACTTCTGCCTTTATTGTACTTGCACTATCCTTTAAATTGTTAGTATTAAATTCTAATGTTTCAATTAATTTATCAATGCTAATATTAAAGTTTTGCGCTCCACGTGCTTCTACTGTTGTGCTTGATGTGCCTGTTTTATTAGTGCTACCATTTGCGCCTGCATTCGCTTCTAATCCTGTAGGTTTTTCTACTTCTGATTTCTTTTTAAATAGGTTAATATCTCCTTGTACAGATTCAATTTGACCTTTTATTGTTGCTGTTTTTCTACTGTATTCGCCTAAATCCATTTCGCCTGAATTAAGTGCTTTTGTTTGATTCGCAAGCAAGTAATTTAAAGAAGCTAATTGATTGTAAGATGTTGTTAAATCCTTTGCAGTATCGTATGTTTTTGCAAGACTATTTTGAAAATCATATTGCTCTTTTATTCGGCTTCCCATCATTCCACCAGTAACAGTTTGATTAAACAAATTTAAAACTTTCTCCCAAATACTAAATGATTCAGCACCATATTTAGTGAAGTTTTCAGCTTGTTTATTCATTGTTGCAAACGAACTTGAAACAGAACCTACCATACTATTAAGAAACGATATAGTTCCGCTTATAATACCTGTTTGCGATTTACCTATATTAACTTTCAACTGCTCCCAATTATCGCCCATTGCGCTTATTTGACCTCCAACAGTTGCGGTCTGTTGTTTCATCATATCAAAGAACATTCCACCCTCTGCTGTCATTGATTGAAACGCTTTCTCAACTTCAGGAAAACCAACTTTACCTGCAGCAACAAGTTCAGATACTTTTTCCTTTGTTACTCCCATTTGTTTTGCAAGCTGTTCAACTACTGGAATACCACGCTGTTGAAACTGCAAAATATCACGCTGGTACGCCCTACCCTGTGTTTTTAAAGTACCATACAAATACGCAATGTCGCTAAATGGTATTTTCAAAGCACTTGCAACATCGCCCAACATGGAAATGTTTTTTGTTACTTCTCCACCTGCAAAACCGTAAGCTAGTAATTGTTTTGTTGCATCTTGAATCTCTACTAAACTGAAAGGAGTTTTAGCAGCGAGTGAAACTAGCTGACCCTCCAAAGCTTTAGCAGCGAGTGCATCTCCTTTCATTAATGTACGCAATGAAGCACTAAAGTATTCGTAGTTTACTAATGAATCTTTTATAGCTGTTCCGAATGATACAACACTAGCTATACCTACTCCAATACCTAAAGCACCACCTAAACTACTTAACGAGCTTTGTGTTTTTGCAACTACGCTATTAAGCCTTTCAGTAGATGAAACCGCTTTGTTTATTTTTGGAGTAAATAAATCTTTTAGACTTAACGAATATTCAACACCTGTATTACTCATTCTTTTTCTTGTATTGTACCGTTAAACTTTAATACATAAATGATTTGTTCATAGTAATCACACCATTCTGTATCGCTCAAATCGTTTGGGTTGACTTTAAAATAAAAGCGGATAAGTGCATTCTTACGTGCCACCTCATCCGCTTCTAATTGTTTTTTAGCTTGCTCTAGTTTTTTTTTAAAGAGCTTTCTTTAACGTAAAGTAATTCACGGAGTTTCACTTCTGCGGAACGTAAAGCATCAAAATTATCTGTAATTTTTTCTACTTTATCGCCACCTATCCAAAGTGATTTTAGCATACTTTCAATGCCTAACATCTCATCCTTTTGAATCATTTTAGAAACACTTGCGTAAATCAATCTATCTACTTTTTTAAGGTAAACAGTTGCGTATTCTGTTTCTTCGTCATTCGTTGGAACAACAAGCGTGTACACCGTACCGTACTTCGCTTTTAATTTTTCTAATTCTTCACTCATTTTGCTTTGTTTTTAATTGTTTATTTTATTGCCATTCGATATGTGAAACCACTAAATCCAACTCAACAGGTATAGAAGTATCGCCAGTAGCGGAACTAATTTTGTTGTTTTTGAATCTGCAATTTCTAATCTTGTGAGCTACTGGTATTAATGAAGCATCCGTAAATGTTACAATAATATCAAATTCAGGAATATCATAGATACGACCTGTTGGAGCTACTGAAACAATGTTGTTTACCTCTTCCATCAACATTGTAATTTTAGCGTTTGTTTGAACACGTCCAACACCTCTACTTACTGGAAATCTACCAGTAGCGTAAATGTTTTCAGTTTCAGAATCTTCGCCATATTCAATGGATGTAATTCCAACAATAGGCACACCCAATACAACACAGGTAATATCTGCAAATTCGTAACTTTTACCGTTAATCAACGGAATTAATGATTGTGCCATTTTATACTGATTTTACAAATCCAACGTTTACTTTAATTATCCTTGCTACTCCTAAAGGAACGTTTTGCAACGTCAATTCAATTGTAGAGGTAGCTAATACGTCTTGATTCGGGTTAATAATAATTTTATGAGCTGAAAGTTCATTATTTGCTTCCATTTGTTCTAATGGTGCATTTGCAAGTGTTTCAAAATATGAAATAGTTGCCTGTGTTAACGTTCCATCTGCATTTACTTTAATCGGACTGCTCAACGCTGGTAGCATATTAGCTCTTACAACACGTGTAATCTTTTGATAAACACGATTGTTTTCAATAGTTGAATAATCGCTTGTAGATGTTACTACTGTTATTGAATTGCTCCAATACGAACCATCAATCCCTACGTGTGTTTTCAAAAATAAATAACCGTAGTTGTTCAATGATTCTAATTGAGAATCAGAAATAGCTGTTAACAATTGACCGTTTGAAAACGCAATAGTACCTAATTCTGTATTATCCATTTTGAACTTTTGAACCCATGCAATTGAATCAGATACAGAAGCAAATGAAACCGCACCTAATAATGCACCTACAGAACCAATAGATTTACCAGTTGCTTTATACAAGTGATAACCATCTGCATACCCATCTTGTGAAATAGTTACGCTTACATTTGGAGCTGTTAAAGTTGTTATATTAGTCAATGACGCAATAGAAGCTGTACCACTTATTTCAGCATTATAAAGTATCTGAATAGGCTTATAAACTGCTGTATTTGCTGTTGCAATTGCTTGTAATGCTGTTGGATGTAATGAAGTCCATGCAACATTGTTTTGATATACTGAAAACTGTTTTATTGAACCTGCTGAAAAATTAACCATTGTAGTTATGTCAGCAAAAGCGTAAGTAGTTTCTTGTACGTACAAACCAACGTATAATTCCCCTTTAGGTTGTATTCTAAAGTATTCAGAAATATGATAGTAAAGAATGTCAATCCATGAAGCAATACCAGTAACAACGTTTTGTACTAATGTACCTGCTAAAGTTCCTACAATAGTAGCTACATAAGGAGTACCACTATTTAAGAATATACCTTGATTAGCTGGTGCAACAATAGTTACAACACCTAAAGCATTTGAAGCTGTAAAACCATGTGTTTGAGTACCTGCATTTATTTCTAAGCTTATTCTATCCGCTGTTGTAGTTACACTTGTATCATCTCCTGTAACAGTTGTAAAACTGCATAAGCTTACTGGAGTGCCTAATTTAGCACCATCAATAGTGTTACAAGTTAAAGCAAATGTATCCCCTACAACTGCTTTAGTTGTTACGGTAAAAGTAGCAGTAGATTGAGTAGCACCCAATGAAGCATCAGTAATACCTAATGCAACAGCATCAGCAACTGAAAATATTTTTTTAATTCTATCACTAGAAGTAAATCCTGTTGGAAGTGTTCTACCGCTTGGATAGTAGTGAATCATTCCGCTAACATAGTCTGTACCTGATAAGGGTTTACCTAGACCGCTTGTAGATTGAACGAAATTTATATTTGGTAAAGCCATTTTAGTAGTATTATAAACCCCTCCCTACGATAATAGGGAGGAGTTCTAGTTTTGTAAATCAGTTACTATGCGTGTGCTTGTACTAAAGCTACAACACCCTTAAGGTCTGTACGCAATTTAGCAGAACCCAACATTACCTCCATGTTGAAGATAGAACCTAAATATTCAGGTTTACCGTTACCGTTTGAACCGCTATCATACATTGGACTCATAGAACCTAAAGCCCTAGAAACGTATGATGGATGCCAAGCGATACAAGCTAAGTTATCAGCAGCAGCACCAGTGTAATAACCAGCAGTTAATGCTTTTAATACTGGAGTTGCTGTGTTATCATAGATTGCAGATGTTGGACGAACCATAATATCGAATCCAAATAATTGAGCTACTACACCACTTGCAAGAGCGTTAATTTGGAAACCATTATAAGAAGCTCTTACAACTTCTGAAATTGTGAACAATTCCCAAAACATATCTGCATTCATTAACAATTTACGACCTTTACTAGGAACATTGTCTTTGTCTAGTTTTTTAGCAAGGTTTGCAATATCAACTAGGGTTACTAGCTTTCTAGCACCTGTTGCGCTTGGAGCTAATGAACCACCAGTAGCACCAGTAGTACGTACAATGTTTGCACTTCCACTTGCACTCCATGAATTAGCAACAACGTTACCAATTACCTCTGTAAGTGTTGACATTTGTTGTCCGATAACCGATTGACGTTTATCATAAGACACTTGCAACTCATCTAAATTACTAATTAATGTCGGAGTTAACGCATATTGATTCAATGAGTAAGTTAAATCAGTATCTACTCTTTGACCGATAGCCAAAGGAAAAGATGAAGGATTAACCAACGCTGTTGGATTAACTCCCGACTGTGGAACGTGTACAGTTCCAAAAGCAATGTATGCTGAATGGTCTGTTGAGTATGGTAAAAAGTCTGCGTTTTGGTTTAGTGAGTTTTGAACATCTTGTACCCAAATTTCTGTAATTAAAGCCATGTTATTTTAGTTTTTTATTAGTTGTTAATCAATTTGAATTTTTGCACCACTTGGTAAGAAAATAGTACCATCATACCAAAATGATTGACACCATGTTTTACCAGCTACACCAGTAACTACTGGAGCATCAATACCAGTACCGAACGTAAATGTTTCAGTAGCAGTTGTTTTAACTTTCAAATGCAATACTGCACCTGCTTTTACTTGACTATCAATAGTCAAATTTAAAGTTGCATTACCTGTCAATGTTGGCAAAGAAGCAACGTAAGTTTCTTGGTTTACGATAGATACAGCACTTGTACCAGTAGCTTCAATAGCTATCGTACCTGCTACACCGAAAGGAGAATTGATTTCCATTTTAGTTTAGATTTTAGATTTTATTGTTGTGTTAATTGTTGTGATTAATCTTGCAAATTCAACAGGATTACTGTTTTGAATTTCTGCTAATCCTTTAGGGTCTTTACGCTCCCAATCTGAATAAGTCCAGTTTGATTTTTCGTCTTTAGCATCTACTATTTTAGCAGCTTCTAATACGTTTACAAATGCTGGCGTGGTTTTCAATGAATCAAAAAGATTTTTTAAGTCTGTTGATTTCATTGGGCTATTTGTCCATATTTCTTTTGATTCGGCAACTATTTTACCATCCTTTACAGCGTTTTCGATAACAGATGCTTTTTCTGCTTCTTCTTTAGCTAATTCAGCATCTTCAAAATCTTTCAATTTAGCTTCAACAGCTTCTTTTTCAAGCTTTATATCTTCTACCGCTTTGAGTGCTTGTACTTTTTCGGCTTCAATAGCTTCTACTTTCTCAACAATAGCATCTTCTGATGCTTCGTTTGAAAGTTTTAAAAGGTTTGTTAATTTTAACATTGGTTTTTTATTTATAAATTTATTATAAAAAGAATGAAGCTCTAAAACGTTTGATATTGTAGGCTTCTTATTGTTTGTTGTTGTAATTTCGTCAATTAAACCGTTGCTCAAACATTCCTCTGCTGCCATCCAAGTTTCTTTATCCATCAACTCCTTGCATTTATCTAACGTTAAATTTGTTGTACGTTCAAATATTTTAGCCAAAGAATTTGTAATAATATCCAACACCTCTGAATTTTTATGACCTCCTGCGCTGTGCATCATAAAAGTGCCAAAATCAGCCATTTTGCGCTTACTTCCACACATCAAAACAACTCCAGCAATACTATAAGCCATTCCGCTATTATGTGTTGTTACTGGTATTTTAGAATCAAGAATTGCAGAACAAATTGAAAGCCCATCGCTAACACTTCCACCAACTGAATTAATTTTAACGTCAATATTTTTTAAATCGGGGTAATTTTCATTAATCCAATTAATCTCATTCGCCACCTCTGAACCGTTAATGCCATACCCCATCTCATTATCATAACCAAAATGCTTATACAGCAAAATAGTTGCGTTTTCATTGGATATGTTGGTAAATTGTAGTTTCACAAATACAAAATTAAATACGAAAATATTTTTAGTTATTTTTTTGTAACAACATTATTTTTATTATATTTGACAAACACTAAAAGCTATGCCGAAACGCCCAACAAAAGAAGATTACGACAAAAAACAGGATTTGCCAATAGCTAGAGTAACAACGTTTTTAAGAGGGAGTACAAAAAACAAATTCTTTGAAGAAATAAAACGTACAGGATGTACAGAGGCTTGTTTGGCTAGTGAAATAATTATAAAATATTATAAAAAATAAGCGTAGCCTTACGGGGCTACGCTCTACCAAACGCTGAAACAAAGCACGTAAAAAGCGAATGGTTATATGTTGAAACTTATTCCTTGCAATGATATAAAACGTGCTGTTCCAGCTCCTGTTAATGATGAGTGTGTTATCTTACCATCTGTTGCAATAGTTAACGTTCCGCTTCCATTTATAGGAAATGTAGCACCAACTGTATCATAAAATGGAACAGTAGCCAATGTTACTGCTACTTTTGGTCTATACCCAACAGGTAGTGTAAAACTTGTTGTTGCATTACCCATTGCTGTACCTACTGCACCAGCTAATCCATTAAGATAAACAGCGCCACCAGTTCTACGGTAAGAAGTATTTGCATCGTTTGCTAGCCATACACCATTTAATTGTATAACATCATCAAAATTTATATCGGCACTACCCAAAGCACCATCACTTACAACTAATGTTCTGACATCATGAACGTTCTGTGAACTTCCATCTGTAAATGTTGTAGGGTCGGCTACTGGATCAGGTGTTATTGTTATAGTCAATACTGGTGCTGTTGCTATTGCTATTGATGCAACCGCTGGAAAATAAAAAACTTCTTCTGTAACTGAATCGTAAATATACCCCTCTGTATAGCTGAAATTACCAGCTCCTAAATCTGTTTCAACACATCCATATAGAGCGTAAGCTCCTCCAACAACTGCCTGACCGCCTAACCCCTGTGCTATTGCTGCTAATATTTGTTGATACGATTGTTGCAAGAAATCAAAACCTTTCTTGCTTGGTGGATAAGCGACACCTGCCGCTATTGTTGATGTGTCTATTTTTTTCATTTTCTAGTATGGATTTATATCGTATGTAATTCCTGAACAATTGTAATTATCTGCAAAGAATCTAACTATGTTATCTTTGTTTGTTGTCGTCCCACTTGGTTCTAATGGTTTTAGTGCATCATAAACAGCTAATGGTATGTTAATAGTAAACAAAAAAGCATTGTTGTTTAATGTGTCGCAAATAAATGTTTCCTGTTCCGCATCTGTTAATGCCACTGCACTACTTTCTGCTTCATCTATACCAAATACAAAGCTATTGTTAGCTGGTGTATTATTTGTTATGTAAATATCATTTGTAGTTACTGGATAATTGTATCCTGTATCAAAGTATTTATTTAGGATGTACTCAAACAATAATATCTGTGCATTTGCTTTTGTACGTTCAATTAATCCTATAAAATTATCTTGTATTTTAATCCAATATGTTGAATCAATTGGGCTTATTCCGTTTGGATTATCTAAAATACACTCATAAACTGATTTGTTTACATATCGCATTCTATCACCTACGACAAAAGCTTTCAATGCAAAGAATGTAGCGTTTGTAGGTGCATTTCCTGTACTGTTTGAAATACACTCATAAATAAAACCATTTGTTTCATAGTAAACTAAATTACCTACTACATAAGCAGTTGAAGCACTATAAGCAACTATTTTAGTATCAACATTTCCATCTTTGTAGTCATTAAAAAACAAATCACGTACATATTGAACACCGTTCAATAGTATTCTACCCCAAGCATAAGCACGTTCGTTACGCTTTGTTGGTGGTGTGTACTGTTGATTAAATAAATTGGTATCTAAGCTATAATCCATTTGTTAAACAGCTATAAATGTTAATGTACTAGCGAAATCTTGACCGCTTGTTGTTTCTTGAACACAATAACCTGCATTAGTTGCGTATGTTCTGTTATTAACAGCTGTTGCTAAATCAAAGAATTTTACTCTACTAGCAAATGGTGTAATATCGGCACGTCCTGCAATGGTTGTTATCTTGAAATCAGAAACTCCTGCAACGTTTTGTAAAGCATCCTCAATTGATAGAACTTTAACAATACCATCAAAAGGAATAGAAGCTAAATAGTTATCCAAAGCACTTATTACATCCGCTTGTATAGTAGCCGAATATTGCCCTTTGTAATAAATATCAGCAACGATACTTATTTTGTCCGAATCTTTATTTATTATGGAATATGTTATGCCTGCAAAACCTATTAAATCCCAATATCCAATTAATGAGCTTTCTTCGGGTGCTGTTAGTGGTATAGGTGTTGTATCTGTTGCACTTGTTGCCTTTGCTACCTTTATATTAACTATCTTATTTGCTCCTGTTGTAACAGAACAACGTGTAACTATTTTGTATGCATCGTTTACAACTGGATAAACTAATTCAGTATCAACAATAGATATAACCTGTGGTATAGTTGCATCATATTGAAATTTAAACGTTCTATCTTGTACCCATTGCGGAGTACCAGGCACTAATGTTAACGAAAGGGCTTCTAATTCAGCCCTAAAAACATCCTGTAACTGCTCAAAAACATTGATACAAGCAGCAACGATATACACCCACAATCTCCATGTTGAAGTTTGTGATGTACTTGTTAATCCTGCTAAATTTGCTTCCGCTGCTTTAGCGTCAAACATTGTTTGTGAAATTACTGCTATTGAACGTGCCATTTTATTAAGGTATTACAGGCGATGCTGTCATTAATATTGTATTTGTAACTATTGGCTCAACTATTGTATTTAAAGTTGTTACCGTTGCTTCCGTTGTTGGTTCTGTTGATATGCTAAAGTCTTTACCACTTACTGCATAGCTAATAATGTATTCCTGCACGTTATCGTGGTCGAAATTTTGAGTTTCCGAACGTCTTAACATCTTTGTATTGTAACCTTGCTGAAAATAATGTACAACCGCTTGTAAATCCTGTTTTAACTGCAATATGCTTGTATCTTCTGTTGCATAGCTTTCAAAACCTAAATGCAAATTAACAGTCATATCGTAACGCTGTACACCATTTAGCACTTCTGTATAAGTTACATCAGCAAACTCAATAAACACATTAGGATAACCAAACGGAACATTCTCTTTTTCACGCTCATATTGATTGTTCCACAACCCTACTAATTTAAGTGAGGTTAGTGTTTCAATCCTTGCTTTAAGTGCTGTATAAAAAGATAATTGCATTATTTAATTTTACTATCTAATTGTTTAACTATTATTTTCTTTACTTTCTCGTTTAAGTTGTAACTATCTCCAATAAATTCACGTTTTGGCATTTTAAAACCTTTACCACGCCCTGCTCTTTCTCCGAAATTATGTACACTTGCGTACTTTAAATCAGTTGCTATGATTATGCTCAATTTAGTTTTACTATATCCTCTAACTTGTATTGAACGCCTTAAATCTCCTGACTTTACTAATATATTTCTACCTGCTCTCTTATCCTGTTTTTTTCTTGGTGTCCACTTCTCTAGTGTTTTATCGTCAAAACCTTGCTTCTTAAAATTCGCTACAAAGAAATTACGTGCTTCATTACCTATCAATATCAATGATGTTTCCATCGCTCCACGTGCTTGTTGAGCCACTTTTTTCATATTGAATTTGTTAGCTTTCAATTTAAGTAGATTACAGATTCACATTCTAATAAAACACTTTTATAGAAATCGTAATATTTATATCGCCAAATACAAATGTTATTTCTCACTTCTTTTAGGTATTGGTAAGTTAAAATTTTTCTTAGCTAGTTCTTTATCGCCTTTTGCAACATCAAAATAAGGGTGCTTATCTTTGCCTTGTTCTTTAAATATTACTTTATCTTTACCACTATTCATTCTAAACTCTTTTGGTACGTTATCGTAAAGATTTGTTTTGCCCCTCAAATCCGTTACAGTACCCTCGCTTAATTGCGTTACTCTACATCTACAATTCCATCCATTCGGAGGATAAAGAGTGTCCCAAAACTTGTCATCCACAGGTCTTACAATCTTATCCAGTATTGCGTGTTCAGGGCGTACCCTACCATCTCCAACGGTGTCATATTCAAGCAATGGGAGTACATCTTTTACTTCTTCTATCCGTTGCCATTCGCCAGCCATACGTGAACTAGCTATTGATGTATTGTATTCGGCTTTTAAGTAAGCAACGTTATACTCTTCTAGTATCGTGTTTGCTTTCTCTTTGAACTTATAGAAACTTTCTTTAGTTTCAGGTATCAAAAGTAAATCAGTCAAAGAACGTACCTGTTGATATGTTTTAGCACCACTAAACATATAAATATTATCACTCAAATCGGCTAACATTTCAAAGTCAGGACTACCCCACTCTACGCTTATAATATCTTTTCCAAATCCTTTATAAACACCGTTTAACAAGTGCTTTACAGTCTTTTCATAAACAGCAGTAGGTAATGAATACTTTGTTATAGTACCATTCCATACATCATTTGCTATTGAGTTAAAATCTTTCTCATCAAATGGTGATGGCTCTAATTTGTTTTGTATGTCGCAAAAACCGCACATCTACTTATAAAGATTCTTTAGCTTCATTGATACGCTTTCTTTTTCTTCTACTTCACTAACTTCATCTAGTATAATGTTGTACTTGTTTTCTAAATATTCTTTGTTAAAAGTTACATAAGGCATAAACGAAGCATCTATTTTAGCCTGTTCAGCAATTGGTAGTGATTCGCTTAAATCAAACTCAAATTCCAACTCATCAAATCCAAAACCTAAAGCATTAAGCATTGGCAATAGTTGACCGTTTATAACGAATTGCATCCATAAGCAATCCTGCTTTGCTAACTGGTCGGCTATTTCTTTGTGTACATTTGAACTTCCTGAATAGCTTTTTTCATCCGTTGTGCCTGTTTGTCCTAAAATTATTTTAGCCATTTCAGAGTTACAACGCTCAACCATCTTATCAAATACGTTGAAACTATCGCTTTTACTAGCTTCTATCAACTCAAAGTTATCATTCAAATCTAATACGCTCCACGTTGCCACGCCCATATTACGCATCATGTTTTCAGCGTTTTTGCGTGTTGTTTCGTCCCTTACATCTGTTTTTGTGACACGTATAGGCACTCCGAATATTTCAGCAAATTCAGCCCATGCACCCATAGCGTTATTTTTCCAAATAACATACGGTGCTAACTTCATTAGTAATCCTAAATCCTTTTTATTTCCAACTCCTAAACACCAATTTGAGTAAGGTTTCTCTGTAAAGTTTATACCTTCAGTAACTGTTGCTGTATTGCTACGTATTAAACTAAATTCAGGCACTACGTAAATACGTGGTATCAATTCAACATTCACAAACTTGCTATCAACTACTGGGCTAAATTGAATAACGGAATAGCCCCAATATATTGATTCTAAAGCTAAATCCATAAACTCATACAACCATTTCTGATTGATTTGTTTTGTTTTTTCTTCGTTTGCTTCGCCTGACTTATCTTTTAAATTAAACTTTTGCGATAATACACGCATTTTGCGTTGCATCATTGCGCTTTGTACCTGTCCATCCAACACTATCTGTTGATACGTTTGTGTAAGTAAAAAACGATTAGGATACATTGGACTTTCAGCACTTTGAACAGCTAATTTAAAGCTCGTTGCATCCTGTCTAACACGTTGCAATTGTTGTTCAAATGTGATAGTAGCCATTGCGTTTGCACGCTTTGGTTGTGGCTTATCGAAGTTTAAGAAAGCTGGTAAATAATCTTTAAAAGCCATTAGAATGAATTATTTTGTTTCGGAACACTTGAACCGTAACGAATTGAAAAACCTGTTTGTTCTGCTGTGTTAACCTCCAACACCTCCGCTGTATCTGTTCCACTAGCCCACGCATCTAACTGGTCGAGAGCTTCCCTATTGCGTTCTTTGCGTAGGTCGGGAATGTTACGTGGGTTAATTCGAGCGTACAGGTTGTATAGTGTTAAATCCATTGCTATCTCTACAAATAGAGGGTAACGGTTATCTAATTGCTCCCAATAGTCGGTATCTGTTTTTAACACATTTACCATTTCACTCCAGTAACTAGTATTTGTTAACTCTTTATTTGTTGAATCGGCTATTGCTGTGTAAACATAGCCATCATCATCAGTAACAATATCTCCTGTTGTGTATTCGGTTGTGTTAACATATCTATCAAACTCTTTTACAGAATAAATCACGTTTCCTGTTTCCAAAATACGCTCCTTAGTCCTGTAATGTGTAGTAGCACTAAAAACAACCATACCACCCAACTCAATATCAACCATATAACGCTGTACCAATTTAGTACGCATTCGGCTAATAGCCTTACTTTCACTATCGTAAAGGTTTTGAACTACATTCTCTGTGATTTGGTTTAAATCAACAGTTTGAATGATACTTGAATAGTCGGATGTTAAGAGAAATCTAGACATACAACAAAAATAAACAACGAATGTGTATAGTATTGTTTTTTGTTACAAAAATTAAAAACGGTTTGTTTTTTCTTGCGTGTCGTGTCCGTATGATAAACTTCCTTTACCTTTTCTATTCCTGTAATTTTCGTATTCAGTTCTGAAATTGGTGGTAATCATGTAGCGTTTAGCATCGCTTGGATGTCCGTATTCTTCATAGCTTACTTTGGTAACTGGATGTGTTTTTTTAGTCTTTTTTAGAGTACCATCGGAATCCTCCAACGCATAAGAATAGTCATTTATAGACTTCTTGCACTTTTCATTTATAAGTATTTCTAATCCGTTTATATTGCCTGAATATATTTGATTAACAAAGCCAGCACTTTGCACAATTGATGGGTTAACAGGTTGCAACCTTAATACAGGGTTATAATCAGAAAGCACATTTAAAATATCAGTAAAAAAGTTTTCTCCCTTTTCTTTTTTGGTGTCTTCTTTTAATGAAGTCCTATCTCCACCAACAAACAAGCCTTTAACCCTATCAACAGGGTATCGTACCATAAATTCGTTACAAACGTGCTTAATCCTGTTGCGTGGGTCTTCTAAGCATATTTCATCAATCTGTATCGCTCGTTTGCATGTTGTGGTTTGTTCTATTTGCCAAACAAGGCACGTTAAATATGGGTTAACATTCTCATCCCAACTTAAAAATATAGGTAAATCCTCATTCCATCCTTTTTTAGTCAAATGAATATTAGTGTTAAAGTCCTTCCAAAACTCGCCACCAGTACGTATTTTACCCCAATTTCCTAAACCGTAAATCAAATAATAATTGTAATCTGTTATTTTATCTTTCTCAAAATCGGCAATAACGTGTGTATCTACAAAGTGATGACCTACAATGTATTTGTTATCTGTATAATTAGTCTTTAGAATTATAGTATTCTTTGATTCGTTAATCTGTTTTTGAGTAATATCAGCAGGTAAATCAACGAATTTATCAATATCAAACACGTTTTTTTTAATCCAATGTTCCTCACTAATAGGGTTGAATATACCAATAAACTTTTGCCCTATACGCCCACGCATACGCTTCTTTATCTGCTTAAAGTCTAGTTCATCCCCTTGCGATACTTCTTCATAAACAATGTATTTGAAGTTAGATAAACCTTTTATTTTTTCGGAGTTATCCAAACCCCTAAAACGTACAAAAGAACCTGTAACGCATTTAATGTAGTTCTGTTGAATTATAAAGTATTCATTCAACCCCCAATCATTAATAATATTCTTGAAATCTGAATAGATTGAATCTCTTATATCCGTTGCATACTTACGTAATATCATAGCGTTGTTATCAACACCAGTAAGCATTTCAGTAATCAATAATTGAACTTCGGAATATGTTTTAGAAGCAGAACTACCACCATACAACCAAATATAACGTATATCGTTATCATGGTGAGCCTCCATTAGATGCCAGTAAACGTTGTTAAATAAATCGGGATTGAAATCTATCTTAATTTCACTCATCAGCTTTTTTGTATCCTACTTTAACTACACGTTGTGTTACTTCCGTTTCTGTTGATTCTTTTAATCCGTTTAGCCTCTGTGTTATGCTTGGGTTTATTAGGTTTAAGAAGCCCAATTTTATTTGGTCGTGTCTTATTTCTCGCTTTATACGTGAACAGATGGGGAAATAATCCTTATAACTTTCATTTTTACCCTCAAAATATTCAGACAAATCAGGATAATTAATTGTTCCTTTATCCATAACAAAGCATTCAAAACCTTCAAAAATTAAAGGCTGTTCTTTTTGCCTCATAACTCTTTCAGCATCCTTGCCTACATAATCTTCAACAAGCACAGGGTTGTCTTTTATTTCTTTTTTATAAGAAACAAACAACTCCCACATTTTTTCAGGCGTTTCTATGTATTTATGTTTTCCCATAATAGGCAAATATACAAAAAATTTAACATAATAAAAAACAATTAAAATTTCTTTGCCCTGTTTACGGGGGTTTCGGTAAAAAACTAAAAATAATTTAAAATAAATGTATTTTGTATTACATTTTGTATTACATTTGTATCAACAAAACGAAACAAATATAAAGTTATGAAAACAAAATTTGAAATAAAACAATGGTTAGGTGATAACAGAAGCATTGTAACAGAAAAATACGAAGCACTAACAAAAGAAGTGTTTTTTCAAGGTCAAGACTTAAGAACATTTATGTACGCTGTACTAAATGCAATGGTAATGAATAATGTAAAGAGTGAAAAAAGAGCGTTATCAATGTTACCTTTCTTAATGGGTAATGTATATTTTGAATTTTCAAATCCATCAGCACACCTAAAAAAATAAACACTATGAAAAAATACATACTTTACTACGAGGATAAAGCAGGTAACACACTACAAGAAGTGTCGATAACAGCTGAAAATATTAAAGAAGCAAGAAAACAAAGAGATGCCTCAATGGCAACAACACGATTAAATGATGTTTACAAAATAAAGATAAAGAAAGCGTAATTACAAACATTGTGTAGTAGCTCAACGGTAGAGCATCAGGTTTATCCGATAGGTTTGGGGTTCGATTCCCCACTACACAACATCTAAAGTTCTTTGATTTATTGATAATATCCTTTTAAAGCCATTGTTTGCGATGATATGAGCAATTTATACAATGGTGGTGGAGAGCCTTAAAAGAAAACGTGTTACGGCACGGCAAACGGATACAAAAAATAATAATAAAGGTGTCTACCCTAGAGTAGCATAACAGCGTTAACGCTTGCCTATTTATAACTACTGGCTCGTTGTTGCTAACTAAACTAAACAGTTTTGATTAATTCACTCAACAGGCGTGGCTCGAAGCATAGCCAGTAGGCTAAATATTAACCAATAAATAAAAACAATGCCACGAGAGCGAAAAACAGAGGTGTACACGATTAGGCTAACAAAGCCAGTAAAGATGTACGTTAACAGAAACAAAGGTACATCCGAAAAAATACACGAATTTTTAGAAAAACTAATAAAGAAAGAAAATGCCACTAGAACCAACACCCGAAAGACAGCTAACGCCTGATGAAGAACCTGAAAGCGAAGAAGTAGTAATACATACAGATTGTTGTGATTTGATGCTGTTTAAGCACGATTCAACGCCTGTAAACAGGATTGGTAAACTTGGGATATATTACTATTGCGATAAATGTTTAATTGAATTTAAAGACGAGATAAAGGTATGCAACTAGACAAAACAACAAGAGCAAAGATATTTGAACTGTTCGTATCAGGTAAAACAATACCCGAAGTAAACAAGCTAACAGGATTACACTATGATAGGGTAGCTAGTTACTATTCTAGTTTTATATCTAATTATAAAGAAACCTTTGAAATGTACGCTCCTAATCGAGTTGCTCAAATTAGAATTATTGAAATCGAATTGTTTAACCGATTAGAACAAGGTATAAACGATAGCAAAACAGCCGATTTAGTAATGAATTATTGTAAATTTTGTGTATAAATAATAACTTTTAAAAATGATAAAAATCGAAATAAAAAACAGATTTACAGGTTCAATAATATTTGAATACTCAAAAGAAAATAACACGTTAAAAGAAACGGTCAAAGAGTATATTGAAAAAGAACTTGAAAAAGGAAAAAGCTATGCCGACCTACGCTCTGCCGACCTACGCTCTGCCGACCTAAGCTATGCCGACCTACGCTCTGCCGACCTAAGCTATGCCTACCTACGCT